>OIXH01000755.1_pt1 | contig 39032 bp, 26 predicted proteins | sample 1587741 | NCBI WGS metagenome assembly OIXH01 (sample SAMEA3888916, study PRJEB22519) | human gut metagenome | biome: human gut; feature: human-associated habitat; material: faeces | place: Denmark | collected 2011 | reverse complement strand
CGGGGCCGTCAGATAGACATGCACCGTGGAGGCCCGCAACATCCGGCGGTACTCATTCAGCGGGCACGGCCCCAGCAGATGCACACGGGCGCGGGCCTCGGGCGGAAGCGGCAGATCCTCGCGGCACCGGCTCAGGGCTTCCGCCTCGCGCCGCCGGGCTTCCTCGCCGGAACGGCCGCCGTGGCTCTCCGGCGCGGGCCAGGCCACCAGCACGTGGCAGGCGGGACGCAATTCCAGCAGGCGCGGCAGACAACGCACAAACTGCGCGAAACCACGTGCCGTGTCGTGCAGCGGGCCGGAAAAACTTATCAGTTCGTCCGCGTCGGCAAGGTCAAGGCCGCCGCCCGCAAAGCCCGCCACGGGCGCGGGCGAAAAAAAGGCCGTGTCCACGCCGCTGTGCAGTACCCGGAGGCGTTGCGCCAGAAACTCGGGATACTGGCCACGTTGCCATTCCGAGGAGATCACCGCCAGATCCGCGTCGCCCAGGGCATTGTATTCCCAGAGGTTGCGCACCCTGGCCGGGGCGAAATCCGCCGGGGGGCGGGGCCGTCCCCGGTTGAAGAAGCAATGGCTCTCCCCCTGGTTGTAAAACCAGTCCGCCTGCACCAGATAGAAGGCCTCGGGGAAAATATCCCGCACGTAAAGGCTGCCGCCCGCGGAAGAGGAAGCGCAGACCAGATCGGGCGCAAAGCCGTCTTTGCGCAGACCCAGCATGGCATTGCCCGCCCTGGCCCCGCGCCGGAAACGGAGCACGGCCTCGCGCTCGGCCGGATCGTCGCTGGCGTGGCTGAGCGGCGGGGCCAGGCGCAAACGGCGCACGCCTGGCAGCCCCCCCTTCTGGCCGGTTTCGGACAGAAAGAGCACCGTGTTTTCCTGCCCGGCGCCGAAGCTGTGGGCCAGCAGCCGGAACGGGCCGGGAAAGGAGCCGTGTAAAAATAGAATACGCATATGGCCGCCTTATGTCGGAATGCCGCCCGCCCCATGCTGAGCGCTCTCTTCTCTCCCGCTGCTCCGGGCCTCGTCCTCTTCGCCGCCCTTTTCATCGCGCAGCTTCTGAAAAAATTCCCGGCCCTGGCCGGTCTGCAAAAAGCCCTGCAGGGCACGCACCACCTGCGGATCATATTTGCGGGGCGTCTCGTTGAGAATCGCCATGGCCCGCTCCATGCCGTGGGCCATGCGGTAAGAACGCGGCCGCACGAGGGCGCAGAAGGTATTGGCCACGGCCAGGATGCGGGCGTTGAGGCAGATCTGGTCGCCCTTGAGCCCCTCCGGATAGCCCGAGCCGTCCAGGCGTTCATACATCTGGCTGATGGCCTCCAGCACGGGCAGGCCGAAATCAATGCCGGTAAGGGCGCGCCGGGCGTATTCCACATGCCGCTGCAACCGGGCCCGTTCCTCGGCGGAAAGCGCGCCGGTCTTGGTCAGCAGTTCCCTGGGCAGCTGGATCATGCCGATCTGGGACAAGCTAGCCGCCGTGCGCAGGGTCGCCAGGGTTTCGGCGTCGTTGAGGCCCAGGCAGTAGGCCAGGGTCACGGAAAGCTGGGCCGTGAAGGTTGACTGGCCGCAGAGATAGGGGTCCACGGCTTCGATAGCCCGCACAAAGACCGCCACGGTCTGGGTGATCATATGCTGGGCGCGTTGCTGGGCCAGCACCAGTTCGGTGATGTCGCTGTACACCGAAACCACGCCCGACATCCGGCCCTTGTCGTCCCGGAAGGGAGAGCAGGCCGTCAGGAAGTGGCGCGTCCGCCCTTCCACGGGCAGAGCTTCTGTGAAGCTGGCCATGCCTTCCGTCTGGTTCACGGCCAGGGTATGCGTCACCAGGCTGCGGGCCAGATCCGACGGCAACCGGCTGTGAGGCAGGCCGCGCAGTTGCTCCACGCTCAAGCCCGTCATCCGGGCGTAACTCTGGTTGACATAGTAGATCACGCCGCTCAGGTCGTTGAGCACAATGCCCGCCGACAGCGCGGAATTCACCCCGTCCATGATCTGTTTCTGCTGGTTGACCACCAGATAGAGGCGGCGCATCTGGTCCGCCACGGCGCGTTCCTGGCGGCCTACCAGCCACCACCACAGGGCCACCAGGACGATTCCGGCCAGGGCCGTCACCAGTCCGGCGGCGATCAGCACGTTTTTGCGGAAGGCAGCGTACTGGGCCTCGGCCTGAGCCGCGTCCACGCCCTGCATGACCAGCCAGGGCATGCCCGGCACGGGCAGCGCCAGGGTGTAAGCCCGCACTTCCCCGCCCCTGGCCGTGGGCGCGTCACGCAGGCTCAGCGGCAGGCGGCCGCCGTCCAGCCGCCAGCCGGGCAGATTCAGCGTGCCGGAGCGCGCGGCGGGATTGATGAGCTGCACGTCCTGCCGGTGGGTCTGAAGGATGCCGGAGCTGAATATGCCGTCGTCGCCGGTGCGGGTAATGGCCCTGGCCACGGGCAGCACATTGTAGGTGGCCACCAGGATGGAAACCACCCGTTCCCCGGAGGCGTCCACATAGAGGGGCGCGAAGACCGGAAAGGCCATGTCCATGACCAGCTCGCCCTCCTGGCGGCGCACGGGCAGCATGACGGGTCGCCGGGTCTGCAGCACGGTTGCCAGAAAGGAGCGCTGGTCCTCGCTGAACCGCGGCGCATCGGACGGAGCCAGATATGCTTCAAGATTCGCGTTCAGCAGATACGCGCCCCAAAGGCTGTTCTTCTCGATAAATTCCTTTAACTGCCTGAGCATCATGGGCAGACGCGGGGCCAGGCTGTCCAGGGGATCGGGATCGCCCGCGTAGCCGCCCGCTTCTGCCTGGTCCACAGAAATATCCGAGGGCGTTTCAGGCAGAATTTCCGGCGGCGGGGGCACGTCATGCTCCGGCCGCTGGGCCAGTTCCAGCAGTTTTTCCGCCGGGATCTTGGAGGCGTCCGCCTCGGCCGCGAACAGGCGCAGCAGGTCCAGGCCGGCAAAGGCTTCCACCTGGCCCTTGAGCGTGCCGGACCAGACCGTGAGCAAAGCCACCTTGTTGCCCGCCTGGGTGCTCATGTCCTGTTCCATGTCCCGCAGCAGCCGTTTTTGGGAAGTCTGCAGAATCCAGTGCGAGGCCACGGCCGCGGCAACCGCTACCAGCGCCAGCAGCGCCAGCATGATCAGCGCGGTGCGCCGTTTGCGGCGCGAGCTTTGAGTTGAGGAATCCTGTGCCATGATGTTTTCCTTACGTAACGACTCAACGCTCTCGCAGGGCGTTCTGCTTGGCTTTCAGAATGGGCTTGAGCAAATAGTCGAGCACCGTCTTCTTTCCGATCAGAATGTCCGCGGTCACGATCATGCCGGGAATAATGGGCAGCACTTCATTGTGGTAGGTGATGGCCGTCTTTTGCGTGCGCACCTTGACCAGGTAATGATAGTTGCCCTTCTTGTCCTCGATGGTGTCGGCGCTGATAGACTCCAGCTTGCCCTCCAGGCCGCCGTAAATGGAAAAATCATAGGCCGAAACCTTGACCATCACCTCCTGGCCGGGCCGCAGAAAGGCCACGTCCTTGGGACTGACCTTGGCTTCCACCAGCAGGGTGTCGTCCAGAGGCACAATGTCCATGATGGGTTCGCCGGGCTTGACCACGCCGCCCACGGTATTGATGTAAATCTGCTTCACCGTGCCGCGCACCGGGGTACGCAGTTCCGTGCGGGTCACGCGGTCGCTGCCCGCGGCCAGCGTTTCGCGCAGGGAGTTCAGCTCCAGGCGGCGCTTGTTGATTTCCTCGGTGATGGCCGCGTTCTGCTCCGCCCTGCGCGAGGCGATGCGCTGCTTCGATTCCTCGGCAGCGGCCTGGGCCTTGGGAATGCTGGCGGCCAGCATGTCGATCTGCCCCTGGAGTTCCACGACTTTCTGTTGCAGGCCCAGATATTCCATGCGCGAAAAGTTGTTGCGCTGCACCAGGGCATAGGCCGTGTCGCGCTGCTCGATGGACAGGGCCAGACTGCGGTCCAGCTGGGTCTTGCGGGCGATTTGCTCTTCCACATCGTGCTGCCGCTGCTCATACTGGGACTTGAGCACCTCGATTTCGGCATTGAGCTGGTTCTGGCGCGACTGCCAGGCGTTTTCCTGGTCGCGGATGATCTGCCGGGCGCGGGCCAACGTGTTCTCGTCCACCTTGTGGCCGATGAGTTTGGCGGCCCAGTCCTGAAGATTTTCGGGAAAGGCGGGTCGCTGATCCTTGAGTTCCGCTTCCAGGCGGGCAATAGCCAGGCTGTTTTCCATGGCCTTGTTCACGGCGTCGCGGTAGGAGGATTCGGCCAGTTCGTTGTCCAGCTGGGCCAGCACGTCGCCCTTGTCCACGATCTGCCCCTCGCGCACCAGCACGGCGCGCAGAATGCCGCCTTCCAGGTTCTGGATGGTCTGGGTGCGTTGCGAGCCCACCACCTGGCCCTCGGCATGGGTCACCTCGTCGATCTTGGCAAAGGCCGCCCAGACCAGCAGGCAGGCGAACATCACGGCCACGGTGACCGAAAGGGCACGCACGCCGAAACGCGGCCGCCGGGCCAGAGCGGCGTCCACTTCGCCGGCAAACTGGATATCGTCGGGGGTAAGCCCGTGCAGGGGCGCGTCCATGGCCGCGAACAAACCGGCATTGGGGTCCGCATTCGGACCGGAACCGGCCCCGGGCGTTCCGGGCCCGGCGGGCGCATCAGTTCCGCCCTCCCCGCCGGTCTCGCCGTTTTTGCCCTTGTGAAGCATGGCCTCGCGGATGGACTGGATCAGACTATGGTCCGGCCTTTGCTCATGCTCGTTGCCCACAAACAGGGCGCGCAGAAAGGACAGCGCGCCGCCGCCCTTTGCCGTTGTATCCTTGGCCCCGGCCAGAGCCAGGGCCGCAAGCTCATCCTCGGGCGGCAGCATGGGTTCAGGCATGGGCGGAAGGCCGGTTCCGGCCTCAGGGCCCTGCGGGGCCGGGGGAGATGAAGCACTCTTCTCCGCCGCGCCGGGCATCAGCGGCATAACATCCGTCAATTTTTGCGGAATTCCGCCTTCAGGAACTTCCAGCGGCGGTTCCGGCACGGAACCGCCCGGCTGCGGAGCCCATGCCGTCGGGGCGGGCTCCGCAGCCGGGGATTTTTCCCCTTTCCAGGCGGCAAGATCCGTGGCGCGCGCGACGCGTTCGTCCAGCATGGCGGCAAAGGGCGTAGCGGCGTCAGCCGCGTGGGCCGCGCCGGGCATGGCGGGCATTTCCCCGCCGGAGCCCGCTTCCGCCCGAGGACGGCGTTCTTCCTCCACGGCCGCCGGGGCATTCTTTTTACCGGAACTCAGCTGCATCTCAGTTCTCCACCGGTCGCGTACGCGCGGGCCGTTCACCGTTGCCGGCGGCGTTCATGCTTTGCCGGGAGCGCTCGCGCAGGCGCTGGAGCACCATGTCGCGCGGACCGTCCATCTTGATCTGGCCGTTTTCCATAACGATAAGGCGTTCCACAATGCGCAGCATGGACAAGCGATGGGTGACCAGCACCACGGTGCGCCCGTCCATGACGGTTTGCAGGCGCTTCTGGAGCATCAGTTCGGAATCCGTGTCCATATTGCTGGTGGGCTCGTCCAGAATCAGCACTTCCGGATCGCGCACCAGGGCACGGGCCAGGGCCACGGACTGCCGCTGCCCGCCGGAAAGCGCCTTGCCCTGCTCGCCCACCTGGGCCGCGAAGCCGGCGGGATTGTTGCGTAAAAAGTCCGTCACCCCGGCCAGGGCCGCAGCGCGCAGAATCAGGTGGTCGTTGATGGAGGGATCGCCCAAGGCGATATTGTCCCGCACGCTGCCGTAAAAAAGCACCACGTCCTGCGGCAGCACGCCCACCCTGCCCCGCAGGTCCGAGCTGGGAATCTGGCGGATGTCCACATCCCCGAATTTCACGGCCCCTTCCTTGGGCTGGTACAGGCCGATCAGCAGCTTGGACAGCGTGCTCTTGCCCGAGCCCATGGGCCCGATGATGCCCACCCGTTCGCCCGGCTCGATGTGCAGGGAGACGCGGTCCAGAGCCAGCCGCTCGGAACGGGGATAGGCGAAGGAGACGTTCTCCATGGTGAAGGAAGGCCGCAGCATGCCGAAATCCATGCAGGTCCGCTCGGCCTGATTCTCCGACGGCAGCTCCATGAGCATGTCCAGAGCCTTGAGGGTCACGTGCGAATTCTGCATGCGGGTGAGCAGCGAAGCCATCTGGAGCAACGGGGCCATGGTCCGGCCCACCAGAATGTTGCAGCCGATGAGCGCGCCCATGGTCATCAGGCCGTCGGTGATCCGGTACACGCCCCAGACGATCATGGCCACGGTCACGATCTGGGTGATGAGCATGGAGGCCGTGATGGCCAGGTTATTGTATTTGCGGGCCTCGCTGGTGGATTTGGCCGAAAGGCCCACCACCGACTCCCAGAGCCGCTGCATGCGGCTTTCCGCCATGCAGGACTTGAGGGTTTCCAGGCCGCCCACAATTTCCACCAGCAGGGCGTTTTTCTGCATGTTCTGCTTGTAGCTGGCTTCGGCGCACCGGCGGGAGCGGTGTTGCAGAAGCAGGCCCACGCCTATCAGGATAGGAATGGCCGCGATGGGCAGGAAGACCAGCGGGCCGCCGATAAAGCCGATCAGCAGCAGAAAGATCACCAGAAACGGCAGGTCAATGCAGGCCAGCAAGCTGGACGAGCTGAAAAATTCGCGCAACTGCTCGAATTCACGCAAGTTGTTGACCATGGCCCCGGTGGATTCCGGTTTGGCGTCCAGGCGCATGGAAAGCACTTTGTCCACCAGGCTGCTGGAGAGCACAATGTCCGCGTTGCGCCCGGCCACGTCCACAAAATGGGTACGCAGGGAGGAGAGCAGGAAGTTGAACAGGTAGATGATCAGAATGCCCACGGCCAGCACCCAGAGCGTCTCCGTGGCGTTGTTGGGCACCACGCGGTCGTAGACGTTCATGACAAAGAGCGGGCTGGCCACGGCGATGAGGTTGATGACCACGCTTGCCAGGGCCACATGGCGGTAAATGGGCGCGTAGTAGCGCAACACGTCCCAGAACCAGCGCTTGCCCTTGGACAGGGTCAGCTTTTCCGCGCGCTCGTCGGGCGCGGCCTGCACGGCGGCAAAGAGGGCATACCCGGAATATTCCTCCTTGAGGGCGGCCAGGGGCACGCTTTGCGCGCTGTCGCTGATTTCGGGAAAGATCACTTCCGCCGTGTCCCCCCGCAAAGCCGTGAGCACGCAGGAGCGGTCTTTGGTAAGCAGAAGAATGCAGGGCAGCACCAGGGTGGGGATATCTTCCAGCACGGGGCGGAAGGCAATGCGGCCCGAAAGCCCCGCCTTGCGCGCCGCTCGCAGGCAGGCCTGCGGCGTCACCCTGCTGCCGGTGAGCCCGGCCATCAGAAATTGCGGCGAAACCGCCTTGCCCCGCAGGCGCAAAAGCACGGACAGGCTGCGCAGCAGGCCGGGCATGAAATCCACATCCGAGGGGCGCAACGGCCCCATGGCCTTGCCCTTGGCCGGGGCCTGCGCCGCGTCGCGGGCGTCGGGAGCATCAGGGGCAGCGGCATCAGGGGCGGACGGCGCGCCGGTCTCGCCGGAGTGGGAAGCGGCAGCCTTGTCGCTTGCGGCCGGAGGGACTTTGGCTTCCTCCCCGGAAGCAGGGGCGGCCATGCCCGCCACGGCGGAACGCGCCCTCAGGGCTGAGGCGACGGACCCCGTGAGCGTGGCGGCATGCGGCGCGGCGGGCTGCCCGTCCTCACGCGGCGCGCCATGCGCATCATGCGTATCGGGGGAAGCGGCCTGACCGGAGACGGACCGCGCCGCCGGATCGGATCGGGTCGCTCCAGAGGGGGCCTGTTCTTCAAGATTGCCGGGAACGGCGGAAGATATCCGCCCGATGTGTGTCGTACTGGGCTTATCCATGATTTTTCCGTTGCTGTGGGGCAAAAGCCCGCGGGCTTTTGCGGAGCGGTGTTGTTGCCGCCCCATTGCCCCTGCCCGGAAGCGAACTCCGTCCGCGCGGGGCAATGCTAATTCCGTCAATAAACTCCGACGGCCTGAACGCCGGAGGCAAATCAACCGCTTGGAACCTATCCCAAGGGGGAAGGCAGCACAAGCTCCCTCCCTGGCGTACGCCGCCATATGCGTACGCGGGAAGGCCAAAATCGGATTCAGCCCGGCGCTGGCGCACCGGGCTGAATCCCCTCTTACTTAAACCAACCGGGCGCGAATGCCTCGCGCGGATCCTCGCGGTCCTCCGGAGGTTTTTGCCCCAGCGGCCCGGTGTTTATGGACATCTGCGGCAGCAGATTGCCGGTGAGCGCGCACAGTCTGTATGCGCCCACCAGGATATTGCCGCGCGCAGTTTCCGCCTGAGTGGATGAATTGTACAGCTCGCTTTCCGTGTCCAGCACGTCCAGCAGGCTGCGCTTGCCGATCTGGAACTGCTCCAGATAGGCGGTACGGGTATATTTATTGTATTCGATGGCCTTAGAGTAGTGCTTGTACTGCTCCTGGGCGGCCTGATAGTTGGTCCAGGTGCTCTCGATATCCAGTTTGAGGTCGTCGATGTAATTGTACATCACCTGCCGCGACTGGCGGATGCGCGCCGAAGCGGCCTTCCGTTCGGCCAGGTCGGCCCCGCTGTTGAAAATGTTCCAACGCACGGTGCCCAGCACGTCGAAGCTGTAAATCCAGCGGTCACTGGAGCCGCCCCGGTCTGTATAGTCCGGCCCGGCCTCCAGGTTAAAAGTGGGATAAAAGGCGGAATCCGCCAGTTCCCGTTCGCCCCGGGCGGCCCGGATGTCCTGCATGTAGGCCGCCAGCTTGGGGTTGTTCTTCTCGGCCAGATCAAAAACCGGTTCAGGGCCCTTGAAGATCTCGGGCGGCATGGTCACCGGCATAAGCTTGCCGTAGGCCTGCATGCCGGTCAGCCGGGTATAGGTTTCCTCGGCCACCAGCAGGGAGGCCTTGGCTTCGGAAAGGCTCGACAAGGCGCGGGAAAGGCGCGACTGCGCCTGACTCACGTCGGCCGCCGTATCCGCGCCCAGATTGGCGCGGTCCTCGGCCTGCCCCAGAATGGCCTTGTGCTGGGCCACGTTTTTCTCGGACAGAGCATAGATAGTGCGGCGGCGCAGCAGGTCAATATGGGCAATGATGCCGTCCAGGGAAAGGGAGGTGGCGGTATCAAACACCCGCTCCTTGACCGAATCCAAAGTGGATTGCGCGCTGCGCACTCGCGAACGGGTTGCGAAGCCGTCCCAGATAGGCTGCACAAGCTTCGCGCTGACACCGGCCAGGCCCCACATCTGTTCGTCCAGATTTTGGCCTCTGGTGGTGGAATCGCTCAAAATGCTGCCGCCGGCCCGGCCGGTGACGTCCACGCGCGGACCGAAACCGGCTTTGGCCCGGTCCACCTCATGCTCCAGCACCTGGCGGTTTTCCAGCATGCCGCGCAGGCTGCGATGCGTGCGTAAAACGCCGTACACCGTATCTTCGACGGTAATGGGTTGACCGGGGGGAGGCGGAGGGGGGTAGGCGGCTTCCGCCGCCGCGACTGCTGCGGGAAGCAGCAGTGCCAAAACAGAAAGGGAGAAGGATAACAGTTTCACGGTTCACTCCAAAATAAGGGAAAACCACCCCGTTGCGGCGTTTTCCCGCTGATGGCATGTCAGCCACGATGGCCCACATTACCGCCGGAACAGGCGGGGTCCGTCAATCCCGCACCGGCAACGGCATGCCATGCTGCCGCCACTGTCTTTATGGCGGCCTGAACACTTATACGGCAAGTGTTGGATTTAGCTTTAGCACAAGCGGAATAAAAAAGTCCACAAGTAGAAAAATTTTTTCTCTAGAAAAGGTTTAGGGCAAAAGAATTTTTTTTCTAGAAAGAATGCAAACGTCGCCCTTCACCGTTTAATCGGGCGCCACATCCCGGGGAAATTATAAATCTTTCGCGTTGAATAAACACTGCATAAAAATAAAATATATTCTGCCCCAATATCAAGACGTACAGTAGAATTATAATTATAAAGTAAAACGGACAACTATAAATAATCATATATATAGTTATATCAATTTATAATTAAAAAACTTTATTCCCGTAAAATCATTCAAAAATCATCAAAAACCACCGCCTGTTCGAAGCAATTGCAGGCATAAAAAAATAAATATATATTTTATAGCATGGTGACTTATTTTTTTAATTGACAACTATGTATGTAAAAATGTAGATGCGTACCATATTATTACTTTATATACAGAGACATATGTATATATTTATTCATATTTTTTGCATAAATAAATCAATATATCATTCACTTATTCATAATAATTGCGTGCACAGATATCTATTGAAAGAGCATATGGACAACGGTCGATCACATCCCTGCCCGGCTATCAGAGGGAATGGGCCAAAATTACGGCAAAAGGCGCGCTCGCTCCGGCGTATAGCGGCGTACGTGGATTGCGCGCGTTTTGGCGGCGAAACGCAGCCGACCGGGCGGGGACGGCAAAGGACTTACAGCGGCGGGCCGATGCGCAAAATCGCTTATGGTCTGTTAACACTATAGAATTTTTGTTCGCCTGCAAGGAAGATAAACCTGCTTTGAGGGAGTGTACTCTTCTGGTACTCGACCGAAAAAGCAGGTGAAATCTGACGCGGCAGGAGGGCAAAAAGGCATAGCGTTAACAGGCCCTAGAGCAGTTGACGCATTTCATGCGTGAACTACTCGGCAAGGGTTTGCCTGCAACTCCTTGCCGCGAAATGCGAGTGGGCGGGTTTTGCTCGCCGGAAACGAGCACTTCAAGCATTAAATTCCCCAGGTCCGCCCCATTGGCCGCTCAAGGAAAAAACAGTTGTAATACGCCCAGCCTTTTGGGCGCAAAAGGCACCCGGCCCGGCGGCGTTCTCAGAGAAAGAACGCAACGGCCTGACCACGGGCTGCAGGGGGGTATCCGGGCTGTTTCCGACCACCACGGCGCGTCGGCCGTCGGCCGTTTCCACCACGCTGCCCACAGGGTACGCGCCCAGGCAGCGGATAACATGCTCCAGCACGTCCCGGTCAAAAGCGGCGCCGCCCAGGTCGCGCAGACGCGCCAGAGCCAGATGCGGCGGCAGGGGCGCACTGTGCGGATGAACACAGATCAGGGCGTCGTAGCTGTCCGCCACGGCGAGGATTTTCCCCGCCAGGCTGATCCGCTCCCCGCGCAGGCCCACGGGATAGCCCGTGCCGTCAACCCGTTCATGGTGCTCCGCAATGCCCCGCAATATTTCCCGGCACCGGACGTTGTGGGCCATGCAGCCGAGACCCAGCACCGGGTGCTGCCGCAAGGCGTCGACGCCGCCTTCCGCCGGGAGGGTCAAAGGATGCGGGCAGTCGGGAATATCCGGGAGCAGGGCCATGCCCACATCGCAGAACATGGCGGACAGGCCGAGATTCCGCGCCCGTTCCGGCGACAGACCGAGCTGGAGCCCGGCCAGAAGAGCAAGAATGGAGGTGCGCGCGCAGTGGGCGGGCCTGTATTCCCCGTCAAGGTCGCCCATCATGACGCCGAGCAGGGCATTGTAATTCAGGCTCAAAACAGCGGCAGTCTCGTCAAGCAGGGCGCGGGCCCGCTCCAGAGGCGGCTGCCGCGCCGTGTTGAATTCCCGCAGCATGTCGCCGCAAAAGGCGCGCAGGGCGTTGAAAACCCGTGAGGCCGCAAAATAGACCCTCTCCAGCGGAAGCCTGGGGGGAATCTTGTCATAGCCCGGTGCGGGAGGCAGGCGGAAATCCTGCGCGGGAAAGCTCTTTTTCAGCACAATGACAACAGTTGTTGATTGTTCACCGCCAAGCGCGGGCGGCCTGACGGCCTCCCGGCTCGGCACAGGGGCTGCTGTCGGAGCCGGACGGGCGAAGAAGCCGCCACGCCGACAATACGCCTTTTGTGCCTTCTTTTTGGCTAATACAGTTTTTAGATATAGTCAATACGTGTTTTAGTGCATTTTTTTTCGCGCCTCCAACTGAAAGTATGCGTAAAAAGGATACGCAGGAGGTTCAGGTGTCCCAGGCGACTCGAAAATTAGCCAAACTGGTCGGAACCAACATTCAGGAACGGCGCAAAAAGCTGGGACTGACTCAGGAATGTCTGGCGGAAAAAATCGGCGTGGGCCAGCAGTCGCTTTCGCGTATGGAGCGTGGCGACATCGCCCCCAAACTGGAGCGACTGCCGGATGTGGCCGCCACCCTGCGCTGCTCCGTGGCGGATCTTTTCCGCGCGTCGGGCGCGGACGACCATGCCCTGACGCGCGCGCTCGAAGACGCCCTGGCTGGTCTCAACACCCGCGAAAAGGAATACCTCGTACGAATGACGGGCGATCTGGCAGCCCTGCTGCGGGAGGCCAGAAAGTCGGGATGAGGGGCGGACGGCTCCGGAAGACGGTTCACGCCTTAAGCCAGCGCTCCAGTGCCGTGAACAGGCAGAGTGGATCAATGGGCTTGGTCAGATGGTCGTTCATACCGGCGGCCAGACTTTTTTCCCAGTCCCCGCGCATGGCGTGGGCCGTCATGGCGATGATCGGCAGATCAGCAGGCACGCCCGGCAGGGCGCGGATGCGTCGGGTGGCCTCCAGGCCGTCCATCAGCGGCATCTGAACGTCCATGAGAATCAGGTCATAGCGGTTCGCGGCGGCCTCCCGCACGGCGTCCGCGCCGTTGGCGGCAATGCCCACCTCCAGGCCCGCCTCGGCCAGAATGGCCGTGGCCACTTCCTGATTGATTTCATTATCTTCTACCACCAACACGCGGCGGCCCGCCAGCTGGACGGCGGGCGCGGTCTCCCCGTCCGGCCAGACCGCAGCCGGAATAGCGGCGTCAGGCAGTTTAAAGGGCAGCTCAAAACAAAAAATGCTGCCACGGCCCGGTTCGCTGCTCACGCTGATCTTGCCGCCCATCATTTCCACCAGTTCCTTGCAGATCACCAGGCCCAGGCCCGTGCCGCCGTAGCGCCTGGTGATGGAGGTATCGGTCTGCGTAAAGGGTCGGAAAATACGCGCCACTTCCTCCCGGCTCATGCCGATGCCCGTATCGCGCACCTCAAACAGCGCCAGCAGGCTGTCTTCCCGGCGGTGTCGCGGAGATACCGATACCGCCACTTCTCCCCGCTCCGTGAACTTCACGGCATTGCTGACCAGGTTGATCAGCACCTGGCTCACCCGCAGCGCATCGCCCACCAGTTCTCCGGGCATATCCGGCGACGCCGCGACCGACAGGCGAATGCCTTTTTCCGCGGCGCGCACGCCGCCCACGTCCCGGATGCCGTCCAGCATGTCCGCAAGCGAAAAAGGCGCCGTTTCAACATCGAATTTGCCGGATTCAATTTTGGAAAAATCCAGAATATCGTTGATGATGTCCAACAGATTGTGGGCCGCCTGCCGGGTTTTGCCCAGATAGTCGCGCTGCTGCTCCGACAGACCGGTGTTCAGCAGCAGATGGCACATGCCCAGAACGGCGTTCATGGGCGTGCGGATTTCATGGCTCATGCGGGCCAGGAAATCGCTTTTGGCTCTGGTGCCCGCTTCCGCCTCATCCTTGGCCAGGCGCAACGCCCGGTTGAGCTCGCGCCGCCGGATGCTCGCGCCCAGCAGAATGCCCGACGCGCGCAGGGCTTCCTCTTCCGCGCCGTTCCACTGCCGTTCCCAATGGCAGTCGTCAAAGCCGATAAAACCCCAGACGCCGCCGTCCAGCAAAATGGGCGTCACCAGCAGGGAAAGAACGCCCTGCGGTTCCAGGATTTCCCGCTCTTTCGGGGACATCCGGCGCACCAGGCCCGTTACGGCGCGGCCTTCGCTGAAAGCGCGCTGCCAGGTGGGCAACACGTCGTCATAGGAGACGTTTTTGAGCAGTTCCTCTTGCTGCCGGGGCCCCGCGCCGCCGGACCATTCATGGAGCTTGTCACAGTAGAGGCGCCCGTCCTCGCCGACCCGGTTGGCCCAGACATAGGCCCTGTCCACCCTGGCCGCCGTGCCCAGAGCCGCCAGCATCCGGTAGGCCGTTCCGCCGATGTCCCCGTTGCCCTCGCCCACCAGCAGCATCTCGGCGGCCTTGTTGACCACCCGCAACAGGCTGTTGCTGTGCCGCAGGTCCTCGTTGCGTTTGCGCAGGGCCTCTTCCAGCCGCCGGATTTCGCGCAGTTCATAGACATAACCGGCAACATAGCACTCGCCCCGGATTTCCAGCCGCTCCAGCGAGACTTCCACGGGCATGGGATCGCCCGTGATGGTGCAGTGGGTCCACGGGAATTTGGCATGTCCCTCCATGAAAGCCTGCCGCAGTTTCTGCAAAATCGTCGCCTCGGAAGGACTTCCGTCACACTGGCGCTCCGGCGAAAGCTCAAAAAAGCGTTTCAGAAAATTTTGTTTGTCCGGCAGGCCGAATAAACGGACGGCCGCCTCATTGCAGTCCACGACGCGCATGTGGGCGTCCCAGAGGCTGTAGGCTATGGGAGCGGCATCCAGGCACTGCCTGAGGCGCTCGCTGAGGGATTCGGAGGCATGGGCGCGGAAGGAAGTGACATCGTGCAGCATCAGCCAGCAGCAGAGCTCTCCGGCCATGCGGCGCATGACCAGGCGCAGAAAAAAGAAGCGCTCTTTCGCACCGCCGCCCATCGCCAGCAGGGTTTCAGCCGCCCTTCCGGTCAGGGCCGTTTCCCAGGCGGCCTGGAAACTCTTCCGCTGCGGGCCGTTCAGAGCCGCGCCGAAGAAGCCGCCCACGGGAAAACGGTCCGCGCTGAAAGGCGGCGGCAGTTCCGGACCGGCGAAAAGCACGCGCTGTTCCATGTCCAGAATTACCAGAGGACAGGGAAAAAGGCGGAGCAGTTCCTCCGTGCCGGAATGCGCGCCGCGCAAAGACGTCATAGTCACCAGCCTTCTCGTAAACGGGCATGAACCGCGCCGCTTAGAGCATTTTCATTTTGAAATTGCTCTAACGCCGCGAAGTGACGTGGATTCTGGTGAAAACCACGTTTTTCGCCAGAATGCCGACTTTGAAATTTGTAAAATTTCAAAGTTAATCTGCTCTAGGTTCAGGACTCATTAAACCGCCGTCCGCGAAAAGCTGAATTTTTTCGGACAGCAAGGCGCAAGGGAGAAATTGGACGAAGCTGTATTGAACATACCGCGAGGTCAATTTTTTTTGCAACGCCGCTGTACGGAAAAAGGCGGCTTTGCGGCAGGCACTTTTAATGAGGGCTGAGCCTAGGGCGGGTCAGCGGCATTCTTATCCGAGGATCATCACAGGAAAGGCCCGCTTTCCACTCCGGGCGCGCGACCCGGCCTCATCCGGAGGCCGGGTCGCCGTGGGAAAATCAAAGAAAACCCCGCCTACTGCCGCCAGATAAAACTGAAGATCTGATCCACGTCCGGATGCAGGCTCAGATGCACGGGGCAGGTTTGCGCGGCGCGTTCTATAACGGTTTTTTCCTTCTGGCTGTAGGGCCGGTCAGGCATGATGAAAACCACTTCCACCCTGCCGATGCGGCGCGGTTCCGTAACCATGGTCTTGGTGATTTCCATTTTCGCCCCGGTCACGTCCACGCCGTGATTCTGGCAGTACAGGCCGATGATGGTCATGGCGCAGGTGCCCAGCGCCGTGGCGCAGAGGTCCGTGGGCGAAAAGGCCTCGCCCTTGCCGTGATTGTCCACCGGAGCGTCGGTGATGATTTTCGTGCCGCTTTGATTATGCGTGCATTCCACGCGCAGATCTCCCAGATACGTGGCGCTGATGGTAGCCATATGCGTTCTCCTTATGGTTGCAGGTCAGCGTAGGATCGTTCAGTCAAAGACGTGATGTTCACGTAAAATATTGCAGGCCACGGCCAGCAGGGTCAAACCGCCGAGCAGTTCGGCCCAGCCGTTCAGGGCGCAGAGCCGGGCCAGGGTTTTGCCCAGATAGACGCCGCAGGCCGTGATCAGGGCACAGACCGCGCCGATGAGCGCCGCGGGCCCCCAGATGGGCGTTTGCAGCAAGGCGAAGGACAGGCCCACGGCCAGGGCGTCGATGCTGGTGGCAACGCCCAGAATCAACAGATTGCGCCCGGCGGTGGGGTCCGTGGCGGGGCAGGAGGTCTCCCGGTGTTTCAGCGCCGCCAGGCCGGAACGGAGCATATTGCCGCCCACCCAGACCAGCAGGCCGAATGCGATCCAGTGGTCCCAGGCCTCCATATAGCCGCGCACGGACAGGCCCAGGGCCCAGCCCAGCACGGGCATCAGAAACTGAAATACGCCGAAACAGGCGGCCAGCCGGGCGTAATGACTGAGGCGCGGCGCGCGCACGGCGCAGCCCGTGGCCACGGCCAGCAGAAAAACAGTGTACAAAGGCATGCGTCATCCCCACGGCGCGTCGCGGCGCATCCATACAAATACGGGGAGAAGAGTATAGATAAAGCCTCGTCCGGGAGCAAGCCCGTGCTTGCGGACCGCCCCGTCACGGGGTACAAAACGCCCATGCACATTCTCCCATCCTGGCTCATCATCTGGCAATGGTGCAGCGGCCTGCTGCTCATCGGCGTGAACGCCGCGGCGGCCCTGCCTCTGATTACGGCGCTGACGTTGCTGATCGGACGGCGCGGCCGGGCCCGCTTCTGCGCTTACGGCGCGGGCCTGCTGGCCCGCCTGGGTTTCGGCCTGTCCTGGCTGGGCCTGCCGGTCATGCTCGGCGGCCTGCTCAGCCTGCTGTACACCCTGCGCGACACGGGCTACACGCCGGGCGCGCTCTCGCCCTGGACTCCAGTCATGCTGCCCTACAGCCTCACGCTGCTGCTCTGGCTGACCGGCATGCTCTGGGCCGGGCTGCTCAGCCGCGCCTGCGCCCGCGCGCCCCTGCCCCCGGTCCGCAGCAGGCCGGAAGAGGACCGCTACACGGCGGGCGACGTCAAGGGCCGCCTGTGGCTCTGCGGGCTGGCCGCCCTGTGTTTCTTCGCCACCTGGATCAGCCGTTACTGGCCCTTTGCCGCCCTGCCCACGGGCATGGATCTCGGCCAGGCGGCATCCGTTATCCTTGCCGACGCCCTGCACAACTATTTCATGGCCTTTGCCCCGGCCGGGGCCCTGGCCCTGCTCTTTCTGCTGCGCGCGCGGCGGGACGCGGCCGCCGCCGGTTTCGGCGAGGAAGAACTTGAGCGGGCCGCGCGCTGGTGCGCCCTCTGGGCCACAATCGGCTATATCCCCTTCTGCCTGGACCGCTGGGGCCTGGCCCTGGGCTACCTGCTGCGCGGCGCGGTGCCGGACCGGCTTATGCCCCAGATCTACGCCCTGATTCCGCTCACGGCGGCCATCGCCTGCTGGGGCGCGCTGCTGGCCATGCCCAGACCGCTGCGCCGGGCCTGGCTCATCGGCCTGGGGCTCATTCTGCTGGCGCTCAAGGAAAGCCTGCCCCATATCCTGCGGCTGGCGGGCCACGGATAGCAATGTCCCGCTTTCCGGAACAGCGAGGAAGGCGCGGCCTGTGCCGCGCCCCGATTCTCTGCCTGGCCTGCGGAATTCTCTGGGGGCTGTTCTGCTGCCTGATCGGCCTTCCGGCGGCACGGGGCGCGGCAGCCGTGGGAGAACGCAATGTGGGGGCCGACGCGGCCCTGGCGGAAATGACGGCGGCGGCCCGGCTGCTGGCCGTTCTGGCCCCGGCCCGAAGCCGACCGGACGACAGCGAGGCCCAGCGGGCCGTTATCGCCGCCTTTCCCACAGACCCGGCGACCTTTGCCGCCGTTCTGCGCCTGACCGGCGACGCCCCCCTGGACTGGCTGCTGGGCCTGGCCCAGGCCGACAACCGCGCCCTGCGCCAGGCCGCTCGCCAACGCCTGCGCGCCGTGGACCCCGTGCGGCACATCCGGGCCGCGGACAGCATCTATGCGGCCGTCAACGCCTGGCCCTGCCGGGATTTTCTGGAACTGGCCCGCTCTCCTGACCCGATTGTCAGCGTGGGCGCGCTGCTGCTGGCAAGAAACATGGCCTGGCCCGAAAAAGGCCGGGCCGCGCTGGACAGCCTGCGGCCCGACGATGGGCCGGACATCCGCCTGCTCAAGCTGGCCGCCGTTGTGGGCTGGAACGGCGAGGCCGCCGTTCCGGACGCTGCATGGGAGTTTGTGCGCGCCTTCCCGGACGACCCGCGCGATCTGGCCCGCCTGCTCACCTTGGAAAATTCCCTCTACCGCTCCGAGGACAGCCCGACGCTCAGCCTCCTGCGCGGCCTGGCCCGCGACGGCACGCCGGAGCTCAAAATGGCGGCCGACGCCAAATGGCGCGGCGCGCGCACCCTGCGCCGGGCCTCCCTGCCGCCATCCGCGCCGGTAAGCGGCCGCAAACTGGCCCAGTCCCTGTTGCCCCTTTTCGCGGATCCGGATCCCGGCGTCAGCGCCACGGCCATGCTCTATGCCGCGCGCCTGGAAGCCCCCGGCCCCCTGCGGGCCTGGCTGCTCAAACACGCCGACCCGGAGGACCCGCCGTTGCGCAAGGCGCTCGCGGCCCATTGCCTGGCCCGCTGGAGCCCCCTGGACCAGGACCGCCAGCGGGCATTTCTGCGGCAAATGTTCATCAACTGGGAAACCTTCTGGCAAGTGATCCTGTTTGAGGACGTTACGGCGCTGGCCGGGCGCAGCCCCAGCCTGGACTGGGTCTGCCGCCTGAGTCTCGGCAGGGAGAACGAGGTCCGGCAGGAAGCCAGGGACAATCTGCTGGCCGTGCACCTGGCCCTGGCCAAGGAACGCAAGGAAGGCCGCCTGGACGCCCACAAAAATCAGGTGGACCGCCTCATCTTCGCGGCCATCACCCAGTGGGCCGAATAGGCGCTCGTGACGACAGCCTCTAACCGCCGGACTTGCCCCCCGGCCTCTCAGCGTTTATCCTGAAGTCCAGGGCCTGCCCCGTTTTTCCCCATTGCTGCCACGGAGGGACCATATGGCGCGCTGTCTTCTTACACTTTTCCTTCTGCTCTGCTGCGCGGGCGCGGCCCAGGCCGAAAACCGCGTTTTCGCCCAGTTCAGCGCGGACCTGCCGGAAGGCTGGGACGGCCAGGAGCGCACGGCCTTCAGCAGCGGCAGCCAGGACGAATACATGCTGGTGCTGGGCAAACAGGACCAGGAGCAGGAGCGCTTTCTGGCCCAGATCAGCATCTATCTGCTGCCCAACACGCCCAAGGCCACGGCCGAGGACTTCGCCCGCAAGATGACCGAATTGCAGGGCGACGCCTCCGAGCCGCGCAAGGAAGGCCGGTTCTGGACCTTCACCGGCGTGCCCCGCAACCAGACCGTCAAAGGACAGGCCGTCACCATGGTCAATACCACGCCGGAGCGGATTCTGATCATCATCTCCCAGGACCCCGAGCGGATCGGCGCGGACAAGGTTGTGGCCGGACTCAGCGGCGTGACGCCCGAAGCCAAGGCCCTACTGGGAAGATAAGGACAGCCCGCGACCGAAAACGACCGTGGGCTGTTTGAAACATTACGGGCGTACCCTTTCCACCCTGTCGTAGACGTTCCGCATTCGCAGCACCAGGCTGCACGTCTGCTCAAGAAGGCATCCCAGGCTGGCGATGGCGTCTCCTTTCACGCGCACGTCATGGTGCGTGCTTTTCATTATTTTGACCACGCCCGCCAGCAGCATATAGGTTTGGGCCAGAAGGCCGCGAAAGTCTTCCGCGTGATAGTGTTCCAGCAGCTTGCGCTCATGCTGCACCGCTCCCGGTGAAAAATAATAGCAGCGGGTTTCGCCGGGCGAGTCCGGGCTCGGGCGCGCGGCAGGCGCGCAGCCGCCTTGTCCCGCCGGTTCATATACGGCGAGCAGGGCACGGGCGGCGTTCCGGAACTGTTCGATCCGTTCCGCCAGTTCGGCAGGGCTTTGAGAGGGGGGCGTTGACGATTGGGGCTGTGGAGCGGCGCTCGGGAAATGATGGGACATAAGGCACCTCGTGGGTTTTGCGGTTGGCCTTGCCTGTGAATGGCAATGCCGGGTGTTCACAACCGCCCACGAGCGGCTTGCGGCCTTTAGCCTTTCGGCCTGGACATAACCGCAACACCCGGCAAGAGATAGCCTGCACCGCCCCCAAGAGGGCGCAAAAAAAGCCATTCTGTCGGGATGGTAACCGTCGTGAGAGGTGTTGTGAAGCACCTACCGTCAACCAATCATATTCTCTGATCCAGGTCAAGAAGATGACCTAGGACACACGGGCATTCTGTTCTCAGTCTGTTGTTTTATTTTGCCCTCCGGGCACGGAAGTTTTACGCCTCCCGGCGTTTGGGCCGCCTATCGTTGCTGTCTTTATCCGTATGGCTCGCAAGCTCGCCTACGGCTAAAGCGCGCGGCAGGGGGCCGGGGACGGCTGTCCCCAGGCCCCCTACAACCCCCTGCCCCTGCTGTACGTCGTAGCGCGTTGACGCGGCGTCCCACGGGTCTTGCTCGCGTGGCTCGCTGCGCCCCGAAATCGCCGCGTGTCAACGTTCAACGGCTGAACATCTCCTTCTCAACCACCATCAGCGGATGGCATTGCGCGGCGCGGAGGGAGGCTTCAGCCGTTGGCGGCAAGGCCGCCTTACGGATGAAGACAGCAGCGATAGGCGGCCCAAACGAGAACGAAGCGAAAACCGTAATGCCCGGAGGGCAACATCATCGCCGGGAACGACGCCCCCCTTTAGGCGTCGTGCCAGCCCAGAAACATCTTGTAGGCCGGATTGTCCGACTCATTCACATGCGGGTAGCCCATGCGCTCCACCCGCGCCAAAAAGTCCTCAAAAGCCTCTCTCTGCTCATCGGGCACGTCAAAGCCCATCAGCACCCGGCCGAAGTCGGCCCCGTGATAGCGGTACTGGAACAGGGTGATGTTGAATTCCACGCGCATGGCGTCAATAAGGTCCAGCAAAGCGCCGGGCCGCTCGGGAAAGGCGAAGCGCAGCAGGCGCTCATTGGCGACCTGCGGGGCATTGCCGCCCACCATATGCCGCAGGTGCAGCTTGGCAAGCTCATTGTCGCTGAGATCAATGACCGTAAAGCCCTGCTCGCGCAGATCGGCCAGCACCTCGGCCACGTCGCCCTTGCCCTGAATCTTGATGCCCACCAGCACCCGCGCCCTTTCCGGGTCCGCGAAGCGGGTGCACAGCTCGGTGATGCTGCGCTTGCCGATGGCCGTGCAGAGCCGCCGGAAGCTGCCCATCTGTTCCGGAATGGTCACGGCCAGCAGAGCTTCGCGTTCCGCGCCGATTTCAGAGCGGTCCACCACATGGCCGAGGCGGTCGAAATTCATGTTCGCGCCGCTGACGATGGCGACCAAAGTGGCGTCCTTGACCCCGCCGTTGGCGGCATAGGCCCGCAGACCGGCCAGGGACAGGGCCCCGGCGGGCTCGGCCACCACGCGGGTGTCTTCAAAAATGTCCTTGATGGCCCCGCAGATGGCGTCGGTATCCACAGTGATGATGTCGTCCAGCAGATCGCGGCAGAGAGCGAAGGTCTCCTCGCCCACCAGCTTCACGGCCACGCCGTCGGCAAACAGGCCCACATCGCTGAGCTCCACCGGATATCCGGCCATGATCGAGCGGCGCATGGCGTCGGAATCCACGGGTTCCACGCCGATGACCCGGATTTCCGGGCGCAGGTGCTTGATGTAGGCGGCCACTCCGGCGGCCATGCCGCCGCCGCCGATGGGCACGAAGACCGCGTGGATCTCGCCCGGATGCTGGCGCAGAATTTCCATGCCGATGGTGCCCTGCCCGGCGATCACGTCCGGGTCCTCGAAGGGAGGAATGAACACCGCGCCGCTCTGGCCGATCAGATCCTGGGTGTGCCGCCAGGCGTCGCTGAAGGACTCGCCGGAAAGCACCACCTGTCCGCCCAGACGCCGCACCGCCGAAATCTTGATGGCCGGGGTGGTCACGGGCATGACGATGGTGGCTTCGCAGCCCAGGCGCTGGGCCGACAGGGCCACGCCCTGGGCGTGGTTGCCCGCCGAGGCGGCGATGACGCCGCGCCGCAGTTCCTCGGGCGAAAGGCGGGCCATCTTGTTGTATGCGCCGCGCAGCTTGAAGGAAAAGACCGGCTGCAAGTCCTCGCGTTTGAGCAGCACTTTGTTGCCCAGCCGCCGCGACAGGCTCACGGCCTCGTCCAGGGGCGTTTCCACCGCCACGTCGTAGACGCGGCTCAACAGGATGCGGTTCAGATACTCGCTGTGATCGTGCATGGATATATCCTTGACTTGGGATGCGCCGCGCCGAAGGGCCGGAATCCCGCGCCGGAGTGCGGCGCGCCGGATCGTGCGCGTAATCTTTGCTGTGTACACCCGGCGCGCGCGCTTCTCAAGTCTCAAGAACGCATCGCTCAAGCCGGGTATATCTTATTTAGATGTCAGGCACTGTTATTCGCCGTGAACGACACAAGAAAGCCGCCACACGACAGGCGGGCAAAAAGGCATAACGGCAACAGACCCTAGCGAGGCCGGGGCAGCAGAAACCTGCCCTGGACGATACGGATCAGGGTGCCGATGATCAAAAGCCCGATAACCAGATTGGAAAAAATAAAGATCGGCCAGCTCAGCAGCGAAATGGGGCTGGTCGGATTGTGCGCCAGAAAACGCAACGCGGATGCGGACAAGGCGGAAATGCCGAAGGAGAAGCTCCAGAAGGAGGGGGAAAAGGGCTGCTCAAAGGTCCAGACCAGCAGCCGGGCCAGAAAGATCAGTTGCAGGAGGCCATAGCCGAAGAGCACCTGGGCAAAAATGTCCGCCACTCCGCCGTTGACCGACAGATAGGCCGTACAGGCCACCAGGGGCGGCGCGAGCTGGATGCCGATGGTCGGGCGCACCGGCCTGGGCAGTTCGCCCATGGTGCGCAGACGCGCGAGAATTACCGGTTCCAGGCTGAGCCAGGAAAAAATGCCCGCGCCCAGAAAGAGAAAGCCCCAATGGCCGTAACCCAGGCTGCCCAGGGCAATGGCGCTGATCAGGTTGCTGGCCACCGTGGGCAGATACACGCCCGGCGTGGTCGCCTCGGGCGTATGCTGTCCCCGCCACAACCCGGCGCTGCGGTAGGCGGCAAAGGCCAGTTGGCCCACCGTGCCCAGCACGATCAGCCAGAAGGCCAGCGGGCGGGCATACGGAGCCACGGCCACGCCCACCAGCATGGTGGTGCCGGGAAACAGGCTGATGAAACAGCATTGAATGGCGTCGCGCACCTCGGCCAGCGCCGCCGCCCGGCGGAACAGCCATTTATAGATGAACACGCAGGTCAGAACCAGCCAGACGGCCACCCCCAGCGCCATCAGGCATTCGCCCACAACCGCGGGCAACGCCCAGTGCTGCGCGGCGAAACGCCAAGCCGAACCCATGCCGATGATGCCCAGTACCATGCCGAAATACGCGGCCGGGATGGGAAAATACCCGTCCAGCGGCGTAAGCGTCCGTTCCGCCATACCCACCTCCCACCAGTACGAAATAAAAATTATTCTTTTTGATAAGCCAGCCGATGGGTTATGGCAAGGCGGCCGGAACCGGCATCATGCCGACGCGCGCCGCCGTGCGCACGCCCGCCGGAGAAAAACGGCCGCCACGGACGGAACGACATGCTCCGCCGCATGGCTTGGTTCCGAACGGGTGCTTGCATCAGACGCCCGTTAGAGATAATAAAGGCTGATCCTCATATATCGGAATTTGTCCATTTTATCGTAAAAGTAAGGCTGATCTTCATCATATCGGAATTTGTCCACTTTATCGTAAAAGTTATGAAAAATCGTTACTTATTTTTTCGTAACTCTGAAAAATCATGATTCATGGCACAACGCATACGGGCCGCAATGCCTTTCGGAGAAAAAAATAATGCGCGGACGCGGCCTTCTTTCAGGCAATGACAAGCCCGGCCCGCGCAGGCTCGCGCTTGTGCTGCTTATCGCGCTGAACACTTTTTTCCTGTCCGGCTTCCTGTTTCACGTGGGCAACAGAAATATGGAGTATGACGATGCCCTGCCGCGGAAAACGCTGATCACCTTTCTGGGAATTCAATACGACGCTGAAAATCAGAGCTGCATCGAACAGATTCTGAACGGCTACAGCGCGGCGCACAATGACATGCTCGTCAGCTATGAAGGCATAGCGCTCAACGCCTATTCCCGGCTGCTCAATCAACGCCTCAAAAAAGACGACAGGGCGGACGACGTCTTCATGCTGCCGCCGGACTGCCTGCGGTCCTATCAACGCCGGGGACGGCTTGCGGACCTGTCCGGCCTGCCCGCGCTCACGGCCTATCGCCCCGAAGTGCTTGGGCAAATGCAAATGGGCGGCCGCCCCTATATCGCCACAACCAGCCTGGGCGCTCGCGGCCTGTTCGCCAATCTGGACCTCCTGGCCCGATACGGCGTGAGCACGCCCCGGAACGGCAAGGCCTTTCTGGCGGCCTGCGAAACCTTCCGCGCCCAGGGCATTACCCCCATCAGCGCCGACAGGGAAGCTCTGAAAACCGTTCTGACCGCCGTGAGCCTGACGCCGCCCGGCGGCCCCATACGGGAAAACGCCGCCGCCTTTCTCGCCGCGCTCAATGCCTCCCCGGATCGGCTGGAGCAGGCCGTGGGCAAAGGCTTCGCCCTTCTGGCCCTGCTGCGGGACAAGGGCTATATCTGCATGGAGGACGTCAGAGGAATCGGCTCTGTCCGTTTCAACGGGCTGTTTTGCAGCGGCGGGCGGCCCTTCATGATCGGCGGCACCTGGCTTTCACCGGGGCTCGCCCAGGCGCGGCTCGGGTTCCGGTTCAAGGTCTTTCCCCTGCCGCTGGGAGAGGGCGCGCCCGTGACGGTGCTGAGTCTGGACACGCCGCTTGCCGTCAGCGCGTCAAGCCCGCATCGTCCGCAGGCCGTTCAATTGGTGGAGTATCTGACCAGCCCCGAGAACATCCGGCGCTACGCCGACGCGCAGGGCCTTCTCAGCCCTTTGCGCGACGCTCCTCCCCCGGCTGACGCGGCGGTCAGGCCGCTGACGGACAGTCTGCGCGAAGGAAATGTCATCTTCAGATCAGACATCCGCCTGGCATGGCCGCTCCAGAACGGCCTGGAGGCTGGCCTGGACGTATTTCTGTCCGGCGGCAACGCCGGGGAGGCGACGGCCGAAACCATGCGGACTCTCCACCGTGAGCGTGCCGAGTGATCAGCCCCAAAAAGCAGAACATCTTTATCGCCGTCGCCCTGGCGCTGCTTTTCACGCTGTTCTGCGCCGCGTCGCTGAACTTCATGAGCTTCGTCCAGCAATCCCTGTGGGACAACGCCGTCAAACACGTCATGGAAAGCACCGCGCGGGCCGCCAACGCCCTGCAGCGCAACGCCGTCAAGGATCTGGAGCTGCTGCGCATGCTGGCCCAGGATCTGGAACAGGGCATGTCCTCCGACGAGCAGCGGATCATCGGCAAACTGCAAACCCACCTCTCCGGCACCGGCAGCCTCGCGGCCCTGATCTTCAAGGACGGCACGGGCTATACGGATACCGGGCTGGCCGTCACCCTCACCCCCGAGGAAAGGAAGCTTGTCCAGGGCCTGAACAAACAAGGCGGCATGCTTCCCCCATACCGCAACCGGGGCTCCGGGCGGCGCACGCTCACCATCTATACGCCGGTGAAGTTCCCCGACGGACGCGAAGCCCACCTGTTCAAGGGCTACAACGTGGAAAGCCTGTACGCGGCGTACGCGCTTTCATTCTACAACAACACGGGCTTCGCCTATGTGACCCTGCCCGGCGGCGAAATCATCATGCGGTCGCTGCATCCGGCCAGCAACAAAACCTTTACCAGTCTCTTCGACATTATCAACGGAAACGGCAACCGCCCAGAGGTCATTGAGGCCTTCCGCGACTCCCTGAAGAACGGCAAAACCGGCGTGGCCGTGTTCAACGACGCCGACGGCGAAAACGTCTTCTGCTACGTCCCTATGCCGGATATGGAAGGCTGGTACCTTGTCTCGATCATCCCCAATGCGGTGATAATGAAAGAGGCCAATGCCATCATCCTGAGGACGCTGTTGCTCTGCGGACTGCTTTTCGCCGGATTGCTCGCGGTCTTTTTCATCTACCGCCGCCTCAAGCGCGGCTATCAGCGGGAAATCCGGGCCCTGGCCTTTACGGACACGCTCACCGGCATCCGGAACTTCACCAAATTCAAAATCGACGGCGACGCGCTGTTGCAGGCCCCCGACGCGCCGCACTACGCCGTGCTGACCCTTGACATCCTGAACTTCCAGGTCGTCAACGAGGTGCTGGGCTACAATATCGGAGATGCGCTGCTGCAACGCCTTGCTCTCCTCCTGGGCGAGCTGGCCCGCCCCGGCGCGCTTACGGCGCGGGTGAACGGGGATCATTTCGTGGTTCTGCTTCCCTACGACAAAAAGCAGGACCTGACGGCCTATTGTGACGCGCTGCTGCGGGCGCTCAATGGATACGCGCGTTCCCAGGCCGGGAGCTACCATATAGAACTGCGCACGGGCATCTGCTGCGCGGAGGACGGCGACGCGGCCACCGGCATCAACGATCTGCTGGACCGCGCCAATATTGCCCTGAAGGCCATCAAGGCCAAGGGCGCGCAGCCGTGGAACTTCTATGATTCCGGCATGCGCGTCAGGATACTGCGTGAAAAGGAACTGGAAATGCGCATGGGCCGGGCCCTGCGCGACGGGGAATTCCAGATCCACATCCAGCCCAAATACCGCCTGGACAGCCTGGAGCTGGCCGGAGGGGAGGCGCTGGTGCGCTGGCAGAGCCCGGACCACGGTTTTCTCCCGCCCGCCGAATTCATCCCCCTGTTTGAAAAAAACCGTTTTATCATCCAGCTGGATCAATACGTGTTCACAGCCGTCTGCCGCCTGCTGCGGCAATGGCTGGATGCGGGCGTGGCCCCCTGCCCCCTGGCCGTGAACGTTTCACGGGTACAGTTCTATACCTTGGACTTTGTGGAAACCTACATCGGCATCAAGAAGCGGTACGACATCCCCGACGGCCTGCTGGAGCTGGAATTCACGGAAAGCATCTTCATCGAGAACGTGGAGCTGCTGCGTACCGCCGTCCAGGAACTGCGCCAGGCGGGCTTTTCCTGCGCCATCGACGATTTCGGGGCCGGGTATTCCTCACTCAACATTCTCAAGGATCTGCCCGTGGACGTGCTCAAACTGGACGGCGTCTTCTTCCGCTCGCTCAAATCCAACGGCCGCGACAAGGTCGTGATCCAGAACATCGTGCACATGGCCGGTGAGCTGCAGATGGCTACCGTGGCCGAAGGCGTGGAAACCCTGGAGCAGGTGAACTTTCTCAAGGACACCAACTGCGATATGGTACAGGGCTATGTCTTTGCCCGGCCCATGCCCGCCGAAAAATTCACCGAGCGCCTGCGCAATTCTGGCGACACATGCTGAGCTTTCTCCACACCTGGGCATTTACCACGTGAAATGCTCTGACATACGCATCCCGCGCCGCCATCCGCAACGCGCCCCCTGTCCGGCGTGCGGCCGGAGCAAGGGGCGCGATTCGAGCGTCTCTATGGCGTTTTTCTATTTACTGTCGGGAACGATACGGAATGAATTACCGATGGCGACGAGATCCCGGCGCACCTCTTCGGGCAGAGCCCGATAAGGCTGCATGACGGTTCCCGGATAGCCCTCCGTAATGATGGTCAACGCCCGTTCGGGCGTCAGGGAGAAGCGGCGCAGATCCGGCGGCTCAGGCCGTAACGTGCGGCCGAAGGGAGTGGGCGCGCCGTCCGTGCCGTGGCATACGGAACAGGTTTCCTCCCAGACCGTCTGGGCCTCCAGGTCAGGCTCATGCGCGGGTTTCGGCGCGGCCGCGAACATGGAAAAACGCGTGGAAAGCGTGTCCAGCACCTTGTCCAGCTTTTCCTTGTCGTACAGCCGGAAATAGGGCATGGCCGAGCCGGGCGTCCCGTCTTTCAGAATGCCGTAGATATACTCCCGATCCGCCCGGATGGCGGCGAGATCCGCGGCCGGTACCAGCAGGCGGCCGGCAACGGGGCCGTCCCCGTGTCCGGCCGTGCCGTGGCAGGGCTGGCAAGCGCCGTCATAGATGGTTTCGCCGTTGTCATAGACCGTCTCCAGCTTGACCGTAAAGGCCGCCAGAGCCTGCTGCCGGAAGGGAGCCAAGGCTTTGGAGCGCGCCTCGCGCACCGCCACGGCCTGGGCATGGCCCGGCGCCAGAACCCGGTCTTGCAGAAACTGCCGGGCCACCAGCATGGCGACAAAGATCATCGGCAGAAGAACCAGCAGACTGCGCGGCCCCACGGCCGTCAACGGCGCGGCGGCGGGCCGCAGGGCCCAGAGCGCCAGCATGGCGGCGGCCGCTCCCACGGTCACGGCCCAGAGGATGGACCAGTTCAGATCCGCGGCCACGGAGAAAACCAGGGGAAGGCCGATGACCACCTGGGCCAGGGTGGCCCCGAACAGCCAGTTGCGCAGACGGGGCGCTTTTTCCGGGTGTTTTCTGGTGGAAAAGAAAAGGTGAAAGGCCGCGCCGAAAACCAGCGCCGCCCCCAGGATGTGCAGATAGCGCAACAGCCAGTGCGCCGCGAACGCGCCGTCCGGGCTGAAGCCCTCGGCCGCGAAGGCGGGCCAGAGGGCCTGCCGCTCCATCAGCGCCAAGGCTCCGGTGAAAACGGCCGGTACCGTGAGCAACGCGCCCACGCCCAGAACGCCGCAGATGAACGCCAGCCAGGTATTGACCTCAATCTTGTGCCCGAAGGCGTCGATCAGCAGGAAAGCGACGATCAGCAGCGGGATTATGGCCAGCCAGGCATAGGAAAACAGGCCCGTGGCCGTGAAAAAGGCGTGGGAATAGCGTACCTGGACGATGAGCAAGGGAGCCACGCCCAGCACCACGGCCAGACTCTTGAGGCCCAGGTGGGTGTGCACGATCTGCTTGTTCCAGAGCTGTGCGCCGCCCTCTCCGGTCAGACATTTTTGCAGGAAAAACAACAGGCCGAGCAGCGCCGTGCCGAGCATGAGCAGCACGAACAACAAATGCAGGCCGAAACTGACGAAAAGCAGCCCGTTCTGCCATGATTCCGGCAGGGGCATTCTGAGAAAAAGATCGTTCCATTGGGTCATGTCTACTTCTCCTTGGGGCTCTGCCCGTGAAGGCGCGAATCTTGGTTGGCCAATGAGTACAGGTAGTTGGCCAGAAGTAGACGTTCCTGCTCGGAGCCGGTGAACGGCGTCATGAACGGCGCCAGATTCTGGGTGATGCCGGTGATGGCGTTGATGCCTTCCAGCGTACGCCCGGCAAGGCGCTCACGGATGCCGTTGATGCCGTCCTCGGTATGGCAGACGCCGCAGTTGGCCGCGAACAGCGCCCGACCGGCCCTGTTTTCCGGGGACAGACCGGCGTCGTCGTTGATCCAGTGCATGCGGGGCAACAGGCCTTCATGCTTGTCGTCCAGGGCCAGATTTTCAGCCATGGGAATCTGGTTGGCGTACATATAGCCCGGCAGCAGATAGGGACCGCGCACGAATTCACGGATGCGCTCGAACTCCATCACCAGGCCCACGCAGAGAATAACTGTGGGGATGCAGAGCAGCCCGCACAAGCGGCGCTGCCGGAACAGCGCGGCCAGGGCCGTGGCCAGAATGCAGAGCGCGGCCAGACCGTTGAACGCGGGCAGCAAATACGGCAACTGGGACAAATAGGAGGTGGCCACCGCGAACTTCCAGTGGGTGAGATAGGTCTGCGGCACCCTGGAAAAATAGACAAAGGCGCACACGGCCGTGACCAGGGCCGCGCCGAGAAAGACCGCGCCCGTCAGGCGCAGGGCCCGGTTGCGGTCCTCGCGGGGGCCTTTATAGCGCCAAGCCGTCCAGCCCAGCAGACACAGCGAGCCCAGGCTCAGGCCGCCAGCCACGCGCAGCAGGAATTGCGGGATAAAGGTGGGGTTGAAATAGGCCTCGCGGAAGGTCTGCCCCCAAGGCCAGCCGTCGGGCGTGAGCATAAAGCCGAGAATGCCCGAAATCAGAAAGGCCGAACTCACGGCCACGGCCACGTAGCCCCAGCCCAGAGCCGCCAGAACGCCCGGCTTGTCCTGGGCCAGCCGGTCCCAGAGATAGTAATAGATCAGCAGAAGCACCACTTCCGTGGTGAACGCGCCCCATTCGATGAACCAGGGCCAGAAAAAGAGGTGAATCAGCGAGCCGATGCCCTCCGGGGCCAGGGCGCCGGTGATGAACCAGATGCCCACGCCGGTGACCGCGCCGATGGAGGTGGTGATGACCACGACCGGGCCGAGCAGGCTGCGGCTGATCTGCGCCCAGAACGCGCCTTTGCCCAGCCAGGTCAGCGTCTGGAACAGGACAAGCATGCTCGCCAGGCCGATAGCCAGACCGTGGCTGATGAACACATGCAGGACGGCGTCAAGGGCGATGGTCATGCCGTCGCCGAGGCCGGGAATATGCAGGATGGGAAAGATCATGGCTCACTTTCCCTCCGGCAGAGGGATGACCCGCTTGATCTTGTCGGGACCGGTGGACACGAATTTGGGCCGGGGTTTCCCGTTGACGAAGGCGGCCACGTCAAGGGCCTGCTCCTGGGTCAGGGACGGCGCGTTTTTGGGCATGAAGCGCCAGGCGAAGACGGAGAACGTGCTGACGCGGTGCATGCCCGCCCCGGCGTTGTAAGAGCCGTCGCCCCAGAGCGGCGGCGCGATGGGCGTGCCCTGGCCGTTGTCGCCGTGGCAGCGGGCGCAGACGTCGGCATAGACCTTGTCGCCGTTGGCCGCGTCGGGCTTGTGGGGATTGCCCAGATCGCTCGGCAGAGCCCAGGGCAGCTTGGCATAAATGGGAATATCCTTGGATATCCACTGCATATAGACCAGAAGAGACTGCATGACCTGGCTGTCAAGGGCCGGTGCCACGCCGTTCATGCTGCGCTGAAAACAGTCCTGCACGCGCATGGCCAGATCCACGGTATAGTCCTGGCGGTTGCGGAAGCGCGGATACGTGGCGCCCACACCCACCAGCGAAATGGTGTTCAGACTTCTGCCGCCGTCAAAGTGGCAGCTGGAACAGGACAAATCATTGTTGACGTATTCCCCGGCGTACTTTTTCGTTTCAGTCATGATCTTGTAGCCGAGCATCACTTCCGCCCGGATGCTTTCCGGCGCGTCCTCAGGGCGCGGCGGATTGAAAAACGGCCGGCCCGACGGCGCGGCAAAGCTCTGTTTCGAGGTTCCCGCGTCTTCCGCGGCCAGCCGTTTGGTCACCAGCGTGGAACGGAAAAAGGTCAGCAGCCAGACACCGAACACGAGCAGCAATATTGCCAGGGCAAGGGCAAAAAAAACATTGCGATTTTTCATAGAGACTCCGTATCACGGGAATTATGGCGGATTGCGTGTCCGCCACAGGGGGAAGCGGAAGCCGGAAACGGCTCAAGATGGGAGAAGATCCGGTTGAGGCGATATCCTGTGGCGGCGGTAAAAACACAATTTCAACGCACGTACGCGGATCATGCGTGAAGCGCGCGGCGTTTCAAACTGAAATGCTCTATAGGGGGTACCATAACTCAATCGGAAGTCAACATGGGCCGCAGGCGCGGACAGTGGAAGAGGGGCGCGTTTGTTGACTCCCTTTCTTTTTCCTGCCACCATTCGTCCTCAAGAGCCGTAAACGGGACCTCCGGCGGCCGCCTTGCGCGGCCGGGCACGCCGGACCGTTTCCCGCGCGGCGTTACGGGAATACCACGGAAACAGGAAAGGGGCGTTGCGGACGCCCCTTTTATATATGGAGCGCACATGAACACGACTGACACTTCCGCCGCGTCCACCGGCCCCACCTTTTCCTTCCGCCGCATGGGCGGCCTGGATCAGGTGCTTCTGAGCACGGATGAGGAATGGCGGCAACTGGATCAACTGGACCCCAAACTCTGGATGGCCCTGAGCTGCCCCACGCACGGCCTGGAATTCGACGCCCGTACCCTGTCCCTGCTGGATACGGACCAGGACGGACGTATCCGCTCGGCGGACATTCTGGAGGCCGTGGCCTGGGTCTGCGAGCGGGTCAAACATCCGGCCCGGTTCACACAGCCCGGCACCGGCCTGCCTCTGGACAATCTGCGCGACGACACGCCCCAGGGCGCGGAACTGCTGGCCGCCGCCCGCCTGGTGCAGGAAAAGAGCGGCCGGACCGAGGCCGGGGAAATTTCCCCGGAGCAGGCCGGAGCGGCCCTGGCCGCCGTCACTGACTACGCTTTCAACGGCGACGGCATCGTGCCGCCGTTTTCCGTGGATAAGGATGACGAACAGACCGCCCGTTTCATTCGCCTGGGGCTCTCGATAGTGGGCGGCAAGCGAGACGATTCGGGCCGTCCCGGCCTGGATTCCGCCCTGGCCGGAGTTTTTCTGGACCGGCTGCGCGCGGCCCGCGACTGGCGGCAAAGCGTGCATCAGGCGGCCCTGCCCCTGGGCCATGACACGTCCGCCGCCTGGACCCTGCTGCAGCGCCTGGGTCCCAAAATCGACGATTATTTCAATCGCTGCCGCATGGCGGCCTTTGCCCCGCAGGCCCTGGCGGCTCTCAACGAAGAGAATGAACTCACGCCCTCGGACGAGGGCGGCCAGGCCCTGTTTTCACTGGAAGCTCTGACCCGTCTGCCCCTGGCCCGGGTGGCTCCGGACCAGCCCCTGCCCCTGACGCACGGCGTCAATCCGGCCTGGGATGACGATCTGAGCGCTTTCCGCCAACTGCTGGCCCCGCTGATCCACACAACCCCGTCCGGCGAGGGCAAGGGCGGCTGTCCGGTTCCAGCGTCGGATGAGGCCGATTCGGCCGGAGCATCCGCTTCGGACGTCCCGGCCGAAAGCCTGAGTGAAAAGAACTGGCGCGCCATTCAGGAGCGCTTCGCGCCCTATGCCGAATTGCTGACCCGGAAGCCCGGTTATGAGCGGCCGCCGGACGACGCCAAACGCGTGGATTTTCCCGGCCTGCCGCCCCTGGCTTTGGCCGGGGAGGACGATCCCCTGCAACGCGCTTTTCTGCCCACGGCTCCGGAAGAGGCCCTGGACAAACTCTCCGCCGCCGAGCTGGACGCCCTGCTCGACGGCAAGGTGGAGCAGTCCTTTGCCGGATATGTGCGGCGGGATCTGGCCGCGCCGCGCATGGCCGCGGTGCGCGACCTGGAAAAACTGACCCTGCTGCACATCCATCTCTATACCCTGCTGATGAATTTTGTGTCCTTCGCGGATTTTTACGACCCGGAGCGGCGGGCCATCTTCCTGGCGGGCACGCTCTATCTGGACAGCCGCGCCTGCTTTCTCTGCGTGCCGGTGACGGACCTGGACACCCACGTGCGTCTGGCCTCGCAAAGCCACCTCTGCCTGGTCTACAGCCAATGCCGCCGCACGAACAGCAACGGCGAGGAAAAGACCGGCGTCATCGCCGCCGCCTTGACGGCGGGCGGCACCGCCACCCTTATTGAGGGCCGCCACGGCGTATTCGTGGACAATGCGGGACGGGACTGGGACACCAGCGTGCTCCGCCTGGTGCGCAATCCCATCAGCCTGCGCGAAGCCATGTGGGCCCCGTACATACGTTTCGGCAATCTGGTGGCCGACCAGTTGCAAAAACTGGTGGCCGCCAAGGACGACGCCTTGAGCAAGGCATCCAGCAAGGCCGTCACCGCGCTGGACAAGGACATCAAGGCCGACGCCTCGGCCGCGGCCTCCGGCGCGCCGCCCAAGACGAGCTTTGATTTCGCCAAAGGCGCGGGCATCTTCGCAGCCTTCAGCGTGGGCATCAGTGTGGTCAGCGCGGCCTTCGCCTACATCGCCAATTCCGTCTTCTCCCTGGGCAGGTGGTGGCCTGTGGCTCTGCTGATCCTTTTTGTCTGCATTTCCGGGCCGTCCATGCTCCTGGCCTGGTTCAAGCTGCGCCGCCGCAGCCTGGGCCCCCTGCTGGACGCCTCGGGCTGGGCCGTCAACAACGGCGCGCCCATCAACATCGCCGTGGGCGCGGCCCTCACGGCCGTGGGCCAGCTGCCGCCCGGCGTGCATCGCTCTCTGGACGATCCCTACAGCCTGCACGCGCAATTGCTGCGCAAAAAATATCGGGGGCGGCTGCGGGCGGCGGCCCTGACGGTTCTGGTTCTGCTGGCCGCCGGCCTGGCCTTCTGGTTCTGGAAAGAAGGCGCGCCCGCCTGGCTGGCGCACTGGCTGCCCGCGTGGGGTAAATAAATAATGGACGGACAGCCCCGCGATATCCCGCCGGTTCAACGCCAAGCGCGCCAAACGCGGCAAGCCTGGAAAGTCCCCCCGCCAGGTGTGCCGAAGGCCGTAGTTCTGATTCTGGGCGCGGCTTTGCCCGGCTTGCCCCCTGCCGGGCTGCGCGGCCTGTGCCTGCGTTGGGAAACGGCGCTGGTTCCCCGGCTTGCGCCGGAACAGATGGCCCATATCCGGCGCTTTGCCCCGGACGGCCCCGCGCTGGCCGCGCGCGCCTCCCGCCTGCTGGCGCGCCTGCTGCTGCTGCGCGGCCTTCAGAGCCAGGGCGCATTACATCCGGATTTGTGCCTGGAAAGGGATATGGCGGGCCGCCCGCTGCTCTCCGGCTGGCGTGTGAGCTTCAGCCACAGCGGCCGGGCCGCCTTCTGCGCTTTGGAGCGCGGGCCGGGCGGCCCCTGTGAACAGGATGCCCGGCGGGATGCGCCCGAATGCCATCCGGGCCTGGGGCTGGACGCCGAAGCGCTGGACAGCCCACCCCCGGCGGCGCGGGCCTTTACGGACGGGGAGACAAAAAAAACGGCCCGCGACGCGTTGCGACGCTGGGCCGTCAAAGAAGCCGTGCTCAAGGCGATGGGACTGGGGCTCAGCCATGACCCGGCCCTGATTTGCAGCGGCCGGCACGGAGGACGCGCGGGCATGCTGCGTTTCCGCGGCCAAAATCTGCGTTGGCGGGTTCTGGCCTGCCCCGGCCACTGGCTCTGCCTGGCACGGAACGCCGAATACCCCGTTCCGGCGGTCAGCCTGCGCTGGCTGACCGCCGGACAGATCACAAACGGCCGCTGTTGATCTTGAGTTTGCGCATTTTGGACCACAGCGTGGTGGACGGCATCCCCAGGATGGACGCCGCGCCGTTTTTGCCGCTGATGCGCCCGTTGGTGTACTGGATGACCTGGCGGATATACTGCGCGATATGTTCGTCCAGGCTGTGAAAGGACTGCGCCTGGCCCTGGCTTTCATCCCGCCTGGGGAAGGCGCCGTGCATGCGGGGGCGCGCTTCCTTCTCCCGGTCAAGGATTTCCCTCAACGCGGCGCTCAACGGCTCCCTGATCTCTTCGCAAAGATCCACCTGCTCCTGCGAATAGGAGCATTCGCTCGTACAGTGCACGCTGATGAATCGGAATTGAGTACAATTAATCCAAAAATCGAGCGGCATATAAATATTTGTCCCGCCCATGGGATGGAGCATCTTTGCTATTTTGGCATAGGGGCGTTCTCCCTTCGTTTGGCAGCTCCGGCAGCATTTCCAGGTTCCGTAGTTCTCAGTGTCCTGATAGGCCGCCCTTAGAAGTTCATCCGGAATTTGAAAAGTCTCGGGCGATAGAAATTGGTTTTCATATTGCGGATGTATCGCAATTCTTGTTATCACGCCTGAAAAAAAGTTATAAATGCCAAAATAGGAAACAGGCATATGAACAGAAAGAAAATCAAAAATATTTTTTAATACACCCTGTAAAGGCATTTCTCTATAGGAAACATAAAGCAGCTCACGAAGATAGACACTTTTATCGCTTATCATTTATCCAACTCTCACAGGTAATGATTGATGACCAGAGTTCTTTTACCTCAGAACAATTTGTCTGATTATATGATATGAAGAATTACATTTGTCAACCCACTCGAAATATCGGATCATGTTATTATATAAAATAATTTTTTACTAAAAATAAAGAATATTACATAATAACGTAAATCATACAATTTATACAATCGTGCTATCGCAAGGTCTTCCGGCACGCCTCAATCCGGTCAACATGCCTTGCCAGCCGCGCCCTTTTGCGGCACTCTGCCCGCCATGCCGCGCTTTCATCTGGTTTCGCTCTTTCCCGAATTTTTTGATTCGCCTCTGAGCACCGCCCTCATGGGCCGCGCCCGTGAAACCGGCGTGGTGACGTTCAGCTTTCACGACCCGCGCGCCTTCAGCACGGACAAGCACCGCCATGTGGACGACAGACCCTATGGCGGCGGCCCGGGCATGGTCATGCAGGGCGAACCCGTGGCCCGGGCCCTGCGTTCCATCGAACGCCCCGGCCGGATGCTGCTCATGACGCCGGGCGGCCGCCCGTTCAACCAGGCTCTGGCGCGCGAACTGGCCCTGGAAGAAGATCTCACCCTGGTCTGCGGCCGCTATGAGGGACTGGACGCCCGCCTGCTGGAACTTTTCCCCCTGGAACCGGTGAGTGTGGGTGAAGCTGTGCTCAACGGAGGAGAAACGGCGGCCCTGGCCGTCATCGAATCCGTGGCCCGGCTGATGCCGGGTTTCATGGGCAAGGAAGAGTCCGGCGAGGAAGAGAGTTTTTCCCACGGCTTGCTGGAATATCCGCATTATACCCGGCCCGAGACGCTGGAGGGCCTGCCAGTGCCCGAGGTGCTGCTCAGCGGGGATCACGCCCGCATCGCGGCCTGGCGGCGCGCGGCCTCTCTGGCCGCCACCCTGGCGGCGCGCCCGGATATGCTGGACGACGCCCCCCTGGACCGCGAGGACGCCCGAGTCCTGGCCGACCAGCCGCGCGAAAGGCCCGGCCGCAACCTTTCCTTCTGCCTCATGCACTATCCGGTCCTGCTCGGAGAAAAAAATTCCGGCGCTTCCTCTTTGACAAACCTGGACATTCACGATATAGCCCGAATTTCCCGCAGCTATGCCATGGGGCCCTTCTATGCGGTCACGCCGCTGGAGGATCAGTTGCGGGTGCTTGAGGATATTTTGCGGCACTGGACCCGAGGTCCCGGCGGCCGGGGCAATCCGGACAGGGCGCGAGCCTTGGAGCTGGTGCGCCCGGCGGTTTCGCTGGACGCGGCTGTGGCGCAATTGCGCGAGCATGCCGGCGCACCCCCCAGACTGGTGGCCAGTTCCGCCGTCTGGCCCGTGCATAAGCGCGCGCCCGTGCCGCTGACGCCCGGCCGGGTACGCGACTGGTGCCGGGAAGGGCCGGTGTTGCTCTGCCTGGGTACGGCCCAGGGGCTGGCCCCGGAAGTGCTGGAACGCTGCGACGGCCAATTGAGGCCTCTGCGTTTTTTGGGTTACAATCATCTTTCGGTGCGCAGCGCGGCCGCCATCCTGGCCGACAGAATTTTAGGCGACTACTGCTGAAACCACGGGCCGCACACAGCGGGCCGCTTCGCAACGACGCAACAATCCGCCCGCGGGTTTGCAAGGAGTTCACGATGGACATCATCAGGAAAATCGAACAGGAAAACATGCGCATGGATATGCCCGCGTTCCGCTCCGGCGACACGGTCAAAGTGCACCTGCGCATTGTGGAAGGCGAAAAAGAGCGCATCCAGATCTTCCAGGGCAACGTGATCCGCATCAAGCGCGGCACCACCAACGCCAGCTTCACGGTGCGCAAGGTTTCCGACGGCGTGGGCGTGGAACGCATCTTCCCGATCAACTCGCCCTTCATCGACCATGTGGAACTGGTCAGCCAGGGCCGCGTGCGCCGCAGCCGCCTCTACTATCTGCGCGCCCTCAAGGGCAAGGCGGCCCGTATCAAGCCGCGCGGCCGCTTCTGATCGGAATTCGCGCCTTTTTGCCGTCGGCGGCGTCGCATCAGCCCGGTGCCGATGCACGGGCTGATGGCGACAGCGTAAACGCTCGCTTTAGCCGACAGAATGGATTTTCGTCCATTCTGTCGGCTAAAGCGTGGTTTTTTGTCTATGGCCCCTACCGCAACCATCGAAATTGAGGCAGCCGTGAAAGGAGACGCCGCGCAGGCTGGCCTGTTTGGCCCGGAAGACATTCCTTTCGGCCGCCGGTCCGGACCCGTGGCCGGTATCGACGAAGCCGGACGCGGCTGTCTGGCCGGGCCGGTGGTGGCCGCCGCCGTCATCCTTCCCGCTGTTTACGAGCTGCCCGGCCTTACGGATTCAAAGGCGTTGAGCGCCAAAGCGCGCGATATCCTGGCCCCGCGCATCAGGGAATGCGCTCTGGCCTGGGGGCTGGGCGTGGTCTGGCCCCGGCGCATCGAGCGCATCAATATTCTGCAGGCCACCTTCGAGGCCATGAGCCGGGCCGTGGGCGTGCTTCGCCTTACGCCCGGCCGCCTGCTCATCGACGGCAACAAGGTTCTGCCCGACGCGGTGCTGACTCTGTTCTGGCGCACCGGGCACACTGCCCCGCCGCCGCTTCAGCAAGCCGTTGTGGGCGGGGACAAGAGCGAAGACGTCATTTCCGCCGCCTCCATCCTGGCTAAAACCTTTCGTGACCGGCTCATGCTGCATCTGGGCCGCCGCTGGCCCGGCTACGGCCTGGAGGAGCACAAGGGCTACGGCACAAAGGCCCACTATGCGGCCTTACGCCGTCTGGGCCCCTGCCCGCAGCACCGCCTGACGTTCCGGGGAGTGTTGCCCCAGGCCGCCGCTCCGCTGCAGGGCAGCTTGTGCTGAAATGGCTTTTTTCCCGGCAAACCGGCCCGAGAACGCCTCCCGCGCCGGGCAAGGACGCGCCGGACCACATCCGCCTGGGACGGGACGGCGAAAAGGTTGCGGCCGCGCTTTTGCGGCGCGCGGGCTTTGAGCTGCTGGACCGCAACTGGCGGCAGGGCCGCCTGGAGTTGGATATGGTCTGCCGCGAAAGCGGCGTTCTGGTCTTTGTGGAGGTCAAAACCCGGCGGTCGGACGAGCGCGGCGGCCCGGCAGCGGCCGTGACCCCGGCCAAACAGCGTGTCCTCACGCGCGCGGCGCAGGCCTGGCTGGCGGCGCACGACGCCTGGCAAGCACCCTGCCGCTTTGACGTGGTCTGCCTGTTGCGCCACGGCGACACCTTCAGCGCGGAGCATTACCGCCATGCCTTTGACTTCACCCCGTCTCTGGATAGTAGCC
>OIXH01000748.1_pt1 | contig 39223 bp, 51 predicted proteins | sample 1587741 | NCBI WGS metagenome assembly OIXH01 (sample SAMEA3888916, study PRJEB22519) | human gut metagenome | biome: human gut; feature: human-associated habitat; material: faeces | place: Denmark | collected 2011 | reverse complement strand
ACGGAAAAAAGGTCAAGGCCGTGTTCGGCGGCAAGGGCTTCTACATAGCCCTTGCGGTGTGCCTGCTGGCTGCCGGCACCATCGGCTATATCACCCTGTTCTCCTCCGCCTCCCCCGTCAGGGAGCCCGACCCCGTCATCGAGATCAAGCCCGCCCCCGTGACGCCTGTCCCCGCCCCGCCCACCAAGCCGGTGATCCAGCCTGAGCCGGTGGAGGTGCCGGTGCAGGAGCCGGTGGTCATCGAGGAGCCGGTAGAGCTGCTGCCGGAGGTGATCTCCCCGCTGGACGGCACCACCGTCACGGTGTTCAGCATGACAGAGCTGCTGTATGACCAGACCATGGCGGACTGGCGCACCCACAACGGCATCGACGTACAGGCCGAGGAGGGCGCGGCGGTCAAAACGGCGGCGGACGGCACCGTGGTCTCCGTCACCGACGACGAGCTGATGGGCACCACCGTGGTCATTGAGCACAGCGGCGGCTACACCACCCATTACAGCAGCCTGCAAGCCGACGTACCGGTGGCGGAGGGGCAGTCCGTTCACGCCGGGGACGTCATCGGCTGTGTCGGCTCCACCAGCGCGGCGGAGAGCGAGATGGGCCCCCACCTCCACTTCTCCGTCAGTCAGAACGGCAGCGCCATCGACCCCCACGCCTATATCGACGAGTGAAAAAGAAAGAGGTCTGCGGTGCAGACCTCTTTCTTTTTCACGTTTTAGGATTCCAGCGTCCGCGCGCCGCGGATGCGGCGGTTGAGGATACGGAACACGGAGGATACCAGCAGAATACCCACCGCCAGCGCCCCGGCCACGCCGATGGTCTCCAGTCCCTTGGCAACGGCGTCCATCATGTTGCCCTCCAGCCCCAGACTCATGGTGTAGTACACACCGGCGCCGGGCAGCAGCGGCAGGATGGTGATGACCAGATAGGGCATGGAGGGGCACTTGCGGACCCGCGCCATCACCTCGGCATACAGCGCCGCAAACAGGGCGGCGAACAGGTTGGCGGCGTATATGTCGCAGCCCAGCGCCCCCCACAGCAGGTAGAGCATCCATGTGGCCACGCCGCCGATGATGCACAGCACGCAGCCCCGTCCGTGGACGTTGAACAGGATGCAGAAGCCGCAGCAGCCCACGAACACCGCAATAGCCTGCGCCAGCGGGTGCCAGCTCACCGTGGTGGAGCCGGTCAGACCGTAGACGCCGGTGGTCAGATGCCACGCAGCGGCGGTACCCAGCGCAATGGCCAGCGCGGTGAGGATCACCTGCACCACCCGGATGATGCCGGAGTTGGTGTCGCCGTAGATGATATCCCGCATGGAGTTGGTGATGGGCAGGCCGGGGACAAGGATCATCAGCGCGCCGATGATGGCGGCGTCAGGGCTGTCCATCAGCCCCAGACCCGCCGCGATATAGGCCGGCAGCGCCATACAGCAGGCCGCCAGCAGGGTACTGAAGAAGGGGTTGGCCTCCTGCTTGTCCATAAAGCGGGTGACAAGCCCGATGATCAGGCCCATCGCCCCCGCCCACAGGCAATCCAGCAGCGTGCCGCCGAATACCAGACAGAAGCCCAGACCCACCAGCACGCTGCCCAGATAGAACACGCCGGTGCTGTAAGAGCGGCACGCCTTCATGGTCTCCTCCAGCCACGCCATGGCCTCGTCCACGTCGGGACGCTCCGCGCAGATGCGGCGGCTCAGGGCGTTGAGCTTTTCCAGCGCCTCCAGATCGTTGCCGTGGAAGCCGATACGCTTCATGATCATCAGCGGCTTGCCGTTGGCGGCCTCCAGGCTGACGGACACGCAGTTGGGGATAGCGAACACCTCGCACTCCACGCCGTAGGCCCGCAGGATGCGGTGGATGGTGTCCTCCACCCGGAAGGTCTCCGCGCCGGACATGGCCAGATGGTACCCCATGGTAGCCGCCAGATCGGTCAGCAGATAATAGTCCATACAAACAGATCTCCTGTATCAGTTTGCCGGATGCGGCCTTCGCTGCATCCGGCAAACTGACAGTATAGGCGCTTCGCAGGCAAATGTCAACCGTCCATTTGGGTCACAGTTCCCAAAAACAGCGGCAGGTTGGCGTGGGTGTCCACGATCATGTACACGAAGGGGCGGTCCAGCACCACGCGATGCACCTCCGTCGGCTCAGGGGAGGCGGCAACCATATCCACCGCCGTGACGGCGGCGGCCTTGGTGCCGTTCTCGTCCAGCTCCAGATAGGTCTTGTGCAGCACGGCGCCGACGTAGAGCTGGTCGTTGGGCGCGCCGCCCATGGCCCACAGATCCGCCGCCGCACTGTCAAAGGCGTCGGTGACGCCCATGGCCTTCAGCGCGTCGCTCAGCTCCAGCGAGGAGGACGCCTTGAACCGGGGGATGGCGGCCTCCACCGTGCCGTGCTGGGGATCATTCAGCAGGGCGTGGAGCTTGCCGCCGGTGAGTCCGGCCACATAGTCCGCTATGGAGACGCCCTCATTGGGCAGCAGTCCCACAAAGGCGTAGCGGCCGCCGTCGTAATACTTCATAAAGCCGGTGGTGTTGTCGTCGGACAGATAGAGGCTCTCCTGCGACCACAGCAGATCCGCCGTCTGGCGGGTGCCGTCGGCGGCGGTGAACACCACGCCCTTCTGGATGTCGTCCTTCTCGTAGGGCTTTTTCCACTTGGCGTCAAAGCACACGGCGTTCACCAGATAGAGCATGGTGCGCTGGTCGGGTGCCTGCTCCAGCAGCTTGTCGATCATGCCATCGGTCTGGTTGCTGACCCAGTGGTTCAGGTCGTTTTTCATGGCCTCGTCAAAGGCGGAACGGTACACCTCCGCGTCATAGTAGCTGACGCAGTTGTCCAGAAAGCTGTCCTCCACCCGGAAGATGTCCCGCACCCACAGGGAGTTGGCCAGCGACAGCTTGCACTTCTTGGTGTTCTCCGGCAGGCTCATGCGGTAGGTATAGAGGTAGTCGTTGAGAGTATCCCGATCCATGCCCATGGCCTTCTCCAGTTGGGACAGCGTGGTACCGGCTGCGCCGTTGGCGGTCATGCCCAGCGCGTACAGCAGGGATACCGGGGAGAGCAGCACGCCCTCCTCCTTCGTTGTCTGCCGCAGCAGGGCGGCGGCAAAGTCCATGACAGCCGCGCTGTCGTCGGTCAGGTCGATGTGCGTATCGATGGTGCGGGCGGTCACGCCCTCCGTCAGGCTCTGTGCCGTCAGCTTACTGCCGCAGCCGAACAGTGGCAGCGCCATGCACGCAGCCAGCACCAGTGCCGCGATGCGTTTTCCCATGGGATCAGCTCCTTTCTGCTTGCTCTACTCCTTAGACGCAGGCGAGGGGCAAAAGGTTTCCCTCTCTGTGAAAAAAAAGCGGGTACACGCGGGCGGAAGCCCCTCCGTCCGTATGTACCCGCCTCGCCTTACTGCGTCAGACGCTCCAGTGCGCAGTGGGCGGCGGCCTGCTCGGCCTCCTTCTTGCTGCGCCCCTCGCCGGTACCGGCCACCTGTCCGTTGAGCAGGACGCGGAAGGCGAACACCCGCGCATGGTCCGGGCCGGAGGCCCCCACCATCTCGTAGCGCAGGGTCTGATCCGGCTTACGCTGCACCAGCTCCTGCAGCTCCGTCTTATAGTCCCGGCGGCGCTCCTCCACCTGCTCCTCCTGCTCCTTGTCCAGCAGCACGCGGTGGATCAGGTCGCGGGCGGCGTCCATGCCGCCATCCAGATAGACGGCGGCAAACACCGACTCCGTGGCGTCCGCCAGAATGGACGGACGGCGGCGGCCGCCGCCCAGCTCCTCGCCCCGGCCCAGCCGCAGGTACTCGCCAAGGCCCAGATACTGGGCCACCTCGTGCAGGCTCTCCTCGCACACCAGCGCGGCGCGGATGCGGGTCAGGTCGCCCTCCGGCATATCGGGATGCTTGGTGTACAGGTACTCTGCCGTCACAAAGCCCAGCACCGCGTCGCCCAGAAACTCCAGACGCTCGTTGCTGCTGATGCCCGCGCCCCGATGCTCGTTGGCGTAGGAGCTGTGGTACAGCGCGTTTTCCAGCAGCTCCGGGCGGTGAAAGACGTAGCCCAGCTTCGTCTCCAAGGTATGCATATATGCTCCCCCTTCCTAAAAAGACGACCCCGCGCAGGCGGGGCCGTGTCTCGTTTCCTCTATGTCAGATCAACCGAGCTTGCCGTTGAGGTAGCGGACGCAGTCGCCAACGGTCTTCAGCGCCGTCAGATCCTCCTCATCGATCTCGCCGATGTCGAACTCCTCCTCCATGGCCATGACCAATTCGACCAGATCCACGGAATCGGCACCCAGATCGTCCACGAAAGAACTCTCCATGCTGATCTCATCGGTGTCGATGGCAAACTGCTCGGCGATGAGGTCCTGCATCGTCTTGAAGATCTCCTCCATTGTCACAGGGTATTCCTCCTTCTTTTTTTCTTCGAATAGAATACGGCAATCCCACCGCAGTGTCAATACCTTTTTGCCTTTTTTATTCGGTCGGCAACCACTAAGATTAGTTTGCAGGGACCATGTAGAGATACATGGCACCCCGCAAGCTAATTTTTTTTTATGCCAGAAAAGAGGTGAAACCAATGGCGAGCTACGCTTTCGCAACGCTCCAGGCCCGGCAGACGCTCCAGGAGCTTTGGGAGCAAGGCAAAACGGTCAAAGACATGGCGGCGGCTCTTGATGTGCCGCTCTCCACGCTCTACACGGAACTGCGCCGGGGCCGTTCTGGGGTCCGCCTCCCGGACCAGCGATTGCAGTATGATGCTACCCTTGCCCAGCTCAGGATGCAGCAGGAACTTGAGCGGAGGGGAAAGCAGAGCCGCTGAGGCCATAACTGTCACCGCTTTTCACAAATCAAAGGAGGCACAACATGAAACCCATTATTTTGAGGACCCAGACCCGCACCGATGAGTGCATCGGCACTGTCCGGCTCACCCCGGAGGCGGAGAAAGTTGTCCGGCGGCTCCGCTTCAAGACCGGCTTGCCCATCCGCCAGATTGTTTCTGAAATCATCGTCCAGGCAGAAAGCCTCATTGACATCTCTGGGGACGATGATGAGGACGAAACCGACCAATAAGGAGGAGCCTATGAACAAAGCACGCCGCAAAGCTCTTGATGAGGTCATCTCCAAAATTGAGGAGGCCAAAGAGCTGTTGGAAAACCTCCAGGCGGAGGAGGAAGAATACCGGGATAACATGCCGGAAAACTTCCAGGGCTCTGAGAGGTATGAGGCGGCAGACGCCGCCGTGGACAACATGAGCAGCGCTGTGGATGCTCTGGATGAGGCTATCTCCAGCATTGAAAGCGCCCAGGAATAACAAAGGAGGACATACCAATGAAAACCCCTGTTTTGAACATCGCCCCCGGTAAGACCGTGGACTACCACGGAGAGCCCTGCCTGGTGCTGGAGCACCGCAAAGACGGCACCCTCATGCTGCACCTGGACCAGATGACCCACGCCTTTGGCAGCTCCAACAACTTTGCCGCCAGCTCTCTCCGGTCCCATCTCAATGGCCCCTATCTGCGGAGCCTCACGGACGGCAACCCCGATGAGATCATCACCCGCACTGTTGACCTCACCGCTCTCAATGGCTCCAAAGAGTATGGCACCTGTGAGTGCAAGGTGGCCCCGCTCACCCTGGATGAGCTCCGCAAGTACCATGACATTCTGCCCTTGCCTGAGAGCTTTGAGTGGTCCGTCACCCCCTGGAGCACCCCGGAGGTCAATGAGGATGACAAGTGGGTGATGGGCCTGGTCACCGATGGCGGTGTCTACCGCTACCGCTGCACCTACGCCTACGGGTCCCGCCCCGCTTTCCTCATTCCCTCCTCCCTCACTGTGGAGGCTGAGGACGCCAACCCTCTGGAGCAGTACAGCACCCGTGAGCTGGCGGAGGAGCTTTTCCGCCGTATCACCAATTAAGGGGTGAGCTCCATGTCCACCCATGAAACAACCCGAAGGCCTGCTAAGCGCAAGCGCCGCCCCAATTATCGCCCGGTCATCTTTTTGGCCCTGGTATGCGCTGCTATCTTCGCCGCCGGTTACTGCGTGGGGGTGAGGGCTGCTGACAAAGCGGCCCCCACTCTCCCGGAGCCGGTCCAGGAAAGCACCAGCACGCCGGAGCCTACCAATGAGCCCAGTGAGGTCCCCTCCACGGAGGAGGTCCTCTGGCGGGATGACATAGTGACAGACGGCAACCTCCTGGACTATGACCTCCAGGTGACCATGCAGGCCTGTTGTGAGGAGTACGGCGTCCCCTACGCTCTGGCGCTGGCTGTGGCCGATGTGGAAAGCCGCTTTGACCCGGATGCCACCAGCAACACCAATGACTATGGCCTCATGCAAATCAATAAGGTCAATCATGGGTGGCTCCTGGAGCAAGGCATTGACCCCATGACACCAGCCGGGAACATTGAGGCCGGTGTCCTGTTCCTCTCCGACTACCTCACCGCCTACGGGGACCCGGAAATGGCCATCATGGCCTACAACTGCGGCCCCTCCGGTGCTCAAAAGCTGTGGGCCTCCGGTACATACCACACGGAGCACTCCACAAAGGTCATGGACCGCTTTGACTACTGGACAAGCATTTTGGAGGAGTAAGCCATGCCGTATTACTGGACCTGTCCCTATTGCGGGGCCAACCTGGACCCCGGAGAGAAATGTGACTGCCAAGAAAACACAAAGGAGGATGACATCCATGATGGAAATGAAAATCACTGTTGAGGCTCCCGATCTGGCCGCCTCTATCTTGAAACTGGCTGAGGCCATCGCCTCTGGCCCGGACCCGGCGCTGCTCATCCCGGATGAGCCGCTGCCGGTTTCCGCCTATCCGGCCACACCCGCCCCTGCGGTGGCTCCTGTGGCCCCCGTGGCGGCTCCTGTGAGCCCTGCGCCGGTAAACCCTACCCCGGGGCCTGCGCCCACTATGGCGGCCCCTGTGGTGGCCCCCAGCCCCTCTCCCACGCCTGTGACCAATGCGCCGACTGCTGGCCCGACATCTGCCGCCCCTGGTAACACCCCCGCACCCGCCGTGCCCGTTACTGGAGCCCCGGCCTACACCCTGGACCAAATCTCCCGGGCTGGTGCCTCCCTGGTTGACGCCGGGAAGATGCAGCAGCTTTTGGAGCTCCTGGGCCGCTATGGCGTGCAGGCCGTCACCCAGCTCAAGCCGGAGCAGTATGGCGCTTTCGCCACGGAGCTCCGGGGCCTGGGCGCTCAGATTTAAGGAGGTGCCCCATGCCTCCTGAGAAACACGCTTTGCTTTCTGCCTCCTCCGCCTCCCGCTGGCTCAAGTGTACGGCGGCCCCCCGCTTTGAGGAGGGGCTGCCGGAGAACACCAGCGAGTATGCGGAGGAGGGCCGCCTGGCCCACGCCATTGGTGAGCTCAAGGTCCTCAAGAAATGCACCCCCATGAGCACCCGGACCTACAACACCCGGCTCAATAAGCTCAAGAAAAACCCCCTCTATGACCCGGAGATGGACAAGACCACGGACCTCTACCTGGAGCACATCACGGAGCAGGTCATGGACTATGACAGCGCCCCCACCGTGGCCGTGGAGGTCCGGGTGGACTTTTCGGACTATGTGCCGGAGGGCTTTGGCACCTGTGACTGCTGCATTATCGGCGGCGATCTGCTGAGCATCACCGACTACAAGCACGGCAAGGGCGTCCCGGTTTCTGCCGTGGGAAACCCGCAAATGAAACTTTACGCCCTGGGGGCTCTCCGGCGCTATGCCGCCGTGTTCGGTGACACCATCAAGCGGGTCCGAATGACCATTGACCAACCCCGGCTGGACAGCTACACAACGGATGAAATCACCGTGGAGGAGCTGAGGGCCTGGGGCGAGAGTATCAAGCCCATTGCCCAGCGGGCCTTTTCTGGTCTGGGTGAATTTGTCCCCGGTGACCATTGCCGCTTTTGCCGTGGCAAGGCCCAGTGCCGGGCCCGTGCCAATGTCAACACCGCCCTGGAGGACTTCAAAGACTGTGTGCCTGCCGGGAATATCCCGGCGGATGCCATGGTCCCCCAGGAGCACTCCCACACCGGAGCCATCACAGGTGAGGAGGTCCACCCGCTGCTCTCTGATGAGGAGATTGGCGATCTGCTGGAGCGTGGGGCCCAACTGGTCCAATGGTACAAAGACCTGGAGGCCTACGCCACGGAGGCCCTGCTGGCGGGAAAAGAAATCCCCGGCTGGAAACTGGTGGCGGGCCGGAGCAATCGGACCTTTACCGACCAGGACGCCGCCATCCAGGCCGTCATTGCCGCTGGGTATGATGAGGCCCTGGTCTATGACCGCAAGCCCAAGACGCTCTCTGAGCTGGAGAAACTCATGGGCAAGGCTGAATTTGCGGAGAAGATTGGCGGCTTTGTGACAAAGCCTCTGGGCAAGCCCACCCTTGCCCCGGCCTCTGACAAGCGGGAGGCCTACGCCCCCGCCGCTGCTGATTTTGCCGGGGTGGTTGACGGATGAACGGCAGCGACTTTTTCACCATCCAACACGGCTCTTTCCATGCGGCTGTCCTGTACTCCGCACTGGAACACCTGCCCATCCACAACCTCAAAAAGCTCTTTCGGCTGGCCAAAAAGGCCCAGTTTGAAAATGAGGCCGCCATCCAGGGCATCCGGTCCTACTTTGACACCACCATCCCAGAGGCCCAGGAAACCATGAGAGCTGCCGCAAGAGCCTATGAGGACGGCTGGAGAAAGGTGGACAAGCCAAGGAGCCGCAACCCCAAAACGGTTGAGCAGCTCCGCATCAACAAAGAGCTCACCACCCGTTTCAAGCGAGCCCACGCACGCTATGAGCGGCTGGTGGCATCCCGCAAGGTATTTGAGGAAACCCTCTTTCCCGATACGAAACACCCAATGAATTAAGAAAAGGAGATCAAGGATTATGTATCAGAATGACCCCATGAAAGTGCTGACCGGTGAGGTGCGCCTCTCCTACTGCAACCTGACCACCCCCAGGGCCTCCCAGCAGGGCGGTGAGCCCAAGTTTTCCGTCACCCTGCTCATCCCCAAGACCGACACGGCCACCAAGGCGGACATTGACGCCGCCATCAACGCCGCCGCTCAGGAGGCCTTGACCAAGACCTGGAACGGGGCCCGCCCCCCGGTGCTCAAGGTGCCCATCCATGACGGTGACGGCGTGCGCCAGTCCGGTGTCCCCTTTGGCGATGAGTGCAAGGGCCACTGGGTCATCACCGCCAGCACCAAGAACAAGCCCCAGGTGGTAGGCATCGACAACATCAACTGTGAGCTGGCCCCCTCCGACATTTACAGCGGCATGTATGGCCGTGTGACCATCCGCTTTTTCGGCTACTCCAACAGCGGAAACAAGGGCATCGGCTGCGGCCTGGGCAATGTCCTCAAAACCCGTGACGGGGAGCCTCTGAGCGGCCAGGCCTCCGCCGCCTCTGACTTTGCGGGCATTGGAGCATCCCCCGCCGCTCCGGCTCCCAACTACGGTGCCGCCCCCATGCCCGCCAACACTCCGCCCTGGAACGGCAACAACGGCATCAACCCCATCACTGGCCAGCCCATGTAAGGAGGCCCACTCATGCACCATCTCAGCATTGACCTTGAAACCTATTCCAGCGTGCCGCTGGCAAAGGCCGGTGCCCAGAAGTACATCCAGAGCCCGGACTTTGAAATCCTGCTCTTTGCTTTCAGCCTGGATGGTGCGCCTGTTGAAATCATCGACCTGGCCCGGGGGGAGAGGCTCCCCCCGTGGCTGGTCCAGGCCATCACCAGCCCGGAGTACATCAAGCACGCCTACAACGCCCCCTTTGAGTGGGGCTGCCTCTCAAAGTATCTGGGCACCCTGCCCCCCAGCCAATGGCGCTGCACCATGTTCCACGGCCTCTACTGCGGCTACACGGCGGGCCTGGATGCCACTGGCAAGGCCCTGGGGCTCCCCCAGGACAAGCAAAAGCTCAACACTGGCAAGGCCCTCATCCGCTATTTCTGCATACCGTGCAAGCCCACAAAGGCCAACGGCCAGAGGACCCGCAACCTGCCCCAGCATGACCCCGCAAAATGGGAGCTTTTCAAAGAGTATTGCAAGCAGGATGTGGTCACGGAGATGGAGATTGAGCGGCGGCTCTCAGCGTTCATGCCCCCGGACTGGGTGCAGAAACAATGGGAAACCGACCTCATCATCAACGCCCGGGGCGTAGCCGTTGACCTGGAGCTGGTCACCGGGGCCCTGTATCTGGGTGATACCGTGCGCCAAAACCTCACGGCGGAGGCCGTGCGGCTCTCCGGTCTGTCCAACCCCAACAGCGTGGCCCAGCTCTCCGCATGGCTCCAGGAGGAGATTGGTGAGGAGCTGGCCGATCTGAGAAAGGACACCGTGGCCCGCCTGCTGGGCCGTGACGATAACAGCGCCCAGGTGAGCCGCATGTTGGAAATCCGGCAAGAGCTGGGCAAGACCTCCACCAAAAAGTATGACGCCATAGAGGCCGCCGTCTGCGATGATGGCCGGGTCCGGGGACTGCTCCAATTCTACGGGGCCAACCGGACAGGGCGCTGGGCCGGGCGGCTGGTGCAGGTGCAAAACCTGCCCCGGACCTACACGGAGCCGCTGGACCTTGCCCGGGAACTGGTCAAGGACCGCAAGCTGGACGCTCTGCGGCTCATCTATGGCAGCGTGCCTGACACCCTCAGCCAGCTCATCCGCACGGCCTTTGTGGCCCCGGAGGGCCATGTCCTCATTGATGCTGACTTTTCGGCCATTGAGGCCCGTGTCATTTCCTGGCTGGCCGGTGAACAATGGCGGCTTGAGGTGTTCCGCACTCACGGCAAAATCTATGAGGCCTCTGCCTCTCAGATGTTCGGTGTGCCCCTGGAGCTCATCAAAAAGGGAAACCCAGAGTATGCACTCCGGCAAAAGGGCAAGGTGGCTGAGCTGGCCCTGGGCTACCAGGGCAGCACCGGTGCCCTCATCACCATGGGAGCCCTGGACATGGGGCTCACTGAGGAGGAGCTGCCGGACATCGTGAGCCGCTGGAGAGAGGCCAACAAGCGCATCCGTGACCTCTGGTATTCCATGGACAGTGCCGCCGTCCAGGTCATCACAGAGGGCGGCAGCGTGGGTGTCAATGGCCTGCTACTGGCCCGTGAGTATGACTATGACAACGGCACCGACTGCCTCACCATCCTGCTCCCGTCCGGGCGCAAGCTCTACTACATCAACCCAAGCATTGGCCAGAACGAATGGGGGCGGCCCTCTATCTCCTACATGGGCATGGACCAGAAAACCAAGAGGTGGAAACGCATTGAAACCTACGGCGGCAAGCTGGTGGAGAACTGCGTGCAGGCCATCGCCCGGGACTGTCTGGCCGCATCCATTGACCGGCTGGAGGCCGCCGGGCTCCCGGTGGTGTTCCATGTGCATGATGAGGTGGTCATTGACGCCGCCCCCTTTGCCGATGAGGACACCATGCTCTCCACCGTCTGCTCCATCATGGGGGAGCCGGTGCCCTGGGCACCTGATCTGCCCCTCAAAGCCGCTGGCTGGGTGGGCTACTACTTCACCAAAGACTGATAAAGGAGGCCAGGACCATGCACATGATAAACGACAAAGGCGAGGCCGTCTATTTCAACTATGTCCGCAAGAACAACAAGGACTACTGGGTGGTTAAGGGCATCGGCTCCACCGTTGTCTATGGGCGGGACCGTGAGCGCCGCAAAAGCCGCCACTTTACCCAGGAGCAGCAGGCTGAGCGCTACCTTGCCCGGCACGGTTTCCGGGCCGATTGACCGCCATTTTTCCGGCGGAAAAAACAACAAAGGAGAACACCAGCATGAGCGGATTACTCATTGACTGCTTTGCCGGTGGCGGTGGGGCCAGCAAGGGCATTGAGCTGGCCCTAAACCGTCCCATTGACATTGCTGTCAACCATGACCCGGAGGCCATCCGCATCCACAAGGTCAACCATCCCGACACCCTGCACTTGACGGAGGACATTTTCACCGTTGACCTCCAGAAATATGTGGCTGGCAGGCCTGTTGACCTTATGTGGGCCTCACCGGACTGCACCAGCCACTCAAAGGCCAAGGGTGGACAGCCCCGTCACCAGGGGCTCCGCATACTCCCCTGGGCCGTCTACAAACACGCAAAGGCCATTTTGCCGGAAATTATCATCATGGAGAATGTTGAGGAAATCCAGCAATGGGGCCCTCTGGACAGCACCGGCAGACCCATCAAGGAGCGGGCCGGGGAAGATTACAACAAATTCATCAAGGCCATGTGCTCCCTGGGATATGCCTTTGACAGCCGTGAGCTTGTGGCGGCAGACTACGGGGCACCAACCACAAGAAAACGGTGGTATGCCGTCTTTAGGCGGGACAAGCGCCCTATTATCTGGCCAACACGCACGCATAGCAAAGACGGCGAAAACGGCACAGAGAAGTGGCTCCCCTGCGGGGACTTCATTGACTGGTCTGACCTGGGACGATCTATTTTCAACCGGCCCAAGCCTCTGGCGGATGCCACCATGCGCCGCATTGCGAATGGCTACCGCAAATATGTTGTGGAAAACCCCACCCCGTACATCGTGAACAACCAGGAGGCCGTTGCTTTTCTCATCCAATACCACGGAGAAACCAAAGCCGGAGATGCCCGGGGGCAGCTCTTGACGGAGCCCATCGAAACCATTGACACCAGCAACCGCTATGGCCTTGTGACGGCCTTTGTCACCAAGTTTTACAAAACCGGCATTGGCCAGAGCTGCCGGGAGCCCATCCACACCATCACGACATCCCCCGGCCACTTTGGCCTGGTGTCCGCTTTCCTCATCAAATACTACGGCACCGGCTGTGGGCAGACCCTTGAGGAGCCCCTGGCCACCATCACCACAAAAGACCGCTTTGGCCTGGTGAATGTCGTGACAGAGCTGAATGGCCAGCAGTACATCCTCAAGGACATTTTCCTGCGGATGCTCAAAGCAGAGCCGGAGCTCAAGCTCATGCAAGGCTTTCCGGCGGACTACATCATAACCCATGACAGCGAGGGCAGGCCCTACCCCATCAAGGAACAGGTGGCCCGCATCGGCAACAGCGTGGTGCCGATCATGGCCAAGGCTCTGGTCCAGGCAAACTGCCCGCACCTGATAAGGGAGGAGCTAAGCGCATGAGGAAAAAGTTTACCGTGTTAGACCTCATTTTTTCCATTGGCCGGGGCAGCGATGACATCCCCGTCACCGTGAAAACCACAAAGGAGGAAGTGGGGACCGCTCCCTCCCTGCGGTGGATGGAAAACCCCCGCCACTGTGGCCCCGGCATCCTGGAGGCAAAGGTGAAAGAGCTGACCATCTGCAAGGACGCCATCACCATTATCATCCAGCCGAAAGAATACAACACCAAAATCTAATTGTGCCCCCCCCCGCCACTCAGCGGAGGCGGGGCCGGGAGGCCCACATGAGAATAGGACTTTTTGATGTGGACAGCCACAATTTCCCCAACCTGCCTTTGATGAAACTTTCCGCCTGGCACAAAAGCCGTGGAGATACCGTTGAATGGTGGGACCCCGACGATGGCCGCTATTCCATCGTTTACGCCTCAAAGGTTTTCACGGAAAGTGTGCTGCCTGCTATCACCAACGCCGACACCGTACACATCGGAGGCTCAGGCATAGACCTCAAAAACAAGCTCCCTTATGAAATCGAACACACCACCCCGGACTACTCCCTCTATCCTCAATTCAAATTTGCTTTGGGATGGCTCACCAGAGGGTGCCCAAGAGCAAACCACGGCTTTTGCATCACCCCTGAAAAGGATGGGTGCAGGTCAATCAAAACGGCTGACCTGAGCGAATTTTGGACCGGGCAAAAGCAGATTTACCTATTGGACCAAAACCTCCTGGCCTGCAAAGATGACCGCATAGACCTGATACGACAACTGGCGGCATCCAAAGCAGAGGTGGAGTTTGGTGGGGGCATGGATGTCCGATTTATGACGGATGAGGTCATTGAGGAGCTGCGCCGTGTTCGGGTCAAAGATTATCACTTTGCGTGGGATGACCCAAAAGAGGACCTTTTTCCCCAGTTTTCAAAGGTGGCCTCAAGCGGCCTTTTCCCAGCCCGGAAAATCGGCGTCTATGTTCTGACCAACTATTGGTCAAGCCATGAGGAGGACCTGCTCCGCATCTACAAGCTCCGCATATTGGGCTACTGCCCCTATGTGATGATCTACGACAAGCAGAAATTTGTAGACGCCAGGGGGCGGCTCCTCCCCGATGTGTGGGATAGATACACACCGGAGCAGATTTTCCATTTTAAGCTGTGCCAACATCTCCAACGCTGGACATCCAACCGGGCCCTCTGGGCCTCTTGCCAAACGGTCAACGACTACCGGCCATACATCCAGTTTTTGACTAAATGGCCGGATATTTTAAGGAGGCATCAACATGAAAATCATCTCTCCCAGTTTTGAAATCCTCACGCCCCTGGACGGCAAAACCATCCTCAAGCACATTGAGCTGTGTGGCCGGGTGTGCTATAAGTCCGAGGACAAAATCACCGACACCAGCGCCGCCGCCTTTGTGGCTGGCATCATCAAGCGGGGCCATGAGGCCGTGCTGGAACATTTCAACATCACCATCAAGTTTATCTGTGACCGGGGTGTTTCCCATGAACTGGTCCGGCACCGTCTGGCATCCTACTGCCAGGAAAGCACCCGCTACTGCAACTACTCCAAAGAGGGCTTTGGCGGTGAAATCACTGTCATCCGCCCGGCGTTTCTGATGGAGGGCACCAAGGCCTTTGCCTGCTGGAGAGGGGCCTGTGAAACGGCTGAGCGGTCCTATTTCTCCCTGCTGGAGTGGGGCTGTTCTCCTCAAGAGGCCCGCTCTGTGCTGCCCAACAGCCTCAAAACGGAGGTGGTTATGACTGCCAACCTGCGGGAATGGCGGCATTTCTTCAAGCTCCGCACAGCCCCGGCAGCTCACCCCCAGATGAGAGAGGTGGCCATCCCGCTGCTCCACCGGATGCAGGAGCTCATCCCCGTTGTGTTTGATGATCTGGAGGTGCCCAATGAAAAGAGATGAAATACTGGAGGCCGCCCGTGTCTGTGTATGCGGGGAGCGTGAGCAGGACTACGGCACCCCGGAGGACAGTTTTGGCCTCATCGGGCAGCTCTGGACCGCCTACATGGGCACACTGTTCACCTCAAAGGATGTGGCCATGCTCATGGCGCTGCTCAAGGTGGCCCGCATCAAGACTGGGGACAAAGCGGACAGCTTTGTGGACCTGGCTGGCTATGCGGCCTGTGCCGGTGAGATTGCCACCGGCGGAAAGGAGGACCCCACGCCATGAAAATGGACCTGGTGGCCTCATCTCAAAATGATGAGTTTTACACCCCGGAATATGCCATCAAGCCCATTCTCAAATATCTCAAGATGCCCTGTGTAGTGTGGTGCCCCTTTGATACTGCGGAGAGCAATTTTGTCAAGATGCTCCAACGCTATGCCGTCTGCGGCGTGTCGGTGGTCCACACCCACATTGCAACAGGGGATGATTTTTTCAGTGTAGACCCCCCCCCGATGTGACTACATCATAAGCAACCCACCCTACTCCGTAAAGGGACAAGTGCTCAAGCGGCTTTTCCAAATTGGAAAACCCTTTGCCATGCTGGTGGGCGTGGTGGGCCTCTTTGAAAGCCAAGAGCGCTTTGAGATGTTCCGGGACAACCCCTTTGAAATCATGTACTTAAACCGCCGTGTGGCCTATTTTAAGGACTACACCGAACAAAAACCCTCACTCAATCCTCCTTTTAGTAGCGTGTATATATGCCACAACATACTCCCGGAGCGCATTGTGTTTGAGGAGATAGACAAGAGATAGGAGGACCCCAATGTCTAAAAACAAAAAGCACCGCCGCCCGGTGCCCAAAACCTGTGACCCCAACCTCTGTGACCATTGCGTGTATCTGGGTGAGGGTGACTTTGTGTGTGACCTCAATGGCCTGGGACCGGAGGAAACGGTCTTTGTGCTGGAGGACTGGGAGCCCACTGAGCATTTTCTCCAATGTGTGAAAGAGGCCAACCATGAATAGGCAGGAACGCCGCAAGCTGAAAAAGCAGGGCATCCAGGTGCCAAAGGACCCCAGCATCAACATCAAGCTCTCCGATCTGGGCCGGGACATTATGACCCCGACCATGGAGAGCGCAATGATGCACGAAATCAATCAACAATGCCTGGAGGCAGACAAGCGCTTTTCCCTTGACCTGGACACCATGGTCATCTGGACCCTGTACCAGTGCTATGGATGGAGGGAAAAGCGCCTCCATGACTTCTATCTGGCGATGGCCAAGGAACACCGCCGGATGCGTGAATTTTATGAAATGGATGACCTTTACCCCGAGCGCTACAAACTCAAGGAAAAGGGCATTGACCTGGAAAAATGGCAAGAGGAGGTGCTGAACAATGACCCCTAAACCCTGGGAAAACGGTGAGGGCTACTCTGACCCCACCGCCTACAACGCCCTGCGGCCCATCATGCAGGAGGACGCCGCCCTGGAGGGAAAGGTCAATTTTCTCATCAAGGTGCTCAAATTCATCATAGCGGAAAGCGGCTTTGAGCTGCTGGCCCGCATCGAACTCAAGGACAAAAAGACCGGGAGGTGTTTTAGATGAAAACCTCTGACGAAGTGCTCCAGGTCATTGAGGCCATAGGCCTGCCCGCCGTGCTGGAGCAATGCGCTGAGGAGCTGGCAGAACTGACCCAGGCCTCTCTCAAAATGGCCAGAAAGCTCCGGGGTGAAAACCCCACGCCGGTGACCCACGCACAAGCGGCAGCGCATCTGCATGAGGAGCTGGGGGATGTCCGCCTGTGCCTCAAGGTCCTGGATGTCGCTATGGGCGGATATAACACCACCGCCGTGGAGGCGGAAAAGCTCCGGCGCTGGCTGGAACGAATAACCCAAGAACAGAAAAACCCAGAGTAAGAGGTGCCCGCCCATGCAATATGACCGCAAAATAACAATATCAGCCGGAAGTAACCGGCGGGCCATGACCTGGAAACCCCAAACCATGCTCATCTCTGAGCTTTGGGCCAGGCTCCAGACCCCGGCCAGAGGCACGGAAACCCTGGCTGAATATCTGAATATGAAAAAGGCCCAGCAGGATGACCTCAAGGATGTGGGCGGCTTTATGGCCGGCACACTGTCCGGGCCCCGGCGCAAGGCCAACAATGTGACCGGGCGTGATGTCATCACCCTGGACCTGGACAACATCCCCTCCGGCGGCACGGAGGATGTCCTGCGCCGGGTGGAGGCTCTGGGGTGCGGCTATTGCATTTACAGCACCAGAAAGCACAGCCCGGCAGCGCCCCGCTTGCGTGTTCTGTTGCCCGTTGACCGGACCATGACGGCGGATGAGTATGAGCCCGCCGCCCGGAAGATGGCGGAATACATAGGCCTGGAGCTCATGGACCCCACCACCTTTGAGGTGTCCCGGCTCATGTATTGGCCATCCTGCTGCTCTGACAGCCAGTATGTCTACCGCTGGCAGGACAAGCCCCTCATCTCCGTCAACGGCCTGCTGGCCCAATATGCCGACTGGCAGGACTGCACCGCCTGGCCCCAAGTGCCGGGCGCTCTGAGCCTCCCCAAGCTGGCCGTCAAGCAAGGTGACCCGGAGGCCAAGACCGGCGTGGTGGGCGCTTTCTGCCGCACCTATGACATCTACCGGGCCATGGATGAGCTCATCCCCGGCATGTATGAGGCCGTGGACACGATGCCTGGCCGGTACACCTACCTGGGCGGCTCCACTACCGGCGGCGCTGTGATCTACGACAACGGCAAATTTCTTTACAGCCACCACGCCACCGACCCGTGCAGCGGGCGGCTGGTCAATGCCTTTGACATGGTACGCCTCCACCGCTTTGGGGACAAAGACGATGAGGCCCAGCCTGGGACCCCCACAAACCGCCTGCCGTCCTACAAGGCCATGTGTGAGCTGGCGGTCCAGGATGCCGATGTGGCCGCCCTGATGAGCCAGGAGCGCTACCAGGAGGCCGTCCGGGACTTTGAGGGCGTGGAGCCCACCAATGAGGAGGACCCCGCCAACTGGATGGCCAAGCTGGCCGTGAACACCCAGACGGGGCTCCCCAAGGCCACCATTGACAATGTGTGGATTATCCTGGAGCATGACCCCCTCCTCAAAGGCAAGTTTGCACTCAACCAATTTGCTGGCCGTGGTGAGGTCCTGGGGCCCCTGCCGTGGGACAACCGCACGGAGCGCCGCTTTTGGGATGACAACGACAACCAGGGCCTCTACTGGTACATGGAGAGATACCACCACATCACCGGCAATGGGAAGATTGACGGGGCCCTCTCCCTGCACTCCACCGCCCACGCTTTCAACGACATCCAGGACTACCTCCGGGGCCTGACCTGGGACGGAGTGCCACGCCTGGACACCCTTTTCATTGACTACCTGGGGGCCGTGGACAGCCCCTACACCCGAGCCGTCACCCGCAAGTCATTCACCGCCGCCGTGGCCCGTGCTATGGTCCCCGGCACCAAGTATGACACCATGCTCATCCTGTCCGGGGCGCAAGGCCTGGGCAAAAGCACCCTGCTGGATAAGATGAGCCGGGGCTGGTTCAATGACAGCATCCGCACCTTTGAGGGCAAGGAGGCCTCTGAGCTGCTCCAGGGTGTCTGGCTGGTGGAGATTGCGGAGCTGGACGCTTTCCGGCGCACAGACATTGCCCGCATCAAGCAGTTTCTCTCACTACGGGCTGACCGTTTCCGGGCCGCTTATGGCCGCCATGTCAAGGAGCTGCCCCGCTGCTGCGTCTTTTTCGGCACCACGAATGTGAGCGCCTACCTCCAGGACAGGACCGGCAACCGCCGTTTCTGGCCCGTGGATGTGGGCCTGGGCCCCGTCACAAAGAATGTGTGGGCTGATCTGCCGGGAGAGATTGACCAGCTGTGGGCGGAGGCCGTGGTCCGCTGGAGGACCGGAGAGGCCCTTTTCCTCAAAGGCGACCTGGAGGAGGCCGCCAAGGCCAAGCAGGAGGAGCACCGTGAGGTAAGCACCCGGGAGGGCCTCATCACGGACTTTCTGGAGCGCCAGGTGCCGGAGGACTGGCCCAGCTGGCCGCTGGACCGCCGCCGCATGTTCTGGGCGGGGGCCGTGCAGGGTGATGTCAAGCTGGTGGACCGTGACCGGGTGTGTGCCCTGGAGGTCTGGTGTGAGGCCCTGGACGGCAAGCAGCGGGACATGAGATACAGCGACACGGCGGAAATCAACAGCATCATTGAGGCCTCTGCTGACTGGGAGAAAAGCGCCAACTCCATGCGCTTTGGCTATTGCGGAAAGCAGCGTGGTTTTCTCCGCCGGAGGGACATTTGACCCCCGGAACATTGAGCGGAACATTGGGTGGAACATTCAAAAAACGGCCTCCAATGTTCCGGGACATGTTCCGGGCAATGTTCCGGGCAATGTTCCGGGCAAAACCCTTGAAAACACTGGATTTTTTGGCAAGTGGAACATTGGAACATTCATTTTCTATTGATTGTGAAATAGAGGAAATAGAGAGAAAAAAAACTCTCTATCCCGCCTGTATGCGTATATGTATAGAAATCAATGTTGACAATGTTCCACCCCCTCAGATTGGAGGTTAAAAAGCATGAGAGAAAGCAGCATAGAAAGCTACCTTGTCCGCAAGGTGAAAGAGCACGGCGGCCTATGCTATAAGTTTGTATCACCCGGCAATCCTGGTGTGCCTGACCGCATCATCATCACCCCCACCGGCAAGACGGTGTATGTGGAGCTGAAAACAGAGATTGGGAGGCTGGCCAAGGTGCAGAAGTGGCAGCGGAGCGAGATGGAGAAACGGGGGGCGGATGTCCGGGTGCTTTATGGCCTGGATGCCGTGAAAGATTTTTTGAGGGAGGTTTTCACCGATGCAGTACACCCCGCATAATTACCAAGCCTACTGCATCCAGCGGGTGGTGGAGGACCCGGCCATTGGGCTGTTTCTCCGGCCAGGCCTGGGCAAAACCGTCATCACCCTCTCTGCCGTCAATATTCTCAAGTATTTCCGCTGGCAGGTGGCCAAGGCCCTGGTGGTGGCCCCCAAAAAGGTGGCAGAGGCCACCTGGAGCAAGGAGGCGGCCAAGTGGGACCATCTCCAGCATCTCCGGGTGTCCACCGTCCTGGGGAGCGCCAGCAAGCGCATCAAGGCCCTCAACACTCCGGCGGATGTCTATGTGACCAACCGGGAGAACTTTGAGTGGCTGGTGGACTACTACCAGCAGGCCTGGCCGTTTGATATGGTCATCTTTGATGAGAGCACCAGTTTCAAGAACTCCCAGAGCAAGCGTTTCAAGGCCGCCAAGCGCATCCGCCGGTTTATCAAGAAAGTGGTGCTGCTGACCGGCACGCCGTCCTCCAAAGGCTTGATTGATCTGTGGGCCCAGGTGTACCTCCTGGATGGCGGTGAGCGCCTGGGGCCGTCCCTGTCCGCCTACCGGGAGCGATACTTTGACCCAGACAAGAGAAGCCGGACCCAGATTTTTTCCTACAAGGCCAAGGATGGAGCTGAGAGCGCCGTGCTGGATGCCATCTCAGACATCTGCATCTCCATGAAAGCGGAGGACTATTTGCAGCTGCCGGACTTCATCCAGCATGAAATCCCCGTCCTCCTGGATGCCAAGGCCAAAAAGGCCTATGACCAGTTTGAGCGGGACCTGCTACTGGAGGTGGATGAGGACATCATCACAGCGGGCACCGCCGGGGTACTGGTGGGCAAGCTGCTGCAATTCTGCAATGGGGCTGTGTATGGCAATGATGGCAAGGTGGTCCCGGTCCATGACTGCAAGCTGGAGGCTTTCACGGAGCTGCTGGAGCAGCTGAACGGGGAGCATTGCCTCACATTCTACGGCTACCAACACGACAAGGACCGCATCCTGGAGCGCATTGAGAAGTACAACCGGGGCCGGGCCGAAAAGCTGAGGGTCCGGGTCTACAAGGGCGTGGAGGATGAGGAGGCCTGGAACGCCGGAGAGGTGGATGTGCTGCTGGTGCATCCGGCCTCTTGTGCCTACGGCCTCAACCTCCAGGCCGGTGGCCGCCATGTGGTGTGGTACGGCCTCAACTGGAGCTTTGAGCTGAATGACCAGGGAAACTGCCGCCTGTACCGGCAGGGCTCCCCCTACGAAAAAGTGTTTGTGCATTACCTCATTGTGCAGGGCTGTGAGGATGAGGATGTCATGGCCACCATACGGGACCGGGCAGACACCCATGAGGCTGTCATGCGGGCCCTCAAGGCCAGAATACGCAAGGTAAAGGAGAGTGCAACATGAGCAACCCAACAATGATTTTGAACGGTGACCAGATTTTCTGTGATGAGCTCATCCGGGAAAACGCCCGGCTGACTGTGCAGCATGAGGCCGATGTGCAGAGGATGAAAGAACTGCGAGCGGCTGTCATCAAAGCGGAGAGCGAGGCGGCGGAGATTGCCGCCGTTGATGAGAGCGTGGCGGAGCTGGAGCGAGAGCTCAAGAAAGCGGAGGCGGATGCAAGCGGTCTTTCTGCGAAATTGGCGGAGGCCATCAAGGACCTGCACTTTGTCATGGCGGGCGGTGACCCCTGCAAGGTGTGCGCTAAGGTGTGCATGATGGGTGAGGGCAACTGCCAGCCGGTGTGGACTGGAGAGAAAACGGAGGACTGAGCACATGACCTTGAAAGAGCTGTCCCAGCTGTATTACTTAAACTGGGAAATTGAGATGGACAAGCGCCGCCTCCAGGAGCTTGAGGCCAAAGTGCTGCCGGGGGCCCAGGTCATCACCGGGATGCCCCACGCCCCGGGCGTGACGGACAAGGTGGGAGAATATGCGGCGGAGATTGCCGATCTGCGGGGCATCATTGAGGCCAAGCACCAGCAATGCCTCTATGAGCGGAGCCGCCTGGAGCGTTACATCTCCAGCATTGATGACAGCCTCCTCCGGCAGATTTTCACCTATCGTTTTGTCAATGGACTCCCCTGGCGGCAGGTGGCCGCTTGTATTGGCGGAGGGAATACCGAGGACGGATGCAGAAAAGCCGTGAAACGGTATCTGGAACGGAACTAAGAGAGATTGTCCGTTTTGTCCGGTGTACTTATGTTACACTGACATAGCGGGTGTATGCCTCATCATGGTATTACCTCCTTTGAGAGTGGCGGCAGGGTGACGGAAGTGAAACCAGACCCCTGCCGCCATTCACTATGTCTTTTTGGCTGCTTTTCTCAAAGAAAAGCGGCTTTTTATTATGTTTTGGGGTGGTGAGTGTGGCAAAGCTGAATGACAGACAAGAGCGGTTTGTGGATGAGTACCTGGTGGACCTCAATGCCACCGCCGCCGCAAAGCGGGCCGGGTACAGCGAAAAAACAGCCAGGAGCCAAGGGCAAAGGCTGTTGACGAATGTTGACATACAAGCCGCAATCCAAAAGCGCCAGGCAAGGCTCCGGGGCAAGCTGGAAATCACCCAGGAGCGGGTGCTGGAGGAGCTGGCTGCCATAGCCTTTGCCAACGGCACGGACTTTGCAACCATCAACCGCAATGGCCTTGTCCGGCTTGTCCCCACGGATGATCTGCCGGAGGACAAGAAAAAGGCCGTTGCCTCCATCAAGGAGGGCCAATATGGCACGGAGGTCAAGCTCCATGACAAGGTAAAGGCGCTGGAGCTGCTGGGCAAGCACCTGGGAGTGTTTGACAGCGGCAATGGTCCTGGCAATGAGCAGGAAAACAACATCTTTGAGGTCATTGACCAGAGCACCAGAGAGGAGATAGACACGGATGAGATACCAGAAATTGAGCCCCCGGCAAAATCTGGCCATGACCTGGTGGAATAGGCCGGGCTTTGAGGGCTATGACGGCATCATCTGTGACGGCTCCATCCGATCTGGCAAAACCGTGGCCATGACCGTGGGCTTTGTTATGTGGGCCATGAGCCGCTTTCAAGGCCAAAACTTTGCACTGTGCGGCAAGACCATTGAGAGCTTGCGGCGCAATGTGACCTCCAACCTGCCCAACTGGCTGGCTGGGGTGTTTTCTTTTCGGGAGTACCGCACGGAAAACAAGATTGTGGTGACCGCCGCCGGGCGGAGCAACAACTTTTACCTGTTCGGTGGGCGGGATGAAAGCAGCGCCTCTCTCATCCAGGGCATCACCCTGGCGGGCGTCCTGCTGGATGAGGTGGCCCTCATGCCCCGCTCCTTTGTGGAGCAGGCCTGTGCCCGCTGCTCTGTGGACGGCTCAAAGCTCTGGTTTAACTGTAACCCAGAGGGGCCGTCCCATTGGTTTTATCTCACCTGGGTGCTGGAGGCCGCCAAGCGGAACATGCTGCACCTCCATTTCACTATGGATGACAACCTCAGCCTCTCCGCCTCCGTCAAGGCTAGGTATGAGAGCCTTTACTCTGGCGTGTTTTATGACCGCTTTATCCGGGGCCTCTGGGTGGTGGCGGAGGGGCTGATTTACACCATGTTCAACAAGGATTTTCATGTGGTGCCGGATGTCCCCAGGCCCTATGACCGCTACTACATTTCCATCGACTACGGCACCGCAAACCCCACCAGCATGGGGCTCTGGGGCCGGGCAAGCGGGAAATGGTATCGCATCCGGGAGTATTACTACAACAGCCGCAAGGTGGGCCGCCAGCTCACCGATGAGGAATATTATGCAGAGCTGGAAAAGCTGGCCGGTGATCTGCCCATCCGGGCGGTCATCGTTGACCCCTCAGCGGCCAGCTTTATTGAGGTCATCCGGCGGCATGGCCGCTTTTATGTGGAAAAGGCCTCCAACTCTGTCCTGGACGGCATCCGGGATGTGGCCACCAGGCTCCAAAGCGGGGACATCTTCATCTGCTCCTGCTGCACGGACTGCATCCGGGAGTTTGGGCTCTATCGCTGGGACGAAAAGGCCCCCATGGACCGGCCCATCAAGGAGAATGACCACGCCATGGACGAGGTGCGCTATTTTGTCCACAAGATTTTTGCGCCCGAGATTTTCAGCTTTTGAGGTGCGCTATGTTTGAGCAGCAATATGTTTTATCTAAGATTGAGCAATGGGCGGAGCGCCTGCCATATAACACTCTGCGGATTGAGGTGGAGCTCCCTGGGCAGACCCTCACGCTGGAGAAGTGCAAAGCCCGGCCCATTGGATTTACCCCCCCCAACAGGAAAACCAGAAAAGGAGGTGATGCACGGTGGTGGTGCTTAATTTGCGGGATGACTGCGTGGCCAGGGCGGCCACCAATTTCCGCCGGGGCATGACGGACAAGCGCTTTTTGGAGCTTGAAATCACGGCCTGGCTGGGCTCCAAAGAGCGAAAACGGCAGCTGGCCGGTGAGGCCTACTATGACGGGGACCAGGATGTGACCCGCCGCAAGCGCATTGCCCTGGACGATGACGGAAACATCAAGGTGCTGGAGCATCTGCCCAATAACCGATTGGTCCACAACATCTATGCCAAGATGGTGGACCAGAAAACCAATTATTCCTTTGGGCGGCCTTTTTCTCTTGATACTGAAAACAAGGCCTATGCAGAGGCCCTCTCCACCGTCTTTGGGTCCCGTTTTCAGCGGACCATGCACAACATTGGAGAGGGTGCCTGGATTGGCGGCAAGTGCTGGGTGTTCCCCTACTACGACCAAAACGGGGAGCTGGCTTTCCAGCGCTTTCCCGCTGATGAGGTTTTGCCTTTTTGGGCGGATGCTGACCACACCATCCTGGATGCTGCTGTCCATGTCTATGTGGTGCTGGAGTATGACGAAACCGAACAGACCAAGGATGTGGTCAAGGTGGAGGTCATGCACGGCGGCGGCGTGGATTGCTTCATCCGCCGGGATGATGGCACCCTGGAGCCGGACGATTTTGCCCGCTCTGGGCCGTACATAACCAACACGGACCCCCAGACAGGCGAGGAAACCGGCTACAACTGGGAGCGCATCCCCCTGGTGTGTTTCAAGAGCTCCCACCATGAAATCCCCCTGCTGTCCAGGGTGCGGTGTCTGCAAGACGCCTATAACAACATCATCTCCAATTTTGCCAACCAGATGGAGGAGGACATCCACTCCACCATCCTGGTCATCAAGAACTATGACGGGGAGGACCTGGGACGGCTCCGGGCCAACCTGGCCACCTATGGCGTCATCAAGGTCCGCTCTTTTGAGGGCTCTGAGGGCGGAGTGGACACCCTCCAGATTGAGGTCAACGCCGAAAACTACAAGGTGCTGCTCTCTATGCTCAAGGATGCCATCATTGAGAACGCCCGGGGCTACGATGCCAAGGATGAGCGCATGAGCGGAAACCCTAATCAGATGAATATACAGAGCATGTACTCTGACATTGATCTGGACGCCAACGGCATTGAGATGGAGTTTCAGGCCTCCATGGAGGAGCTGCTCTGGTTTGTCAATAAGCACCTGGCCAACACTGGCCGGGGGAGCTTTGACGGCACGGAGGTCAAGGTCATCTTTGACCGGGATGTCCTCATCAATGAAACGGAGGTCATCAACAACTGCAAGAACTCTGTGGGCATCCTCTCTGATGAAACCATCGTGAAAATGCACCCCTGGGTGAGCGACCCGGAGCAGGAGCTCCAGCGCATCAAGGATGAGAAAGAGGAGGCCATGGCCGACCCCTACCAAGCCGCTTTTATGAAAAACCGGCAGAACGGAGGGGACGGCTCCGGCAATCCCGTGACCGATCAGAACGGCGGTGGCGGCAATGCCGAGGAATAACCTCCAGCGCAATGCGGACTACTGGGCCCAGCGCATGAAAAACATGGAGGACGCCCTGCTGGACCAGTCTTATTCCTATGTGGAAAACCTGGATGCTCAATTCCGGGCCGCTGAGGCTGAGATTGAGCGCCAGATGTCTGCATGGTATAGGCGCTTTGCCGCCAATAATGACATCACCCTGGCCGATGCCAAGCGGCTGCTCAACAGTGATGAGCTGGCAGAGTTTCACTGGACTGTGGAGGAGTACATCAAGCACGGCGAGGAAAACGCCCTCACCGGGGCCTGGATGAAAGAGCTTGAGAACGCCAGCGCCCGGGTCCACATCTCCAGGCTTGATGCCCTCAAAATCCAGCTCCAGCAGCAGGCGGAGCTCCTCTATTCCAACCAGCTGGACTACCTGGACACGGTGACACGGCAGGCCTATGCCGGGAGCTACTACCACACGGCCTATGAAATCCAAAAGGGCCTGGGTGTTGGGTGGACCATGCAGGCCGTCAATGAAAACACCATCAAAAAGGTGCTCTCCCGGCCCTGGACCACGGACGGCCAGACATTCCGTGACCGCTGCTGGACGAACAAGCAAAGCCTTGTCAACTCCGTAAACACCCAGCTGACCCAGATGATTATACGGGGGGAGCCCCCGGACAAGGCCATCTCCGCCATTGCCAAGCAGTTTGAGGTGTCCCGCTCCAAAGCGGGCCGCCTGGTGATGACGGAAAGCGCCTATTTCTCCAGCACGGCCCAGCAGGACTGTTTCAACGCCCTGGGCGTGGAGCAATACCAGATTGTGGCCTCTTTTGACCGGGACACCTGCTCCCTTTGCGCTCAGCTTGACGGCAAGGTGTTCCGCATGTCGGACTATCAGGTGGGGCTCACCGCTCCACCGTTTCATCCGTGGTGCCGGTGCTGCACCTGCCCCTACTATGCGGACATGGAGGGCATTGGAGAGCGATGGACCAGAAACCCGGACGGCACCACAAAGAAAATACCGGCCAACACCACCTTTGATGAGTGGCGGCAGAGCTTTGTGCAGGGCCCCACACCTGGTTTGCAAACCCAGGCCCCGGGTGTTACAATTACAGCAAAGACAACCCCGCATTTCCAGAATGTTGTGCAAGGTCTGCCGTCCGTTCCCAGCGGCTACACGGACGCCCTTGAGCAGCATTATGCTGCGGGCAACCAGACGGCCCAGGCCGTCTTTGAGCGCTATGTCCAGCCCGGCTCTGTGGCGGACGGGGCTTTCTCCGGCACGCCGCATTTTGACAGCCGCATCCAAAAGGTCAAAATGAACTTTGCCGCCGACATGAAAGACCCCAGAGGCCCGGCAACAACCTTTTTCCATGAGCATGGCCATTTTGTTGACTTCACATCCTGCGCCGGGAGCGGCTACACCTCTTTGCAGACGCCGGACTTTGGTGATGCTCTGAAAAAGGACTTTGAGGCCTATGTCAAGGCCACCATGAAAGCCAACGGCACCCGGAAAAAGACGGATGCCTACACCATCATTGCCCGGGAGCTCATGGACGCCGACCACAACGCCATTTCTGATCTGTTCGGCGGGCTCTCCAGGAACAAAGCCCGGGGTAATTATGGCCACGCCACCCGCTACTGGACATACTACGGGATGCTGGAGAAAGAGGCCTTTGCCCACATGTTTGCCGCTCAGTTTGATGCCGGGCGCTACGCTCTCATGCAGAAATATTTTCCCACCGCTTTGGCGGAGTTTGAAAAGCTCTTGAAAGGTGTGATTTGATGACGCTTTTGGAATACAGCAACAGTAAGCAGGTGCAGGACGCTGCCACCGCCTATGCTGAGAGGCATGGCGGGAGCTTTTTCTGGGAGGAGCCCGGAGGCGGCTTTGTGTATGAGCTGGAGGAGGACGCTTTTTCCCCTCCGGCGGATGCCACCGTTGACCAAGTGCTCAAGGACCTCCAGGGCGGCAAGCTCATCCCTGACATCTGGACAAAGCTGGAGGACCCCGGCCCGGATGTCCTCTATTAAACCGTTGATGAAAGCATCGTGCTGAAAAGCACGGTGCTTTTTTCATACTCAAATACCGCCGGGCCCCGGTGGAAACCAACAGGGGCGCTGCCATACCGGGACTGGCCGGACACAAGGAAAGCAGATAACAGGAGGTAAACGAAACATGAAACTTTTGTGGCTCAAGGAAATCATTGGCGATGCCTACACGGAGGACATGGACGCCGCCGCCTGCCAGGCGATTGGCAAGGACTTTGTTGCCCGTGCGGACTTCAACGCCAAAAACACCCGTGTCAAGGAACTGGAGGCCCAGGTGGGCCAGCTTGAGGAGGCCGCCAAGGGACATGCCAAGCAGCTGGAGGAGCTGAAAAAGTCCGCTGGTGACAACGAGGAGCTGACCCGCAAGATTGGTGAGCTGGAACAGCAGAACAAGGCCGACAAAGCCGCTTTTGAGAAAGAGCTGGCCACCATCCGGCTGACCTCTGCCGTGGATGCTGAGCTCACCGCCGCCGGAGCCAAGAACAACACCGCCGTCCGGGCTCTTTTGGCTGACTACCTCAAGGATGCCAAGATTGAGGACGGCAAAGTGGTGGCCAAGGTCAACAATGAGAGCATCACCCTGGCCGCTAAAATCGAGGCCATGAAAAAGGACGCCGCCACGGACTTTCTCTTTGGCAACCCCGGCGGAAAGCTGAGCGGCTGGAAACCCGGGGACCCCGACAACGGACGCAAGCCCGGCGAGGGGAAAAAGCCCTCTGAGATGTCCTACACCGAGCTGGCGGCCTGGATGGCCGAAAACCCGGATGCAAAGCTGGAATGAGGTGCAACATGAGAAACATTACTACCCCCACCAAAGCGGTGTCTTTTGAGGACGCCCTGAGAAATCTGGCCGCTAAGCTGACCGGCAAGCCTGCCGCATCTCTGCCCCGCACCCAGGAGGCTGTTGTGCAGTTTATTGCTGACAACATTTCCTCTGTGAAAGAGCTGACGGATGCCATGGCTGTTGAGCTGGCCACCCGTCTGACCCAGGAGCTTGCGGAGGCCGTCGTCAAGGAAGTCATGGCCCGCCTCTCTCCTGCGGCCTCTGAGGAGCCCCAGGAGGACCTGGATGCCGCACCCGAGGCTGAAACGCCCGCTGAGGAGCCCCAGGCGGCTCCTAAGACCCGCAAACGCAAGACCTAAAACCATTTTGTAAGAAAGGACGATTGAATTATGCCTAACACCAAATTTGACGCCAAGTCTTTCAATCCCCAGGCTTTCAAGTATGCGGTGGACCGCATCCCCCGCACCCGGCTCAATGAGATGCGGAAGTCCAGAGCCCTGGCGGGCAACCCCGACATCCGGGAGGTGTTCAGCACTCAGGGTGGCACCGGCTATGCCCGTATTGCTATGAGAGGCCTGCTGGACGGCGATGCTGTCAATTATGACGGTCAGACCGACATCACCGCCACCTCCACCAAGACCTTTGAGCAGGGCGTGGTGGTCACTGGCCGTGCCAAGGCCTGGACTGAAAAGGATTTTTCCTTTGACATCACCGGCGGCATTGACTGGATGGACAATGTGGCCCAGCAGGTTTCTGAGTATTGGCAGGACATTGACCAGGACACCATCCTGGCCGTCCTCAAGGGCGTCTTTGCTATGACCGGCGGCCAGAGCGCTGAGTTTGTGGCCAAGCACACCTATGAGGTGGCAGGCAACATGGAGGCCACCACCATGAACAGCGCCACCGCCCAGGCATGTGGTGACCGCAAGAAGAAGTTTTCTCTTGTGTTCATGCACTCTGTCCCCGCCACCAACCTGGAAAACCTCAACCTGCTCACCGCTCTCAAGTACACCGACAAAGACGGCGTGACCCGTGACCTCACCCTCTACACCTGGAACGGCAAGACGGTGGTGGTGGATGACGGCATGCCCGCCGAGGACGGCTATTTCCCCGCCAGCTCCACCGATGAGGGAGCGCTCCAGGTCAAGGCCTCTGGTGCCTCTACCGGCCAGATCAACCAGGCGGAAGTCACCCCCTACTTTGGCGAGGGCGCCCCTGCGGCGGACAGCTATGTGGTCCCCGGCACCCGCTACACCACCTATGTGCTGGGCGAGGGTGCCATCAACTTTGAGGACATCGGGGCCAAGGTCCCCTATGAGATGGCCCGTGACCCCAAGACGGACGGCGGTGTGGACACCCTCTACACCCGCCAGCGCAAGGTCTTTGCCCCCTTTGGCATCTCCTACGAAAAGACCAGCCAGGCCACTCTCTCCCCCACGGATGCTGAGCTGGCCAACGGTGCCAACTGGTGCCTGGTCCATTCCGGTGAGAGCGGCGAGGGGGACCGCTCCTACATCGCCCACAAGGCCATCCCCATTGCCCGCATCCTCTCCAGAGGCTAACGGCCATGGAGGCCGTATATGAGGCCGTTGTGACCCGGCTGGCCATGCTGGGCTACACCGTCACGGACGATGACAAAACCGGCCTTGAGTACACCATCCGCAAGTGTGAGGCAGAGCTCCTGGCGAACATCAACCACCGGGAGCTCCCGCCTCCTCTTTTTTATACGCTTGTGGACATGGTGGCCGGTCAATTCCTGTTTGATAAAAAAGCCGCCGGAGGGCTGGAGGGCTTTGACTTTGAGGCCCCCGCCAAGAGCATCACGGAGGGTGACATCTCTGTCACCTTTGCCGGGGCCAGTGATGGTGCAAGCAATGCGGAAAGCCGCTTTGATGCCATACTGTCCAGGCTCATGCACCCGGCAGAGAGCACCCTGGCGGCTTTTCGGAGGCTGAGGTGGTAGCAATACCCGCCGCCTACAAAAAGGCCATCCAGAGCCTCTGGACCGGCCTGGCCACCGTCACCGTGCGGCAGGGAGTGCTCAACCCTGCCAATGGCCGCACAGAGCCGGTGGAAAAAGTGACGGCCTCCGGCCTGCCCTGCCGCATCTCTCACCAGACGGTCAAAAGCACGGAGCCATCCGATGAGGCCGCCCTGGTGGCCCAGACGGTAACGCTCTACATTGACCCCTCTGTGGACATCCCGGAGGGCTCCAAGATCACCGTGACCCAGAACGGCGTCACCCGTGACTATGAGCGGAGCGGCAAGCCCGCCGTCTACACTTGCCACCAGGAGGTGCCCCTGGAGCTTTTCAAGGAGTGGGCTTGATGCAATGGGGAAATGTCGATTATAAGCAGCTCCAGAAATTGCGGGACAACCTGCAAAAGCTCCAGGACATGGACCTGGACAAATTCTGTGAGGATGTGTCCAAAGAGCTGGCAGCCCGTCTGCTGGCTCTTGTCATCCCCCGCACACCTGTTGGACAGTACCCAAAGAGCAGCGGGAAGAAAGGCGGCACTCTCCGCCGAGGCTGGACCGCACGCACAGAACAGGCGGCAAAAGAGGGCGGCAAGGTGGACCCCAAAGCCTATGCAAACTCTTTGCCTGTGTTCAGACGGGGCCGGAATTTTTACATTGAGGTCATCAACCCGGTCACCTATGCCAGCTATGTGGAGTTTGGCCACCGTACCCGTGGAGGCGGCGGCTGGGTGGCCGGGCAGTATTTCCTCACCCTGTCTGAAAAGGACCTTGAGCGGGTGGCTCCCGCCGTCATTGAGAAAAAGCTGGAGGCGCTGCTGCGGGAGGCTTTCAATGTCTGAAATCAGTTTCAAAAGTATTTTTGACGGCGTGAGCCTTGCGCTGCACGCCGCTTTTCCTGCCGTACAGGTACACGGCGGAAATGTCAAGCAGGGCCTCAACCCTGGGGACCTCAATGTGGTCATGCCCTCCGCCGGGCAGAGCAGACAAGTGGGAGAGCGGTTTCTCCGCACCCCCACCCTGGATGTCATCTATTACCCCAAAGTGGGGGCGGCGGAGTGCTGTGAGATGGCAGATCAGCTCATCATGCTCCTGCGGGACATCACTACCCCGGAGGGGGACCTCATCCACTGCACCAACAGCGAATGGAGCATTGAGGAGGGCGTCCTGCATGTCATGGTGAGCTATGACCATCACATCTACATCCCCCAGGAGCCGGTCCTCATGGAAACCCTTGATATTGAAATGGAGGGATAAGCATGGCACAAGCCAAAACCACGAACACCGAACAGGCCGCCCCCGCTGCCACCTACACCAAGGAGCAGCTGGCGGCCTCTAAGCGCTACGCCAACCGGCGGGACCTCATCCGGGCTTTGCTGGAGGACGGCAAGGCCTACACGCTGAAAGAGGCGGATGCGCTGATTGAGAAATACATGAAAGGAAAGGTGAACTAATATGGCACTGGGAGGCGGCACCTGGCTGACCCAAAACAAGGTCCTGCCGGGCTCCTACATCGTATTCTCCAGCGTGCCCAGGGCGTCTGCAACCCTCTCTGACAGAGGCTATGCGGCAGCGCCTTTTGAGCTGAGCTGGGGCCCCGAGGGCACGGTTTTCCCTGTCACCTCCGGGGAGTTTCAGAAGAACAGCAAGACCATTTTCGGCTACGCCTACGATCACCCCAAGATGCTCCCCCTGCGGGAGATTTTCACCCACGCCACCACTGTCTACTGCTACCGCCTGGGCACCGGGGCCGTCAAGGCCAACAACACCCTGGCCACGGCCAAGTATGGCGGCGTGAGAGGCAACGACATCACCATTGTGGTGGCCGCCAATGTGGATGATGAGGAGCTCTGGGATGTGACCACCTATGTGGACGGCGTGGCCGCCGATACCCAGACCGTGGCGGACGCTGAGGCTCTGGTGAGCAATGACTGGGTGGACTTCAAGACGGACGCCACCCTGGAGGCATCCGCCGGGATGCCCCTGACCTCTGGGGCGGACGCCACCACCATCAACGGCGAGGCTCACCAGGCCTTTTTGGACAAGATTGAGCCCTATGCCTACAACGCCCTTTGCTGCCCGTCCTCTGACCCCACCACGGTGCGGCTGTATCAGCAGTTTTGCAGCCGTGTCCGGGATGAGGTGGGCAGCAAATTCCAGCTGGTGGCGTGGCAGCCTACCACGGCGGACTATGAGGGCATCATTGGCGTCTGGAACTCCGTGACCCACTCCACCATCTCCAATGTGCCCACCCATTCCCTGGTGTACTGGGTGGCCGGTGCTCAGGCGGGCTGTGCGGTCAATAAGTCCCTCACCAACTACAAGTATGACGGTGAGCTGACCATTGACACCGACTACACCCAGGCGGAGCTGGAGGCGGCCATCAAGGCTGGCAAGTTTATTTTCCACAATGTCAACGGGGACACCCGGGTGCTTGAGGACATCAACACCCTGCTCACCCTGTCTGACACCAAGGGAGAGATTTTCCAGAGCAACCAGACCATCCGGGTGTGTGACCAGATTGCCAATGATGTGGCGCTCATGTTCGGCCAAAAGTATCTGGGCACCGTGCCCAATGATGCCTCTGGCCGCTCCTCTCTGTGGGGTGACATCACCAAGCTCATCCAGCAGCTCAATGACATCCGGGCTGTGGAGAACTTTGACCCGGAGATCGTGACCTGTGAGCAGGGTGACAGCAAAAAGGCCGTCCTCTGCATCATCAACGGCCTCAATGTGGTCAACGCCATGGCTCAGCTCTACATGAGCGTTATCATCCAGTAAAGGAGGGAAATGACAATGCCCAATCCGACTATGAACACCCAGGACGCTGTAAGCGCCAATTTTGCGGAGTGCTTTGTCACCCTGGATGGCACCCGCTACTCCATGCTGATGGCCAAGGAGTTTGAGGGCAAGGCCTCTGTAAACACCAAAGAGGTCTACAAGCTGGGCGGTGTCGTTGTGGGCCATAAGGCTCAGACCATCGCCCTGGCTTTCTCCATGACCATTTACAAATGCACGGAGATTTTTGACCAGGTGGTGGAGCGTTTCATCAAGACCGGCGTGATGCCCACTATGGACATCCAGACCTCCAACGATGACCCCGCCACCTCTGTGGGCCGGAGCACCAAGATTTACAACAACTGCATCCTGGACGGTGATGTGCTGCTGTCCATGTTCAATGCAGAGGGTGATTTTGTTGAGCAGTCCATTGAGGGCTACTGTGACGGCTTTACCCGCCCCGAACAGCACACCAATCCGTCCTACATGTAACACCAGAATATAAGGAGGAAAAAATCCATGAGTAACCTGTCCGCTTTTATGCGTGCCAATGTTGAGCAGATTGAAAATCACAAGTATGCAGCCTCCCCCCGCATCCGGGGGGAGGACGGCAAGCCCATGGAGTGGGAAATCTGCTGCATCTCTGCCGATGAATACGCCCGCATCCGCTCCGGCTGCATCCGCCAGGTCCCCGTCCCCGGCAAAAAAGGCCAGTACACCCAGCAGCTTGACACCTACTCTTTCCAGGCCAAGGTGGCGGCCCGCTGCACTGTGTTCCCGGACCTCAACAACGCCGCCCTCCAGAATGACTGGGGCGTGGCAAAGCCGGAGGAGCTCATTGGCAAGCTGCTCATTGGCGGTGAGTTTGATGACTATGTGACGGAGGTTTTCCAGGTCAATGGCTTCAAGGCTGAGGATGACCTGGTGGCCGAGGCAAAAAACTAATCCTGGACGGGGACCCGGAGGCCAACTTTGCCCATTTCTGCCTGCAAAAGTTTGGCTGGAAACCGTCCGAGTTTTTAGACCTCCCTATCAAAGAAAGGGCTTTCGTTATTGCCTCCATCCAGGTGCGGGGCGAGGACGAGAAGAAACGGGAGGCGGAGCTGAAAAGCAAAATGAGGAGAGGCAGACGGAAGTAACAGCAAGGCCTCCGCTTTACGGCGGGGGCCTTAATTCTTAAAGAGGGGGTGAACCCGTGGCAACAATTAGATCTCAGATGGTCCTAAATGACGGTATCAGCGGCGTGCTACGAAAGATCAACACGGCGCTCAACACCACCCTCAATGCCTTTGAGCAGGTCCAGCGGGCATCTGGTAACGCCGTGGACCCGGCGCAAATCCAGGCGGCAAGAGCGGCACTTGTGCAGGCCAACAATGAGGTTGAGCAGATGGCGGAGGGCTACCGCCGGGCGGCGGAACAGGAGGAAGTCCTCAACAGAGGCCTCCGAAACGGCAACAGTGCTGCTGGCAGCCTGCTGGGCAAGGTCAAAGGCATTGTGGCCACATTGGCAGCCGGTGCGGGCCTAAAAGCTCTCACAGGGCTGTCCGACAAGCTGACCAGCACCACGGCACGCCTCAGTTTCATGGTGGATGACGGCGGCTCTGTGGATGCTTTGGAGCAGAAAATCATGGCCTCTGCTCAGAGGGCCAGGTCCTACTACCTGGACACGGCCTCTGCTATCGCCAGCATGGGCTCTAATGCCGGGCGGGCCTTTAGCAACAATAATGAGCTCATTGGTTTCATGGAACTCATCAACAAGAGCTTTGTTATTGGCGGTGCATCGGCGGAGGGTCAAGCCGCTGCCATGCTCCAACTGACCCAGGCCATGGCCGCCGGAGCCCTCAGAGGCGAGGAGCTTAACTCCATCCTGGAGAACGCCCCCAGTATTGCCCGGGCCATTGAGAGCTACATGGGCATTGCAGAGGGCTCCATCAAGCAATATGCAGAGCAGGGCCTTGTCACCGCTGAGGTGGTAAAAAACGCCATGTTTGCCTCTGCGGATGAAATCAACGCCAAGTTTGAGAGTATGCCCATGACCTGGGGCCAGATTGCCACCAAGATGCAAAACACGGCCCTGGCCGCCTTTGACCCGGTGCTCACCAGGCTCAACCAAGTGGCCAACAGCGCCCAGTTTAACACGGTCATCAACGGGGCCATCAACGGGCTGGCCGTGCTGGCCACGGTGGCCACCGGCGTGTTGGACCTCCTCATCAATGGGGCATCCTTTGTGGTTGAAAACTGGTCCTGGATAAGTCCCATTGTGTATGGCGTGGCCGCTGCATTTTTGCTTTATAACAGTTATCTGGCTATTTCCAATGGCCTCCAACTCATCAACAACATTCAAAGGGGTCTAGCGGCTGTCTCTGCCTATGCTCACGCTGCTGCTACCAATACCGAGGCCAGAGCCACAGCAGCAGCTACGGCGGCCCAGTATGGCTTTAATGCGGCTCTCTTGGCCAGCCCTATCACATGGATTGTGGTGCTGGTCATCGCTCTTGTGGCAGCGATCTACGCCGCCTGTTCCGCCATCGCCAAGTTTACCGGCATAGCCAACAGCGGCTTTGGCGTCATCTGCGGCGGCATCAATGTGGTGGTGCAATTCTTTGTCAACCTGGGCTTGACCATCGCCAACATTGCCCTGGGCATCTGGAACGCCCTGGGGGCCTGTGCTCAAAATATCGGCATCGCCTTTGGCAATGTCATTGCCGGGGTGCAATCCTGGTTTTACAACCTGCTCTCCACAGTCCTCACCGTGGTGGCCGGTATCTGCGAGGCCTTGAACAAGCTGCCCTTTGTGGAGTTTGATTACTCCGGCATCACCAATGCGGCCAGTGACTACGCCGCCAAAGCGGCGGAGGCCTCCGGTAACATACAGGATTTTGTCAGTGTGGGTGATGCTTTCAATGAGGGCATGAGCACCTTTGAAACCTGGCAGGACGGCTGGGCCGGGGATGCTTTTGACGCCGGGGCCAACTGGGGCGATGGTGTAGCCGCTGGTGTGTCCGATGCCATCGGCGGCCTGTTTGACATGGACCTGGGAGCCGCTACGGACTACGGGACCGGCATGGGCGACCTGGGCGGCTTTGCCCTGGACGATATTGCCGGGAACACCGGAGAAACCGCTGCCAACACCGGGGCTGCCGCCGATGCTCTCAGCACCTCCACAGAGGAGCTGGCATATTTGCGGGACATCGCTGAGCGTGACGCCATCAACCGGTTTACCACGGCGGAGGTCAAGATTGACATGACCGGCATGACCAACCGCATTGAGGGCGGAGCCGATCTTGACGGCGTTATTTCCGTATTGACGGACGGCTTTACAGAGGCCCTGCTGACTGCGGCGGAGGGCGTCCATGCGTGACCCTTGCCCATCCCCAGAAAAGCAGAGTTTTTTCCAATGGAAAAAAGGAGGGCATCCACATGAGCTACACATGCTATCTGGGCGGGACCCTTTGGCCTACCCCGGAAAAGCTCCAGGTCAAAATCAAGGGTAAAAACAAAACCCTGGTCCTCTTGAATGAGGGGGAGGTCAATTTCTTGCGGGCTCCCGGCCTCACAGAAATTACGGTCCCTTTTGACCTGCCCATGCTCACGGGCAGCCAGTCCCCGGACTATTTCCTGGGCCTGCTGGAGCGTATGAAAACCAATAAAGAAACCACCCAATTCATGCTGGTGCGGGTGTCCCCCTCCGGGGGGATGCTCTTTGACACCAACATCAAAGTGAGTGTGGAGGACTACACCATCACAGAGGATGGCAAAAATGGCCTGGATGTGGCCGTTGATGTCAACCTCAAGCAATGGCGGGACTACGGCACCAAGACTGTGACTGTGGAGGAGCCAAAAGCGGAGAGCGCCACGCCCACGGTGACAGTGCAGAAAGAGCGGGAGGCAAGCACGGCACCCACGGCCAAAACCTACACCGTAAAGGCCGGTGATTGCCTCTGGGCCATTGCCGCCAAGTATTATGGCAACGGTGCCGACTACACCAAAATCTACAACGCAAACACGGATAAAATCAGCAATCCCAATCTCATCTATCCCGGGCAGGTGCTCACCCTCCCATGACCTATGAGCTGCTGATACAACACCAGGGGACCATCATGCTGCCGCCCGTGGTGGAAAATGTGAGCATTGAATGGGAGCGCCAAGGACAGCCCGGAAAGCTCACGGCGGAGGTGGTCAAAACCCCCGGCCTGAGTTTCCAGGAGGGGGACCCGTGCCGTTTTTCCGTGGACGGCACCCCCGTCTTTTATGGCTTTGTCTTTGAGAAATCCCGAAAAGGCAGCACGGATGATGTCATCCAGATCACTGTGTATGACCAGCTCTACTACCTCAAGAACAAGGACACCTATGTCTACACCAACAAAACCGCCGCCGATGTGATACGCATGATTGCGGAGGACTTCCAGCTCAATGTTGGTGACCTTGAGGACACCGGCTACACCATAGGGAGCCGGGTGGAGGACAACCAGACCCTCTTTGACATCATCCAGACCGCATTGGACGAAACCCTCAAAGCCACCTCCCAGATGTATGTGCTGTATGACGATGTGGGCAAGCTGACCCTCAAAAACATCGGCAGCATGAAACTGGGGGCGCTCATAGATGAGGACACAGCTGGGGACTTTGACTATAAAAGCTCCATTGCCTCCCAGACCTATGACAAAATCAAGCTCTCCTATGAGAACAAGGAAACCGGAAAGCGGGAAATCTTTGTTGCACAGGACAGCTCCAACATCAACCAATGGGGCGTCCTGCAATACTATGAGAAGCTGGACAGCACAGAAAACGCCAAGGCCATGGCGGACGCCCTCCTGGACCTCTACAACACCAAAACCCGCACGCTCAAGCTGCGGGATGTGCTGGGGGACATCCGGGTCCGGGCCGGGACCCTGCTGGTGGTCATGCTGGGGCTGGGTGACATCAATGTTTCCAGCTATCTCATGGTGGAGCAGGCAAAGCATACTTTCAACAACGAACAGCACTTGATGGACCTAAACATGCGAGGTGGTACATTTGTCACTTGACATCAACCAACTGGTCAAGCTGGTCAAGCAGGCCGCTGTGGAGGCCGTCCAGGCTGGCGCTCCCATGAGTGGGGGCTATGGCTATGTGACATCCACCTCCCCGCTTGAAATCACCGTTGACCAAAAGAAAATCTTGTCTGAGGCCCAGCTAATCCTCACGGACGCCGTGAGGGACTACACCGTGGAGATGACCACCATGCCGGAGTTTCACGAAACGGAGGAAATCAGCGGCGGAGCTGGGGACGCTGCTTTTGCGTCCCACAAGCACCGCTACCAGGGCCGGAAAAAGTGGAAAGTCCACAACGCCCTCCAGATGGGGGAAAAGGTCATCCTCCTCCGGTGTGACGGCGGGCAGCAGTACATAGTCCTGGGACGATGGGAGGCGAGGAGCTAATGGCCACACTACCGACCACGGGAGATGACCTGGACCTCATCACCTTTGCGGTGGAAACCCAGCCCAGCTACACCCACAAGCTGGACATTGACCGCAACCAGGTGAGGGGCATGACGGATGAGCGGGATGCCGTCCTCCAGGCTGTTTACCTCATTCTGAATGTGGAGAGATATGCTTTTCCCATTTACTCCCGCAATTATGGCTCTGAGCTGTCCGATCTGATAGGCAAGCCCAAGGATTATGCCATGAGCGAGATAAAGCGGCGCATCACGGAGGCGCTCCTCCAGGATGACCGCATCACCTCCCTGGACGGCTGGACCTTTGAAACGGGCAGAAATTGGGTCCTGGCCCGGTTTACCGTCCACACAATTTACGGCGATGTAAGCGCCCAAAAGGAGGTTGACATCTGAATGTTTGAAAGCAGGACCTATGAGGCGCTGCTCAGCAGCGCTCTTTCCAGGGTGACCTCTCCGGTGGATAAGCGGGAGGGCTCCATGGTG
>OIXH01000735.1_pt1 | contig 39626 bp, 34 predicted proteins | sample 1587741 | NCBI WGS metagenome assembly OIXH01 (sample SAMEA3888916, study PRJEB22519) | human gut metagenome | biome: human gut; feature: human-associated habitat; material: faeces | place: Denmark | collected 2011 | reverse complement strand
CCAGGTCATCAAAATGGCCAGCAATGAAAACCCGTTGGGGGCTTCGCCTCTGGCCCAGGAAGCCGTGCGCCGCCACGCGCCGTTTCTGTTCCGCTATCCCCAGGGCGGCAATCCGCGTCTGGTCCAGGCTCTGGCCGGACTGCACGGGGTGGACCCGTGCCGGGTAGCCGTGGGCAACGGCTCCGATGAAATCATTGATCTGCTGATCCGCATCCTGGCCGAACCGGGCAAACATTCCCTGGCCTGCTTTGAGCCCTGCTTCAGCATTTACCCCATCCAAGGCCGGATTTCCGGCGTGGAGGTCCGCCGCTGCCCGCTGGAAAAGGATTTTTCCTTCAATTTCGACGCCCTGCTCGGTCTGGTGGACCAGAGCACCCGCCTGGTTTTCGTGACCACCCCGGACAATCCCTCAGGTTACTGCCCGCCGCGCGAGGCTGTGGCGGACCTGACCCGGCGTTTGGCCGGGCTCGCGCCGGACTGCCTGCTGGTAGTGGACGAGGCCTATATGGATTTTGCCGAGGACGAGGCAAGCGCATCCCTCCTGGCCTCGGACATGCTGCCGGACAACACGGCCGTTCTGCGCACCTTCTCCAAAAGCTGGGGCCTGGCCGGGCTGCGCCTGGGCTACGGGGTGCTGCCGCCCGCTCTGGCCGAATATTTCTGGCGGGCGCGCCTGCCCTTCTCCGTCAACATCCTGGCGGAAGAGGCGGCGCTGGCCGCCCTGTCGGACACGGCCTTCCGCCGGGCGACTCTGGACGCTGTGCGCCAGGGACGCGCCACGCTGCGCGACGGCCTTACGAAGTTGGGTTGCGCTGTCTGGCCCAGCGCGGCCAATTTTCTGCTTTTCCAACTGCCTCCGGGCGCGGGTACGGCCAGGGACTGCTTTGAGGCCCTGCTCCGGCGCGGCATCATCATCCGCCCGCTGAACAGTTATCATCTGCCGGAGCACTTGCGCGTCAGCGTGGGCGACGCCAAAGAAAACGCGACCTTTCTTGCCGCCATGCGCGACATTCTGACCGGGTCCGAAGGGAGACGCGCATGAGCGGGCGTCTGCCGGTGGTGACGCTGGACGGCCCCGCGGGCGTAGGCAAGACCACCCTGGCCCGACGCATGGCCGAAAGCCTGGGCCTGGCCTATCTGGATACCGGGGCCATGTTCCGTTGCCTGGCCCTCAAACTGGGCCCCGGCGCGGAGCATCTGCCCGAGGACGAACTGCGCGAGCGTTGCGGCCAGTGGACTTTCAGCATCGCGGGCAGGGGCCAGAGCGCCACGCTGTTCTGCAACGGCCAGGCCGTGCGCGGCGAAGTGCGCACTGAAGAAGTGGGCATGTTGGCCGCGCGCATCGGCACAGTGCCGGTGGTGCGCGACGTGCTGCGTCGGGCGCAGCGGGCCATGGGCGAACACTCGCCCTTGGTGGCGGAGGGCCGGGATATGGGCACTGTGGTCTTTCCGGATGCGCGCTTCAAGTTTTTTCTGGACGCCGCGCCCGAAGTGCGCGCCATGCGCCGCCTGCGCGACCTGGAAAACCGGGGCGAGCATGCGGAACTGACCGCCCTGACCGAACAGATCCGGCAGCGCGACGCCCTGGACCGCAATCGAACTGTGGCCCCTCTGCGCCCGGCTGCGGATGCCTTGATTGTGGATACATCCCAGCTGGATATTGAAGGTGTTTTGGGCGTGATGCTGCACTATATCAATGTGCACGGCGGCATGCAGGCCTTATCCTCACAGGCGAAATAGGGAAAGGCGTTTTATCCCTTGTTCTGCTGTCGCCGTCCAGGCGGACCTCGACGGCACCTCTGCGGTTTCCAGTAATTATTACTATCCGGCGAATGGTAAGATTTCAGGACTCCAGCGCAACAGTTGAAATGAAGATTTCCTTTCCGCTGTTTCCCCTTCTTCGTCGCCGTTTCCTATAAAGGCTTGGCCCTGGAGCCATCTTTGGCCCATTTCTATGACTCGGGGCGTTACCTTGGACGACCGCGTGCAGATGTTGCGTTTCCGGCAGCATCGTAGGCACAATCCCCCAATCTTTTTTTCTCCTTTTCCTGTTGAAATGTCCTGTTGGTTGACTTCTGACGTGACGACGCTTTCTGTCCCGCCATATCCCCTCTTTCCCTCGCCGTATTTCCCAAACCCCAGTTCGCCATGACCTCGGCAGAAATTGCCTGTTCACGGCAGAAATTGCCGACGGCCCTCCCCCAGCGCGGCAAGTCTTTGGCGCGTCCATGCCATTACGGCGTATGCATCCCGCTCGTGAGATATTTTTTAGAAAAAATTCCGCTGATTTTATTAACTTTTATTTCAGGTGGCATAGGCAGTGCATATGAGGAGGGCACAAGCCACAGGCGCATACGGCGCCGGTGTGGGAAACAGCCTCATGGGGAGGACAACATGGACAACCAACTGGATTACGAAATCAATAAAGAATTGGGCGAGTGCTATCTTTTCATGGGCGATTTTGACAAGGCCGAGGAATACTACCGCAAGGCCGCCAGCAACAATGCCCAGAGCGCCGCGCCCTACATGGGGCTGGCCACCGTGGCCGTGCAGCGTTCCGAACTGGAAAAAGCCCTGGTGCTCTATCAGAAAGCCGCCGCCGTGGAAGAAACCGACAAGGCCCTCTGCGGTATCGGGCTGGTCTACATGGAACAGGGCAAACACGAAGACGCCTTCAGCCACTTTGCCCGCGCACTGGACAAATCCGCCGCCAACATTGTGGCATTGAACTGCCTGGTGCGCGAAGCCTATCAGCTGGGCTGCGTGGAACAGGTTCTGCCCTACCTGGAAGCCGCTCTGGCCTGCAGCGAAGAAGCCGAGGCCGTGCGCGTGACCCTGGCCGGCTGCCTGATCTACTTGGGCCGCAGCGACGAAGCCCGCCAGCACCTGGAAACCGTGCTGGGCGCCAATCCGTCCAATAACAACGCCAAGGAACTTTTCGACACCATGGCCGCGTAAGCCAAAGCCGGGCGAGAACACGCCCGGCTTTGCTCGCAGCCAGCAGATACTCCCCTCCCCACACGATTTTCCGGCCCCCGGCGGGTGCCTGGGGCCGGAAAATCTCTTCTTCAGGGGAAGCAGCGCCGACGCGGGTCATCCACGTCGGCGTTCTGTTGTTCTATCCCCGTGGATAAAAGCTAGGTGTAAATATTTCAATAGATTGCTCACCCTACCTCAAATCAGTAAAGCTGGAGTTAGCAGACAACAGCAGCCCGAGACGAGGACAAAGTGAACAGCCATCAGAATGCCAAACTGACGGCCAGAGGCGAGAGGAAATGATTCGGCGAATGCAGGCTGCCCCAGCTGCTGCGGTAGCGACTGATTTTGGCGTCAGCCTGCGAACTGCCAGAAAGTGGATGAGTCGCTTCCAGACGAAGCTCCCGCCCGGAGCATTGCCGTAGCAAGCTGACGGAACGTGATCTTGGCTGTGTTTTGGCGCTACGCAAGAACCGGCTGACGGGCGATGAAATCGCATGGCGGCTTGGCTTTTGCCACGGAACGGTATTTCGAGCCATGCGTAAATTCAGCTGTTCATAACTTGCCTGTCCTGGAGAAAAAACAGTCTGTACAACGTTATCAATGGAGAAGTACTCCCTAAAATTCGGACAGTTGTGATAGTTACACCAGAACGAAATGAGAGTCCCGATGTCCAAACGTAAAAATCATGTTTCAGCCTTCAAGGCCAAAGTTGCTCTGGTCGCTCTTTCCGGCGAGAAGACCATTGCTGAACTGAGTTCCGAATTCGGTGTTCATCAAACGCAGATCCACAGGTGTCTCAAGCAGCTCAAGGATTCCGCGGCGGGCATATTTGCCGGTGAAATCAAGACGGAACAGGCCAAAAAGGAAAAGCAGCTTCAGGTATTGCACGCTAAAATCGGCCAACTCACCGTGGAACGGGATTTTTTAGCCGAGGCCTGGGGGAAGCTGTGAGCGCCTCCCGCAGGCAAAGTGGTTGTTTCCGGCCATGAGAAGCTCAGCGTCGTCCAGCAGTGCGTTTTGCTCAAGATATCCCGTTCCGGCCTGTACTATGTTCCCAAGGTCGAGTCGACCCTGACGCTTATGCAGAAAATCGACAGAGCCTTTACTGAATGGCCGTTTCTGGGTGTGTGCTAGGTGCGCGGCTACCTGGCATTACTGGGATACGGAGCGGGAATAAAGCGTGTCCGTCGTCTTATTCGTCTAATGGGGCTGGTGGCCGTGTACCAGAAGCCCAAAACCAGTGTCCGCACCCTAAGCATACGCGGTATCCCCACCAGTTGCGGGACTTGGCAATTACCAAGCCCAATCAGGTCCGCTGCGCAGATATCACATATATCCCCATGCGCAAGGGTTTCCTGTATCTGGTGGCCATCATGGATTGGCACAGTCGCAAAGTGTTGTCCTAGAGGCTATCCAACACCATGGACGCGGATTTTTGTGTCTGGGCCCTGGAAGAGGCCTTGGCGAAATACGGCAAGCCCGATATCTTTAACACCGACCAGGGAAGCCAGTTTACCAGCTTCACTTTTACCAACGTCCTACAGGACAGCGGCATCCGCATTTCCATGGACGACCGGGGTCGCTGGCTGGAAATGTGTTTATCGAACGCCTCTGGCGCAGCCTCAAGTACGAATACGTGTATCTCCATGCCTTTGAATCGAACTCTGAGGCCCGCGTCGGCATCGGTAGATGGATCGACTTCTACAACCGGCATCGGCCCCACTCCAGCCTTGGCGGTCTCCCCTCTGACCGTTACCATGAACAGGGTTTGTTAAAGGCAGCCTGATGAGGGGAAAGACAAGCTAAGAAACCGTTAATACCTGTCCGAACAGGTGGGACCACCTCTGCTGAAAGTTATAATATTCTATCCAGGCAGATAAATCAGCTCTCCTTTTCTATTAATACCGTTTGGATGAAGTGTTCCGCCTTGCGGTTGGTTTGTGGGCGTCAAGGCCGAGGTACGCTTACGTTTTATGTCAACTTTTCCGCAAGCATCGCAAAATTCCCAAAACCTGTAACAAGCCTTGTTGGCCATGCACATTCGCTCCACTTTGATTATGATTGTTTACTCTATCCTCGTCTCAGTTTGCTGTTATTTGCTAACTCCAGCTTTACCAATCTGAGGCGGAGTGAATGATCTATATGAAATGTTGCGCCTAGGGATTCAGGAATACAACTTATAAATCTATTTGATTATAGAGCAACATAATATTTTAAATTAATTATCTACATTAACTACCCATCATAAAAGAACATCTACACGGTATAACTAGTGAAAACTACTATATCCGCCGTTACATCTGGATATCAAGAGACTAAAAGAACCAATGGAATGGGACATCGATCTTGGGGGCAGGAAGCCTCCAAGGTCGTACCTTACCGTCCTCAAACAGACACTGCAAAAAAACCGGGAAGTCAGGTGCCCTCGGCAAAGCCGGGGGTTTGAAAGGCGTTAACCGCTCAAAGCGGTTGAATATTTGCGCCGCCTAAAGGCGGCAACCTCTACAACAATTTTAGCTGGTCTATACGTTGATCTTCTTTCTCTTGGTTTTTGATATAGCTACGCACAGCGTCTCCATCCAGCCCAACGGACGTGACATAAAACCCTCTGGCCCAGAATGTTTTACCTACAAAATTTTGACGTCTATTGGAAAAATTCCTGGCTATATAAATCGCACTTTTTCCTTTTATGTAGCCAATTACGGAAGCTACAGAATATTTCTGTGGAATTGATATGAGCACATGCACATGGTCACTTTGCAAGTCTCCTTCCAATATCCTGCCCTCTTTCTGCTGTGCCAATTCGTGCAATGTCTCACCCAAATGCAGGCGTAAATTCTTAAATATCAACTTCTTTCTGTATTTTGGTATCCAGATCACATGGTATTTGCATTCCCACTTCGTGTGGTTTAAACTTTGGACTGTTTCCATCGGGAGCCTCGCAGACTTGAACTTTGAGCGGTTCAGCTTGTAGGTTCCTTTCTCTGTCTGGAAAAGTCAAACTTTGGTAGTCCCCCGCCTATGGTCTGCCCCCATCAAGGTAGACAAAGTAAAAAAGCCCCTCTAGGCTCAAATTTTGGAACCCTGATGGGGGCTTGCATGGCAGACGGAAAGAAGACGACTTATTCGCCCTCCTTCAAGGAAGAAGCTGTACGGCGCTACCTTGAAGGAGGGCGAAGCTATCAGCAGTTGGTGGGTGAGCTTGGCCTGAAAGACAAGAAAACACTCCGTGAATGGGTTGCCAAATTTCAGCGAGGCGAATCTCTTTTGCTGTTTTATTCGGGATTATCCAGGTCTGGATATTATAAATGGAAGAAGAGTGCACCCAAGCAAGACAGCAACGAGGATATCGTGGAATACATTAAAGCGATTCACTCATTACGCCCCTTCTACGGATATCGTCGTATAACGACAACCTTGCATCGTGAAGGGCTTATCATAAATCATAAGCGAGTTCATCGTTTGATGCAACAACTTGGCATTCAATCCGTTATCCGTAAAAAACGCCGTTACGTTGGCAAATCGGGCAGTATTGTGTTTCCGAATCTCCTTGGCCGTGACTTCAAAAGCGATGTTCCCGATAAAAAACTTGCGACAGATATCACCTATCTGCCGACAAGCTCCGGTTTTATTTACTTGTCGGCAGTGCAGGATTTGCACAACAACGAGATTGTCGCATACAGCCTCTCAGCCAGAAATGACCTTGAACTGGTGCTTGCCACACTGGCCAGACTTCCGGCCATGCCTGGAGCCGTGCTGCATTCTGATCAGGGCTTTCAGTACACCCACAAGACATATCAGGAACGGCTGAGCAGTTTGCAGATTCTTGGCAGCCATTCCCGTAAGGGGAACTGCCTGGATAACGCCTGTGCGGAGTCATTCTTCTCTCATCTCAAAACAGAATTATTTACAGACAACCAACCGTTACCCAAGGATGAAACTATTGCCTTGGTAGAAGCGTATATCCTCTTCTACAACATGGAACGGTTTCAGAAAAGGCTCGGCCAGCTTTCTCCGGTAGAGTACCGGGAAAGGCTGGCCGCGTAATCGTTGCCCTAGGGGATTTTTACCTGTCTACCTTGATGGGGGCAGACCAAAGCGGGGGACTACCGATTATATTTATCGAGCTAGACGCGTCTATATAATTTCCAGCGCCGCATAGTGCTCTGGCAAAAGCTCTCCAACTTCTCGACATAATCGGAGGAGAAAAAACCTGTTGATACTCTACACCTAAATACCTCGTTGAAATATACCCTTCAATCGTCCCCAAAACATGGCTCGCCTATACGGCCATGCTATCAGCCCTTCTTGTGCCAAACATGCCAATGGATATAGGATATTAGATAATTTAAACCAAAGTGGGAACTCATGCTTACGCAATAATTTCATACGCCCAAGAGCATAGCCATAAGCCTTCATAATAGCATTAGTATCAGTAATCGATATCATATCATGAAAAATACGCACATTGCCTCTCCGCTGAATACTACCGATATTGCCCTTCCATATACGGAGCAGATAGTCTGTCTCTTCACCACTCTGATAGGGTCCATCACTACCGATGCCCAAAGAATCATCAAAAAAACCTGTGCTGCGTACGGCAGTTGCCCTTAGGAATATTACCCATGATGGGGCATTCCTGAAAATAGAAAAACGATTCTCCCCCCATTGGGCATACTCTGGCAGCAGATCATTGGGATTCCCTGTTAAAGCACAAGCATCTGGTATGTTGGCAAAAAAATCAACAACGTGCTCAAGACTCTCTGGGGCGTAGTAGCAATCATCGTCAGTCAGGGCAATGATATCGCCATCGGCATAGGGCAGTAAAGCATTACGAGCTCTTGAAAGGCCTTGTGGGGACAAAAAGATATGCCTAATAGGAAATACATTTTGATATTCCTCTAACAAAGCATTAAGATATCCCTGCGGATTTTGATCACCTAATAGCAAGGTAAAAGTCTGGCATGTTTGGACGCGAAGACTTTCAAAAAGTCGCCTGACAGGGGCAAGTCTATTTCGAGTTGTCATCAATAAAGTAATATTCATGTTCGAATAACCATTCAACAGATTATCCTATTCAAAGTCATTCCTCGCCTCGTGCCTGCCATATCTACTCCGCGCCCACCTTTGTCGGCTATTCACGACGACCAAAATCTGTTTTTTGAAACCAGCAACTCATGCGACTCGTGCATCCGGCCAACGCTGCAACCAAGCACAGCGGCTTTAAAAGGAATCTTCGAACCCTCTGAGATGCAGCCAACTTCGCAAGACGGGGGTAGGCAAGATGGAGTGGCGCAATGATATCTCGATCAAAATACTGATGGCGAATGCGCTGGCATCGAAGTCCAGCCTTAGCGGCCATGATTTTAAGCGTAGCTGGAGTGAAGTGGTAAAGATGCTGCGGGACCTGAAGGCCATATGCTTTTTCTTTATAAAGCCGGAATTCGATCCCTGAAAAATTAGGTACAACAATGATAGTAACGCCATGAGGAGCAAGCAAGCGCGAAACATGGCACAGGGCACCGAATGGATCATGCATATGCTCAAGCGACATATTCAGCGTAACCACATCAAAATAACCATTAGGCCAAGGAGCGTCTTCAAGACCGCCAACGATAATCTCACCTGCACTCTTCGCCGCGTTAGCTGAAGGCGCATGTGGTTCAAGGCCGAAAGTATCCCAGCCAAGCATTTTCATTTCCAGCAGATATTTTCCATATGAGCAACCCACATCCAGTAAGCGTCCACCTGTATAATACGGATAAGCCGCAATGTCCGCCCTTAATGTATAATACGGTAAAAGTAACTTCTGCAAGAGGGTTAGATCACCCGTGCCTGGATAGTTACGATATAATCGCAGGAAGGTCCCAAAACCGTCATCTAACTCCATTACAGACATGCCAATTTCTTGTTGGAAGTATCCGGCATTATCGGGATAAAAAAAGCCCATGGTAGACACTGTGGGGCGGGGATTGGTGAAGCAGAGTCCGCAGACATTGCAACGAACAACGTTAAATTTGTCAGGTAAACCGTTGTACAGCTCCTTGGCTTGACGAATGACAACGGTATGCTGCAAACTACCGCACAAAGCGCAAGAAACACTCTCCAGCTGATATGACCTAGAATTAGCCATCACATTTTGCGGCTTGATATTCAATGATCTTACGACAATGTTCTTGCCAGATATGGGCCTCACAACGCCCTTTCCAGCGCCTAATCTGCTGGCTTATCAGAGGAATCGTCGGTAGTTTTTTAAAATACTTCGCTTCCCCTTGTGAACTTCCTCTGCCGAAGTGTGAAGCGACAAGCTCACCATCCAGATAATATTCGGCACAGACAGCTGCCCCTAAAGGACCTCCTTTGTATGTGCGCGTGTTACGCCCCTCAAATGTTATTCCCTGTAGTCCATTAGAGCGGCAATATTCTCTTATCCTCCATCCCGTATCTTCTCCCATCTGCCCCCTTCCAGGAGTGGGCAGGAATGGATTCCTGATCCCACGCAACAGACTGGTGCGATACATAGCTGCAAACATAAAAGGAAAATCTATATGTTTATTTGTTGTACTGTTAGGATCAATGCATAGTGGAGAACCAATCACACATGTATTATCTGTCATGCGCTCACGCAATTTTCTGTCCCACCCGCGCAGTAAAAACGTAGCATCCGCATCAAGAATTGTCACATAAGGTGTTTCCACGAATTGTAGTATGTGCTCCAAAGCAATAGCATGAGCAAAACTTGGAGGTTCATTTTGCCACCGCGGCAGAATGAGTACATTATTCCATTTTTTTGCTATCCACACAAGATATCGAAAGTCTTCATCTCGTGATCCATTATCTGCAACGATAATACGGCAGGATAACTCAGCAAGCCTATTAACTCCTTCTAGAAGAATATCAACAAATTTACTACTGTTATAGTTTACAGTGATGACGGTATGCTGCGGCTCTAGATTAATCATTGATTCACCTATTCGGGCTATGCTTTATTTTTTTTTCAAAAAATACGTATTTGAATTTACGATATCAAGATAGCTTTTGAGAAACCGTGCCATACTAGTTGGGAGATTCTTATCTCCCCTAAGCCCATTCGATCGTTGCGCATAACACCGAAATATCGTAAGTGGCAAATCCATAGTAGCTCGTACAAACTTCTGATGTGAAATTTGATTAATATGTTTTGCTAAAAATGTAGGATTTTTTTTCAACACCATTAAGATAAGACAGTTCACCCACATGGGTAAAAACAATGGTAAAGCAATTTTATAATGCCCCTCATAACAGGAGTTATAATCAGGAAAATTAATAATTCCGAATGCGCCGCTACGCATAACACGCGAGATTTCCGACATTGCTTTCTTATAACACCCAACATGCTCAAGAACTGTCCACGACCAAATAAAATCAAATGAAGAATTGTCAAAAGGAAGAGATTCCACCACTCCGTCAACAACACATGTACTTTGTAATGCATGCTCTACGGCCTTTTGGCGTGCAATGGCAAGCGCATCCTTATCCGGGTCAATCATAATGGCATCGAGCCCCAAGGCATGAAAAGCCATAAGTTCCGCGCCGGTTCCTCCACCAATGATAAGTACTTTTGCATTTGAATGCACCAGACAAGGAAAAATCTCAAGCTGCAGGCTGATTAGCTCGAGAGCATGCTCATTTTCATGTAATCGTTTATTAACATAGTCCTGTGCATTATGTATTCCTAGTGTATCACTATAATATTTTAAATAATACCCGCGCAACCTTTCTTTCAACTCGGCACTGTCTTCAAGAAAAGATCTATTCATTAAAATCTCTCCCAATTACGTTACGGGCTTACTTTCGCGCGATCAACAAGGTCCCAGTCGTAAAATAACCCAAGACCGGTAAACATGCCGTAACGTGGCGATCTAGGCTCCACAATAACGCAGCCAAGGGCATGAACAGAATTGCCAAAATATGTTTAGTCATTCCAGGAGAAGATATAAAAACAGTATATTTCAAAATATTCGCTGCTACACCAAACGCGGCAGCCTGGGTTTCCATCTTTTCCACAGCAAATCCCGCGTCCACGACAAGTCGGGTAATGCCAGCCGAAGTCCAACGCCACAAATCGTTTGCCGCATCTTGCCTATGCATAAAAGGCACACTCAGGATTAACACGCCGCCGGGCCGCAGTATTCTATGAAATTCCTCTAAAGCTTTTGAAGGAATCGGCACATATTCTAGCATCTCAAGAGCTACACACATATCGAACGATGCGCTCGCAAAAGGTAAAGACTGAGCATCAGCCTGAAGATGGGGGGATCTGTCCGGGGCGATATCCACCGTCAGCCAGCAGGGAGATTCATTGTTGCCATGCGCTGCCATTGGAGTTGGAGGACGAAATCCCCCGCGATGGGCAATCCGCCCTCCCCCAACCTCGACAACACGACCACGCATATGGGGAGAAAGCTGGCAAAGAGCTTGGTCCAGATGGTGACGACGAACTGAAATTTCCAACCACTTTACAAGGTTGGCCTTAAGACGCTTCAATGCCAGCATGTTGCTTTCTCCACTCTTTCACGGAGAGGTATTGAACATTGTGGTTTAGCCTTTCTTCCAGCCATCCTCCCCCAAAAAGAACCATTTCTCTGTCGTGAAAAGCAAAGGTCTGCTCGTTACCGATAATGTCAACACCGCTCTCTTTCCGCGTTGTTGTTTTGCAAGAAATGGCATGAATACCAAGATTTTTGGCCAACCGCACTGTTTCGGGCAGAAACATATTGCCAGGAGGAACGAATGTTGTCACCGGCAGACCAAGCCAGTCCTGAAGGATAGCCTGTGAACGCTTCAAATGCGACTCGTGGTCAGATAAGTTAAGCAGTGGAGTGAATTCTCTGTGATAAGGACGATTTTCATGAAACCAGCGTGGGCGAAAGGCTTTTCCCTCCACGATACAATGCGTCAGACCATGATTGGCAATTTCCACGATACCTTCACATGCTGCAGAGCGCAACGTTTCTGCAGCGCGAGGAAATTTTTGTGGATAGGGGGTCAGGCTTCCGTCATCTTCTACCCAGCATGCAGTAACGGCAATGGTCATGCTGACTTGCCAGCGTTCCAATATGCGAAGCAGTGCCATGATATCAGAGGATTCCATTTCGCGATACCGCGCCCACGCTTTGAATGGAGCAGTATATTTGAGAAAAAGCCAATTTCCCGAAACAACGGGATATCCCGCGATACGGAGCCGCCACTTGGAATAAACTTCATGTCGCTTGGAGGCTGCTCCCAAATCATCCATACGCAAAATCATTGTAGATTTTTTCATCTTGCTCGCCACAATTTTTTTCTGCAAAATATATCAGTATTGTGCGCGGCATATATAAGGAAAAGCTGCCAAAGCATGGAGGAGGTACCCGTGACTCCTGGGCGTTTCGGATTTGTTGCACAAGAGGCAAATACTTTTTGCATAAATTCTATATATTGTTTTGTCACCTCATCTATATTGGGTTGCGTAAAATTTTGAGAATACTTTTCATAATTTTCCGAGACTTCCTGAATGGCAAAAAGTAACTCTCGCTTATTTGTATAGGGCAGGCCATTTCTTTTCACAAGTTCCGCATGCCCCCCACTTTGTACATAGACCACAGGTAGTCCGGAATGTAATGCCTCAATGACTGAATTGGAACAAGCATCATTAACTGAAGCCGTTACAAAAATATCCTGCTTTCGCAATAAGGCACCCAGCGCTTTCGAAGTCATTGGTGGAACGATCTTGATATTTTTAAAATGATATGGACTGTTGCCTACAAAAGTAAATTCAAACGTACTAAAATCAAGATTTTCGTCCAAAAAAAGATAGTCACCAAAGCCTTTCATCATGTTACTGGACCAGCTAGTAGCTATACAGCGCACCTTATCGTGGGCTTTCCGCCGCGCCTCTGGGTGAAACAATTTGGGGTCCGGTGCATTAGTCACCAGAGTTTCCAGTGGAGGCCTACTCATGCCGAGACGATAGTTATTTTCACGGCTCCATTTTGATTGGAAAATAATACCGTCTGCATAATAGTTACATAGCATATAAAGCCAGTTATTCTGAATTAGGGCATGATCGCGGTGAGTGACGGGACCATCCATACGTATAACGACCACCGAATGGTCAGATATTTTCCGTAACTCTCTGATCAAACGTAGATTATTTTTAATTGTACCGGGATTACCATTCAGTAGAACAATATCTGCCTGCTCTAGGTCTGAAGTCAAGAGTCCCCTGGCTGCAATGCGATCACGGAGCGCCCTCAAAAACTGATTGGCTCCCCCCCAAGGCATATCGCTGAGCGGGTAATGGATACAGATGGTAGGTTGTCGCAGTTCTGCCTGGTGTGTCATAAGCATTATCAAGTTGATTCAGCAAAATACTTTTTTCAATCTACGAACGATCTGCTTACCCAGAGACCATGAATGCCAAAAGGGGTACATTCCTGCGCGCTCGGTAATACCCTGCGGGCGCAGATAAAATGGTATTGTAAGAGGAAAAATCTCGCGGGACGCTGTAATTCCGGAGTGTTGCAAGCGTCGCTGCGCATTCAAGTAGGTTTGCAAGTATAGTCGATACATGTCACGGCTCTGCTTGCGGGGGCGGTTTCGGGTGAAATTTCTACCGTATAGTAAGATATCTCGCCATCCCCCTTTGTAATGGATAATGTGTGTTTTGTCAGTAATGTTTACGGAGCGGGTCTCGTTGAGTTCTTCACACGGCAGGGCGCTCAGTCGCACAATGAGCCCATCTGCTGAAATTTCATACTGTTTTCGTGGCGGCGAATACGTCAACATCAAATGCAAGCTCATCTGATCAGCAGCCCCATATGGATATTTATCGGATATTGCAATATGTAAAGCTTGCTCATCGTCAATGAGCGCTAACGTACGGGCATGCCACATTCGCATGAAGGCTTTTGCCGCTGGCCCATTATGAAAAAGCATGACTCCGGTATTGAGCGGAAACTGCTCCGGTTTGTCCGTAAAAAGCACATCCGCTTCCATCTCTTGAAAATAACTTATAATATTTTTACGTATTATAACATCGCTGTCTATCAGGCATACAGGCCCATCGGGTGCCGCCTCCAAAGCCTCGCGCCACAGATTAAGCTTGCTAGGAATGCGTACCCGAGCGCTACCCACAAGGTCATAGTTTGTCTTATAGAATACATAATCAGGAAAGGCAGCACGCAAAGCATTTATGACTGCCGGAGAAAAATCTTGCCAATAGATACGTACGGGACAGCCGTAGTGAGAAACAGTCAAGGACTCCAACGTCACGAGCAGAAACGGGGCGTACATTTCTCCATAAGCAGAAGTTATAAAAAGCGGCTTCATCCGTTCATTATCTCCGCAAAGATCGATTGTTCAACAAGCGAGGTATAAGTGGTTGCTGTCAGCGAAAACAGTTCACGCTCCGCCCGATTAAGGACTTCTTGTGTCTCATGATGCAAAGCCATTTCTGTAGGTGATCCGGCATGGGTATCATAGCCGTCAAAACCTGCCAGCATTATCTTTGCACCGGGCCAAAGCCAAGCCAGATCCAAGGCTATGGAAAGAGGGGCATCCTTTAGAGCCTCAGGAAAATGGCTCTGCTCAAGTTCATACGCGCGTTCAGTAATTGCACGAGGCAGTATAGTACCCATCGTGCGCGGCTGAGGTGGTAGGATGTAGCCCAAAAAATTATTGAAAAATTCAGTGGAACTGTAGTGGATAGCCTTTTCTCCTTCGTTGCCAGCAAGGCAAACGAAAAAGGGGATGCCCATGTCTTTCGCGATAGATAAATTTTTCGTACTTGAAAAAACGAGAACAGGAGCTTCCACATGGTGCGCATAGCGCCATAAGGCTTCACGGCAGAGTCCGATCGACTCCCCACCTCCGATGACAATGACGGTTTTGAAGCCCTTATCCACCAATGCCGCCTCGCGGACGGAAGTTCTCCCTTCGTCTCGCCTCAGGCCGCTTTTCTCCAATTGTGCCGATACAATCTGTTGAATAGAGTATCGTTTTTTGGCAAGCAAATCCATAACTTGCTGCTGCGGCATACCGTGCAATCCAGCAACGACATATGGAAAGTTGCTGCCCCATTGATACTTTTCCCAGAGCACCGAGAATTCGCTGACCACCGCTGCCAATACATTCAAATCCACAGACTTTCCGCTATGTCGGGCAAAATACGGCAGAGCAAGTTCCGTCCGCAGATTACCACTCCCCCTTCCCATGCCGAGCACTGTACAGTCTATAAACTCCGCACCAACCTCAAGGGCAGTCAAACTATTAATAAAGGCCAATTCAAGGTTATTATGTCCATGAAATCCGAGAGGGAGTGCGCAGCGTTCACGAATAGATGTAAAAATACGACTCAAGAACGGAGGGAAAACACCTCCATATGAATCCACAAGGAAAAGAGTATCCACAAGAGACTCTATATCCGGCAAGAGAAGAAATATTGGTGAATCATCCGTCATTTTTGAAAGATACATCACATTGAGTGCAACACTGAAGCCCAATTTTCGTAACTCTGCTGCAAGTTTTAGGGAATGCGGAATACGATCAGGTGCAGTGGCGATGCGGACGAGGTCAATCAGGCCTCGGCATGCAGACATGAGGCCGGGCAAACATTCTGGCATGCACGACTTACCGTTCAGCATAACCGCCAGCTTGAGGTTAGGCCATTTGTTCCGCAGCGCTTCCAGCTTTGGAACCGGCAGATAGTAGAACTCGCCATAGTAACTACGCTGCGGCAAATTACGATATCCCACTTCTACATAATCGACGGGTAAACTGTTCATCGCTGAAAAATATGCGTCGACTACACGCGGTGAAAAATCCCACTGCGTATAATAGCCACCATCACGTAACGTACAGTCAGTTATTTGCATATCCACCTCGTTGCCGTACGCGCAAGAGCTTCTTCAAAATCCATGTAAGGGTAGCTCGTTAATAAGGTTCTTTTTAGTTCAAGGCGCCATACGGAAATTCCATTTCTGCTCAAAAGAGGTTTAATACTCTCATGGCATAGGGCATAACGTTCTTTCTGCGGGAAAGTGAGCGGTTTGCCATGCATATCCTGATATATCTTGTTGCTGTCCCAGAAGTGCCCAGTGTCAGGTATGCCATCTACACCACTAAAATATATTTCCCTTACACCAAGTGCTGTTAATACCGGCAAAAAGAGCATCTCCACAGCACTGCTGTTGGTCATAGGTTTGAAAGGTTCTCGTCCGGGAAGAAAATCTAGCGGCACGTTATCCACATCGAACTGCTGTGAAAAAGATTCCCGATAGAGCACATAACGAGTAGGCCCTATAATATTACGGAAATGCCGGAACAGAGGTGAGCTAAAGGTCAGTGTTTTTGCATCGGTGAAGTTACGTGGTACGAAAATATACGTATTCAAAAAATTGAGTTTTCTTCTAGCATTTTCTCGTTCGAGCTCGTGAAGGCACATTTCAATAGTATCTTCATTGTGTAGAAACCAAATAGTAGGATAAAAACCATAGCATAACGGTAAATATAATCCTCCCATCGTAACCGTAAATGTGCAACGATCCTTGAGACGTTCTATCCCCTTCAGATTCGCGACACTACCTCCTGTACCCAATGCAAAGACAGGGACATTCTTAAATATATTCTTGATGTGTGCTAACAACAACAAATGACCAGCGCTTTGCAGTTGTACCATCCGCCAAACTTCAAAAGGATTAACCACATAAAGACACTGGCGGATTAAGCGTATAGTTTTATATCTGAAGAGAGAGAAATCCAAAGTTTTTCTCCAGTGTAAAAATCCTCTTCCCAGTCTATGTCAAATCCTTCGAGACGATTGGACAACAGAAGAAACGGCTTTTCTCCTAAACGGTCGCCGCATCGTTCCATAACACCTCGCGTAGCGATAAATGCTGCCGAATTGATAATGTAGAGAGGATCCACTAATTGTGTGCGCGGCCAGTTACCCATGGCCTCCCGATCATAATTTACGCTATTTCCCGCTGCATCCCAGATGAACTCGCGACAGCAATCTACCGTGGCTAAGCTGTCATATCCATTTTTAAGCTGCTCTTCATATACCTTTATCGCGTTCATGTAGCTTTGGCTTGTAAAGAAAGGGGATGTCGCGTGCGTCCAAAGCAAGCATTCAAATGGGACCATCTGTATAACATAGTGAATAAGATCATCCGTGGAGCATTGACTTGAAGCAAAATACTTAGGGCGCTCCATAATGCATATTCGCTCATTGTTAAATTCCCTTGCCACATCCATAACCACAGGATCATCTGTAGAAACAATTATCGTCGATATCTCTGAAACAGCCAAGAGTTGAGCAAGTTTGATTTCCACAAGACTGCTCCCCCCAAACGGACGTGTGTTCTTACTCTTAACCCGCTCAGATCCTCTCCGACAGGGCAAAAATGCAGTTATGGGTAAAGCCATGGTTACTCCTTGCAACTAGACGCTTCTCGGCTGTGGCCAAGGCATAAACGGCTAGTACTCTCCGAATCCAAAAAAGCCTGATAGCGTGGCAACACGCTCTGCGGCGTTCCAGAAAGACGGATATGTCCGTTATCCAACCAGTAAACCATATCACAGCTTTCTAAAGATGAAAGTCGGTGCGCAACCACCACAAGCGTTACCTCCCCCTTCAGATTTAACGTGGTTTGTCGGATGACTTCTTCATTACCGCCGTCGATGGAGCTTGTAGCTTCATCAAAAATAATTATATCCGGATTACTATAAAGTGCACGAGCAATAGCGATACGCTGTAATTGTCCACCCGAAAGACGTGATCCCTTATCGCCAATCTGAGTATCCAATCCTTGGGGCAGATCTTGTATGAAATCCATGGCCGCCATATGGCAACACCGCTCAACTCTACTCCGGTCTATTTTTCCACCCCAAAAGCTGAAGGCGATGTTTTCAGCGATCGTGGCATCCATCATATAAGGCTCTTGTGGTACGTAACCCACATGCCGCATCCATGCACTACGGGCCTGTTCCGTGTCCAAAGGCTGACCGTCTACTACAAAACTACCGTCTGTAGGAATAAATAGCCCAGATAATATATTAACAAGTGTACTTTTACCAGCACCAGACACACCAACAAAGCCAGCCATACTTCCTTTCGGAATAGTTAAACATAGAGTGTGCAATGTGGCATCAGCAGCGTCTGGATAAGAAAACGATAGATTATTCATTTCTAGTTGTTGATCAAACTGCAGTATTCCCACCTTCGGTGCATCAAGTTCAGAATTAAAGGTCATCAAAGTGTTTGCGATGGGCAGCATAGATTCCATCATAGGCATAACACTACGCAGACCGAGAACAGAAGCCAGTACCTTATGCGTGGCTGGCAATATGCGCCATGATATCCCCATTAATAACATTAGGGTTGATGCTACCTCTCCTGACTTCGCAGCGCTATGCCACAGAATGAGTAACGCCAACAGTAGAAGTAATGCTCCGAAAAATTCCAATACCCACTGAGGTAAGGGTTGATACACAGCTCTAAAGGCTTGTGCCCGACTTTGCTGTGGCCAGAGTGAGGCCATTCTGGCAACAAAATTTTCCTGTTTATTCGCAAGGACAATATCCTTATATCCCAGCAATGAAGCAAATGTTAGCCTATTGATAGCAGTATCAATATCGCGGGCACAGATCGAAGCATCTTCAAGCCTTTTACGCGAGAAAATATAGACAAGTCCACCTACAAGAGCCGTTCCACCAAAAACAACAACCGAAACACCCGGTGCAAGATACAATGACCCTACAAGCAGTCCGATGATAATGCATCCCTGTGTAAAAAGCGACAGCAGATAGTTGCAATAGCCGCTGACATATGGTCGCCATTGCATGAATGTCACGAGATCTGACGTATTTTGTTGCAAATGCCATATTAGAGGTTTTCGCAAGAAAGCTTGAAAAATGTTTTCCGCAAAGCACCCTGCAACTTCATATGAGAAATAGATACTTTTCCATGTAAGAAGTCCCAAAAATAGATTCTTGCAAAAAATGGCCAAACATACTCCCCCCAACATAACCGCTAGCATAGGAATGCGCATATCGTCACCCTGCGCGGAAAATACAGAAAGAATACTTATCGCTATTGGCGACCGCATCAGGTTTTCCGGTGCTGCCATAGCTAACCCCAACATGGAGATAGAGCCAGCCACACAAAATTCGAGTATCGCACCGATGAGGCTCCCCATCACCACAAGGATGGCATCTTTAGTCGGGAAGAACGGCAGCATATGCCGCATCGTTCCCCACATGGAATAAGATTTCACGGTCTTCCTCATGGCTAGATCTGACAAAAAAGTCTACGGATTTTTTTCATCAAACGAAGCCCCCTAGACGGCATAAACCGAAGAGCAAGCCTAGCCGGATGCCAAATTGGGAAAAAATTCGCTGCAAGTCGTGGCGCTTCATTAATTAGAAGAACTCGACACAAAATTTTCCGTGCCTCATTACTCAGATTCCGCAACATACTACTTCTATCAGTAAAATTAAGAGGATACGCGCAAAATTTATGACGTCCAGCTTCAATTGCTAACGCCGTATAGATACATTGCTCCTCAAGCTTGAGTGTGGTGATACTCCTCTTGCTTATGCGATACAAATACAAAGCTTCAGGCAAAATACGCAACTCAAATTTCCTCGCGAAGCGACACCACAACTCAACATCCTGTGCATAACGAAAAGTGTCATTATAGTGCAGTTCCTCTCCTGCGGCATCACGGTCGATCATGACGGTGCCATGACAAAATATGTTACGATCATGCAGGATTGAACGAATTTCATCGGGTTCAAGAGCCGGAGTGGGGCGGAACTCCACGGGTGCTTCGCCGATGCGGCGACTATGTGTACCCACCATCACCGTTGTTGGATATTTTACAAAATACGCAAGCTGCCGCTCAAAACGCTTTGGTAACGAGATATCATCAGCATCCTGCCTTGCAATGAATTGCCCACGTGCCAATCCTAATGCACGATTAAGCGTACGTGTAAGCCCCATCCATTCCTGCTCTACCCAAACTATTCGCGGATCAATGATAAAGTCGTGTATTATAGAGTCTGTGCAATCCGTTGAACCATCATTAACAATGATAAGCTCGAAATTCTTGAAGCTTTGTCCAAGAATGGATTGCACACTTTCTCGAAGCCATTCTCCACCATTGTGTACCGAAAGCAACACCGAAACTATGGGTTGCATAATACCTGATGCATGTCGATATACGATAGCACTACCATATTTATCTAATAATATTGTGCCAACCATCAAATTCACCACATTAGTATGGGCATAACATCTACATTAGATATCTTATCACTCAAGCATTCCCACCAATAGTGCAGCTTCACTACGCACAACGGCCTGCAGAGAATAGTACTTCTGCACATGCTCCACCCCTCTTGCAGCCAAAGACTGCCCATCAGCTATAGGTAATCTTTGCAACAAAGCTTGGAATGCCGACACAGAGAAATCTTCCGCTAACAGACCGTTTTCTCCATCCACTATGATTTCACGCACTCCCGGCACATCTGCCCCGAGACAAACGCAACCACAAGCCATGGCTTCTAATAAAGCTTTAGGCATACCTTCGAATGGTGATGGTAGAATAAAATATTCATACTGCCGTAATATACGCGGCAACTCCACATTTGGAACAGCCCCATGAAACACTACATGGATATTACAATGTAAAGCCAACTGCCGCAAGGCTACTTCTTGTTCTCCGCGACCATAAATATGTAATGCATAAGGACTCCCTCTTAGAGCGCGCATAAAAGCATCAAGATTCTTTTCCGCGTGTAGACGACCTACGAAGACAATAGAACCCTTCTGACGAAGACAATCTGTGGGACAAAATTTTTCTGTCTCGACAAAGTTGGGCAGATATTCTAGCTTAGAAGTAGTATAATGATGCGTAATATATTCTTTTGAATGTTGTGAAGTAACGCTAGCAACCGTACAGTTTGCATATAAAAATCGTTCTATAATACGAAAAAACCGTGTTTTCAGTGTATTATATTTTTTTTGCGTAGCTGAAAGCTCACTGAACGTATATCCAGTACGAAAAAAAAAAGGTTTTCGCAATAAACGAGCAGCCAGCCATGCTGTCCACGCGCCAGGCAATTGATTGCTTTTCATTATGTGACACTGTTGCAGTGTATCTTTCAGGATCCACGGCGCAAACAACGAATACAAAAGACGTCCTACCTTTCCCCGAAAAACGGACGGCATGGGTATGACCGTAATTTTTTCATGCAGCGCGCCGGAAGCATGCAGTTTAGCTGCAAGCAGGGCATCATCCATCCCATATGTAATCCAGGTTACCCGTGCGACATTACCAGTATTTATTAACTCCTCATAAAGTCTTTTCTCGCGGGACAACTGCCCCGAATCATGCCAATATCGTAAGGATATACCACAGGTGAAAAAAAGAGCTATCTGCAACATACCCTGAGATATTTTTTCATGTTTCTGTTGTCGTGGCATTAAGGACTCTCCAAAAAGACCGCATGGATAGATTGTCTCAGCTGATTTTGAAAAACTACTAAATCGAAAACCAAGTTAAGCCTAAAAATCTCTGATAGCCCTGACGCAAGTCTTCACCAAGACGATATAAACCTACATTGGCGGCCATACATAAATTATTAGCCGCATTTTTAATACACATATTTTATTTGACTCTCTTGTTAAAAAAGTAATAAACTATTTATGTAATATTTTATCTACAAAGTAGTACCAATGCCTCATAGCAATTGCTTAATAAGCTTTCTCCACCATAATTCAAAGGCTTATGGTTTTAAAACCATAAGCCCTTAAATTTGTGGTGGAGAAGAAGGGATTTGAACCCTCGACCCCCGCCTTGCGAAGGCGATGCTCTCCCAGCTGAGCTACTTCCCCACAAGTGGAAACATCGTGGAAAAAAATTTCTAGGCAAAAAAGGTCAGCCTGTCAAGCCCTTCTCCAGTCCAAGGCCGATCGCGCTTGCAGCACAATTTTCTCTCAAATTCCCAACGTATCACGGAGTTGCGCCACGCGATGGCTGTAGGCATGGCCCGAGCGTATGTGTTCCCGCCAGGCTTGGCGCAGTTCGCGGGTCCGGGCCGGATCAGCGCGCAGAGCGGCCAGCCGGGGCAGCAGGTCCGCCGGGCTACTTAATGTTACAGGCCGGGTCAACGCCTCGGGAAAGAGTCGCAGGCCGGGCGTGGCGTCGCTCAAAAGCAGTCCACCGGCAGCCCAGACGTCGAAATGGCGCTGGCTCAGACTCTGCGGCAGCAACAGGCTGGTCACGTTGAGCACGGCCCCGGCCCGGCGGTAGATATCCGGCAGGACCGTATAATAATCCACCGGCGGCAGCACCTCGAGGCCCGGCAGCAAATCTTGCCAGCCCGCATCGCCCACCACCCGCATTCCGGCTTCCAGCCCGGCCCGGACCCAGCGGGCGCGATTGGCCTGGGAGCAGATCTCCGCGCCCAGACCAACGCAACGCACATCCTGTCCAGGCCAGGGGGCAACCCCAGATTTCCGGAGCCACCAATGAAAATGCGGCCCCTCCGCAGGACCGCCGGAATGCGTCAAGAGGGTGCGCGCCTCCTGCTCCAGGCCCTGTAGCACACGGGCCGCCGCAAAAAAACGCTCCCGCTCCGGAAAGGCCGAACGCCCCACGAAGAGCGGCGGTTTTTGGACAAGGTCCGCAGCCTCGTTTTCGTCCGGCAAATCCCGCCACATTTGTGGGGCCACGGCCAGAGGCAAATAAAAAACCCGCCGGGCTCCGGCGGCCCGCAGGCCGGGAATAAAACTCTCGTCGGTCACGAACAGCGCGGCCTCTTGCCACCAGGGCAGACGCAGACCGGAGAGCAAATGCCAGGGGTTGTCCACAAACCAGACAGCCACCGGCACGCCCAGAGCTTGGCAAAGATAAAAAATCCGCCCTTCCGGATCCAGGCCGCGCAGGTTGACGGAGAGCAGCAGCACGGGATTGCTCCCGGCCAGCAGATTTTCCCAGGCCGCCAACAGGTTTTCCGTGTCGCGGCACATGGGCACACTTTCCAGCACCGGCTCGAAACCGGCTTCGCCCAAAGCCTGACGCAATTCCTGATGCAGAAGCTGCCGCTCTGTGCCGGGCAGCAGAACCGGGCGGCGACCGCCCTCCTCCGCCGCATGTTTCGTAGCGTCTTCAATGACTGTCCGCCGCGTCCGCACTTCCAGTCGGGCCGCACCCAGGCGTCCCAGGAGCGGACCCCAGAAATCCGGGGCCAGGCGCAGACCCGGCCGATAAAAAAAGACAGAGCAGCGCGCGGCCAGAGCCACGATATCTTCCGGCGTGACCTGTTGCCAATGCCCGGGCAGGGACCGCCGCCCCCCTCCCGGACGCGCGACCTCCAGACGCCGTAAGGTTTCCGGCTCGTCCAGCCAGAACACACGCGCGCAGCCCGCCCCTCCTTGCGCAAAAGGCAGATCCTCAGGCCGCCCCGGCCCCAGCCCTAACAACAGCACATCCTTGCCGACGCCCAGGCGCTCCCAGGATTCGGGATTGTCGGGCAGGCTCAGGCTGCGCCCCGCGAAATCAGGCAAACTGACGCGCCGTGGCGCGCGCATGGATTCAGACATGCTCCCTCGCAAGAAAACGGATTTCCCACCATAGCCGCCATGCGCCGCCCGCCGCAAGGCCGTGCGACATAAAAGCCCCGCCGGATTTCCGGCGGGGCCTGTCGACAGAAGGAAAGTGAAAGGTATGAGCCTGATTACGTACTACTTAATGACGCCGCAGGCGATGCGCGCGCCGCCGCCGCCCAAGGGCGGATTGTCGGTATAATTGTCGCCGCCCTCATGGATCATCACGGAATGGCCCTTGAGGTCCTTGGCCTGGAGGTTGGGAGCGTGCAGCTTGGCCTTGGCCACGCCTTCGGCATCGGCCATGATATGCGGCAGGTCGCCCTTATGGCCGGCCTTGCCGGGCCCGGCGTGCTTATTGGTCTTCATGGGGTCGTAATGCCCGCCGGCGGCCAAGCCCGCCACCATTTTGCCGTCCTTTTCAGCCGGAGCGCAGGAAGCGTTTTCATGCACATGCATGCCGTGCTCGCCCTCGGGCAGGCCCGTCAGGTCCACAATAATATCTACCCCGCCGCCGTCGGCGTCCGAGAAGGTGATGAAGCCGATTTCCTCGCCCACGCCGTCGGGGCTGATTTTGTTCACCGGGGTTTTGACGCTTTCCGCCTGCGCGGCGGAGCCCATCAACAACAGCCCGCCGCAGAGCAGCAGGGCGAAACTCATGTTTTTCAAAATCATTGTCATTCTCCTTAAGATAGGCAAATGCGCACTCCGGGCTTCAACCGGAGCGGCATGGATTTTTTAACCTGTCCTGACGCTAGCCTGCTTTCCGGCTTTCCGTCAATACAAGAAATAATTATTCTCAAATCAGGTAAAAAACCAGGCAGATAAGCCTGTTGCGGAACGGTGCAAGGCCGCCTAGCCCCATCCGGCATCAAGACTTGGCGAACGAATTGAAAAAGGCTATGCTTATGTGTTGGGGTTTTTATGAAGGAATATCGCGACCATTATTTCCTCAAAGCCAAGCGTGAAAATTATCCGGCCCGCTCAGTCTACAAGCTGAAAGAGCTGGATGCCAAATTCCGTCTGCTCAAGCCGGGCATGAAAGTGCTGGATCTGGGGGCCGCCCCCGGTTCCTGGTCTTTGGGCGTCGCGGAAAAAGTGGGCTCCAAGGGGCTTGTCCTGGCCTGCGACATCCAGAGCACGGAAACGGCGTTCCCGCCCCAAGTGCTCTTCATGCAGGAGGACGTCTTCCAGCGCTCCGCCGCCTTTGAGGCCAAGCTGGCCGAACTGGGCCCCTTTGACTTGGTCATCAGCGATATGGCTCCGCGTACCACGGGTACGCGCTTCACGGATCAGGCCCGTTCCCTGGAGCTGACCCTGGAGGCTCTGGCCGTAGCCTGCCTGCATCTGAAGCAAGGCGGCAATTTTGTGGTCAAGATCTTCATGGGACCGGATATTCAGGATCTGCTCACCCCCATGCGCAAGGCGTTCAGCTCGGTCAAATCCTTTAAGCCCAAAAGCTCACGCGCCGAAAGCAAGGAAACCTTTTTTACGGGCCTGGGTTTTCGCGGCGACACGGCCGCTATCGCGTCCGGCGATGCCGGGCCGGAAACATAACCGGATTTCGTCTGAATCATATGGCGGTTCAGACTGTATCCAGCAAAAAGACACATTTTTTTGCTGAATCCATGCCGCTTCGCGGCGCGCGGTCCCCACGGGCCGCGCAAACATTGCAAGGTGAAACGCTCTAATACTTTTACGGTTTTCGGGAGGTTTTATGTCAGGTCACAGCAAATGGGCCAATATCCAGCACCGCAAGGGACGCCAGGACGCCAAGCGCGGCAAGATTTTCACCAAAGCCGCCAAGGAAATCATCATTGCCGCTAAAAACGGCGGCGATCCTTCGGGCAATTCCCGTCTGCGGGCGGCCATCGCTGCGGCCAAAGCCGTGAACCTGCCCAAGGACAAGATTGAAGCCGCCATCCGCAAGGGCACCGGCGAAGACGCGGGCGGCGATTTTGTGGAAGGCTTCTACGAAGGCTACGGTCCCGGCGGCATCGCCATCATGGTGGAGGTCGCCACGGACAATAAAAACCGCACCGTGGCCGAAGTGCGCCACCTTTTCACCAAGCATGGCGGCTCCATGGGCGAGAACGGCAGTGTAGGCTGGATGTTCGAGCGCAAGGGCGTCATCAGCGTGGACAAGGCCGCCTACGCCGAGGATAAAATTATGGAAGCCGCCCTGGAAGCCGGGGCCGACGACGTGCTGGACGACGAGGATGTCTGGACCCTTCAGACGGCCATGGCCGACTTCGCGGCCGTGCGCGACGCCCTGGAAGCCGCGGGCATTGAGATGCAGTCCGCCGAGCTGGCCATGGTGCCGCAGAACCTGGTGGCCGTGAGCGCGGATATGGGCCAGAAGGTGCTGCGCCTGATGGAAGCCCTGGACGACAATGACGATGTGCAGAATGTCTATGCCAATGTGGATTTTCCGGACGATATGCCTACCGACTGACGCAAGCCGGTCCTTTTGCCTTCTTGCTGTGTCGCGCATCGTTTTTTATTCCGGTCATGGACCAGAAGAGTCCACTTCCTGCATAAAAAACTCGCGCTCCTTGCGGAAAGGCAAAATTCCTCGTCGCACGCCCTTTTTCATTGCCGCCGTCATGCCTCCCGCTACCGGCTTGACGGCGGCATAACTATATTGTTGGGGCACCTTCTATGCAGCCCGTCACCGTCATCGGCATTGATCCCGGTTCCCAGCGCACGGGCTGGGGCGTGGTGCGCGAAGTCTCCGGCGTTCTCCGGCTGGTGGACTGCGGCGTGGTGCGCACGGCCTCAGCCGGAAAGGAATTTTCCGCGCGGTTGGCGCGCATTTACCATGAGCTGGCCAAGGTGCTCGGGCGCTGCAAGCCCGACGAAGCGGCCATTGAACAGGTCTTTACCGCCAAAAACGCGGCCAGCGCCCTCAAGCTGGGCCAGGCCAGAGGCGTGGCCGTGGCGGCCTGCGCGGCGTATGGCCTGGGAATCAGCGACTACGAGCCGACCCTGGTCAAAAAGTCCCTGGTGGGCACAGGCCGGGCGGAAAAGGAGCAGGTGGCCTTTATGGTCAAGCGCCTGCTCAACGTCCGCGAGGCCGACTGGGCGCTGGACACCTCCGACGCCCTGGCCGTGGCTGTCTGCCATCTGACCATGCGGCGCTTTACCGCGCTCACGGCGCGCTGACCACAAAACGAAGAACAGGATGCGCCTCCGGAGCCGGAAACGCATCCCGTCCATCAGAAATTAAACACCGGCGCATGGGGACGGTTCGCGTCCGCTGTGCGCCGTTTTCATTACGGGCGCGGCGCGCGCGGCCCGGCGGGCTGCATGGAATAGCGGTACAATTCGTGAATTTCCTTGTCGTAGCCGGGATAGAAGCCCTTGCCCATGCCGAGCACGATACGCGCGCCCCGGTTCATGTGCACCAGCAGGTCGCCGCTGGAGGGGTCCACGCAGAGACCTTCGATTTCGCCCTGCTTGATGGCTTCGTCAAAGGTCTTTTCCAGCACCACGGGCGCGTTGGTGGCCGAGGTCACGTCCACGCGATAAAGATGGTCGGGCTCGTTGTCGTCGGCGGTGCCGTCGTCGGCCGTCACAAAAAGCGAACCGTCATAGTAGAACACGCCCTGCACCCACTGCGGCACGGGCTGCAGATGCACCTTGCGCAGATACTTGCCGTCCAGGTCGTATTCATAGAGATAGCGGCCGCTTTCCTCGCCCACCCAGGAGCACATCCACACCGTGCCCTTGACCGGGTCCACAGTGATGCCGGACACTTCCAGCTGGCCGGACTTGGGCTCGAACTTAAAAGTGCGTTTGAATTTCAGAGTGTCCGCATCGTGCACGGCGATCTGAATATCCTTGCCCACGCCGTCCATGAAATTCTCGGCGCTGATGTACAATTCGCCGTTGTAGACGTCGATGTCCCCGATGTGATTGGACGGGATGGCGTAGCCCTCAAAGGGATTGTCGTTCTGCCTCAGCAGCTTGCCGTTCATGTCGTATTTGAACAGTTTTTTGCTGTCGCTCACGTAGATGTACTTGCCGTCGCAGGCCACGCCCTGGCGGCCGGCCACGGGCATGACGCTTTTGAGCGTGTACTCGTACTTGGGGGCATGGGCCGGACGGGCCTGCGAGACCTGCGGCGGAACCAAGGCCGCGCCCAGCAGCAGCGCGACCAGCGCAATGAGCTTTTTCATCCTTTCTCTCCTTGCGGATTGCGGCGCCGCGCGGGGCTTCCCCATGAAGCCGCGCAACGGGCCTTCAAATACCGTAATGCAAGCGAAATGGACTGACAAGAAGCCCTGCGCTGCCGAAGCGTAACGTCATAAAAATTTCACACACGTAAAAAACGAACCCCGCCGTGGGGCGGGGTTCGTCGTCGGTCCGGAGTCCGGACCCGGCAATTTCTTTCAACGCACTATTCAATGACCACGGCCTTTTTGATGATCACCGGCGTCGTGGGCACGTTTTCGTAAAAGCCCTTTTTGCCCGTGGCCACGGCTTCAATCTTGTCCACCACCTCATGGCCCTTGATGACCTTCCCGAACACGGCATAGCCCCAGCCCTGGGGGGTCTGGCTCTTGAAATCCAGAAAGCCGTTGTCTTTGGTATTGATGAAGAACTGCGCGCCGGCCGAGTGCGGGTCGGCGGTGCGGGCCATGGCGATGGTATACTTCTGATTGCGCAGGCCGTTGTTGGCCTCGTTGTGAATGGGCGCACGGGCGCTCTTTTCCTTCATGTCCGGAGTCAGGCCGCCGCCCTGGACCATGAAGTTTTTGATGACGCGGTGAAAAATGGTGCCGTCATAATGCCCGGATTTCACGTACTGGATGAAGTTGGCCGTGGTAATGGGGGCCTTGCGGGCATCCAGGCGCACCACGATGTCCCCGAGGCTGGTTTCCAGCTTGACGGCGGGATCGGACGCCGGCGCGGCGGCGCGGGCCTGCCCGGCGAAAACCGGCAGCAGCGCCAGGCTCAGGACAAGGCAGAAGGCCGAAAGAAAAAATTTCATAACTGACTCCTTGGAATACGGCATTTTCGCCGGTGCGGGCACCGCGCCGACTGTGCATGCTAGCACGCGGGCCGGCCCACCCGCAAGACGAAGCATGGCCCGCCCACCAGCACTTTAACACATAAAATGCCCGCTTACGGCGAGTAAAGCCCGTCTGCTCGCATTTCGCGGCAAGGACTTGCAGACAAATCCTTGCCGGGCGGGGGGGCCGGTTCGGCATCCGACAAGAAAAACAAAATTTCGATGACGAGCGTCTGCCCGATAAGAGCCTATACGGCATAGCCGGAACCTAGAAACAACGCCTGGCGCGGGAACCCCAAAACCGCTCCGCCGCCGCAAGGCCACGGCACTTGCTAAATCGGGGGGGAGTCATATAGTATGCGAAAAGGAGTGTGGATAACCACCCCGCGGCACGCTGTGCCGGACCGGACAACAACAGTTTTTTTGGAGGACTTATGTCACCGACTACCCGCAGTGTCGCGCAAAGCGGCGTGACCAGCGCCGTTTCCGTTTACATGCGCCAGGTCTACCAGTGGATGACGGCGGGCCTTGCCCTGACCACGGTGGTGGCCTACGGCGTGGCCAACTCGCCGGCCATCCGGGATGCCATTCTGGGCAACAGCCTGGTTATGATTCTTCTGATCGTGGCCCAATTCGGCATGGTCATCGCCCTTTCGGCCGCCATCCACAAAATGTCGGCGGGCACGGCCACCGGCCTCTTCCTGCTCTACTCGGCCCTGACCGGCGCCATGCTTTCGTCCATCTTCGTGATCTACCCCATCGCGTCCATCGCCAACGCCTTTCTGGTGACCACGGGCACTTTCCTGGCCATGTCGGTCTACGGCACGGTAACCAAGCGCGACCTCACGACCATGGGCAACTTCCTGTTCATGGGGCTCATCGGCATCATCATCGCCATGGTGGTGAACATCTTCCTCAAGAGCACCATGATGGACTTTATTATCAGCTGCCTGGGCGTGCTGATCTTCACCGGCCTGACCGCCTACGACACCCAGAAGCTGCGCCGCTTCGGCGAAGCCGCGCCTCTGGACGACGGCACGGCGGTGCGGCGCGGGGCCATCATGGGCGCGCTGACCCTTTACCTGGACTTTATCAACCTCTTCCTGATGATGCTGCGGCTTTTCGGCGGCAACCGCAACTGAGCCGCCTAAAGCATTCCAATGTTGAAAATGTTGAAATGCTCCGGCGGCCGCGTGAGCGGACGCCCGCGCCTGAAGCCAAGGTGGGAGCGCGTTCCCGCCGCGCGTCAGCCGTTGTCGCTGGGCTGCTTGCTTGAGCCGTTCACGGCGAAGCCGTGTTACGGATCAAGACAGCAGCGCTACGGATGACGACAGCAATGATAGGCTGAAGGCAGCGTCAGCTTTGAAATTGGCACAATTTCAAAGCGAATCTGCATCTAGAACGCGGGCCCGACGGATCTTGATTGCAATTCCGCCGGACCGCGGGGACTGTCTCCAAATGGATTTCCCGGTTTTCTTGCCGGAAATATCACACGTTGGAGATAAGCCCTGAACCTTTTTTCAGCCGCGCGGGGGCAAAAGGCGGAGCCTTTTGCCCCTTTTTTTGAGCATGGCGCGGCCCATGGAAATAACGTGAAAAAGCAACATAAAAATATACGCCCTACCGATCCCGCCGCCCTTCCCGGCAATGACGAACTGCTGGAACTTTTTGCCCGCGAATCCCGCCCCATGCGTCTGGACGGCCTGCTGCGCGCCACGGGTCTGCCGCGCCGGGCGAAAAAAGAGCTTGAGGAAAGCCTGGCGGATCTGGCCCGGCAGGGGCGTCTGGTGCGCCTGCGCGGCGGCCTCTGGACCCGGCCCGAAAGTCTCAAAAGCCTGGTGGGCCGCTATCAGGCCCTGCGCAACGGCGGCGGCTTCGTCACCCCGCTGGCGGCCGAAAACGGCTCGCCCGCCGTGCGCGTGGCGGGCGGCAGGGACATTTTCATCCATCCCCTGCAAAGCAATGAGGCCTGGCATCAGGATCTGGTGCGGGTGGTGCTGGCTCCGGCTTCCTCGCGCTCCGGGCAGGGGCGCGGCGGACCGAACCCTGAAGGCCGTATTGTGGAAATTCTGGAGCGCCCGCAAAAGGAAATCCCCGTGCATCTGCACAGCCGCACGGGGCGGACCCTGTTCTGCCACCCGGCGGACAGCCGCCTGGCCGTGGACTTCAGCGTGCCCCTGCCCGAGGGAACCGCCGTGCCGGAACAGGGCGCGCTTCTGCTGGTGGCCCCGGAAGAGCGTCTGGCTTCGGATCTCTGGCGCGCGCGCCTGATCGGCACCTACGGCCGCGAAGACGACGTGGACGTGCAGGAGGAGCTGGTCAAGCTCAACCATGAGGTGCCGCGCGATTTTCCGCTCTCGGTCCTGGCCGAGGCGGCGGCCTTACCCGCGGCTCCCGGCGAGGCGGATATGGCCGGGCGTGAGGATTTGCGCCATCTGCCCCTGGTGACCATTGACGGCGCGGACGCCCGCGACTTTGACGATGCCGTGCAGGTGGAGCGCAAGGGCAAGGGCTGGCTGCTGCGGGTGGCTATCGCCGACGTGAGCCATTACGTGCGGCCCGCTCCCGGCAAGGGGCACGCCAGCCTGGACGCCGAGGCCCTGGCGCGCGGCAACTCCTGGTATTTCCCCCGTTCCGTGGAACCCATGCTGCCCCCGGCCCTGTCCAACGGCCTGTGCAGCCTTAAACCCCAGGAAGACCGTCTGGCCGTGCTGGCGGAAATTCCCTTTTCACCCACAGGCCAGCCTGGCAAGGCGCGTTTCGCCCCGGCCGTGATGCGTTCCGCCGCGCGCCTGACCTACGACCAGGTCAAGGCCTGCCTGCTGGATCATGACGCCGAAGCTCTGGCCCGGCTGCGCGAGAACCCGCGCGGCGGGGACGTGCTGGCCATGCTGGAGGAGGCCTTCCGGCTCTATACCGTGCTGCGCGAGGCCCGGCGGGAGCGCGGCAGTCTGGATTTCGACCTGCCCGAACCGGAATACACGTTTGACGTGGAGGGCCGGGTGCTCAAGATCGGCTTCCGTCGGCGCCACGACGCCCACCGGCTCATCGAGGAATTCATGATCGCGGCCAACGAGGCCGTGGCCCGGCATCTGCGCGACGCCGGGCTGCCCTTTCTTTACCGCGTGCATCCCCAGCCGGAGCCGGAGCGCCTGGAAAGCCTCTTTGAAACCCTTGCCGCCACGGCTTTGGAAACGATGCCCACGGACAAGCAATCAGGAAAGCAGGCGGACGGGCGGCCCGATGCGGCGGCCATTCAGGGCATCCTCGCCGCGGCCCGGGGCACGGACCAGGAATTTCTGGTAAACCGCCTCTGCCTGCGGGCCATGCCCCAGGCCCGCTACCAGCCGGAAAACGAGGGGCATTTCGGCCTGGCCTCCCAGGCCTACTGCCACTTCACCTCGCCCATCCGCCGCTATGCGGACCTGCTGGTTCACCGGGCCTTGAAAACCTCGCTGGGACAGGCCGTCGGCCCCCTGCCCGCCGGACAGAAGCTGCTGCGCGTCGGCGACCAGCTCAACCGGCGGGAGCGCGCCGCCGTGGACTGCGAACGCGAAATGGCCCGCCGTCTGGGTTGCCTGGCCCTTCGGGACCGTGAAGGGGAACGCTTTGCCGGCGTGGTTTCCGGAGTGACGGATTTCGGCCTGTTCGTGGAGCTCGCGGACATGCCCGTGGAAGGCATGATCCGCGTGGAGGACCTGGGCGACGACTGGTACGAGCTGGACTCCCGCAGCCAGTGCCTGCTGGGCCAGCGTTCCGGCCTGTGCTGGCGTCTGGGCCAGCGTCTGGACGTGCGTCTGGCCGAGGTGCACATGGGCCGTCTGGAAATCCGGCTCATGCCCCTGGAACTGCCCCGCGCAAACCGGGGCGCGCGCACACGGCGCAATGCGGGCGGACGGACGCGAAGCGCGGCCCGCCCGGAGCGACGTGCTGAACAGACGCGCAAGAAACAGACCCGGAACAAACCCGCCGACGCGGCGCCGGACCGCAAGAGCCGGACGCGCGCCCGCGCCGGACAGGAAACACGGACCGGACGAAACGGGCAAAAGCAAAACGGCGCGCGCCCCAAACGGGGACGCTGATGGGCCTGCTCTCCTCCCGCCAGCACATGGGCGCGGCGGCCCTGATTCTGGCCGCCAGCACCATTCTCTCCCGGCTCATGGGCCTGATCCGGGACAAGGTCATTTCCTGGCAGTTCGGCGCGGGCGGTGAAGCGGACATGTATTTCGCGGCCTTTGTGGTGCCGGACATCATCAACTACCTGCTGGCCGGCGGCTTCATGTCCATCACCATCATTCCCCTGCTTTCCCGCCGCTTTCAGGAGGACGAGGCCGACGCCTGGCGCTTTTTTTCCTGCGTGTTCTGCTGGACCCTCACCGCCTCGCTGCTGCTCACGGGAGCGGGCATCCTGGCCGCCGAACCCCTGGCCCGTCTGGTGGCCCCCGGCTTCTCGCCGGAACAGTGGCAGAGGCTGGCCTTTTTCATGCGCATCATTCTGCCCGCCCAGGTCTTTTTTCTCTGTGGGGCCTGTCTCACGGCCCTGCTCTTCCTGCGGCGGCAGTTCAGCGTTCCGGCCCTGGCCCCGTTGGTCTACAACGGCTGCATCATCGCGGGCGGCCTGCTGCTGCCCCTGCTGGGAACGCGCCTCGGCATCAGCCAGGGCAACGGTTACGGCATGACCGGCTATTGCCTGGGCGTCACCGTGGGCGCGGCCCTGGGCACCTTTGCCCTGCCGTTGCGGGTGGCGGCCGCGGGCGGACTGCATCTGCGCCCGGTCTGGCGGCACAGACTCATGGGCCGATTTTTGATCACGGCCCTGCCCCTGATGCTGGGCCAGACCATCATCATGCTGGATGAGCAGTTTTTGCGCGTCTTCGGCAGTCTGGCCGGGGACGGCGTGGTCAGCCTGCTGAACTACGCGCGGCGCATTGCCCAGGTGCCGGTGGGCCTCATGGGACAGGCCGCCGCCGTGGCCTCCTATCCCTTTCTGGTCTCCCTGCTGACCAAGGGCGACACGGAACGCTTCGACCAGAGCCTGCGCACGGCCCTGCGCGCGGGCCTGGGCCTGATCATCCCCTGCGCGCTCTGGATGATGGCCGCCGCCTGGCCCATTCTGGGCGTGATCTTCCAGGGCGGGCGCTTCGGCGCGGCAGAGACCATGGCCGCCGTGCCCCTGACCCGGATCATGCTGGCCTCGACCCCGCTCTGGATCGTCTACATGGTGCTGGTACGGGCCTACTACGCCCACGGCGACACCCTGACCCCGGCGGTCACGGGCACCATCATGACCCTGGCCTGCCTGCCGCTCTACTATTACTGGGCCGTGCCCCTGGGGGCCTGGGCCATCGCCGCCCTGTCCGGCGCGAGCGTGAGCCTTTATGTGCTCTGGCTGGTGGGGCTGTGGATCCGCCGCCACGGCGACGGGGCCTTTGCCGGGCTCTGCGGACTGGGGCTGCGCGCCCTGGCCTGCTCTCTGCCCGGCGCGGGCGCGGCCTGGTGGCTGGCCGGATACAGTCTCGCGCATCTGCCGCTGCCGCCCATTGCGGCGGCCTGCGCGGCTCTAGTCGTCAGCGGCCTGGCTTTTGCCCTGCTCTTCCTGCCTCTGGCCTGGTGGCTCGCGCCGTCCATTCTGGAGCCCGTGCTGCGGCGGCTGCGGCGTTCCCCTTAGGGCGTTCAGCCGTGGCGGCCTGTTGACACTACTGGGATTTTGTTCGCTAGCGAGGAGAACGGGCCTTTTATCGCTGCTGTCTTTATCCGTAATGCTCGTTCCTCGCATAACGGCTAAAGCATGAAAGGAGTGTACTCTTGCCTCAGCCGTTGCGGCGAAGCTGCTTACGGATGAGGACAGCAGAGCTATGGTACTCGACTGGAATAAAAGGCGAAGTTCAACAAAGCCGGCGGGCAAAAGAACGTAGTGTCAACAGGCCCTAAAACAGCGCGCCGTGCCCCAGTCCTTGCACCAGGCGCAGCAGATCCCGGCCCATGAAAAACCAGACCGCCAGCGCAATGACCGCCAGAAAGCAGTATTCTCCCAGACTGCCCGTGGCGCAGAGCTTAAGGGAAAAACGTCCCTTGCGTGAAAAGGGCTGCAAGGGCACGCCCTGAGGCGTGAGCATGTCCAGGGCCACATGGGAAAGGCCGCCGAAAGCCAGCCCGGTCAGCGCGGCCCGTCCCAGCGGCGGCAGATGCCAGAACAGGGCCGCCAGAAACAGGGCCAGCCACCAGCCGAACCAATGCGTCGCGCCCCGGTGGATACGGTTGAAGACCTTCTGACGGCCGCGCCGCGTGGGGGCCAGACCGGCCAGGCGCTGGTCCAGCACGTCGGGCAGCACCGCGCCCACGCAGGCCGCCAGCACGCCCGCAGGCGGCAGATGCAGGGCCAGGGCCGCGCCCACAGCCGCCGCCTGATGGGTGATCCATTTCATGCGCTGTCCCGTAACCTACAGTATTTTGCGATTGAAATGTTATACATTTCAATCGGGAATTTCTCTATCGTGATCCGCCCGCCCGCAGGGCCAGATCGCGCGTATGCCGCAACAGCTCCGGGCCGCCGGGCTGCCCGTGGCCGGGAACCACAATGCGGGCATCGGGAAAGGCGGCCAGGGCCTTTTCCATAGTGCCCGGCCAGGCCCGCACGTCGGCGTCCTCAGTGTTGCCCAGATTGACGGCCTTGGCGTCCTTTGCCATGCAGCCCGGAAAAAGCAGATTTTCGGCGGGAATCCAGACAAAGATGCCGTCCGTGGAATGGCCGCCGCCCAGATAGACGTTGTGCACCTCCAGACCGTGCAGTTTGAGCGTCCGCTCGCTCGCGAAGCCGTGCTCCGGCGGGCGCAGGCCCTTTTGCCGGGCAATGGCAATAGTGCCGTCGTAGGCGTAGGTCGGGATGCCCCGGCGGTGCACGGCGGGCAAGCCGCCCATGGCATCCTTGTGCCAGTGATTGGGCACGCAGGCCGTGACTCTGGCGTGCAGGACATTTTCTATCCAGTCCAGCAGGACTTCGGTCTGAGATTCGGTCCACGGCGTGTCAAAGAGAAAGGCTTCGCCCTTATCCACCAGAATCAAACCATTGGCGGGCACCAGGCCGAACGGCGGCATCTCATAGCGGGATACGTGCATGTATACCCGCCCGGACAGCCGGACCACGTCCAGATCCTCCGCAACACGGGCCGACTCGCCGATTTCCTGCGCCGCAGTCTTTGCAGGGGACCACCAACAGACAATCAGGGCCAGCACGACTGCCCCCAAAAACACTCGTACTTGTGTCATATTTTCCTCCATACCATGCCATATCATAAGACGCTTCCCCGGCGGACGGGGGTTTTTGTTCGCCGACAAGAAAGACAAGCAGCCCGGCGCGGGAACGTAGTCTAACTACGTGACCAAGCCGGGCCGCGCCGTCTGACGCAGTCAGCGGGCAAAAAGACCGTCCGGGCTAGAGCGGATTACCTTTGAAACGCCTTGTGTTTCAAAGGTTCATTCAGTCGAAGAACGCGGTGTTCGGCTGAATCCACGCCGTTTCGCGGTGCGCCTCACCGTGTTCGGCGGTTAGAGCATTTCAACGTTGAAATGCTCTAACCGCAGCGGGAAAACCCGCAGGCCGGGCAGATCAGGCAGCCTTCCTGAAAAACCAGGGGCTCGTTGCATTCGGGGCAGCGCTGCGCTTCCAGGTCGTTGACCTCCCCGATGTGCTCGTCTTTGAGATAGCGCTTTTCCAGAACCCAGGCGATGGCGTCCGGAATGGACAGCAGCAGGCCTTTGCCCCGGAAGACCGGGTGTTCGCCGCCGATGCCCTTGATCTGGGCCACCACATCGCGCACATGGACGCCCGAGCGCAGCGCCAGGGACACCAGGCGGCCGATGGCCTCGGCCTTGGCCGTGATGGAACGGCCCGACTTGCCGATGGTGGCGAAGACCTCAAAGGGTTCGCCGCCCACCTCGTTGACGGTCAGGTACATGGCGCCCAGGCCGGTCTGCACCTTCTGGGTGAAGCCCTGCACGATGTCCGGGCGCTTGCGCACCGCGGCCTGGGCCCGGCCCGTCTGAACGGCGACCTGGCCGGATGGGGCGGCGGGTTCGCCGTCCATTTTTTTCTGGCCTTCGCCGGTGGCCAGCACCTGAATGCTCTTGCAGCCGTCACGGTACACCGTGACGCCCTTGCAGCCTTCCTTGTAGGCCAGCCAGTAGATGTCGAAAATGTCCTGCTCCGTGGCCGTGTTGGACAGGTTCACGGTCTTGGATACGGCATTGTCCGTGTGCCGCTGAAAAGCCGCCTGCATGCGCAAATGCCAGACCGGTTCGATATCCATGGCGGTCACAAAGACCTTGCGCAGTTTGGCGGGCAGAAAGTCCATGTCCTGGATGGAGCCCTTGGCCACCACGCTGTCCATGAGCTCGTGGCTGGCCAGGCCGGTGGCGGCCAGCGCGGCCTCGAAATAGGGATTGACCTCCACCAGGCGCTCGCCGTCCAGAATATTGCGGGTGAAGCAGAGCGCGAAGAGCGGCTCCACGCCGGAGGAGCAGCCCGCAATAATGGAGAGCGTGCCCGTGGGCGCGATGGTGGTCACCGTGGCGTTGCGGTAGGGGCCTTTTTTCGCCTTGGCGTAGGTGGAGGCGGGATAGGCCGGGAAGGGCCCGCGCTCCTTGGCGAGTTCGACCGAGGCCTTGTGCCCTTCCTCCTGTACAAAGCCCATGACCCGTTCGGCCAGAGCAATGCCTTCCCGGGAATTGTACGGCACGCCCAGCTCAAAGAGCAGATCCGCGAAGCCCATGACGCCCAGGCCGATCTTGCGGTTTTTGCGCACGGTTTCGGCAATGCGGGGCAGCGGGAACAACGAGGCGTCAATGACGTTGTCCAGAAAACGCACGGAAAGATGCACCACGCGCCTGAGCTCCGCCCAGTCGATGCCGTCGCGGGCCGGGTCGGCGTCGTCGTTATGGCCGGGCAGATAGAAGCAGGCAAGATTGATGGAGCCCAGATTGCAGGCCTCAAAGGGCAGCAGGGGCTGCTCGCCGCAGGGGTTGGTGGATTCGATCTCGCCCTGGTCCGGAGTGGGATTGTCACGATTGATGCGGTCCAGGAAGACGATGCCCGGATCGCCTGACTGCCAGGCTTTTTTGACCAGCAGGTCAAAGACGTCGCGGGCGCGCAGGCGGTCCACCACCTCGCCGGTGTTGGGCGCGCGCAGATCGTAGTGCTCGTCCTTTTCCACGGCCTGCATGAAGGCTTCGGTCAGGCCCACGGAAAGATTGAAGTTGTTGAATTCGCCCTCTTTTTCCTTGGCTCGGATAAAATCGAGAATGTCCGGATGGTCCACGCGCAGGATGCCCATGTTGGCGCCGCGCCGGGTGCCCCCCTGCTTGATCTGCTCCGTGGCGGTATTGAAAATGCGCAGGAAGGAGACGGGCCCGGAGGCCACGCCGCCGGTGGAACCCACCCGGCTTTCCTTGGGGCGCAGGCGCGAGAAGGAAAAGCCCGTTCCGCCGCCGGATTTGTGGATCATGGCCGCATACTTCACGGCGTCGAAAATTTCTTCAATGGAGTCGCCCACGGGCAGCACAAAACAGGCGGAGAGCTGGCCCAGATCCGTGCCCGCGTTCATCAGGGTGGGCGAATTGGGCAGGAACTTCCAGCCGGTCATCAGATCATAAAAGTCGCGGGCCAGGGCTTCCGGCTCACGGGAGGAGCGCTCGTACTTGCCTTCCTCCGCGGCGATGGCCGAAGCCACGCGCCAGAAGAGGTCGCGCGGGGTTTCCGAGAGTTTGCCGTCCAGGGATTTGCGCAGATAGCGCTTCTGCAGCACCACCTCGGTGTTGGGTTTCAATTGCGGCTGCGGCAGATTTTTGGGCATTGCGATCATCAGAGCATAAACCTTGGGATAGAAGTTGGACAAGGACACGCCCCGCCTGCGGCAGGGGCGCGAACTTTGTTCATATACGCCTGGCGGGGCTGAAAAAAAAGCCTCTGAAAATCCGCATTCCCCGTATAACATGCTGTAATAACAAAATAAATTTTCTTAAAAAGTTCACGGGAAAAGTGCCGGAGCCGCGCCGCTCAAGGCTTTGCGGACGGCTGCGGGCGCTGCCTGCGGACAATGCGCGCCCGGCTTTTGGCATCGCGCGGCGCGTCCGGATTAAGCCGCACGGGCAGCAACCCGCCCGAGGCCAGGGCCTCGGCATCTTCCAGCAATGCCAGCCCCTGAGCCGTGCAGGCATAGCGGCCCCTGCCCGCCAGGCCCGGCACCGGGAAAGGCGCGGAAAGCACCCTCGCGGGCAGGCCGGTCCCTTGTCCGGCGACATGGGCGTTCTCCACGTCCGGGCCGAGCAGCAGAGGTGCCAGGGACAGGCCGCTCTTGGGCAGTCCGGCCTCGGTGGAGAGACGCAGCAGCCAGTCCGGCGCATCCCGGCTGTCAAAGGTGAAGTGGCACCAGGTCCGCCCGCCCTGCCCTGACAGCAGGGGACAGGCCGCGTTGTGCGGGCAGGGAGCCAGGGCCGCGAGCCCGCCTTCCAGGGCCAGGGCGCGCAGGCGCATGATGGTATTGCCGCCCAGGCGCGTGCCCGGTTCCACAAAGAGCAGGGCCGGGGCGGCCCGCGTGCCGCCGGAACAAGCTTCCTCACGACGGAACAGCAGGGGCGCGAAGGCCTCCAGCAGGCCGTCCAGGCGCTCGGCCAGCGGGCCGGACTGCCGGTCCCCGGCATCGGAACCGTCCGGGTCCTCCCCGTCCTCGTCCCAGGCCTGCCGTCCGCCCGCAGTCTTGCGGCCCGGCCGCAGCTCATTGAGCACATTGGCCGCCGTGATCAGCCAGGGACGGCACGGCCCCGCCCCGGCACGGCCCGCCAGCAGGGGGGCCGCCTGCCGGGCCAGGTTTTCCAGTGGTCCCTGCGCCGTGCGCACGGGCCAGGTTTTCCAGCCCAGGCACGCGCCCCAGGCCGCGAACAGGGCCTTGCCCAGTTCCGGGGGCCGGGCGGCACTGTCCAGGGCCAGCACCCGCACCGGGG
>OIXH01000733.1_pt1 | contig 39656 bp, 28 predicted proteins | sample 1587741 | NCBI WGS metagenome assembly OIXH01 (sample SAMEA3888916, study PRJEB22519) | human gut metagenome | biome: human gut; feature: human-associated habitat; material: faeces | place: Denmark | collected 2011 | reverse complement strand
GTCTGGTTGAGATACATGATCTCCGTGGATTTGGCCACCGGAAGCACCACCAGACGGCCGTTCACTTCGCCCTCCTCCAAAAAGGCGGGGATGAACGCGGCCAGCTCCTCCTGGCTGAAATAGTCCCGATAGTCCACCAGGATGCTGTCATCCGGCAGGGCCAGCACCGTTTTGGGGTAGGAGATGAACAGGTCGGGCAGTTCCGAGGCCCCGGGCTCTCCGTTGGCGGAGGCCAGCACCGCCTCGTGGATGGTGTTGGTGTTGGATACCGAGGTCACCTGCACATTGATCCCCTGCTCCTTGCCCACCGTCTGATTGAACTGAGCGATGAAGTCGTTGAGGGGGGAGTCCGTCTGGCCGCCGTAGACATGCCAGACGGTGATGGTGGTGGGCGTATCCTCCTGCCTGGGTGAGCCAGAGCAGCCCGCACAGAGCGAGAGGATCAGCGCACCGAGTAAAAGCCATGTCAATTTCATGTTTGCCATATTCTTCACCTTTGCTTTACAAGCGGTCCAAAATACATCACATGATATGCGGATAAGCAGTCTGATCCAGCTTTATGATACCATGGAGAATCTTTCTCCGCCCTACCCGTAGCGGGTAGTCTTTCCAGACAGCGGGAAAAATCCTCTGCTTAGACCAGCGTTTTATCCAGGAGGAAGTCGATCACATTGATATGCAGGATGCCGTTGTCATCATACCAGCGCCTGCCCATATCCTTCCGAACCACGATCTTGGGGAAGGAGTCTCCCGTCAGGGCGAAGGGGCGGGTCTCAGCCTCCGTCTTTTCCTCCGTGTCCATGGCATAGGCGGACTGGATATAGGTCTTCTTACTGCCTGAAGTCACCACGAAGTCGATCTCCCGGGGGACCCGGACGGAGTTCCCATTTGGATTGATCGTCCGGGCGTAGACAACGCCCACATCCACGGATAGGCCCCGGGCGACCAGCTCGTTATAGAGGATATTCTCCATGATGTGGGTCATCTCCTGCTGCCGGAACCCGATCCGCGCGTTTCTAAGGCCGATGTCCTCGCAGTAATACTTGAGGGGGGAGTCAAAATACGCCTTGCCCTTCACGTCATACCGCTTGCTCTCCGAAAACAGGAACGCGTCCTCCAGATGGCTGATGTAAGCGCGGATCGTGTTGGCGGCCACGGTGACCTTCATCTTGCTCTTCATGGTGTCCGCGATCTTGTTGGGGTTGGACAGCGAGCCGATGGAGGAACACAGCAGGTCCAGGATCTGCTCCAGCACATCCTGGTGTTCGATATGCTTTCGCTCCACGATGTCCTTGAGGTAGACCTCGGAGAACAGCGCCTTCAAGTAATTCATCTTCGCGGCGTCCGTCGGGCGGGAGAGGATCAGCGGCATACCGCCGTAGAATGCGTAGTTGTCAAAGGCGTCCTGCTTGTCACCACCAACAGCAGAATAGAATTCGGCAAAGGAAAGCGGATGCACACGAATCTCATCGCTGCGCCCCCGGAACTCCGTCAGGATGTCCGAGGACAGCATTTTGGAGTTGCTGCCGGTCACATAAATGTCTAAGTTGGACAAGGATTTCAAATCGTTGAGGGCGTCGTAAAAGGTGATCTTCTTCCCGTCCGGATTATAAGGATTCGGTACCTCGTCGGACATCTGAATTTCGTCTACAAAGAGATAATATTGGTCTGCGCTGTGTTCTACGATCTCGCGGACATGAGCCGCAAGCTCCAACGGATTGCGGTAGCGAATATCCTTTGTTAAGTCTAACTCGAAGGATAGAATATGGTCCTCGGCCACCCCTGCGCCGAGAAGGTAATTCTTGAACAATGTGTGCAGCAGATAGGACTTACCGCAGCGGCGAATACCTGTGATGACCTTCACTTGACCATCCCACATAAAGGAGATGAGCTTGCTCAAATAGCGTTCCCGTTTGATCTCCATGATACATCCTCCGTTGAAAACTTTCTGGTATTATCTTACTACTTTTCAATGAACATTATACATCATTTTGAAAGGAAATCAAGAAGCCCATTGAAATGTTCCTGGATTTATCCGATAACATTTCAACGAATAAGTGCCTATCTCAAAAGATGCTTTGTGCTGCAAGACTCGCATCGATTTTCGCGGTAGTAGTTAGTTCCCAAAACTTTTGGGGCTATAGAGGATAACGGATTTGCGGGGGCATCATGCTGGTACACATGATGTACTGCTTTCCTTTTTCCGCATGCTTCTGAAGCCCTAATTTACAAATGGTGCATAGATGTGCTATTGGCCGTTACCTGTCGTTTTCAAGATACTTCAATGAAAGACAAGTGATTTTTAGGAGTATTGTTTAGGGAACATTTTTGCCAAATTCCGATTCAAAAGTTCCCTAATATATTTTAAAACGTCTTCCAACACTTCTCCCGCATGAAAGTCATGATGCTTCCGTCATCCCGTCCCTCATAATAACGCACCAGCAGGCGCTTGAACTCCGGCACATGGCTCTCTGGGATCACCAACAGACCACCGCCCTTGGAGATCAGATAGTGATTGGCGAAGATCACGGCGGCGCGCTTGTTGCCGTCGTTGAAGATCTGCGTCTTCATGCAGCAGAGGCAAAGGCGGATGGCTACCTCCACAGGCTCTGCGGTGGATTGCAGAATGTCCTCCAAATGTTCCTTGACCAACTGCTCAATGGGCAGGGATGGGACATAGCTGGTGCCGCCAATGGTCACAGGAACGCCCCGGATACGACCGCCATTGGTGTAAAATCCCTCGTTGACCAGCTGAGCGATGTGGCAGAGAATGGAGTAGTCTGTGGGATAGGACACCACATCCTTGTCCATAACGAACTCCCACGCGTGCTTGAGATTCAAGATCTTCTGCACATCTGTTGCCGTCATGCCATTGACTTGACCGTTTTCGATAATGTCCTCCGTTTGCGGGAAGGTAGTCGCCACGCCTTCCAGAACAGCCTGATCGTAGATATTTGCCTTCATATTGGCGCGGGCGAAGTCAATATTCAGTATGACCCGGTCGGACAGCTCTGATTCCGTGTAGCCCTGCTGAGCCAACTGCTTCTCGATCCGCCGGATCTGTTTTTTCAGTTCTCTGGCTTCTCTGGCATTTCGCAGCAGCGTCTGGTAGAGGGTATCGGAATAGACATCCACATACTCGGACGTCAGCCGGCTGGCGATTCGTTTGCGGATATAGAGATATTGCTTGCCGCCTTGCTCCTTGATCTCTGGGGAACCATCATAGGGCAGCAGGTTCAGCCGTGCCTGATAGTCAGCCTTTTGCTGCAATAACTCCCGGATCTCGGGATAGTTGTTTTCCATGGGTGTGTCCTCCTTATAGGGAACTTTTGTGGAGTTGATTTTATCAATTTGTTCCCTAAAAATCAAGTACATTCTGTCGAGAGGCCAAAACCGTCATATTCCGTGCGAAAGCTGACGGCCACACATTACTTTTGCAGTAAATAAAGTGTGGTCGTCAGATAACGTGTCATATATACCACTCTTGCAATCAAATCTGTGTGTAGAAAACCGTGCCGCATACCAATATGTGCTGCATATAGTGTAGGCTTAACATTTACGCTTATAATGATGATTGATGAGATATCCGGCCGGTGCAGGCGACACTGGAGGGGCTGCTGCGGATCTGCCGGGCACTCCACAGGGAGGAGCGCGCCGGATGAGATGGCTGCATCTGAGTTCCATCATCCTGGGGATATGATGTATCGGGATCATGGGATTAGTTAAATATCTGGGTTTCCCGCCGTAATGGTGGGAGGCCCGGACTTTTTTGCTTTCGAGCCGATTCTTCAGAACTGAGTGATAGAGGAAATTTTACGGTCAGTTCTGAATCATCGCTCAGAACTGACCGCAGGGCTCACCCGCAAAAGCAGACGAAGACACACAGAGGGAACAAACCCCCAGCAGCCAGCAGAAGCGCCTACAACGGGCCGTTTTATAGGGAAGGGCATAGGGCGTTTGAGCGGCGATAGCGGCGGCTGGCGTTTATGGAAAGATCGGCGGCATGGCTTCACGCTCAGAACTGAGCATACATCATATAATAGCTCTGCTGCTGCGTTCAGTTCTGAGAAGACTGCCAGACTGCGCAGGTGTGCAGAAACTCAAAAACATTTTGCGCAGTGTAGGGACCTGTTGACAAAGTGGCGCGCAGATCCTTTCTGTGGTAAAATAGTTATAGGAGGGATGCAGCATGATGGGACACCAAAGCAGACAAATGGCAATGCTTTTCGTAGATATAGAGTCACTGATTCCAGAAACCCACCTGCTGCGGAAGATCGAGCGGATGGTATCCTTTGATTTCATCTATGATCTTCTGGCGCCATATTATCCGGCAACAGGCCGTCCATCTGTCGACCCTGTCAGTATGTTCAAAATGCTCTTGATCGGATACCTGTATGGCATCAAATCAGAGCGGCGGTTGGTGGAGGAAGTTCAGCTCAACATCGCCTACCGATGGTTTTGCGGATTTGAACTGGATGACACGATCCCAAATCACTCCACATTCAGCAAGACCAGAACACGAAAATGGCAGCAGAGCAGCCTATTTCAGAAAGCCTTTTATGAAATAGTCAAGCAATGCATAGACAGCGGGCTGATCGACGGAGAAGCCATGGCTGCGGATGGAAGCTACATTCCGGCCAACGTATCAAGAGAAAGCTGGATCAATGTAGAAACAGAAGTTGAACAGAGTATGCAAAGCTATCTCGATTCTTTGGATGAAGAGCTTTCCAATCAGCCGGGCTTCAAAAAGCCGCCAACAAAAATTGTAAGGAAGTGCCGTATCACCAGCCAAACAGATCCAGACAGCGGTTATATCAATCACGGCAGCAAACGCGGCATCGGGTATCTGATGGAAGCAACTGTGGACTGCAAACACGGCATTTTAACAGGCGTTGATGTATATTCTGCCAATGAGAAGGAAAGCGTCCTGATCTTGCGGCATTTGGAACGGACAAATCAAGGGCACCCCAATGAGCCGGCTTGCTCTGGATCGCGGATATGAGACTGGTGCTGTTCACCGGGGGCTGGAGCTTCTGGGCATTACCGGATATATCCCCGCATTTCAGTTCTCCAATCCACCTGAGAAATATGGATTCTCCTACGATCCACAGCTCAACGCATTCATCTGTCCGGAAGGAGTTCCTCTTACATACCACAGGCTAAATTGCAGCAAATCGACAGGCAAATATCTGCGTTGCTGCCAGGTCGAGGGCGATGCCTGTATGCGCTGTCCAAAACGGCCGGGCTGTTTTGACAAGGCTGGAATTCGGCGCAGAGTGTTGGCCAGCAGCTGCTATCCGGCATTTTTCAGAGGGCATCAGCGCGTGGGGACTCCTGAATACCTGTCCATGATGCGGCTTCGCAAAATCTGGGCCGGGGTCAGTTTCTCCGTCTTGAAACGGGAACACTGTATTTCAAAGATTCGAAAAAGGGGCATTCTTGCAGCTACGGAAGAATGCCTCCTTGCTGCCATGGCCCTAAATCTTAAGCGGATGGCAAAAGGCCATCTTTCGCTATCTCACAATTTATTATTCTGCTGGAACCGCTGTGGGTTTCAGCAGTTTTTTTGCTTTTGTCAACAGGTCCAAATCTTGACGGCACCTTCCTCCAGAAGAAGATGACGGGGCGGCACGGGCGATTTTACTAAGAAAGAACTGCTTTTCGCCGGGGGTTCGTAAAATTTCTTCCGAAGTTCAAAAAAGTTCTTGCATTGTACACCGGTGTACGGTGTATAATTTTATCGCGAAAAAAGAAACAAAATGGCATGTTGGCCGGGGCCGCTCCGGTGACGTTTCGTGTCGAAAAAAGGACGTTTTATGCAGACGGCCCCGCAAGGCGTGGAAAAGCTGTTACAATAGATCCGTGAACCTGTAAAAGATGCCCGGGGGGAGCGTTCCCCACGGGAGCCCTCTGCCCGGGGGAGACCGCCCGGACGGAGACGAAACAGAAGGAGGGACCCTATGAAGAAGCGTATCTTGAGTTGTCTCATGGCGCTGGCCCTGTGCCTGACGCTGCTGCCCGCGGCGGCGCTGGCAGAGGAGGCGGAGGGGACGGCGCAGACGCCCCCGGCCGTGGAGGAACCGGCAGACCCGGCAAACGGGGGAGCGAAGCAGGAGAACCAGCCTGCGGAACAGGGAGAACAGCAGGAGGATCCTGCCGCAAAGCAGGCCGTGGCCGCCGTGCAGGCGATGATCGACGCTCTGCCTGACGCGGAAGCGCTGGACGGCATGGACGATGAGGATGCCATGGCGGTCTACGAGGCGTTTCAGACCGCCTGCGAAGCTTATTATGAAACCCTGACCGAAGAACAGCAGGCACAGCTGAAAAACACGGAGAAGCTGGCGGCGCTGTCCGACTGGTTCAACGCGCAGGTCGCGCCGCTGGAGAATAGCGGAGATATCTTCCCGGATACGGTTGATGCCGATGGCAGCATTATAAGGCATACCAGTTGGCGCCGAAACGGCCCTATTTATGAAGGCGGCGATGGGGACGCGGACTTTACCGACGGCCAATCCTACGTGGTTCAAGGAAGCGACGTAACCATTCATGGAAACTTGACCGTAGGCGGCATCGGCACTCTGATTCTCTGCCAGGGCGCAAAGCTGACGGTGGAGGGCGCTTTGATCTGCAGCGGCAGCTATTCTATTTACGGACAATCAGACAAGGGTAACAACGCCGGACGGCTGGTTATCGAAAATTCCAAGGGCGGCGGCGCGGCAATCCGGTCGTCTGAAAATGGGGCTCCAACCCTTTCAATTTACAGCGGCGAGGTGACGATCAACGGCGGAAACTCCAAGACGCTTATTGACGGGGTCAAGCTGTCCAGCACAAGCCATATCCACCAGGGCACCCTTGACGGCACGGCGCTGTCCCCCGAGGTTTGGGGCGCAGACTCGCTGAAAGGCGGGACGCTCACCCTTGCATACTGCCAGCACGAGCATGATGCCGATCAGAAATTGATTCCCGACGACAGCGGCACCACACATCATCGGCATTGCGAGGCATGCGGCTTTGATTGGGCTTCTGAAGCATGCGATTTCGACAATCCCGATCATTATGTGCCCAATCCCAAAGACAGAGCCAACACCCATCTCCCTGTGTGCGAGTGCGGCAATGAGAGCGAAACGTCCACGCCCCATGATCTGACCTGCGTCCAGACGGACGACGGCAAGGGGCACACGCAAAGATGCATATACTGCTTCTACACCCCCACGGAAAATAACCCCGTAGAGGAGCATCATTACAAAGCAAATGGCGAGTGCGAGAACTGCGGCTTCAAGCCCGTGGCGCGGGACGAGGCGGGCAATCTTTATGAGAAGGTGACAGCCGCCCTGAAAGCCGCCGAGGACGGCAGCTGGGTCATACTGGAAACACAGGCGAAAGACAAGGCAATCGACGAACACATCGAATTCAACGATCCGGGCAAGACGGTCGAGCTGGAAATGAACGGCTACACTCTGACCAGTTCGGGCAATCCGACCCTGACGGTGGAGAACGGCACCCTGAAAATCACCGGGGACGCCGTTATCAACCAGACGGGCGGAAAGGAGATGGCCGCCCCTGCCGTTCGCGTCACCGGCGGCACGCTGATCTTCGACGGCAAATTGAACGCCACCGGCGCAAGCGGCAAGCCCGCTGTTCTTGTCACCGGCGGCACATTGCGGCTCAAGGCAGGCGATGTGCTCAACGGCGGCGTCTCCGTGGCGGGCAGCACCGCCTATGCGAATGTCAACGCCCTGCTGGGCGATGGCCTTGCCTTTGCGAAGGAGGATGAACATTCAATAATCATCGTCAATGGCAATGTTAAGTCCATCGACGAGAACGTGGTAGTCAAGGAGCATAAGCACGGCTTCACGCCGGGCGTCGATGGGAAGTACACCTGCGCCTGCGGCTATACCTGCCCGCATAATGATTTTAAGGACGGAAAATGCACGATCTGCGGCAACGGGTGCGCGCACACGAACGTGGACGAAAACGGCCTATGCCGGAACTGCAAGACGCAGATGGCCGTGGAGAGCGAGACAGGCGGGACCGTGACCTACGGCACAGACTTTAAGGCGGCGATGAAGGCGGCAGAGGATGGCACGACCGTTACGCTGCTGGCGGATATTGAATGGGGCGTGACTCCTCAAGACAGAGCGGCTATTACCGGGGATGGTAAAATTGTTACGCTGAATCTGAACGGGCATACGATCACCGGCGGATGGTTTGATATTGGGAGCAATAACAATCCTACATCCTGCACATTGAAAATCATCGGAGAAGGCAGTCACAAAAGTCTAAGGGGGAGTGGCGGCTACAGCGGTGTTTCCCCGAAGGCTACGCTGGATCTGAGCGAGTGGAAAGGCGGTACGATCAGCTCGATCAATATATCGGATGACTCGCGATATGAAGCAGAAACGCGGGAAGCCGCAGTGATCGTAGGGCTGAAGGCAGGTACGATCGGAAAACTGACGTTCGGGAATAATCAACTTGGCGAACTGAAAAAGACGAAACTGAGCGGCGGCAGCTTTAATGAGATTTGGGTAGCTGATTTTGGGCCGGTCAAGCTTGGCGAACTGCTTGCAGAGGGCTATGCCTTCCAAAATGGGGATGGGTCGTATGTGGAGTACGGAAGAACACTTCAGGGTACGTCTATCTACAACGTCAAGGTCGTAAAATGCCTGCATCCGAACATGAAACCGGATGCAGCAACTGGCGTAGCAACATGCGAATACTGCGGCAAGAGCGGCAATTTCGTAGCCTCGGTGGATGGCAATCTCTATACCGATATGGATGACGCCATCACCTATTGGCTGACAAACGGCGGCACATTGAAGCTGTATGACGATTATACCGCCGCCACTGAAAAAGCTACATGGACTATTGTCTCCGGAGAGCACTCCATCGACCTGAACGGACATATGATGTCGGTTCAAGGTGATGGCAACGCATTCAAGCCCACTAACAATATGCATTTGACGGTTACCGACGGCACGGAGCTCGGTCAGATTACGAATATCCTCCTTGATGGGAGTCAGCGCGGGAGCTTTACGCTGGAGAACGGTTTTGTCGGCAATCTGGTGATGACCGGCGGCGCTGTCGTTACGCTGAAGGGCGGCCACGTTGACAAGCTGGATGTACAGAATTGCTCCGCAAACACAAATCTTTCCATTCAGGGCGGCAGCCTTGGCAAACTGAATATAACGGATTGGGCTGAGGGCATGCATGTTTCCGCCACGGGCGGCAGCCTTGGCGCGTATACACTGCCAAGCGGCAAGATTCTCGCGGATGTGCTGGATCACCAATATTACGCTACAGGCACAAGCCTTGATAAACAGGTGGATACGGCGCAGCCTGTGGAAGAATTCGTTATCAGGCAAGCCCCTCACGACTTTGGATCGACTTCGAAAGCGGCAGCGGTTCCCATTAACGGCAGCATCCCCTTCAGGGTTGACTCGCCCAGTGAAAATGTGGGCGTGTACGATGTGAAGTGGTATCGCAGAACGGACAGCGGCGCAGAACATATGACGCAGAATAGAGTGGATGGCGTGAAGGTCGGTGATAAGCTGGATGTACTCTGCGTGATCACAGGGGCGGATAGACCCGGCGGAGCAATGAAGTGGCAGGTGGCAGTCAAGGACTATACGATAAAGGTCGTGCCTGCCGACCTCAGTCAGGAAGCCGTGGTATTTAAGCAGGTGGCAGATGGTTGGGGAGCCATGGGCAATATCGGAGACGGCAAGGGCACATTCGTATTTACGCCGTATGGCGGCAGCACTGCTTCTCCTACGGAGTTGAGCTATCTCTTTGAGGTATCCTGCAATGAACGAAAGCTGACGGAGGGTTCGGATTACACCATTACAGGAGGAAACATGGCGAAATGGGCCGGAACGTATACGCTGACCATTGAAGGCAAGGGAAACTATACGGGCACGGCGACGCACCAATGGGAGATCAAGCCGTATACGCTTTCAAAGGGCCTTGACGTTGCCCGCATTGACCGGGATTACGACGGCACGACGAATTTGAGCGCTGAAGAGCTTATTGGACTGGGGCGCTTTGTAGAGAATTTAGAGAATAGAAATTCTAAAAATCCGTCCTTGGGCTCCGACCAAAGTGGATGCACGATACGGCTGGGCGCGGAGGATTTCGAGGTCAGCAACGTAAAGCTCGGTTCCGCCGAGGCGGGAGATACAACGGCGAGCTTTACGATCAAGCTGAAGCCGCGCCCCGGGCAGACTGCGGCGAACTTCGTTTTTGAAGACGGAACATCGGAGATGACGGTGAAGGAAGTGTCGGTCTCTACCCGCGAGGCATTCCTCTCTTCCTCGCCCGAAGCCGGGGAACTGAACGTTGCGAACGATCATGCCGGAGTGTATACGCTCGATCTGAGCAAGCTGCTGCCGAAATTGGAAAGCCCCAAGGAATACGGCAAGGTAACGTATGCGCTGGATACGGTCAGCATCAACGGCGGATATTACGATGCAGCGAAGGGGAGCGCGGAAGTCAAGGACGGCAAGCTGATTTTGCCGATCCAGGCCGTGGAAACGAGCACGGAAAGCAACATCGGCACGGTCACGGTGAAGGTGACTTCCGGTAATATTGTCGATTTCGACCTGACCATCAACGTCAATGCTACCAACAAGATCGTCCCCACCGGTACGCCCACCCTGAGCAAGAACACGCTGGCTTGGGGCGAACAGCTTAGCACCATCACCCTCTCCGGCGCAATGAAGGACGGCGATACCGAGGTCAAGGGCACGTTTGCATGGACGAATTCTGCCACAACGCCGAGTGACATGAACGATTTTGAGGCAGAGTGGAAGTTTACGCCCGAAAATACCGATGTCTATGCGGAAATCACTGATACGGTGACGATCAAGGTCATTAAGGCCACCCCCACCGGCGCGCCCAAGTACACCGCCATCAACGCTTCCGGCAAGACACTTGCCGATGCGGCCTTGGCAGTCAATGAAGCCTGGCCGGAGGGCACGGTGCAGTGGGTGGACGAGAACGGCGTGGAGCTGGACGTGAGCGCTGAAGTCAAGGACAACACGGCCTACCGCTGGCGCTTTGTCCCCACGGACGCTGAACACTATAACGAAGCCAGCGGCGCTATCACCCTCTACACCGTTTCCCACAGCGGTGGCGGCGGCTCTTCCTCCGGCAGCTCCGACAACAATCCGATCATCAAGACGGAGACGAAGAACCATGCCGACGGCTCCACCACCAAGACTGAGACCAAGAAGGACGGCACGGTGATCGAGACCACCACCGGCAAGGACGGTTCTGTTTCCAAGACCGAGACCAAGCCTGACGGCAGTTCCGTCACCGAGAGCAAGGCCGCTGACGGCTCCACCGGCACGGTGAAGACCGACAAGAACGGCCAGACCGAGGCGAAAACTGCCTTGAGCAACAAGGCCATCGAGGACGCGAAGAAGAACGGCGAGGCGGTGAAGGCTCCTGTGGAGGTCAAGGCTTCCCGTGATTCCAGCACCGCCCCCACGGTGAGCATCGAGCTTCCCAAGGGCGCAGGCGAGACCAAGGTGGAAATTCCTGTCATCAACGTGAAGCCCGGCACTGTGGCGATCCTCGTCCACGCGGACGGCACCGAGGAGATCGTCAAGAACTCCCTGCCCACCGAGGACGGCATCCAGCTCACCGTCAACGGCGGCGCGACCGTGAAGATCGTGGACAATTCCAAGGACTTCATCGACACCCGCGCCCACTGGGCCAAGGACGCCATCGACTTCGTCAGTGCCCGTGGGCTGGTGAACGGCATGAACGATTCCATCTACGCCCCCAACGCCTCCACCACCCGCGCCCAGCTGTGGACGATTTTGGCACGGCAGAATGACGCAAATCTGAACGGCGGCAATACTTGGTACGAAAACGCTCAGAATTGGGCCAAGGCCAAGGGCATTTCCGACGGCGCAAACCCCAACGCCGACATCAACCGCGCCCAGATGGTGACGATGCTGTGGCGGGCCGAGGGCCAGCCTGCGGCGGGCGGTGCGGCCACGTTTACCGACGTTTCCGCTGACAGCTACTACGCGCAGGCCGTGGCATGGGCCATCGAAAACGGCATCACCACTGGCGTGGGCGGCGGCAAGTTCGATCCCAACACCACCTGCACCCGTGCGCAGATCGCCGCGTTCCTGTATCGCTACATGAAGTAAGCTGGGAAAGACCGAACCGCATCAATAATGGCAGGCACATTCGTGCCTGCCATTATTTTTGCGAAAAACGAGATCAAGACCTCTTATAAGGATCCTCCCCGGCCGAAAGGCCGGGGAGGATAAGCGTAACGGAACGTTGTGAAACGTTCCGTTACTGTCATGTTGGGGCGGTGCGCGTCAATCCGGGGCGCATATAAAACGAGGGGCTGGCGGGTCATGTGACCCGCCGCAGGGCAATGAGCATCCGTATTTTGCAATGTAAATATCTACAAGATGATCAATTACCGCAAGATCCTAGGCCCCACAGCCCGGGACGAAACAAACCCCTTTTTGCCGGAAAACCTGAAGCCAATTGATAGAATTTCAGAGTGCCAGCAACATAGATTGGCAAATAAATATTATTCTTGCTGGTCAGCCAGCAGCTCAACGGCCATTACTTTGCCAGTCTGCACAGAAAATGTATCCAGCTTCTTCCCGCGGAAACTCTAGCCCCGCAGCTTCATCAAAGATGCGGTCCAATGCACACAGAAGTGTAGAATGAGGCCACGGTGCGAACAAACAAAATATCAGAATTATTTAATGCGTTTTGGAGATATAGTTTTGGAATTCTCTAACCGTGGATTGAGCGAGTGCTGCAAGACCAGTGCTGTCTGAAAGAACATATAATAGATTATAACCGCGCTCATACAATTCGATGGCCTCTGCCATACTAGATGCTACAGTTCCAAGAAATTTATTTGAAGGGATAACAATGTTTTCAATCTTTCTAATAGCTTCCTGCACTTTGGGTTCTTGTGGCGTCGCCATATATCCCATTGAGGTTGATAGATCTGTCGGCCCGATGAATATGCCATCCAATCCATCAACTTTTACAATTTCTTCAATATTATTGACTCCTTCAGGGGTTTCGATGGCAATCATGCAGATTATATCCTGGTTGGCACCTTTATAATAGCTAGACTTGTTCATACCATAGCAAACGGCTCGATGACTGCTAGCAATCCCACGAAATCCCTCCATAGGATACCGACAGCTTTTTACCGCATATTCGGCTTCTTCACGGGTGGATACATAAGGAATGTGGACACCCGCTGCACCGCAATCTAATGCCTGCTTCACGAGAACCATGTCATTCCAAGCAACGCGAACAATAGGGATACAGGGGGTTCCCTTTAATGATTGCATCATTCCAATAAAGAGGGGAGTGGTTGTCGGAGCATGTTCAGCATCAATAATCAATGCATCAAATCCAGCCTCAGCTAAAATCTCAGAACTGACATTACTTCCAAGCTGTGCCCAAGCAGCGCATACTTTCCCCTTTTCTCGCAAACGTTTTGCAATGCTATTATCAATAATGGAATACATAGGCAAAGACTCCTCATTTCCTTTAAAATACTACCGAGCAAGCATTTTCAAAGGCTCCGCCAGGCATCACATTAGCGGTATCTGGCGGGGCCAATTCAGGTTCAATCCTTGCAAAAATACTTATCAACTTGCTCCCAATCTACATCAATCCCGAGTCCAGGTTTATCCGTTAGATGAATCTGCATATCGGAGTCCAAAATCAGAGGTTCTTTTAAAAGCTCTGTACGGAGGGGATTTTCATTGAGTTCATACTCAATGAAGGGGACATTTGTTAGAGATGCGGCAAAATGCGCATTAGCAGCATTTAATACACCTGAGAAGAATGTATGCGGTGCAAAAAGTTTATTGTGCGCCAGAGCAACAGCAGCAATCTTTCGACTTTCAGTGATCCCGCCAGACCAACCGATATTGAGTTGAACAACATCCAAAGCTCCCATTTCAATCAATTCAGTGAATCGGCCTAAACCCTGCTCTGACTCAATACCCGCTACCAGAGTTTTTCCCAGTGCTTGAGCGATTCTGACATATCCATGTGCATCGTCATTTCGGCTAGGTTCCTCAACCCAATATATATTATACGCGTCAAACAAATCTTTGTTTGCAATAACAGAGTCTGTGTCCCAAGTACAATTCATATCTACCATCAGCCGAGCAGATGGGCCAATTGCTTCTCGGACTGCAGCAATGCGGCGTACATCTTCATCAAAGGAGATGGTATGGTCGCCCCCATTCATATAGCGCAAAGGAGAGTTGACCAAGTCCTTCGTACGCCCAATTTTCATTTTATAGGCGGTAAAGCCCATGGCGCGATATTTTTCCATCTCACGCTTCAGGTCATCAATGGTCTTATTTTCCGCATAAAATCCAGCACTTGCATAGGTAGGAACTTTGCTGCTATTAGCCCCCAGCAGCTGATACAGGGGCATATTAGCAGCTTTACCAAGAAGATCCCACAGAGCAATGTCAATACCGCTGATAGCTCCCATTACCATGCCGTGCCGGCCACTGGCCCAGTTGTTCCAAGCCATTTTATTCCAAAGAAACTCAATGTTCAAAGGATCTTCTCCAATTAGAAGATGAGCAAGCTGCTTCTCCACCAGAATCTTCATAGCTTGCATATTTCCACCAAAGGTTGCAGCTTCTCCGATTCCATAGAGCTCCGTATCTGTGTCAATACGAATTAGCACAGACATACGATTCAAGCAAGGAGTACACCCATCTGCAATTATAGTTTTACATGGATACTTTAAACAGATTGCAGAGATTCCTGTGATTTTCAAAAAGGAACACCTCCTAATATAATTTTTCCAGCCCAGCCATGAGCAAAATTCAAAGAGAGTAATGAATGCAAGAGACTCCGGCCATGGCTGAAGCCTGGAATCACTCCATTGATATAGAAAGCGGAGCCTCTTTTGGTATGATTAGTTTGTAAAGAAAATCAATCAGAAAGGGGCTGGTCGCTATCTACCGACAGGAAATCATTCAGGATGTGACATTGTTTACATCCCAAAGTGCCACTGCGTTCTGTGATAAGCTTTTCAGCGGTCTGTGCTTTAACTGGCCAGAGCGGCGCCGGGCGGCGGGGCTTTTCGAAGGAAGTCATAATCTGTGCTTTTATCGATATGAAATGCGAGGGTTTCACGCAGATCACAGATTTGGCGAATTATCTGGACAATAACCGACTCACTGCATATAACTTTCGAGCACAGAACCCCACTTGCGCGGAAAATGAGCTCTGCTCTCACGGAGATATAACACCACCGTCACGGCCGTGAGGTCCACGGTGAGCAGAGGGGCAAAGCCCCTCTGCTCCGTAGAATCACATCACACTCGGCTCCGGTGGTTAATAACCTTTCCAGATTTTTCCCAGATATTCTGCTCACTCCGGATGTATCCGTCAACCGGTCTTTCGGAGAGCGGCGCAAGGTTTTCAGCTTTGGCTTGTCCAGCGTTCCTAGTAAAACTTGTGTTTTACTCATCCATAAGCTATTTTAATAGATTTGGAATCAACAAAGACAGTGTAGGTACATAGGTAATAACTAACAAGTCAACGATAAGCACTGCAAAGTGAATAATTAAATATCTCATCATTCCCTCAACTTTTACCTTAGCACTGTCACAGACCACATATAGGTTTACTCCAACCGGGGGCGACACCATTCCTACAGCCAAATTTGACATCATAATGATACCAAAATGGACCAAATTCACATCGAAGCTTGCTGCAACCGGAGCCAAAATAGGAGCAAGAATCACCATGGCAGCACCGGCTTCACAGAACATGCCAACCAAAAGGAGTAGTACATTTACAAGAAGCAAGAATATATATTTGCTGCTAGAGATCCGAAGGAAGGCACTCGCAACAAGTGAGGGAATATTTGCTTTTGTTAAGATCCATGCAAAAATGGTCGAACAGCCAATAATGATCAACACGGTAGCACATGTGAGGCAACTATCCAGCAAAATTTTACGAAGATCTTTTATTTTAATCTCGCGATAGACAAACACGCCCACTATAAAACCATATACCACAGCGATGACAGCTGCTTCGGTTGCAGTGCAAAAACCGCCGTAAATACTGCCCAGAATAATAACCGGCATTGCAAGCGCAAAAATGGATTCTTTAAATGCATTCCAGCGCTCAATCCATGTGCTTTTGGGCTTAACGGATGCATTATTCTGCCGCTTGCACATCATATGTGCGGTTATCATAAGTGTGATCGCGATAAAAAGGCCGGGAAGGATACCAGCTTTAAAAAGATCTCCAATCGATTCCTGTGTAGAAACTCCGTACATGATAAGCCCGATGCTTGGAGGAATGATGACTCCCAACTCTGCAGAGGAAGCAACAGTGGCCGCGGCAAAGTTCTTATCATAATTGTGTTGCAGCATCTCCGGTATGATAATAGCACCAATCGCAGCAGCTGTTGCTGCACTAGATCCAGAGAGTGCGGCAAAAAAAGCACATGCGGCCACAGCTACCATGGCTAATCCACCATGAATATGTCCCAAAAAAACATCGCAAAAATTGATAAGGCGTCGAGACATACCGCCTGCGCTCATTAGGTTCCCGGCTAACACAAAGAAAGGAATCGCTAATAACGTAAACCCCGAACAGCCAGAAAATATGCGCTGAGTGATAATTGCCATATTCAGTGAACCATCAATAAGCAGCGCAAGAAGAGAAGATCCAGCCAGGACAAACGCAATTGGGATGCCCAACAGCAGCAGGATCACAAATGTAATAAATAGCACACCGATCATGCGGCTTCAGACCATCCTTTCAGCAATTTTTCGAATAGGTAAAATACAGAGTCTAATGTCATCAAGGTAAACCCGAAGGGAATGGCTGCGTACATTAAACCCATAGACCACTTGAGCATAGGGGTAGTGTTATTCCAGAGAGAGGCAGACAGGCGATAGCCAAATGTTGCTAATAGTGTTAGCATTACAATCTGGATCAGCAGTGCAAGAACGGAAATTACTTTGCTTACGTTCTTAGGCAGAATCATATTGATAATGTCCAGTCCCACCATAGAGCCTTTGCGTACGCATAGTGCACCACTGATAAAGGCACACCAAACCATTGTGTATTGCGAAAGTTCTTCGCTCCAAGGCAACGAGGCATGAGCCCATCGAAAGACTAATTGTGCGGATACAACGATGACCATCAGGACAAGCATTGCAATCACGATCCATTCCAACATGAGGTTAAGCCATCTGTCAATCTTTTTCATTGCAGAAATCATGGAATCCTCCTGTTTCGCATCAGGCCATTGCCTGAATTTCAGCGATTGCTTCTCCCCACTTAGCATTGTACTTCTCATACAGAGGCTCAACAACTTGCTTAAAGGCAGACTTGTCCACTTCATTCACACTCATGCCGTTTTGAGTAAGATCTTCCAACTCAGAATCATAGTTTGCAGCATTCGCTTCTCTCTGGAAAGTAACCGTATCTGCTACGCACTCCAGAACCAGAGCCTGCTGTTCCGAGGTCAGATTATTAAAGGTGCTGGTGCTAATCATAACGGGGAGAACAGGGTAAATGTGTTCGGTGAGAGAGAGGTACTTCTGGACGGAATAGAACTGAGAGGCATCAATAACAGAGATAGGATTCTCCTGGCCGTCAATAGCGCCTGTCTGGAGTGCTGTGAAGAGTTCACCAAAGCTCATAGAAACAGCATCGATACCAAACATATTCAGGCCTTCAACGCAGACCGCAGACTGTAAAGTTCGCATACGCAAGCCAGTGCAATCAGAAGGAGCCTTAATAGGGCGGAGGTTATTGGTCATGTTCCGGAAGCCCAAGTCGAAGAAGCCCAGAACCTTCAGACCTTGGTTCTCCAGTCCGGCAAATGCACTCTGACCAATTTCTCCATCAAGGACCTTGTAAACCTGATTCAGATTATCAAAAAGGTAGGGCATATTGAAAATATCCAGTTCGGAGTCGAATCCAGTCAGAGTAGCGACCGCCACCACACACATGTCGATGGCTCCCAATTGCAGACTTTCGGCCATTTCCTTCTCGTCGCCCAAAGCTCCATTGCCCTGCACATCAACTTTAATAGTTCCACCGGAGCGATCCTCAATCAATTCTTTGAAATGCAGAGCAGCTTTGTGAAAGCTATGAGATTCCGCTTGGCCATGACCAAAAGTCAGGGTAATGGGGTTAGAAGAAGTAGCAGAGATATTAGAATCGTTTTGATCAGCAGGTTTTTCTTTTTGGGCACCGCAACCAGAAAGACAAGTCAGGCACATAGCAAGTGCAAGAATCAATGTAATCATTTTCTTCATAGCGTTTTTCTCCTATCTCAATAATTATGGTTATAACCAAATAAAAAAGGATACTAATTTGACTGTTAATGAAAATCAATCATTTCGGGAAATGGATGAAGTTATTGTTATTGGGAAAGTCCCGTTTGATGCAGAATGAACTTTAAATACGTTCAACGGTACCCTCCCAAGTATCCATTGCCTTCTTGTGAGAATGTTCATCATACCAGTGCTTAGTTACGGTTTTGGCCCTAGTATAGAAACGAACACCATCCAACCCCAAAACATGCTGATCACCGAAGAAAGAACCTTTATTGCCAGAGAAGGGGAAGTAGGCACTAGGAACGGGGATACCAACATTGACTCCGACCATACCGCCATCGGTGCGAAGTTCAAATTCACGAGCATAGTAGCCGCTTTGCGTGAAAATGACAGATCCATTTGCAAACGGATTGGCATTCATGATTGCCAGTCCTTCCTCAAAATCCTTCACTCTCTTAATCACAGTTACAGGTCCGAAAATCTCACGATCGCCCACAGTCATACCAGGTTTAACGTGGTCGAAAATGGTAGGTCCAACAAAGTAACCGTTCTCGTAGCCGGGAACCTCAACATCACGACCATCCAAAATCAGCTCTGCACCTTCTTCGATACCTTTCTGAATCCACCCACAAACCTTATCTCTATGCTGGGCGGAAACTACAGGACCCAAGTTTGTCTCGGGGTCATAAGCACACCCGACCTTCATTGCCATTGCTTTTTCTTTTAGCAGAGCCACAAACTCGTTTGCAATACTCTCTTGGACAACAATGACAGGGAGAGCCATACACCGCATACCCGCACAGCCATAGGTAGCGTTGATGATAGCGTTGGCAGCGCTTTCAATATCAGCATCTTCCAGAACCATGGCGTGGTTTTTTGCTTCGCATTGTGCTTGCACACGCTTTCCGTTTGCAGAAGCAACAGAATAGATGTGTTTACCGACGTCAGTGGTGCCGACAAAAGTGACTGCCTTAATTCGGGGATCCGTCATGAAAATTTCAGCTTCATTTCGGCTGCAGGTAACAAGATTGACCACACCTTTGGGGAAATTAGCTTCAGTATAGAACAGTTCCAAAATCCGCATGGAAGTCAGTGGAGTCAGACTGGCAGCCTTCAAAACAACTGTATTGCCGGTAGCTATGGCTAGAGGAACCATCCAGCCCCAAGGAATCATGGCGGGGAAGTTAAATGGCACAATACCGGCCACAACGCCCAACGGCATCCGGTAAGTTGCAGTGTCAAAGCCTGCCGTCACCTGCAGAGAAGCATTTCCCTGAGAAATAAACGGCGTAGCACACGCAAGTTCTGTAGGTTCAATTGCCTTGAGAACATCTCCACGCGCCTCAGACAGAGTCTTACCAAGCTCTTTGGAACACAGAAGAGTTAGTTCATCAAGATGCGCTACCAGAACGTCTCTCCATTTGAACATCATCTGGGTACGTTTGCTAATAGACATCTTGGACCATTCGGGGAATGCAGCTTCTGCAGCAGCAATTGCTTCTTCCACCTCATCAATAGTACAGCAAGGCACCTCTGCCATAATCTCACCAGTGCTAGAGTTGGTGACCGGCATCCATTTGTCAGTCTTAGACGCTTTCCATTCGCCATTTACACAATACTTTTTTCTCTCAACCATATAAAAGCCTTCTTTCTACACACTATGAGTTTCCTGCCTCTTTTCGCAAAATGATCAATCTTGCATTTCCAATATACATCAGTACTTATCGCGTGTCAATATTGAAAAACGATTTATGGAAAATTTTATCATATTCTTAATTATAATTTTGATAATCAAAATTAAAACTGCTTATTCAAATTTTTGGCTTGACATCCAAAAATAATGCGGTATACTATAAATATATGTCAAGAAAGAGTGGTAGACTTGAATATGTCAAATTCTGCAGAACGTCAGACCAATCAATCATCTCTTAGATTGCTTCGGATTATGGAATGCCTTGCTGCGCAGCGCACCCCAATGCGAGTGCAGGAAATAGCAAAAAAAGTAAATATGACTCAAGCCACCGTTTCACGCTATCTTTATGCCCTCCAGGATGCAAAATATATATATCAAGATTCAGAGACCTCACGTTATGCGCTGACATGGCGAGTCTGCCATTTAAGTGAAAATCTGCAGTCATTTCTCAGCCTTCGAAATATTACAACTCCCTTTATCAATAATTTGGCAAACTCACTATCTCTTGGTGTATGTCTTGTTGTAAACCAAAACAATGAGTGCATGTATCTTGACTGCATCGATAATCCAAATTCTCCTTCATTGCAACGAATTGGGAAACAGGCACCTCTTCATGCTACCGGATCCGGAAAAGTACTCCTCTCTCAATATAACGATTTTCAATTAAATGAGTATATTTCCAATACAGAGCTGAAAAAATATACGAAATATACTATTACGGAACCCGACGAGTTGCGCAAAGAGTTAGATAAGGTGCGTCGACAAGGCTTTGGTATGGACGAGCAAGAATGCGAATTGGGCTTAAGGTGTATCTCTATGCCGCTGCATGATTATTCTGGCAATATTATTGCTTCCGTTAGCATATTTGGTAACCTCGATGATATGAATGATCAACGCATTCATGCCGAAATTTGCCCATTGTTGAAAAAGGCAACCGATGTAATTTCTTCCCGCCTCGGTTTCGACAGATAATGTTAAAATCCTTTTTTAGAAGTGTGCAGTTGCTTAGTACGTTATTACGTGTGAAAAATAGCGATGTCCCAGAGCTTTTCTGAGCTTTGGGACATCGTTTCACTTATCTTTGATGAATACGCCAGATCCACCTTCAGCAGGAGGCTGGTATTTGCCATGGTGTCTTCAAGAACCTCACCGGTTCCGTTGTGGTCGTAGATCTGCATGTACAGATTTCCAAACGTGGAGCCGCGCTCCACCGGTTCAAACTGGAGTTCTCTGGATGGAGCGGTCATCCATTGGCTGCGGGACTTCCGGTCACTGAGAAATTGAAAGAATTCCCCGGCTTCCGTAAAGCTTTGGCTGAAGCTGTCTGCGAAGATTTTGCGTTCTGTCATTTGTCTGTTCCACCTTTCAAATACATATTTCTCAAATCCGCCAAAGCGGTATTTGGACAAAAAAAGAACGCCTTGATCTGAGTAATCAAATCAAAGCGCAAAATGAGAGGCGAAACCGATTGTTCGCCCAGAAATGCCAATATGGATCGGCTCACAGCTTATAAAGCTCCTGTCGGAGATAAAATCTAATAAGTACGGAGATAGGATACCATGAGATCTACAAGTGTGCCAGAATACCTGTTTCTGCTTTCCGGGCGAAAAATGCGTAAAGCGACACGCTGCTGATGGCAACGGCATCTCAGACCTTGGCAATTGTGGTGGGCGGCAGAATGTATATCGGCGAGTTCAAGAAGAAAAACCTCCTGCCCCAGACCCTCTCCCGCACCTTGGAGGACTCCGGCACGATCATCAGCCCTCTGGTTCCTTGGTCTTTGTGCGGCGCCTATATGGCGGGCACCTTGGGGGTCTCCACCATGTCATATCTGCCCTTTGCCATGTTCTGCTGGCTGTGCCCTGTACTGGCCATTGTATATGGCTTCACCGGCAAATTCTTCTGGAAGACCGGCGAAAAGTCCAGCCAGAAAGTCTACCAGCCCAGCACATTGATGGAAGCTTCCTGATAATTCATTGAGATAAGACCGCACCAAGAGCAGAGCAGCTGCCACAAGTAAGCGAACAGGCTTATTTTTGTGGCAGCTGCCTTTTTCACGCGAGACAAGGCCGGGCGGCCGGAGTGCATCTGTGATCGCACGATATTATGAGATGTTTAAGAAAACCGGTATTGGAAAGCTACGGTGGAAGTGGAGCTTTGATAACGCTTATATTGTCGTTTCAGGCCAATCGGTGATAGGTGCTTAGACAATATAAACATTTACTGCAAAAATGAATCACAAGTTCAAGCTCAGGCGTATCAATATTGATACACCTGAGCTTGAACTTCGACAAAAGTGACCGGTATCGTGTAGAATAGAGAGTACAGAAGAAAAGATAACGGTCATTATAAATAAATTTTAAGGAAGTATAATTAGCGAAACAAACAAAGTATTTTTCAAAATATATAGTTTATTCTCAAAAATAAAAACTGGCACAATAATTGCTATGTTAATCAACAGAAACTGATGATCGTCTAAAAAAACATAAACATTTTATAGAGGTGATAGACCATGGAAAAGAAAGTCGTGCTCGGCATCATTCTAGGTGACCATGCTGGCAGCAGTCCGGAAATGGTTGCCAAAGCGGTTCTTGCTAATGAGGAGACGTATATTCCGGTGCTGACAGGAAATCTGGAGCGGTTTTGCATTTCCTGCCAGCATGTTGCGGGTGCCGACCGACTGGACATCCGACCTTTGGATGGTCGTCCTTTGGAGGGCGGTGCCAATGTGGTGTATTTCTGCGATGTCCCGGCGGGACCGGATATCCATTTCTCTACAGTGACTAAAGACAGCGGCCGCCTTCAGTATGACAGCATGGAGAAGATGATGGAACTGGAGCGGGCTGGAATTGTAGATGGCTACTCCATGGCACCCATCACAAAGGCGGGATTCCATGCGGCAGGGTTGGACTTCAGTTCTGAGTTTGAAGTTTTCGCGAAATTCTACGGCGTTCCCAAATGTGCTTCCGTTATTAAATGCGAGAATATTTTCCGATCCACCGTGGTGGGACACTGCGCGTTCCGGGAGATCGTGGAGCGGCTGACGCCGGATGGGATTGTGGACACAGCTCACGCCCTGCTGGATACCATGGCCATCTTTCTGGGACGGGAAAACTGCCGTATAGCGGTGGCGGCGCTGAATCCACACGCTGGGGAGGATGGACTGTTCGGCAACGAAGAGGCCACCATTATTCAGCCCGCCATTGACCGTCTGCTGGCAGAAGGAAATCAGGTCATCGGCCCCTGTCCGGCAGATACGGTGTTTCTTAAGGCCCGCAGCGGTGAAGTGGGCGGCGTGGTGTTTTTGTACCACGATCAGGGCAATATTGCCATGAAGAGTTGTTTTTTCGGTGACGGTGTACTGATTTATACTGGCATTCCCGCCAATGTGGTCTCTGTTGGCCATGGTCCGGCCTACGGCAAGGCGGGCAAGGGAACCGCCGATCCCAAGAACCTGATTTCAAGTGTGGAGGTTCTGCGGGAGCTGGTCCTAAAAAAGAAGACATGATGGATATACAGACCTTTATCCACCCGTACTTACAGATTTATACCAAGTGTTTCTTGATCCGAACAGATCATTGCAACGTGTGGATTGACACTGGGCTTCGGGGCGGATGGGACAGCGTGCAGTCCGCCTGCCTGACCAATGGTCGGCGGAACGCGGCGCTGTTGACACATGGGCACTGGGACCATATCGGCGGCGTGAACAGAATCCGCCGGGGTGGCGGATTGGTGTATGGCAATGAGGCTGACCGCCGGGAATTGACGGAGCCAGACTGGCAGTGGCTGTGGCAGTTCGGACAATTGACGGGGGATTTTGAGCTGCCACCCGCCCGGAAAGATGTATTCTATGATTCCATAGAGCCGCCTATGAACCTGGACTATACGGTGACAGATGGCGATGTGTTGGCGTTTGATGGACTGCGATTCCGGGTGATTGCGGTGCCCGGACACTCGGCTGGCAGTGTTTGCTATTTGGAGGAGAGCAGCGGTACGCTCTTTACCGGCGACGCTATCATGGGCAGCGGCTTTTTTGCCGGTACACCGCAGATTTCCGACTTTGAAGCCTACGATCATTCCATGGAACGGGTGAAGGGACTGTGTGTCAGCCGGGTCTTCACAGCCCACACTGACCCAGTGAATGGAAGGGATCTTCTGCGGCTGGCTCAGGCCAGTCAGGACTGCGCCGTGCGGATGCGCCGTGCGGTGGAGATCTATGTGAATAGCACCAACGGGCCGGTTACAGTCCGGGACGCCGCCAGAGCCATTGCCCGGACGGAGGGAAAAAACGTTGGCGGTGGTACCTGCGTGTCTGCGCTGGCAGCCCTATGGCAAATGGATGATCCGCGAGCGAAGGCTTGCGCTTCAGGATACATCTGCGGGACCTGATCGCCCCTGCATATTCCTTCGCACAGATCAAAAATAAAAATTTTAGGAGGATCACATGAAAAAGGTATTTGCAATGCTTCTTGCGCTGACCATGACCCTGAGCCTGGCCGCCTGCGGCCAGAAGACCGAGGAACCCGCAAAGTCCGATAATCCCGCAAAGACCGAAGCACCTGCCGCAAACGACAATGCGGATGTGAAAAAGGTTACCATGAAGTTTGCCGGTACTACCACCGCCGATCCGGCACTGGGTGAGTATCAGGCTATGCTGATGGTGGAAGAGTTGGTGGAGAAATATTCCGAAGGCACCATTGATGTGGAGGTCTACCCTGCTTCCCAGTTGGGCAGCAACGTTGAATTCTCCGAGGGCGTTGCGCTGGGAGAAATCGAGGCGGCTGTCTGCGGCTTTGACGGTTTGGGCAACTATGCACCTGTGGCCAATGCACTCTGTATGCCCTATCTGTTTACCTCCAACGAGGATGCCATGAGTAAGATCTGGGGAGACACTGACGTGCACAAGGCTCTGGATGAAGCCTTTGCTGGCATTAACATGCAGATCGTGGGCTATGTGAACCGCCCCTTCCGTGTGGTCTGCAACAACGTCCGCAGCGTCAAGAGCCCTGCCGATATGAAGGGCCTGATCCTGCGTAGTCCTACCTCCGCTGTGAACACCGCCATCAACTCCGCCATGGGCGCAACTCCTGTTACTATCTCCTGGGGCGAAGTCTACACTTCCATGAGTCAGGGAGCCTGCGACGCCGTTGAGAATGCCATCACCGAACTGAAATCCATCAACTTGGAGCAGCAGTGCAAGTACATCTCCGAAACCAACCACACCGGTGGCCTGATCCCTATGTTTGTCTGCAAGTCCTGGTTTGACGGTCTGGCCCCCATTCAGCAGGAGGCAATTATCAAGGGTTTCGCTGAGGTCACCGAATGGCGCAGCGCCGCTCTGGAGGAGGAAGTTAACGCCGCCTGGCAGGCCTTTGCCGATGCCGGTGCCGAAGTGCTGCGCTATGAGGACATTGACAGCGAGGCATTCAAGAAAGCTTGCTCCGGCGTTGCAGATGAGTTCATTGCCAAGGGCGACTTCACTCAGGAGTTCTATGATGCCCTGAAGGGCTGAACTTTGGTACCAAAAAGCAGCGCTTCCAAGACTGAACCATCCGGGAAGGGGCATTCGCTCCTTCCCGGGTCGGAATTTGCCAAAGGGCTTCACTTGATAAAAGGCCACAGTGGGGACTGAGGCTTGTTATCAGGTGAAACCCGGGTGTAAGTGAAATAGGAAAAGAAAGGGGTTCTGATATGACCAAATTCATGAAGTTCAAGGACTGCGTGGACACAATCTTTGACTGGATATCTACAGCTGCGAAATTTTTCTCAGCCTGTCTCCTGATTGTAATGATCTGCGCGGTCTCCGTACAAGTGGTGGGGCGTGTGCTGGAGTTCCGGGTACCCGTCACCGAGGAGATTGGTACGTATTCCCTGATCTGGATGACCTACATTGCGTCCATTGCCGTCATCATCAAGGGTGAGCATCTGACGGTTGACCTGTTTCTGAACCGCTATAAGCCCGGCCAGCGCCGGGTGGTTCGGGTTTTTATTGATGTGCTGCTGATTGTTTTCTGCGGCATGCTGATGCTGTTTGGCTTTCAGCTTTGCCAGAATCCTATCATTATTAACGGGCAGACGCCGGCGTTGCAAATGTCCCGTCTATATGTGTATCTGAGTGTTCCCATCGCAATGACCTTTGCAACTCTCTTTGCGGTATATGACCTGATCGTGGCTGTGGCGGATATTGCTTTCAAGGGCGGCCTAACGGAGGAGGAAAACCGGAGAAAGGCCATTGAAGAGGCCAAACACGAAAAGGAGCTGGAAGCCGAAGAGGCGGAATTCAAAAAGGTGTTCCTTGCTAATGAGGAACATAAAGAAAAGGAGGAGAACCAGTAATGATCGGTGCTGTTATGTTTTTCCTACTGATCGGACTGATGTTCATCGGTGTGCCCATCGCGTTTTCCATGGGACTTTCCGCCATCATCATGCTGCTGATCAACGCAACAGCCACACCTGTGGCCATCACTACCCGTGCAGTGAACAGTTTGGACTCCTTCACCACCATGGCCATTCCTTTTTTTATGATGGCATCCTCCATCCTCTCCGGTTCCAACGTAGGCGTGAAGATCTTTCGCTTTGCCGGCACGCTGGTGCGGCATTTGCGGGGTGGTCTGGCCCATGTGAACGTGCTGACCAGTATGATCATGGCAGGCATGTCTGGCTCTGCCGTGTCGGATGTGTCCGGCATCGGTCGTATGGAGATCGACGCCATGGAGGAAGCCGGTTATGACACCGACTTTTCCGCCGCGGTGACAGCGGCATCCTCTACCATTGCTCCCATCATTCCGCCCAGCACCTCCGCTGTGCTGTACGGCTCCATCACCGGTGTATCCATTGGCGCGCTGCTGATTGGAGGCCTGGTGCCCGGTATACTGATGGGTATTTTACAAATGATCATCTGCTGGTTTACCTCCAAAAAGCGGGGCTATCCCCTGCAGCCAAAGGCCAGCGGACGGGAGATTTGGATCTCCTTCAAGGACAGCTTCGCAGCACTGATGATGCCTGTTATCCTGATTTCCGGCATTCTATCCGGATACTTTACCCCCACGGAGGGTGCTTGCGTAGCGACAGTGTATTCCATTCTTATCGGGCTATTCGTGTATAGGACATTGACGCTGAAAAAGCTCTTCAAAATTTTGATGAATACATCCGTGTTTGCCGGCGCGACATTGTTTGTATTGTCAATGGCCTCCATTTTCGGCCTGGTGCTGACTCACAACCAGATCCCCACCAAGCTGACGGCTTTCTTCCTGAGCCTTTCCGACAATAAGTACATCATCCTGTTCCTCATCAATATCCTACTGTTGATTCTGGGTATGCTGATGGAAGGCAATGCTATCTACATGATCATGGGGCCCATTCTGGGTATGATGGCGGTGGAACTGGGCTGCCATCCTATTCACTTTGGCATCATGGTGATCTTCAACCTGACTCTGGGCCTCATTACTCCTCCGGTAGGCCTGTGCCTGTTCCTAACGCAGAAGGTAGCGAAGATTACCACAGCGCAGATGATCAAGTCGATTATGCCATTTGTTATTATGATGATTATCTGCCTCTTTATCATTACCTATTTTCCGCCAATCGTCACTTGGCTGCCAACACTGTTCAAACTTTGCTGAAGGAGGTACGCTATGTTTGACTTTACCGGTCAGGTCATTGCCATTACCGGTGCCTCCAGCGGCATTGGGTTGGAAATTGCCCGCAAGTTCTATCTGGCGGGCGCCCGACTGGCGCTGTGTAGCCGCTCGGAGGAGCGGGTTCGCAGCGCAGTGGCAGATTGGGCGGATACCAGCGACGCGAGACTGTTGATTATTTCTGCAGACACATCTATAATTAAAGATATTTACAGATTTCGGGATGCCGCCGTGGAGAGGTTCGGCCGCATCGATGTGTGGGTCAATAATGCTGGGATTGAACATCCGATGCCCACTGTGGAAATGACACAGGAGATTTTTGATGCAGTGGTGAACACCAACTTCCGGGGCTATTACTTCGGCTGTCAAAGTGCGGCACAGGATATGCTCCGCCGAGGTGAGGGGGGGACGATTGTCAACATCGGCTCAGTCAATGCAGTTACGGTGGTGCCGGGGCAGGCGGTGTATGCCGCCACTAAGGCTGCCATTTCCCAGATGACCAAGCTGTTTGCCAGAGAGTGGGGACGGGACGGTATCCGGGTCAACTGTGTTGGCCCCGGCAGCATTCCCACCCGGATCAATGAAGAGAAATATAAGGTTCCCGGAGCGGAGAAAGCCATGCGGGAGAAAATTCCCATGGGCCGCCGCGGCGATGTGAGCGAGGTGGCGGACGCAGTTCTGTATCTGGCCTCTGGTGAGGCATCCTACATCACGGGACAGACACTCTTTGTGGACGGCGGCTTGACGCTGGTTCACGGCTGACGGTGTGCTTCGAGAAAGGGTGGTGCTTCATGCGAGAGTCATATGAGCGTCCATGGGTGGGCTTTGTTCTGGGAGACCAAGCGGGCATTGGCCCCGAGATTGTGCTGAAGTTGCTGAAACGGCCCCACCTGTATGATCTCTGCAAACCTGTTATCATCGGAAATTTTGAATTGCTGTGCCGAACGGCACAGCACATCAATCCGGATTACCTGTTAGTCCCCTACCAACCGGAGGAATTCCGCGCCCTGTTCCCTTATGGCTCCCGGAAAGGTGGTGTCCCCGTGGTGAATATTGATGGGGACATCGATCATGTCATCACGGGGATGGTGAATACAGCGGCTGGCTGGATTGCTTACCATTCCATTGTGGAGGCATATGCCCTGCTGGAGCAGGGGATCATTGAGGGCATGGTGCTGGCACCTGTGACTAAGGAGGCGATCTCCAAGTGCGGTTGTGGCTTCCATTCGGAATATGAAATTCTGGCTAGTTGTGCCGGTGTGGAAGAGGCTCAGACCGTGGTCAAGGGAGGCAGTATCCTCCGGGCCTCTGTGGCAGGGCATGTTCCCTTCCGGGAGATTGTTAGCTGCCTGTCTTTGGAGCGAGTGGTTACCACCGGCCGCCGTCTGGCGAACATGATTCGTCTGGTATACGGACAAGCTCCCAGAATTCTTATTGCAGGACTGAATCCCTGTCTGGAGGACGGTATTCTGGAGCGGGAGGAACGAGACATTATCCTGCCTGGTATGCTGGAACTGCGAAAGCAGGGAATCGAGATAGACGGCCCCATGCCGGCAGATGAGATTTTCAACCATGCGCTGGAGGCGCACTATAACGGCATCCTCTATATGTACCACGATCAGGGCAATATTGCCATGAAAACGCGAATGTTCCAGACCACAGCCTGTATCTATACTAATGTGCCCTATCCCATTCTGTCTCCGGGACATGGCAGCGCACTGGATATTGCGGAACTGGGGGTGGCCAATCCTACCAATATTGCTTACGTTCTAACCACGTTGACGGATATTATCCGGATTAGACGCCAGCTGAGCACAGACGCTGAGCAGATCACACAGGCGGAATAAGCAGAGAGGGGGCGGCAGGTTGATGACAGATAGGGAATTGCGGCAGATGCTGGAAGCCATGCGGATACCCATGATGATTGCCGACGGATCCGGCGGCGTATTGATGGAAAATATGGCTTGGGTCGACCTTCGGAAAACTCTGCAAGATGGGTTCGACGCGGAACTGAAAAACGCAGTTCTGCAGGCAGAAAGCACTGGCACCGAGCAGATCCTGAAAATCAGTCGACAGAAGCTGCTGGTCACGCCGCTGTCCCATGACCGTTTTCTGATCCAAATGCAGGGTGAGCCGATAGAGCGCCTAAAGCGGCAGTACGAGGATACGGTGCAGACCACCTCTGCCTATCAGGAAACGCTTTCCAGCTTCGGTATCCACAACTGCATCGCCACCAGCGACAGTATGATTCGCATTTTTATGAAGGCTAAACAGGTGGCGGCCTATCCCACAACGATTCTCCTGCTGGGAGAGACCGGCGTGGGTAAGGAGGTGGTCTCATCCTACATCCACCACAACAGCGACCGCAACGACAAGCCTTTCATCAAAATCAACTGCAGCGCTATCCCAGAGCCGTTGATGGAAGCGGAGCTGTTCGGCTATGAACGCGGCGCTTTTACAGGCGCACGGGAAAAGGGAAAGATGGGGCTTTTTGAACTGGCCAACCACGGAACCATTCTGTTGGACGAGATTGGTGATATGAGCTTTGCCCTGCAAGCCAAGCTCCTGCGGACAATTCAGGAGAGCGAGATTATGCGGGTAGGCGGTACCCAGCCTATCCATCTGGATGTGCGGATTATTTCCGCTACTAGCCGGGATATTGAGGAAATGGTGTCTGCCGGCCGTTTTTTGGATGCCCTTTATTATCGCCTTAACGTGGTGGAGCTGCAAATCCCGCCTCTGCGGGAGAGAAGAGAGGACATTATTCCACTGGCTGAATTCTATTTGCAGCATTTTTGCGAGACCTACAAGCTGGAACGGGAGTTTTCTCCGGACGTGCGCACCTGCTTTTTACGATATGACTGGCCCGGTAACGTAAGGGAGCTGCGGAACACCGTGGAAAATCTGGTGGTTTCCGCCATCAGTACGGTAATTAGCTGGGAGGATCTACCGACCCGCATCGCAAGATTGGGCAGAACCGTCCCCACTCGCACTGATATGCCGGGAGGTATCAGCATGAAGGCCGCGGTGGAGGCGCTGCAAAGAGAGATGATTCAGGCTGCAGTGACCAGAGAGGGAAGCCTCCGTAAAGCAGCTGCCGCATTGGAAATGGACGCGACGACACTCTGCCGCCTGGCAAAAAAGCTGGGCGTGGAACCTTGAATTTGAGAAAGGATAAAATAAAATGAATAAAGTCGGTTTTATCGGTTTGGGAATCATGGGGGCTCCCATGTCCCGGAATTTGATGAAGGCTGGGTATCCGGTCATGGTGTTCAACCGTTCCCGCGGCCCCATGGAGGCTGCTGCCAGAGACGGCGCTGAGATGGCGGAGTCCTTGACACAGCTGGCAGCGTCATGCAACGTAATTTTCACAATGCTTCCCAACAGCCCACAAGTGAAGGAGGTTGTGTTGGGAGAGGGGGGCATTGCGTCCGCAGCAAAGCCCGGAACCCTGATTATTGACATGACCTCTGGTGCACCCGGTGACTCTAAAGATATTTACGCCGCCCTAAAGAACAAGGATATCCATATCATTGACGCGCCGGTATCCGGCGGTGAGCCTATGGCTATCGCCGGAACACTGGCCATTATGGTGGGCGGCGATAAAACAGATTTTGAGCGGGCACTGCCCTATCTGAAGGCCGTGGGTAAGACCGCCACATGGGTGGGGCCCATCGGTAGCGGCAATACCTGCAAGCTGACCAATCAGGTCATCGTAGCCATCAATATTGCCGGCTTGGCTGAAGGGCTGATGCTGGCAGAGAAGGCTGGAGCCGATACACAGCTAGTGTTTGAGGCCATTAAAGGGGGCCTAGCTGGTTCAAATGTAATGAATGCCAAGGCACCCATGATGCTGGCGGACAATTACAAGCCTGGCTTCAAAATTGACCTTCACATCAAGGATCTGACAAACGCTATGAACACTGGCTCTCTGTTTGAGGCACCGTTGCCTTTGACGGAGCAAATGCTGGACATTATGAGAAAACTTTCTGCCAGCGGAGATGGTTCCAGCGACCACAGTGCCGTCGCCAAGCACTATGAGGAACTGGGTGGCGTAAATTTCGCAAAGTGAACCAAGCAAAGAGGGGGGAAGCGGAGCTTTCCTCCTTTTTGTGAAAGGAGAGAGCCATGAGTAAATATGTTCTGATCCCGGACTCCTTTAAGGGTACTTTGTCATCAACAGCAATCTGCCGCATGATGTCCGAGGAGATTCGCGCTTTGGAACCCAGTGCGCAGATAATTTCTATTCCAGTTGCTGATGGCGGTGAGGGGACTGTGGAGGCATTTCTGACGGCAGTAGGAGGAGAACGTATTGAAGTCAGGTGCAAAGGACCGTACTTTGAAGATTTCACCGGCTATTTTGCCATGCTGCCGGGGGAGATTGCTGTGGTGGAAATGGCTGTTGCCGCCGGCCTGCCCTTGGTTGGGGAACGCCGAAATGCGGGAGCCACCACTACATATGGCGTGGGGCAGCTGATTGCTGCCGCGTTGGATCATGGTGCCAAGCAGGTGATTTTGGGACTGGGTGGCAGTGCAACCAATGACGGCGGCTGCGGTGCGGCTGCAGCTCTGGGCGTGGAGTTCCGCAATGCCGCAGGGGAGTTGTTTGTTCCTGTGGGCGGTACGCTGAAGGAGATTGTCTCCATTTCCTTGGCGCATGCGCACCCTTTAATCAAAAGTGTTCCCTTCACCGCCATGTGCGACATTGACAATCCATTGTGCGGGGAAAATGGTGCCAGTGCGGTATTCGGCCCGCAAAAGGGCGCTGACGATGCCATGGTGGTCTGCTTGGATGAGGGACTGAGGCATCTGGCGGATGTAGTGAATCGGGATTTGGGGCGCGATATATTGAACCTGCCGGGCAGTGGCGCGGCAGGCGGCTTCGGCGGCGGCAGCGTGGCGTTTTTCAACAGCTCACTGCGCATGGGCATTGATATCGTGCTGGACATTACGCGGTTTGACCATTTGGCAGCGGGTGCCGATATGGTGTTGACGGGCGAGGGCAAACTGGACAGCCAAAGCCTGCGGGGCAAGGTGGTCATCGGTGTGGCTCGCCGTGCGAAAAAGATAGATGTTCCCGTGGCAGCTTTGGTGGGTGCTAGCGAAACAAATATTGCCGAGGTATATGAGGAAGGCGTCAGCGGTGTTTTTCCCATTAACCCCATGCCCCAACCCTTTGAGGTAGTACTGGAACAAGCTGAAGAAAACCTGCGCTTTACTGTGCGCAATCTAATGCGGTACACAGAGAGGCTAAGATGAACGGTAAGGTTTTCGGCTATATGCCGGATGGCAGGCCAGTACATCAATACGAGATTCGCAATGAGCGTATGGTTGTACGCGTTGCCGAACTTGGTGCTACGCTGGTATCCTGTGCCATTGATGGACGTGATGTTGCGTTAGGCTATGATACGGCGGAGGAATATCTGAACAATGTGGGCAACATGGGCGCAACGGTTGGACGCTATGCGAACCGTATCCGCAATGGGCGTTTTACCCTCAATGGGAGAGCATATCAACTCTCCTGTAATCGCCCGCCGCACTGCCTTCATGGCGGCAAAATCGGTTTTCACCAAAAGCTATGGCGCGTAGTACAATATACACCACAGCTTATTATATTGAAACTGCACAGCCCGGACGGAGACCAAGGCTTTCCGGGAAATCTGACGGTTACTGCGACCTATTCCTTGCACGGAACTGCATTGTTTTTGACTTATACAGCGATATCCGATGCCGACACGATTTGTTCTCTTGCCAATCACAGTTATTGGAACCTGGCGGGGCATAATGCGGGCCATGCGGCATTGTGTGAACATGTATTTACGCTTCGGTCTATTGCGCGATGTGAGTTAGATGGTGATACAGTTCCAACCGGTAGGCTGTGTCCGGTGGCAGGAACAGTATTTGACCTGCGAAGCGGTGTGCGGTTGGGTGATATGCTGGATAACCCGGCGCTGAAGCCTACACGCGGCTTTGACCACCCATATGCTCTTTCCGGAAAGTGGGGATGTGCTGCTGCCGTGCATTATTGGGATACTGCCATGGAAATATGGACAGATGCACCGTGTATGCAGGTATATTCCGGCAATGGATTGCCGAACATTTCGGGAAAGTGTGGCGCACAGTACGGGCCGCAGGTGGGCTTTTGCCTAGAGAACCAGCAGTTTCCCGATGCGCCTAACTGCGCGGCATTTCCAAGTGCTGTGCTGCACACTGGAGAAACAAAGGTATACCGTACGGAATATCGCTTTATAAAAGAACGGTGACGATGTGAAAAAGCATGAAATGTTAACCATCCACAGTGCAGACGATACCGACATGGCCGGACATCTGCGGGGGGGCGGCTAACTTTGAAAAGCTGGCATCGAATTGTCACATCCGCATTGGTATCAAACCGAATCTGACGATGGCAGCCGCAGATGGCGGTGGCGCGGCGAATCATCCATAAATCATGGAGGGGAATCTGCTTTCTTTACGATTATGAAAAGATCCAGCCTTTGTTCTGACACGTGCCGCACATCGAGTCAAGAAACTGGCGGAACATGCGAAAACTGCACAGAGGACTGCCATATCTTGCAAGGGGGCGTCCGCAGCGGCAGATATTCTGGTATAAAAATAACTGGAAGTAGTGTCCTAAAAGGAGAATGTACATGAGCAGAATGTTGAAAAGCCCTGCTAAATATGTGCAGGGGAAAGGCGTCATGAGGGAACTTGACCAATATCTGCAAGGAATGGGTAAACATTTGATGATTCTGCAAACTGCGGGAGGTACCAAGCGCAACATGCAGATACTGAACACCTGTTTTGCAGATAAAGAATACAAAATTGACTATCAGGAGTTTTCAGGCGAGTGTACCCGCAGTAAGATTGAGAAGTGGGCAAGGCATTGCAAGGATGCTGACATCACCGCGGTGGTAGGCATTGGCGGCGGCAAGGTGTTGGATACTGCCAAAGGCATTGCGTATTATTCAGGCTTGCCAATGGTCATTGTCCCTACCGTCTGCGCTACGGATGCGCCTTGCTCGTCTTTAAGCGTCATGTATACTGACGAGGGCAAGTTTGATGCGTATCTTTTCCTGGATGCCTGCCCCGATGTGGTCATCGTTGATACGGAGGTCATCGCAAAAGCACCGGTTAGGATGCTCGTGGCTGGTATGGGAGATGCCATGGCAACATGGTTTGAGGCCCGTGCTTGCCGTGCTTCCGGCAGAAATAATCAGGTGAATGCCAAACCTACCTGCGCTGCCACTGGCCTTGCAAAAATGTGCTGGGAGATTCTGAAAGCAGATGGTCTTAATGCAAAACGGGCGGTAGAAGTAGGGGTTGTGACTCCGGCACTAGAAAATATAGTAGAAATCAACACTTATTTGTCTGGCGTAGGCTTCGAAAGCGGTGGATTGGCCGCAGCACATGGCATCCAAAAAGGGTTCACAGTGATTCGGGAATTGCACGAAGCGCTGCATGGGGAAAAAGTGGCTTTTTGCACCTTGACGCAATTGGTGCTTGAAAACGCACCTGCTACAGAAATTAATGAGGTGCTGAAATTTTGCCTGGAGATAGGCTTACCTATTTGCTTTGCGGATTTGGGCTATGAGCGGGTGGAAGCTGAAGCGATTCGCTATGCGGCAGAAAAGGCTTGCGTACCTGAATCTACCATCCACAATTTGCCTTTTGAGGTTACACCAGACATGATAACGGATGCCTTGATAGCTGCCGATGCACTGGGACGAGATTACAAAGAGAATCATTGATTAGCGAATAAAACTCTGCGCCATTCTCGCCAACGCCCAACAGCTAAAATCCTGAAATCGATGGTGGAGAAATATATAGTAAACGTTCCCAAGCAATTAAAGCAGTCAGTGCAGACCTGAACGAGTACAATAGGGACAGGCGGCAGTCTCCGTATAGGGGACTGTCGAGCGATACAGAAAAAGAGGATACAAAATTTCCCCTGTAAGATAAAACTGTGAGATGAGACAGAAAAATGGCAGAAGAAGCGAGAAAAAGAACATACGCCTATGGGAAGAATTACAGGCCGTGCCCATGGTCTCAGAATAAGATCATATCCTATAATGGAAAGCCGGAATCCTACATTCCTTATTGCACAAGTGATAAGAACCCATCTGTTATAGGAAACCATGCGGTGAAAGTAACAGACGATGAAATGGGGGCAAGATGCATCGGACGATGCATAGACGGGAAGACTTACACCTCATGCCCATATTATAAGCGTATGACGAGCAGTGAACGAAGTGTAAAGAAAAAGAGTGATGAGCGCTCAGCCAGAAGGACGGCTTTCTGAGGGGATCCTATGGCGATTCTCATTGCGTTCCTATTCATAATGGCTATAGTCGCATCGCTTAAATAGTATAAGAGCGTCCCCAGCGGGAGTCCCGAAGTGGCTCGGGCCCCCGCGGGGGATCTTTCTTTACGTTAAAAAGGATGCGGCACTCTGACGCTTCCTTGTGCGTCCCGAGGCCTGCGTTCCCGTGAGCTCATAGCCGTCAATGGAAACGGAGTCAATTGACTCACCACAGATAGTAAGCAGACGGGAAAGCTGACGGAGCTTCTCCTCCATTTTCAAGGCGGCGCCTACAGAGTAGACCTGCTCGCCAAGTGTAAAAGTGCTCAGCACGGCAAAATAGGCAGAGCGTTCCGAACGCGGCAGTGCGGAATAGTCCTCCGGCACGATGATGTTGATCTGATTCAGTACATTGTCCAACTGATCAGGATGGCGCTCAAGCACCCGACGGAACACGTTGCCCATCATATCGGCTTGGTTGGAAGTAAACGCTTCGCCATAAACTGAATAGTGAACTTGAATAGAGTTTCCGCGATTACCACTGCCGCTCACCTCGGGAAGCGAGACCTGATCAGAGTGGAAAACCGCCGATTCCTCTCCGCACAACGCCAACAGAAGCGACATCTTGCGAAGCTTGTCCGCAAGCGCGTACGCAGTACCGACACAGATTCCACCCGCCTCGCCGAAATCAAAGTGCTGGCAGATACGGAAATAGGAGGGCATTTGACTGTCTCGATTCGCGGAAAGGGAATAATCGATTGAAGAGACACAGTTCATACCCTTTTGTTCGGGAAGATTCTGCACACATTCGGGATGGCGCTTAAGGACTTGAGCAAAGAAACGGAGCATCATATCGGATTGATTATCCGTGTATGTATTCCCGTAAAGCGTATAGGTAATATTACCGGAAACAGAGAAAGATTTTTTCCCTGCCGCTGGCGACTCTGTGGGTTGGGCGGGATCGGCAGGTGGGACGGGGGACACAACCTTTGTGGTACCGGAAGGACTCAAAATTTGCCCGATCTCTGTCGGCGCGGGGACATCGAGGCCTGACAAGGACGTGCCGGATCTGACCGGAGCATGGAAAGAGCTGGCGTCTGACGAAGATTCTGCAGGCTTGGGACAGGAATTCTTCAGGGTCTCATCAAATGTGTCGCTTGCGTTTGCGTTTTTCAGCGTGGTATACAAATGCTGTTCAAACGCCGCATCATCATAGCGCCGTTCATAGGACGATGATAGGCACTTGACGACTGTAGCAAGGTCATCTTGCCGCACCTTTTCACCTTTGCGTTTAAGGTTTTCCAGTGCCCTTAATAGCAGATCGTTTTGTTGGGATGTTTCGTTAGAGACGGTCTCAATTGCACTTTGGACGATCTCAGCATAGCTTTCCCACTCCAGCATTTGCACCGGATCGTTGTTTACACGGTCAAGCGCTTTCTCTATGCTCTCACTCTTATCGATAATTACAGGAATAATGTTAAGGGAATTGCCATTGTGTTTCACTAGAGCTTCTGAAGATTTTGTTTGCATCAATTCCATCGCGCAGGCATAGCTGTTCAAGTAATTCTCGCTGATGCAGCAGATAACAGCGCGGCAAAGCCTCGACGACATGGCATTTTTCATATTTTCTACCCAAGACAGATTGTCGTCAGCAAAGTTTTTGTCGTAATAGACACGTAGTCCGTAATGGGTCACCAGCCCACGTACCATCTCGTTCAATACGAGTTTCCAGTCTTTGCTTGCATAGCTGATAAATACATAGGGTTTGGGCTCACTATCTCCTGCGACCCTAGGTCCGAAAGTAGGAATATCGCGGGTTAGTAGGCTTCTTTCCTTCAATTCTTCAGGTTTCAGTCCCATTGGTCTCTCCCTCCTTCATATTTTACGATCAACGGTATTAAATCATATTTGCACAGGGTCGGTTGCGTTTGTGTAAGAGTTGCCCACCCCACCAGACAGGGATTCTGTCGGAGTGTGTCGTCCTTCTCTCCATATTTCCAGCCAATGGAGATCATATAATAGCACCAGCGCCGATGCTCAGCTTTGACAGCGGCAAAGGCAAAGGCATCGGAGTTTACTGCATCCAGAAGTGCGGCATCGGAGGAGGGATACTGCCATACACCTCCGCTTTTTTTCAGCAGTATGCCGTGTTCGCTGAAACGCTGCTCCAATACCTGCGGCAGATCTGCTCCGGGTACAGTGACCTTTGCAAGATGGCGGAGAGCCGCAGAATTAACCTGAAGATAGGTGGCTGCCGCGCGGTTGGAATCTCGGCGGAAGAAGCTCAAACTGCGCCATGTCTCAGTTGCGGTGCGCTCTGCCAGATAATGCGATGTTTTTTCGGCAGCGCTGGACAGGGTGACAGAAGCATAGCGGTGGTTGAATGCTTTGGCATACGCGTCCACATCATCGCGGAAAAGTTCCTGCAGAGTCAGGATATTCCTGCGGTCTTGAATAAGATGGACCTGTTGGAAAGTATTGCGGTTGTCTCGGATATAGTCTCCCAACTGTGCGTTGGCATCCATACGCAACAGGATAGGAATGCTGCTTTGCTGGGGCTGCGTCAGATAACGCTGGAGCTCCTTGACACAATGCATACTGTTCGTTCTGCTCTTTTGGACGAGTTGGCGCGAGGAACGATCCCGGCACTTAGATGGATCGACCCATTACAGAGTAATTCAACAGGGATTCGCACAGTTACCAAAACAGTCAGAGATGGCAGAACATTTTCCAGACTGGTAAGAGACGGAAGTAATACGCCTTTGTTTCGGGCAGACTTACACCCGTACAAAGGGAACTCCAATTATTATAAAGACTTACAGCTCAGCGGCCGAAATCGGTGGCAGTTGGGCTGGCAGTGTCCTTGGCGCGAAAGGCGGCGCATGGGCCGGTGCTGCAATCGGCACTGCTGTTCTTCCGGGAGTGGGAACTGCTGTTGGCGGTATTGCCGGTGGTTTGGTTCTTGGAGTTGTAGGGTCTTTTGCTGAATCATCCCTTGGAAAATGGGTGATCGACATTACGGAGATCGGAGAATAGTCATGTGGAAGCTGAGGCGAAAAAAGAGCGTATCGGAAACCGATGAACGGACATTTCCGGCTGAGAAAGAATTCTGGCTGGTGCGGGGAGCATTTCGGGAGTGGCAGGCTGACCGAAGCGGGCAAGGGTACTATGGCCTTTGCGATTGCTGGGCAGAGGCGGTCTGCCCGCCGGGAGAACGGCCCTGTCAGGATCGGTTTTACCGGCTCGTCTATGGCCTGATGGAACGAATGCTGCAAAGCGCGCCCGCAATGGTGCTCATCGAGGATCTTTCCCGTTCGGATAACTGGGCACGGCAAAAGGCGCGCTTCAAGCAGCTGGCGTTGGACAGTGGCGGCGCGGTTTTGGAAGAAATGGGCAAGTGGAAGGACTGCTGTGCGTTCGTGTTTTCTGAAATGCCGGGTTCGTTCCTGCGGGACGTTTACTGGTGGATGGCGGAGCATGGGTGCGGAGAGGAAGTTTACGCACAGTACAGCGTGTTGGAACATATGGACACGGAGATGACCGTCTCCGCACTCAGGGAAAAAACACGCTTAGATATCTTGGTGGATGATACGCATCCGGTCCTGCTCTTGCAGCTTGCCCCGACAAGTTCGCTTGCGCCGGTGGACGTTGGCGCCCATCAGCGCCCGCAGCTCGGAGAGCTTGTCCGG
>OIXH01000731.1_pt1 | contig 39703 bp, 32 predicted proteins | sample 1587741 | NCBI WGS metagenome assembly OIXH01 (sample SAMEA3888916, study PRJEB22519) | human gut metagenome | biome: human gut; feature: human-associated habitat; material: faeces | place: Denmark | collected 2011 | reverse complement strand
TCTGGTCCGCGGCGGCCTGAAAGGCGGCGCGGATATCCTCGGGCAGGCTTTCCCAGAGCTTTTTGTTGATGATCAGAGTGTCGGTGATGGGGTCGATGAGTGGGGTCACGTTCAGCCAGCCCGCCACCTCATAAAATTTTGTTTCCTTGTATTCGGCGGCGCTGCCGTAGACCACGCCGTCGATCTGGCCGGTGGTCAGAGCCATGTAGATGTCTTCCGGGGGCAGGTTGACCACGTTGACTCCCACGGCGCTGAGCATCTTGGCGGTCGCGCCCACGGCACGAATCTTCATTTTTCGCATTTCGTCCAGGGAACGGATGGGTTGCTTGCTCAGGGTATGGTAGGGGGCGGCCCAGGTGGGGCCGAGATAGACCACACCCAGCTTGGCGTAGTCGTCGCCGAAAAGTTTTTTCAGGCCACGCTGTTCATAGAGCACGTCGGCTTCCACCGCCGACATCCAGGACATGGGCAGGCCGGATTCCAGAAGGCCGGTTTTCCGTTCGGTGAAGTGGTGCCCCATGCCGTGGCCGATGTCGATCATGCCGTTGCGCACGGCTTTGAGGATATTGGCCGAGCCTACCAGCTCGCCGCCGGTAAAGACCTGGATCTCCACCCGGCCGCCGGTGAGCTTGTTCACCTGCTCGGCAAAATATTTGGCGCCCATGGCCGTGGTGGGCGAGTAATACGTCTGCATTTTGAGCTTGTACTGCGCAGCCGGGGTCGGCTTTGCCCCCAGAACACATACGGCCAGAATAAACACTGCTGCTGTGGCGAACCGTTTCAACATCTTGAGCCTCCTTGTATGGGTGGGGCGAAAGGCAGGGCCTGTCGCACGCTGAAACACCGCAAAGATGCCGCAAGGGCTTTACAGGATCGTCAGTCGTTTCCGGGGCCTGTCACACGGAATGGGGTACCCGGATGTTTATATTGAAATATGTACTGATGCATCTATTGATGCAATAATGGCAAAACTTCCAGCAAAAGGGAAGCCCGGAAAGCGGTGCTTTGCCCCGCAGATGGAAAATTTGTGAATATATCTCAGTAACATAAAGAGATATATGACTATATTTTTATGACCCGCCAGTGATATCGGGCCGCTGTGCCGCCAAAAGCGGCAGTGGCTTGAAGTGGCGTCGGGGGCGTGGTACGAAACCGCCCATGCACAGCGAAAAGGACAATGTCGTGTCCACACAGGACGGAAAACGCACGCTCCAGAAGAGCGCCCCTGCGGCTGAGGAACGGAAAAGCGAACCCGTATCCAGCCGGGCGCTGGTTTATGACTATCTGCAGCGGCAGATGAAGCAGGGCGCGCTGCTGCCCGGCAGTGTGCTGGACCTCAAGGCCATCAGCCGGAAACTGGGCATCAGCAGCACCCCGCTCAGGGATTCGCTGATCCGCCTGGAGGCCGAGGGGTATCTGACCATCCACCCGCGCAGCAAGGTGGTCATCAATACCCTGGAGCTGGCGGATTTTCCCTTTTTATACGAGATCATGGGCGGTCTGGAGTACACGGTCATCGCTGCTTCCATGGCGGCCTACACGCCGGAGATCATCGCCCGGATGCGTCGGCTCAACGCGGAGATGAAAGAGGCCATCCTGAACGGCGACATGAGTGCCTACGACAGCACGCACTACGGCTTTCACGAGATTTTTTTCGAAGTCTCGCCCAATATTTTCGCCAGGCGTATCCTGACGCCCATCAAAAATCGGCTCTGGGACTTCCCGCGCAAGAATTTCGTGCTGGACTGGTATCTGGCGGCCGTGGCCGAGCACGGCCTGATCGTGGATGCCATTGAAACCCGGTCGCGGGAAAAGCTCATGCACGCGATCAAGGAACTGCACTGGGATTTCCACTACAACGAGCGGCATATCCGCAAGGTCTACAATCTGGAATAGAGCAATTCACGGACCATAACGCCGAAAGGCCCCCTGAACTTCGCGTTCAGGGGGCCTTTCGGTCATATGCCGTGAAATTATGCCGCCTGTCCCGCCGGGGGCTCTCCCCGGTGGCGCAGTCTGCGGATCAGCCGAAGCGTGAGGTTGGAGAGCAGCACGCAGGCGCAGGCAATGACCGTATCAATGAGCCGCCAGCGCAGCAGGGACATGTCCCCGCCCATCTGGAACATGGAAATGTCGATGAGCAGCAGCACCGCGCAGGTGATGACAAAGCTGAACAGCACGTAATGGCCTTTGGCATAGGGCATGGCAAAGGCCGCCACCCCGATGGCCACGGCAATATGCAGGGGAGCGGTCACATTGTAGAGGATCACGGCGGAAACCAGCACGCCCGCCAGGGTGCCCAGGGTTCGCGCCCAGATCCGGAACAGCTCCGTGGCGCCGTCGCTGTGCATGACGAAGAGCACGGTCAGGCCCACCCAGGCCGGGTCGCTGAAGGAGAAATACCGCGCCGCCAGGGTGGAGAACAGCACCGTCACGGGCACGGCCACGCCGAACAGGCGGCCGTTGGTGGCCCCATGCAGAAAGGCCTTGAATTCCTCCAGCGGGGTGGTGGCGTCGTCCGCCTCAAAGAGCATGCTCACCAGGCTGAGGCAGATGCCCAGCGCAATGCCGCCGAGAAAAGCCAGGGCCATAGGCAGGGTGGCGGAAAAACCGAAAGAGGTCAGCAATACGGAAGATGCCACGTATTTGACCATCAGGCCCAGATAGGCCTGATCCGGCCTGGGCAGGGCCGCCAGCCAGCTGAGCAGGAAAAGCAGAACCAGCACAAGGTCGTGCCGGCCTTGCAGGGCAATGCCCAGGGCGGCGGCCAGCACCACCAGCAGGCCCCCCGTGCTGATGCCCACCACGCGGGCCAGGGCTCCGTGCCGGGGCGCGATGAGCAGGGCGAACATGGCGCCGAACGAGGCGGCGGAGACCAGGGAAAAAGCCTGAAATGCCACTCCCAGGACCACGGGCGTGGTCAGGGCCACGGCGAAGAGCAGGCCGTTGCCCACCGTGGCGGCATTTTCCTTGAACCGGGACGTGAAACTCATATATCCTCCGGTTGCGGGCGGTTCGCCGTCCGCAACGTCTCGTCTGGTTTGAAGCGATGCTCTGAAACGATATGGCATCAAAGCGGATTCGCCCTGATTCAGACCTACAATGCCGGGGATACGCCCGTCAATGCGGCGCGGGCCGATGCTGAAGGTCGCTGCGGCCCGGCCGGGCAGTTGCCAGCATGGGCTTCTGCCGCTATCAAGAGGGCATGGATACGCCGCTCTTTTCTCCCGCTCTTGAACTGCTGGGCGCGTCGGCCCCGGTGCGCCCAGGCGGGCGCGAGGGCCTGCCGCTGTATCTTTCGCCCGTGGAGGCGGGTTTTCCCTCTCCGGCCGAGGACGATCTGGACAGCAAGCTCGACCTGCATGAATATCTGGTACGTAATGAGGCGGCTACCTTTTTTCTGCGCGCGCACGGTGATTCCATGCTGGGCGCGGGCATCCACGACGGGGATCTGCTTATTGTGGATCGCTCGGTGGAGGCCGGGCACAGGCGGGTGGTCATTGCCGCCCTGGACGGCGAACTGACCGTCAAACGCCTGCTGCGGCGCGCCGGGCGGGTACTGTTGGCCCCCGAAAATCCGTGCTTTTCACCCATCGACATCACGGAACGAGAATATGTGCACATTTGGGGCGTGGTGACCCATGTCATCCATAAATTGTAAAAAACCGCTCTGGGCCTTAGTGGACTGCAACAACTTCTACGCCTCCTGCGAGACGCTGTTCCGGCCGGATCTGGCCGACCGGCCGGTGGTGGTGCTTTCCAACAACGACGGCTGCATCGTCTCCCGTTCCGCCGAGGCCAAGGCCCTGGGCATTCCCATGGGCGCGCCGGAATTCAAGATCCGCCCGCTGCTCAAGGAACTGGACGTGGCGGTTTTTTCCTCCAACTACGCCCTGTACGGGGATATTTCCACGCGTATTCTCGCTATTCTGGAGCAGCACTGTCCGGTGGTGGAGCCGTATTCCATTGACGAGGCCTTTCTTCGTCTGGATGCGCCCCTGCGGGCCAATCTGCCCCAATTCAGCCGCGCCCTGCGGGCGACCATTTTGCGCTGGACCGGCATCAGCGTGTCCATCGGCCTGGCGGAAACGCGCACCCTGGCCAAGGTGGCCAACCATGTCGCCAAAAATAGGACCGCCTATGACGGTGTTTTTTCCCTGGCCAGGCCGGAGGCGGACATCGACGCCGTGCTGGCCGGGACGCCTGTGGATGAGGTCTGGGGCGTGGGGCGCGGACAGGCCAAGCGGCTTCGGGCCGAGGGCGTGCGCACGGCCCTGGATCTGAAACGGGCCGGAGATCTCTGGCTGCGCAAGCGGCTCACCGTGGCGGGCTGGCGCACGGCCCTGGAACTGCGCGGTCTGCCCTGCATCGGGGAGGGCAATGCGCCCGCGCCCCGCAAGGCCCTGATGTCCTCGCGCTCCTTTGCGAACAAAGTCCGTGAACGCGCCATGCTGGCCCAGGCTTTGTCCTGCTTTGCCGCGCGCGCCGGGGCGCGCCTGCGTCGGGAGGGCCTTGTGGCCGGGGGCATGGCCGTGCATATCCGCACTTCCCGCCATGAAAACGCGCGGTTTTACGATCAAACGGTCCAGCTGCGCTTTTCCGCGCCCACGGCGGACAGCCTGAGCCTGATCAACGCCGCCATGAGCGGCCTGGAGCGCATCTACCGCCCCGGCTTTGGCTACGCCAAGGCCGGGGTCATGCTCTTTGACCTGGAGGCCGAAGACCGCCTTCAGGGCAGCCTGCTGGTGCCGGAAAACGCGGAGCGCCGACAACGGCGGGAACGCCTGATGGCATCCCTGGACGCCATCAACCGGCGTTTCGGCAGGGATGCCGTGGCCTTCGGAGCGCAGGGCCTGGGCGAGGCCCCCTGGCATATGCGCCGGGAGCACTGTTCTCCCCGTTTGACCACAGACTGGAAGGAATTGCCCCTGGCACGCTGCTGAGGCGGCATCCGGTGAACGCAAAATATTTTTTGCCGGGCTTGACAGGGCCGCACGGCGCGGGTATCAGGGAATAAATGTTCCTTATTGTATGCAGATGATAGGTGATAGATATGCCATGCAGCAAGCTTCCCGCCATGGAAAGTCTGGAACGCGAAAGCGTCCGGTCCCTGTATGAGCAGGCCGCGGACCGGTTGCGCTCCCATTTCATGGGCATGCGCCCAGGGGAGCGCGTCCCCACCGAGGCCGAGCTGACCCGTTTTTTCCAGGTGGGACGTTCCACTATCCGCAAGGCCTTGCAGCGCCTGGTGGAAGAGGGGCTGCTGGTGCGCAGCCCCGGCAAGGGGACGTTTATCGCGCGTGCCGTGCCGTGCATCATTCACTCCATTGACCGCGTTTCCGCCTTTATGGACACCTTCCGCCGCAACGGAGAGGATGTGCGGACGCAGATGATCGACTTCGGCTGGCTGGGCAGGGAGGTGCCCCTGCCGGAAAAGTTGCGCGACTGGCCCCGGCCCGTCCTGCGTTTCGACCGCCTCTACGTCTCGCGGGGCATTCCGCACGCCGTGGCGCGGGTCTGCCTGCCGTACACCATCGGCAACCACATCAGTTCGGCGGACGTGGAGTCCACGCCGGTGTACAGGATGCTGCGGGAAAAATTCGCGCAGGAGCCGATGGGCTCGGAATTTCTGGTCAGTTGCGAGCAGCCGCCCAAAAATATCAGCGACCTGCTGGAAGTTTCCCCCAGCACGTCCCTGCTGGTGCTGGAACGCATCACCAGGGACGCGTCGGGCAATCCCCTGGAATACACCACCCATTTCCTGCGCCCGGACATTTATCGCCTCAGTGTGCATCTGGGTGAGGAGGGGGCTGGTGTCTGAAAATTAGATACACAGAACCCGTAGGGTGTTGCGGCGGCGTAGCCGCCATGAAGCAGCGAAAAATTTTTACAAGCAGGCTCTCAAAGCCGCCGGGAAACCTCTTTTCCCTTGCCGCGCACCGGCCAGAGATGAAAACCGGTGTCAGGCTTGAAACCCACGCCCACCATGCCGTCGCGGCTGTAAAGCGCCCAGGCGTAACGGGCTTCATAGACGCTGGTGGTGGACGACCAGTACACGTCGCGCACGTTTGTAAAAGGATGCCCTTCGGGCAGGGCCGGGGAGTCGGCCTGAAGGTCCACCAGACTTTCCAGTTCCCTGATATTAGGCATGCGCCAGTCCGTGGCCCTGTCCTGAGCCGCGCGGTTGAGTCCGTCCACGGCGGCCAGGGCTTCTTCCCAAGGCAGGGAGCGGCCCAGAGGATCGGCATTCCGGCTCCAGATCAAACCTGTAAGTTGATCCCGCACCGAGTCGCCATCCAGTGCAAAACGCTCCCCGGGCGAAAAGAGAGGCGCGGCATCTTCTGTTTTCGGCAGGCAGACCGGCCAGACCAGGGCGGCTTCGTCCTTGCGGACGCGGGTCACCCGGCCGCCGCCCAGATGAATGTGCCAGGCCTGTTCCGGCAGGCGGTGGCAGGTATCGGCGGTCCAGTAGTAGCCGGAAAAGACGTTGGTAAAGGGATGCCCCTCGGGCAGGGCCGGATTGATATATTGATGGCTGAGCAGGGAAAAGAGCAGCCGCCGGGGCGGCAACTGCCAGTCGGCGCAGCCATGGGCTTTATGGGCGGCCATATCCGCCGCCAGCGCGTGGGCTTCCTCCCAGTTGAGCGGAAAGTCGGCGGGATTGGCGTTGCGGGCCCAGAGCGCGCCGCTCAAGCTGTCCCGCACCAGATCGCCCTGAATCTGAAAGCGGCCGGCGGCGGGCGGGAGATGTTTGGACCGCGCGGCGTCTTGTTCGGAACCCGGGCCGGAGCCCATACAGTCTATGCGTTTTCCGGCAGTGTCATAGCAATGGATTTGATCGGTTTCCAAGAGTAGGGGATACATGATTTTCCTTGATACAAAAGCGTTGTCCTGATGGTAACGCAAAGCGGAACAATGAAAAAGGGCCATGCCGTGACCGGGCGGATTTTTAGAGCATTTCATGCGTGAGCTGCTCTAAAAATCCGCCCGGCATACGTTCTGTCGTATTCGCTCCCTTTGGCTGTTCTTCAGCAAGGATTTTTCCGGGGTCAGCCCCTGTTACATCCGGTTGAAGGCGGCGCGGTATTCGTAGAGGGCGGTCGTCGTGCGGATACGACTTAGTTTGTTTCCGGGATGTCATAGCGTTCTGACTTGCTGCAATATTCCCGTAAGTAAGGGATATGAATTATAGTCGATTAGTATGTTAGTATGGACGGCATCCACGAATTGAGATAGAATATAAAGGATGTGGTTAGCGAAAAATTCGAGCCTCGCGTCTGATTTGAAAAATCAGCCCCATAACCCCTCTAGGGTTTTGCGGCGACGTAGTTGCTATGAGTCAGCGAAAATCGAGAGCAGAACTATGCTCGAAATTTTTGCAGTCAGGCACTCGTTGGTTCGAGGTCTGCCGTGCGTCAACCCGATATCAGGAAACGAGAGGATATACAGATGGGCAAGATTATATTGACTGGCGACCGCCCCACGGGACGACTTCACATAGGGCATTACGTGGGCTCTTTAAAGCGCAGGGTGGAGCTCCAGAATTCAGGGGAATTTGACGAAATTTACATCATGATTGCTGATGCCCAGGCCCTGACGGACAATGCGGACAATCCGGAAAAGGTACGCCAGAACATCATCGAAGTGGCTCTGGATTATCTGGCTTGCGGGCTGGACCCGGAAAAATCCGTTCTGTTCATCCAATCGCAAGTGCCCGAACTTTGCGAAATGGCCTTTTACTACATGGACCTGGTAACAGTCTCCAGGCTTCAGCGTAATCCGACAGTGAAGTCTGAAATCCAACTGCGCAATTTTGAAACGAGTCTTCCGGTCGGTTTTTTCACCTATCCCATCAGTCAGGCGGCGGATATTACCGCTTTCAAGGCAACAACCGTGCCTGTGGGCGAAGATCAGGCGCCCATGATTGAGCAGACCAAGGAGATCGTGCACAAATTCAATGCGGTGTACGGAGAGACGCTTGTGGAACCGACCATCCTTCTTCCGGACAACGAGGCCTGCCTTCGCCTTCCGGGTACCGACGGTAAGGCCAAGATGAGCAAATCTCTCGGAAACTGTATTTATCTGTCTGATTCCGAAGAGGAAGTGAAGAAGAAGATTATGTCCATGTTCACTGATCCCAATCATCTGAGAATGGAGGATCCGGGACAGGTGGAAGGCAATCCCGTCTTCATTTACCTGGATGCCTGTTGCGGGGATGAGCATTTCGAGAAATATCTGCCCGAGTATAAAAACCTGGGAGAATTAAAAGCCCATTATGCCCGTGGCGGCCTGGGGGATGTGAAGGTAAAGCGCTTCCTGAACAGTGTGCTTCAGGAAATACTTGGCCCCATCCGTGAACGCCGTAAGGAGATTTCCAAAGATATCCCCGCAGTATACCGGATATTGGAAGAGGGCAGCCGCAAGGCCCGAAAGAAGGCGGCGGAAACCCTGGCAGCGATGAAGCGGGCCATGAAGATTAACTATTTTGAGGACAAAGAGCTGATCGCTGATCAGGCGGAGCGCTTCAGAAGCCGGATGGACTAGGGGGCTAAATTGAGGAGTTTTGCCTTTCCGGCAAGGAAAACAAGCTTGTTACGAAGGGAGTGTGCTCTTACGGTGCTCGACTGGAGTGAAAAGCGCAGTTTGACGCAGCCGGAGGGCAAAAGAACCTATTTAGAAACACCCCCTATTGTCTCATTTGAAAAATTAAACACCCAAAATCTGTAGGGATTGCGGCGGCGCAGTCGCTGTGAGTCAGCGAAAAGCACGTTTTTTCGCTGACGATCCTGCGAAATATGACGGGTCCGGGAGGAGTGTCAGGGAGAATGCGGGTCTTTCCGCCGTCCCCGGCATTCCTCCCGACGTTATTTGTCGGCGGTTGCGGTCGTGGCCGGGTCTGGTCCATTCGTTTCAATCTTGATGATGTCGCCTGTTTTGCGTTTCCAGAGCAGATCAACTTTGAAATGTTCCAGAAAAATGAAAAAACCCTTGAAGAATCAAGGGTTTATCATTTTTTGGCTCCCCGAGACGGACTTGAACCGCCAACCTAGTGATTAACAGTCACCCGCTCTGCCAATTGAGCTATCGGGGATCGCTGAAGGCAAAAAACTTTTTACGGAAAAGCGCCCGCGAGGTCAAGCGAAAATATAGATTTCTGTAAAAATCTATGTGATTTTGTAAAAATCAGTGCTTGGCCGCCTCTTTTTTGCAGCGTTCAAGTTTTTCCGGTAGCGGTCCGCCTCGCTGTACACACAGCCACAGTAGGGCTGGCGGTACAGCCCCCAGTCCTTGGAGCGGTCGATGCCTGCCTGCCAGTCCGTGCGGAAGTCACGGTAGACGAAGCCGGGGCCGCTTGGCGCGGCCAAGCGGCGGCCCGCCGCCGCAATGACCTCGTGCGGCTGGTAACGGGAGTAGAGCAGACTGGTGCTGACCCAGGCGAAACCCAGAGAGGCGGCCTTGGCGAACGCCGCTTCCACGCGGCTTTCGCAGCAATAGGCGCAACGCGCGGGGGCTTCGTCCCGTCCGGCCACGGCGCGCAACCATGCCGCGATGTCCCAAGTCTCGTCCGCGTACAGGATATCCACGCCCAGACGCGCCGCGCACTCTCCGGCGGCTTCGCGGCGGCGCAGATATTCGGCCAGAGGCTGGACATTGGGATTCATGAACCAGACCGTGACCGCAAAGCCTTCGTCCAGCAGGCGGGTGATGGGCATGATGGCGCACGGCCCGCAGCAGACGTGCAGCAGCAGGCTCTTGTCCCCACGCTTCGGCTCCGGAGCAAAGTAATTTTTCAAAGTTACTTTGCTCCGGCGGCTGCGAAAGCGGACGCCCACGGCGGAAGCCAGGGCGGGACCGCGTTCCCGCCGCGCGTCAGCCGTTGCCGCCGGCGGCTTACGGATGACGACAGCAACGATAGGCTGAAGGCAGCGTCAACTTTGAGAATGCCATTCTCAAAGTTAATCCGCTCTAGGTACGGATCGCTATTTCCAGGCATTTCCCGAAGTCCTGCTCCATTTCGCGCAGGCTGTCGCGCTTGTGGTTGAGCAGATAGAGCCCCAGTTCCCGCGTGGCTTCAAAGGTACACTTTTCGCCGTTGGTGGCGCGCAACATGCGGCGCAGCTCGCGCAGTCCCTGCAGCGCCTGCCATTCCAGGTTACGGCGCTGACCCGTGCCGCCGCAGGCCGGGCAGGGCTCCATAGTGATAGCAAGGGCTGAAGAGCCCATGCGCTGGCGCACCAGCTCCAACAGGCCGAAGGAACTCATGCGGGCCACGTCGTGGCGGGCGCGGTCGTTTTTCATGGCCTGTCGCAGGGTTTTCTCCACATCCAGAATATGCTTTTTGTCGCGCATTTCAATAAAGTCGATGACCACCTGGCCACCCACGTCGCGCAGCTTGAGCTGGCGGGCGATGGTTTCGGCGGCCTCCATATTGGTTTTGAAGGCCATGGCCTCAAAATTGCCCTTGCCGGAAATCTTGCCCGAGTTGATGTCGACGGCCATGAGCGCCTCGGTCTGGTCAAAGACCAACCGGCCGCCCGAGGGCAGAAGCACTTCGCGGGAATAGATCTGGTCCAGTTGGCGGCGCAGATTGAAACGCTCCCACATGGATTGGCGGATATCGCCGTGCAGGCGCACCAGATCTTTCTTGCGCGGGAAAAGCAGGCTGACGGTATCACGGATGCCCTGGGCCACTTCCTCGTTGTCCACCCAGATTTCGCAGACGTCGTCGGTGAGGTAGTCGCGCACCGCGCGTTCGGAGAGGCCGGGCTCCTGATGGATCAGGGCCGGGGCCGATATTTCCGTGGCTTTTTTACGGATGTCGCGCCAGAGGCGCTTCAGATACTGCAGATCGTTCTTCAGGGTGGTCTTGGTGGTGCCGGCGCTCACCGTGCGCACGATGACGCCCAGACCCTGGCCGGGGTCGATGCCGTTCATCATCTCGCGCAGGCGGGCGCGTTCCTCGTCATTTTCCACCTTGCGTGAAACGCCGATCTGCTCCTGCCCAGGCGTGAGCACCAGAAAACGCCCGGCCAGCGAGAGCCAGGTGGTCAGAAACGCGCCCTTGTTGCCTGTGGGCTCCTTGACCACCTGCACCAGCACTTCCTGACCGGCCTTGAGCACCTTCTGGATGGGCGGGAACTTCTTGCCTTTGGCCGGTTCGTGATGGGCCAGCCAGTATTCGGGATGGATCTCGTCGATCTGCAAAAAGCCGTTCTTGCCCGCGCCGTAGCTCACAAAAGCGGCCTGGAGATTGGTGTCGATGTTGTGGATGACGCCCTTGTAAATATTGCCCTTGATTTTGCGCTGGTGGAGCATGTCCAGGTAGTATTCCAGCAGGCAGCCTTCCTCGGCCAGAGCCACTTCCACCTGTTCGCCGGGCAACACGCTGATGAACATCCGCTTTTTGCCCGTGGCCGCGCCGGTTTTGGCCTTGGCCGCCGTGGCGCGAGCTGTGGGTTTTTTGTTGTCCTCGGCCTCGGCGTTCTGGACGCTCTTGCCCTTCTTGCCGCGCCCCTTGGGGGCGGACACGCCGCCTTCGGCAACGGGAACTTCGGCAGCGGCGTCAACCTCGTCAAAAGCTTCGTCGTCGGCATCCCCCGTGCGTTCCACAGCCGCGTCGTCCATGTTTTCGTCCGCTGCGGCATCATCCTCGCTCATCTCGTCCGTGGCGGTCTGGCGATTTTTGCGGTTGCGCCCGCGACCGCCGCGCCGTCCGCGCCGACTTTTGCGCCGGGGAGCGTCAGCGTTGCCGTCGTCCTCGTTTCCGGGGGCGGCTTCTTCGGCATCCACAGAGGCCTCGACCTGTTCCACCCCTTTTGGCGGGAGACTCTCGGGCCGGGAAATTTCTTTGGGAGCCTTGGCCGTCGTGGCGTCAGCCGTGGGGGCGGTCTGTCGGCTTTCAGCCTGAGGCGATGGCGTGTCGGTTTCGGCAGGGGCAGCGGAGACGTCAATGGACGTTGGGGATGTCGGGGCCTTTTTCGCCCGGCTGCCGCGCGTCGTGTTATTGCGGCCGCGCTTGGGAGCGGCCTTGGCAGGCTTATCGGGTGTTTCCGCAGGGCTCTCCCCGGTTGCCGGGGCTTGCGGTGGGGCCGCCGCCTGAATTGTCTCTGCGCCGGTTTCAGCACTGCCGGTTTTGGCCGTGGCGCTGCGGCGGCCTTTGCCCGTGCGCTGGGCCGGAGCACGTTTGGCCTTGGCCGGGCTGTCCTCGCCGCCTTCAGGGGCTTGGGCCGGGCTTTTTGCAGCCGTGCGCCTGCCGCCCCGCGCCTTGGGGGCGGCTGCGGTGTCGGCATTTTCCGTGGTCTTGCCGTCAGCCGTCGGCACGTCGGGCTCTTTTGGGGGCTGAGCGCGTGCTGTTTTGGCGGCCGGTTTTTTAGTGCTGCGGGAAGAAGTACGGCGTTTGGGAGCGGGGGCTTCGCTGGAAACGGCGGAGTCCGCCGGTGCGGGGGAAACAGGGGAAGCAACAGTGGAACGGTCCTGGCTTGCGCCATCCGTAGCCGGAGACGCGGCCACGGGAAAATCCTGGTCAGTAGTCATGAAAATCCTTCTGGCGGCAATCTGAAAAACAGCGCCGCGAAAAAATTTGTGAGCCCGGCCTGTCGAACGCCGCGTGGAGCACTGCGGCAGCAGCGCCGTTACAGGCGCGCAATTGCCGCGGACATGCCGGACCTTATTTTAATAGAGCCGTTTCAAAGTGAAATTGCTCTGCTGGCTGCGAAGGCAGCCGCCCGCCACAAGGCATAAGCGCGACTTATTTGCGCTGTGATGTGCCGGAGCGGGCGTCTTCAAAACTTTGAAATTGTGACATCTCAGAGTTAATCTGCTCTATAATACGTCTTTTGTGAAAATATGCAAGAAGGGCCGCCCGGCCTTCGCTTCCAGCCGCTTTCAGAACAGGGCGGGGAGGAAGGAGCCGGGCGCGAAGTGTCAGCAGTTTTCCAACACTCGCAGTTCCGCGGACAGCCGCCCCGAGTTGGAGCGCAGCAGCACGTAGCCGCCCTGGGCCAGCGCGCCGGGGTTGACCACCACGGTGCGGCCCACACGGTCCACGGCTCTGGCTTCATGGATATGGCCGCAGAGGCAGATGTCGGGCTGGGCTTCTTCCAGAAATTCACGCACCGCCGTGGAGCCCACATGAACGTCGCCGGGAATCACGTCGCAGGCCGTATCCTTGGGCGGATTATGGGAAACCAGCACCGTATGCGGATAGCGCCGGGCGCGCTGCCAGCAGGCGTCCAGCCATGCCGCGAACGTGGATTCGGGAAATTCGCTGGGCGTGCCGAAGGGCGTGAACGTGGAGGCCCCCACGCCGAAAATGGCGGTGTCCGGCGTCAGTTCGCGGGTGACGGTATGCAGGTTCCAGCCCTGCTCGCTCAGCCATGCATCCACTTCAGGCCGGTCCATGTTGCCGATCTGGGCCCAGACCGGCAGGTCGTGGGCGCGCAGAACCTCCATGACCAGTTCGGCCTGCTTGACGCCGCCGGTGATGGTCAGGTCGCCGGTGACGATGATCCCGTCGGCCTGGGCCAGTTCCGGAATCCGATGGAAACAGGCGGGGTCGTCGTGGATGTCGCCCACGGCTATCCAGAGGTAATCCTGCGTATCGGCGCTTGGCATGGCGTCCTATCCTTTGTTATAAAAATGGTGTCGCAATCCTGCCATAACTCGCCACGGATGGAAAGAGCCGCCATGCTTCCCACATCTCCCGAATCCCCCATGTCCGAGGAACCCGTCGCGGCGCGCAAGGCCGCCCTGCGGGAGCATATCCGCAAGTTGCGCAGCCGCCAGCCGCCGGGTTTGGCGCGGGCGCGCAGTCTGGAGGCCCAGCAACGGCTGATTGAGGCCGCCTGCTGGCGCAATGCGCATTCCGTGGCGCTGTATGTGGCCCTCAAGGGCGAATTGTCCACCGACAAGCTGCTGGACGCCGCCTGGAAGAGCGGGCGTACGGTCTGGCTGCCGCGCGTGCGGCCCGGCGAAGCGGGGATCATGGACTTCGTGGCCTGCACGGGGCCGGAACAATTGCGGACCGGCCCTTTCGGCCTGCGCGAGCCCGAGGACGGGCTGCCGGGCTTCGGGCCGGAAGGGGCGGGCAAGGCCTTTAAGCCGGATCTGCTGGTACTGCCTGGCTTGGCCTTTGACCTGCACGGCGGCCGCCTGGGCTTCGGCGGAGGGTATTATGACCGTTTTCTGGACAGCGAACTGGCCTGCCCGCGCGTGGGCCTGTGCTTCGCCTTCCAGGTTGCCAAAAATCTGCCCCTGGAACAGTGGGATCAACGCGTGCAATATCTCTGCACGGAAGAGCAGTTTCTGTGTCTGTAAGCTACATTCCTTTTCAGTTTCCCGGTCTTGAGAATGTCCGTTGCGCCTTTCAGGTCCGAGCCGCCATCCCCGGCGGCGTGTACCGCAACGGCTATGACGGCGGCAATATTTCCTTCAGCACCGAGGACGACCCGGATATTGTAACGGGCAACCGCCGCGACCTGCTGGCGGCCTTGCAGCCGCACGGTCTCACGGCTTGGGCGGAGCTCAATCAGGTGCACGGCGACGTGTTGCTCTTCGAGCCGGAAGCCGTGGCCTGCGAAACCCGGCCCACGGCGGACGGCGACGGCATGGCCGTGTCCCGGCCCGGCCTGGGCCTGCTGATCAAGACCGCGGACTGCCAGCCCATTCTGCTGGCGCACAAGAGCGGTCGATACGTGGCTGCCCTGCACGCGGGCTGGCGGGGCAACCGTTGCGATTTCCCGGGTACGGGCGTGGCCCGCTTCTGCGCGCGCTATGATCTCAAACCCTGCGACCTGCTGGCCGTGCGCGGACCCAGCCTGGGGCCGGGACGGGCGGAGTTCGTCAACTTCGAGCGGGAATGGAGCGACGACTTCCGGCCCTGGTTCGACCCGGCAACGCGGACCATGGATCTCTGGGGCCTGACCCGCCGGCAGTTGCAACAAGCCGGTTTGCCGGAGCGCCAAATCTACGGCCTGGATCTTTGCACGGCTTCCAACAACGGACAGTTCTTCTCTTACCGGCGTGAAAAAAGGTCCGGCCGTCAGGCCAGCCTGATCTGGACCACGGCCTGAGGCTGATCCGTCGCGCGTCTACCTTGGGCAAGCGTATAAAAGTTCATTTAATTTATACGGCTGGTTCAATGTATTTGGTATTTATCATATACTCTTTCCCAAGAGTTGGGCAAAGCCACCTTTGCTCCGCCGGAGCGAAGCGCAGACGGATGGCTGGTGCCGGGAGAATTCTAAAAACTAAGATTCTTCGGCGTTGGCAAGGGAAATGGCGCTTTTTTGCGTGGAAACCGACCGAAAGGCGGTCCAAAGGGCCGTGCCCGTTGGCGAGCCGGGCGAGCCTTACGGGCATCAAGAGCAGGGCTGTACTCAAGTACGTGAGCGGCAAAAACGCCGGATGACGCCGCCAACGTCGAACAGGCCGGTTTTGACGGATAATCCCGGCAAATAAGATGCCTTAAAAGCTGGAGTCAGATGCATTTGTCCGGCCGCATTGACAGGGCCGCGCGCCGCGCCTAATGTGCCTCTGGCAACGGTAGCCGGACCGGCGGAGCAACGCGGAACGGCTTGAAAAGGGAATCCCGTGTAAAACGGGAGCGGACCCGCCGCCGTGAGATCCGCAAACCGCGCCCCATTTTGTGCCACTGGAAACGGGAAGGCCGGGGCAAGGGGATCAAGCCGGAAGACCTGCCGTGCCCATTTTCGCGCTCCTGGAGCAGCTTAACTTTGAAAAAGTGCATTGCTCTGGCGTGAGATGTTCTCCGGCAACGGGTTTTTGCCGGTCAGGCAGAGGAAATACGGGCCTCTTCCAGGTATGGAAGAGGCTTTTTTTGTCCGCATAGCCCCATATGATATGCACATAGATGCCCTTTCCCGGCCGCCCCGGGCGCGGTCCCTTTGCCTTGCCCTGGCCGGGCTGGCGGCGCTCTGGCTATGCTCCCTGCCGCTGGCCTGTCTGCCGGGGCCGTTCCCGCTGGGCGTGAATGAGGTTTTCCGCGCGCTGGCCGCGAGCCTGGGCCTGGCCGCCGCTCCGGTGGACGCCTCCCAACTCCTGGTAGTGGGGCAGATCCGTCTGGCGCGGGTCTGCCTGGCGGCACTTTGCGGCGGCGCGCTGGCCGTGGCCGGCGTGGCCCTGCAAGGCGTACTGCGCAATCCCCTGGCCGATCCTTTCACTCTTGGCATTTCCGCCGGTGCGGCCTGCGGCGCCAGCATGGCTATCGCCCTGGGCGGCGTCGGCGGCGGGTTCGGCCTGTGGCTGGGGCGGATTCTGGGCCATGCGGCGGGAGTGACCCAGGCCGGGTTGGTGGCTCCCGCCGCTCTGGCCGGGGCCCTGCTGGCCCTGTGCGGCGCGCTCTGGCTGGGCCGGGGCAAGGGGGATTTCAGCCGCGAAAGCGTGATTCTGGCGGGTATTGCCGTGGCCGCCTTTCTGGGGGCCCTGGTGGCCCTGGTCAAGGCTCTCAATGAGGAATCCGTGACCAGCATCGTGTTCTGGATTCTGGGCTCGCTCCAAGGCCGGGGCTGGGACAGCCTGCCCCTGCTGCTGGCTACCTTTATTCCCGGTCTGCTGGCCGTGGGTCTGGGCTGGCGGGCCCTGGACGTGCTTTCGCTGGGCGACGAGCAGGCCGCGCAACTGGGCCTTAATGTGGGCCGGGCGCGCTTCTGGCTGTTGGCCGGGGCCAGCTGCATGACCGCCGGTTGCGTGGCCGTGGCCGGAGTGATCGGCTTTGTGGGCCTGGTAGTGCCGCATGTGCTGCGCCTTTTGCTGGGACCGGGGCACGGCCCTTTGCTGGCCGGGGCCTTTTTCGGCGGCGGCGTGCTGCTGGTCTGGGCTGACGTCCTGGCCCGCAGCGTGCTGGGCGGCGGCCAGGAATTGCCCGTGGGCGTGGTCACGGCCCTGTTGGGCGGGCCGTTTTTCGCCCTTCTGGTGCGGCGGCGCTGATGTCCGGCGCACGATCAATGGACAGGCCGCTGAGCAGAGCAGTGGAAGGGCCGATGCTGGACGTGCGCGATCTCACGGCGGGCTATGCCGGGCGGCCCGTGCTGCGCGGCGTGAGCCTGGCGGCGCGAGGCGGAGAAAGCGTGGCCCTGCTGGGACCTAACGGCAGCGGCAAAACCACCTTGCTGCGTTGCATTTCCGGCGTGCTGCGGCCCCAGGGCGGCGGCATACGTTTGGCGGACAGGCCGCTGGATGGCCTGCGTCCGCGCGAACGCGCCCGGCTGGCGGCCGTGGTGCCGCAACGCGCGGAATGCCCGTCCGGCCTGAGTGTGCGTCAGATGGTCCTGCTGGGGCGCTATCCCTACCTTTCCTGGCTGGGCGGCTACGGACGGCGGGACTACGCCGCCGTCGGACAGGCCCTGGCCGCCACCGGAGCCGCCGCTCTGGCCGCGCGCCGCGTGGGGGAGCTTTCCGGCGGGGAACTGCAGCGGGTGCTGCTGGCGCGGGCTCTGGCCCAGGAGAGCCCGCTGCTCCTGCTGGACGAGCTGGCCGCCGGTCTGGATCTGGCCCGCATGGTGGAACTTTTTGATCTGCTGGAGCGCCGCCGGGCCGCCGGGGCCTGCGTGCTCATGGCCATGCACGACTGCAATCTGGCCGCCTTGTATGCAACCAGGCTCATGGGCCTGAAAAACGGCCGGGTACTCTTTGACGGCCCCGTGTCCGAGGTCTTTACCGAGGAGAAACTCAGTGTCCTGTATGATATTCCCATCCGGGTTTTTCCGCATCCGCGCTGGGGCCTGCCTCAGGCGCTGCTGGGGCGCGCTTCCGGGCCGTGGAGCAACGGCGCCGTCAATTTTGCTGCTGGTTCTGCTGCTGACGGGCCTGAATCCGGCCCCGGTTCAGACGGCTCCCATTGAGGTGGTTGACGACACGGGCGTCACGCTGACTCTGGATAAACCGGCCGAGCGGATCATCGCCCTGTACGGCGCCTACAACGAGCTGCTGCTGGCCCTGGACGCGCGCGGCCTGCTGGTGGCGCGCACCGTGGCCGACGCCCATCTGCCGGAGCTGGCCGGTCTGCCCGCCATAGGCACCCATATGCGGCCCAATGCGGAACTGATCGTGGCTCAGAAGCCGGATCTGGTGCTTCAGCTCGCCGGACGGCGCGAGGCGCTGTTGCAGACCGAAGCCCTGCGTAAACTGGGCATCAATGTGCTGACGTTTGAGATGGATTCTTTTGACAAGATGTTCGATGTGCTGGAAAAGCTGGGGCGTCTCACGGGACGCGAGCGGAAGGCCGCCGGGCTGATTCTGGACTGGCGGGCGCGCCTGGCAACGCTGCGGGCGCGCCATGCCGGGGAAAAGCCGGTGCGCGTTTTCTATGAAGTGCGCTATCCCAATCTGTTGGCCGCCGGGCAAGGCAGCATCGTCAATGAGATCATTGCCGTGGCCGGGGGCGAAAACGTGGTCGCGGACGACAAGAAACTGGTGCGCTTCAACGAGGAGGCCTTGATTCTGGCTGACCCGGACGCCTACCTGATCCAGAAGGGCCCCATGAATCCCGATCCGCAGCCTCTGTCCGAGCGCGCCCATTACCGGGATTTGCGCGCCGTGCGCACGGGACGGGTACTTGTGGTGGATGAGGACCGTTTCGCCCGGCCCGGCCCCCGCGCCGTGGAGGCGGCGGAGGGGTTGGAGCGCTGGCTTCATCCTTAGGCACGATGTTCTTTTGCCCGCTGGACGTTGTCGAACAGCGCTTTTTATTCCGCTCATGGACCAGAAGAGTCCACTGCGCTGCAGAAAAAGCTTGTTCTCCTCGCCGGCGGGCAAAACTCCTATCGTGCCGGGCGGAATATTACATCTGATAACCAACGAGCAAGCGAGCAAGATATGACCGGAACTCTTTACGGACTGGGCGTGGGCCCCGGCGCGCCGGATCTGCTGACTCTGCGGGCCGTGAACGTCCTGCGCACGGTGGACGTGATCCTGGCGGCGGCCTCGCCGCGCAACGACTATTCCGCCGCCCTGGACACAGCCCGGCCCCATCTGCGCGCGGACGCGCGCCTGCTGCGCCTGGAATTTCCCATGACCCGCGACGCCGGGATTCTGCGCGCGGCCTGGCTCAAAGCCGCCGAAGCCGCCCGTGATGTATTGGAAGGTGGGGAAAACGCGGCCTTCCTGACCATCGGCGATCCGCTGGTGTACAGCACCTTCGGCTATCTGCTGCGCACCCTGCGGGAAGTCGCGCCCCACCTGCCGGTGGCGGTCGTGCCCGGCATTACCTCCTTTCAGGCCGCGGCCGCACGCACGGGCACGGTGCTCTGCGAAGGCGGCGAGAAGCTGCGCATTCTGCCCGGCATCAACGGGCGGGACGACCTGGCTGCGGAACTGGACAATGCGGACACAGCGGTGATCCTCAAGGCCTACCGCAACTTCCCGGCCATCCGCGAAGCCTTGCAAAGCACGGGCCGTGACGCGGACTGCCTGCTCGCCAGCCACGTGGAACAGCCTGAGGAACATATCCGGCGCGGCGTGGCCGCAGTGGACAGCACGCCGCCCTATATGTCATTGATTGTAAGCCGGAAGTCGAAAACCGGCGGAGAGGAAGGCACGCGCTGACGGCGGACGTGTTTTTGTTGCCACGTTCTCAAACGGCTCCGGATCACCGGGGGAAGTGCGATGGTCGATATCCTGCGGACGATAGTGCAGCACGATTATGAATTCGTCATGGTCGTGGACCTGTCCACCGGCCGCTATGTGAAATACGTGGGCAGCGACGCCTACGCGCATATTCCGGAGCAGGGCGATCATGCCGTCCAGGTGCGCAGCGTGGCCGAGCGCTTTGTGCTGCCCGAGGACAGGGAAGAGTATCTGGAGAAGATGTCGCTGCCTGTCATTGCCGCCATGCTGGAGAGCCGGAAAAAGCCCAGCTTTACCTACCGGCGGCGCAAACTTTCCGGCGAAATCGCCTGGCTCAAGGCCAATTTCATCTATGCCTCCGAAGAAAAGCGCAGCGTCATTATCGCCTATTACGACGATACCGAAGAGGTTGTTGCGCGCCTGAACGAGCGCAAGAAGATCGAGTTGCAGGACGAGGGCATCCGCTTCATGGCCCAGAATCTGTGCGAGGATTTTCTCATCGCGGATCTGGAAAGCGGCGCATGCAGCATGGTGACCCCGGACACCGGCAATATGGTCGCCAAGGGAACCTTCAAGGAGCAGGTCGACTGGTTCGCGGAGAATATCGTGGCTCCGGAAGAGCGCGAGGCTTATCTGCACTACTTCAACCTTGCCAATCTGGTGCCGCACATCCGCAAAAACAACGGTTTCTGCACCATGAACTGCACGGTGATCTACAAGGACGGCCGCCACAATTTCGTCGTCGCCACGACTCTGATCCGTGACTCCATTGAGCCGGAAAAGGAATATCTTTTCGCCTACGCGCAGGATATTACGCGCCTGAAGCAGATGGAGTACAAGAACAAGGAGCTCTTTCTCCAGAGTCGCCGTGACCCCGTGACCGGCCTGTGCAATCGCGTGGCCACGGAACAGGATATTGACGAATATCTGCATTCCTCGCAACGCGGGGAAGAGGGTCTGCTTCTGATTCTGGACGTCGATTTTTTCAAGAGCTTCAACGACAATTACGGACACGCGGTGGGCGACGAGGTGCTGGCCTTTATGGCCGAAGCCATGCGGACCGCTTTTCGCAAAGAGGACATCCTCTGCCGCTGGGGCGGCGATGAATTTTTGATCTTTATAAAAGAGTTCGGCTCACTGCGGGCGGTGACCGAGCGGATTGTCCGCCTGCGGCGGCAGATGAAGGGTTTTTCTTCCGGGGGCAGGGCCTTGTCGGTCAGTCTGAGCGTCGGCGGAGCAGTGGCCGGACAGGCGACGCACGGCATGGACGAGCTGTTTCAGAAGGCTGACATGGCTCTGTACGATGTAAAGCACGAGGGTCGCGACGGGCTTGTTATTCTGGGCGAGGACGGCGAGCGGTTGGTTTAGGGAAGCGCTGATTAATGACCTTTCGCTCCCTGCCTGCGTCAGGCTCGCCCCGTGCGAAGGGTGGGGCGAGCCTGACGCAGGCAGGGAGCGAAAGGACAATTTAGAAACAGCTCCTAGCAGATGCGCGGCAACTGCGCCCCTTCCAGCATCCCCAACAGCCGCTGGCCGCCGATGCGCGTGCGCAGCAGCACCTGCCCGGCCTTGCCCTCGCTCACGCTGCCGATGCGCGCGGCTTCGGCCCCGTAAGGCGAGGCGCGCATGGCCGCCAGAGCGGCTTCGGCCCTGTCTTCGGGCAGAATGCAGATGCACTTGCCCTCATTGGCCAGATAGAGCGGGTCCAGGCCCAGGAAGGAGCAGCCGCTTTTAACGGACTCATGCACCGGAATGCGCTCTTCTTCCAGGTTGATGCAGACCTGGGACTGTTCGGCGATTTCATTCAGAGTGGTGGCCAAGCCGCCGCGTGTGGGGTCGCGCAGCACATGCACTTCACCGGCGGCGGCAATGACGTCCTCGATCATCCGATTCAGGGGCGCGGAATCCGAAGCCACATCCGTGAGAAAGGAGAGATTTTCGCGGCTGCCCATGACGGTCAGGCCATGGTCGCCCATCGCGCCGCTGATCAGCACCGCGTCGCCGGGGCGGGCGCTGTGCCCGGAGGGGGCCGGGTCAATGAAAATTTCGCCCACGCCCGTGGTGTTGATGAAGATTTTATCGCAGGCCCCGCGCGGCACCACTTTGGTGTCGCCGGTGACGATCTGCACATCGGCGGTGCGGGCCGCCTGGCCCATGTCCGCGACCACGCGCTCCAAGGTGTCCAGGGGCAGGCCTTCCTCCAGGATGAAGGCGCAGCTCAGATAGCGGGGCCGCGCGCCGAGCATGGACACGTCGTTGACCGTGCCGTGCACGGCCAGACTGCCGATGCTGCCGCCCGGAAAAAAGAGCGGCGTCACGGTGTAGGAATCCGTGCTCATGGCCAGGGGGCCGCGCAGACCATCCAGCAGGGCCGCGTCATCCAGGCGTTCCAACAGAGGGTTGGCGAAATGGCGCAGAAAACACTGCGCCACCAGGCGTTGTGAGGCCCGGCCGCCGCTGCCCGCATCCAGCAAGAGACAATCGTCCATCAATCAATGCTCCGAATATTTGAAGTAGGCCGCGCAACTGCCCTCGGTGGAAACCATGCAGGGTCCCACGGGCGTGGCTGGAGTGCATTTTTTGCCGAACAGCGGGCAGGCCGGGGGGGCAATGCGCCCCTTGAGCACGTCGCCGCAACGGCAGCCGGGCAAGGACGCCACCTCGGGCAGGCGCAGGTCCAGGCGGGCCATGGCGTCGAGATCCGCGTATTCGGGCCGCAGGGCCAGGCCGCTTTGAGGGATGCGGCCCAAGCCGCGCCAGAGCGCGTCGGCGGGCTGGAAAAACTGCTCCAGCAGGGCGCGCGCCTTGGGATTGCCCGTGTCGTCCACAGCGCGGGGATAGGCGTTGACCACGGCCGGGGCCTTGTCCCGCAGTTGTTCGGCCATGAGGCAGAGGGCCAGGAGGATGTCCGCCGGTTCAAAACCGCCCACCACGCCCGGCACATGGTATTCCGAGGCCAGAAAGCCGTAGGGCTGCAAACCCAGAATGGTGGAGACGTGGCCGGGCAGCAGAAAGGCCTCCACCGCGCAGGAGGCGTCGTCCAGCAGGGCGCGCAGGGCCGGGGGCACCAGTTTGTGCAGGGAAAGCACGCAGAAATTTTCGATCTTGCGCCGGCGGGCCGTGAGCAGGGTGGCCGCCACCGTGGGCGCGGTGGTCTCAAAGCCGATGCCCAGAAAAACCACTGTGTCGTTGGGATTGGCCGCGGCCAGACTCAGGGCGTCCAGGGGCGAGTAGACGATTTCCACGCGCGCGCCCTGGGCCTGGGCATGCTTGAGGCTGCGCCCGCCGGGCCCCGGCACGCGCAGCAGATCGCCGAATGTGGCCACGATGACCCTGTCCCGACCGGCCAGGTCCAGGAAGGCCGCCACTTCCGCGTCGTGCGTCACGCAGACCGGACAGCCCGGCCCGGAAAGGTGGGTGACCGAGGCGGGCAGCAGGGAGCGCAGGCCGCTCTGGAAAATGGCTACCGTATGCGTGCCGCAGACCTCCATGAAACGCATGGAGCGCCCGTCCAGGGCGCGTTCCAGGCGCTGCAGGAGACCGCGGCAGAGTTGGGGATCCTGAAAGGCGGTGTTCAGTTGCATGGCAGTTCCCGGTCTGATGGCTGATGGGGGTGAGTATCGTATAACATTTAAATATTATACGGTATTCACCGCCGGGCGCGAGCCCGGCGCGGCGGTGTAACCACCGTAACTCAGCGAAAAATAACATTTTTCGCTGATAATCTTGCGAAAATTGAGAGCATAACTATGCTCGAAATTTTTGCAATCAGACACCAGCGTCGCGTCAAGCGACACTGGTCGCAACCCCGTAAGGGGATGCGCCGCAGCCGATCCTCACGCCCGTTAAGACAGTTCGGGCGTGACATGACACTAGGCGCGTCAGGCCAGGGGCGCGAGACGTTCCAGGCCGGTATCCACGGGCAGGCCGCACATCAGGTTGGCGTTGGCCAGAGCCTGTCCCGAAGCGCCGCGGCAGAGGTTGTCGATGGCCGCCAGGATGATCAGGCGGTTGGTGCGCGGGTCCACCACCAGACCGAGATCGCAGAACATGCTGCCGCGCACGTAGCGGGTTTCGGGCAGACGGCCCTTGGGCAGCACGCGGACCCAGGGGCTGCGCTCCCAGGTGCGGCAGAAGGCTTCATGCACGCTGTCCAGATTGGCGGCGGGATCCTTGAGCTTGGTATAGATGGTGGAGAGGATTCCCCGGTTCATGGGCAACAGATGCGTATTGAAGGACAGGCGTACTTCCTGTCCAGCCAGCAGGGAAACTTCCTGCTCGATTTCCGGGGTGTGGCGATGGCGGGGCAGGCCGTAGGCGCGGAAGTTGTCCGACACTTCGCAGAACAGGGTGGGCACGGCGGCCTTACGGCCCGCGCCGGTGGCTCCGGACTTGGAATCCACCACAATGTCCCCGGTTTCGATGAGGTCGTTTTTGAGTGCCGCGTACAGGCCAAGAATCACCGAGGTGGGATAGCAGCCCGGGTTGGCCGTGAGGTTGGTCTGGGCGATGTCCGCGGCGTAGAGTTCCGGCAGGCCGTAGACGGCCCAGCGCAAAAGCTCCTTGCTGTGATGCTCGTTCTTGTACCAGCGCTCGTATACCCCGGCGTCATGGATGCGGAAGTCAGCCGAAAGATCCACCACCTTGACCCCGGCCTCCAGCAGGGGAGCGGCCATATCCATGGCCGTGCCCGCGGGAACGGCCAGGAAGACCAGATCGCAATGCTGGGCCGCTTCCCTGGGCTCGAAAATGCTGATGATCACGTCCGCGCCCGGCATATGTTCCAGGAAGGGATAAAATTCGCCCAGGCGTTTGCCCGCCTCGGCCCTGGAACAGGCCATGGTCAGGCGCATGGAGGGATGCCCGGCCAGCAGCCGCGCCAGTTCCATGCCCGCATAGCCGGTAATGCCCACAAGCCCCACATTGATTGTCTTCATGCCGCGTGTCCTTTACAGGGAATCCTGGAACGGTTGTGATTGCCGATGAACAGACAGGCGTACCCCTCGGACGCCGGGCCCAGCCGCGTGTTGCCGTCTTCAGCCGCCGTCCGCGCCGCAACAATCAAAGCGCGGCGAACCGCGTTTGTGCCCCGGCTTCAGCCCGATATTTTCAATGCATCACTACTTTTGGGCGGAGGCTTCCGCCATCTTTTTTTCACAGTCCGGGCCGCACTTGATCACGAATTTCATGCGCAGTTCGTACAGAATACTTTCCAGCAACCGGCGTTCCTGCTCTTCAAGGCAGCGCTCGGTCTTCTGGCGCAGCATTTCCAGCACGTCGATATTGTGCCGGGCCAGCGCCAGATCCTGCTCCATCCGGCCTGTTTCGGGATTGGGCACTTCGCCCAGCTGCACCAGGGCCGAAGAGGCCAGGGAAAGAATGAAAGTGGAAAAGGTCACCTCGGGCAGAGGACCGTCCTTGGAGCTATGGCAGCCGCAATCGTTCTGGTTCATGTCAACCTCATGCTGATGTTTGCATTGGGGCCGTAACCCGCCATCCGGTCCCGTATTTCCCATACATAAGGTTTTTTCCGGTCCGGGCAAGGGCGCGCCGCGCATTGTTCATCAGCACTGCCCTAACTGTGCACCAGAACTCTGGGCAGGAACTCGCCCGGTTTGTCCTCCAGGGCCGCGCGGTAGGCGGCCATGCCCTGTTCCAGATAGTCGCGCGCGCCGGAGAAACCGCCCGCTTCCATCAGGCCCCGGTCCAGAGCGTACAGCCCGGCCAGCACGTCGGCCCAGTCCACCCAGCCCATATGCCCGATGCGCACAATCCGGCCCTTGAGCTGATCCTGCCCGCCCGCCATGCAGACGCCGTGCTTTTCCAGGGCCAGACGCAGCACTTCCGTGCCGTCCACGCCCTCGGGCAGCAGCACGCTGGTGATGCCCCAGGCGAAATGTTCCGGCGCGAAGAGATCCAGACCCATGGCCGTGACGCCCGCGCGGGTCAGCATGGTCAATGCCCACTGCTTGGCATACACGGCTTCCAGGCCGTTTTCCAGCAGCATGTCCAGGCTTTCATCCAGGCCCACGATCAGATTCACCGCCGAGGTGAACAGGGTCTGGCCTTTTGCCACATATTCCCGCTCCTTGAGCAGGTTGAAGTAGAAACAGCCGGGCGTCACGCCCGCGGCTTTTTCCCAGGCCCGCTCCGAAAGGGCCAGCAGGGCCAGGCCCGGCGGCAGCATCAGGCCTTTCTGCGAGCCGGTGAGCAGGCAGTCCAGGCCCCATTCGTCCAGTGGGCAGGGAGAAAGACCCACGGCGGAAATGCCGTCCACCACCAGCAGAACGTCGCGTTGGCGGGTGATCCGGGCCACCTCCCGCACCGGGTGCAACACGCCGGTGGAGGTTTCGGAAAGCTGGATCAGCACGCCTGTAATGGCGGGATCGGCGGCCAGGGCTTCCTCCACCTGCTCGGGGCGTACGGCCCGGCCCCAGGGCACTTCCAGGGTGACGACCTCCAGGCCGCGCGAAACGGCGATGGCTTTCCAGCGCTGGCCGAATTTGCCCGCCTCCACCACCAGCACCTTCTCACCGGGATTGAACAGGCTGTACACGGCGGCGGTCATGGCTCCCGTGCCGGAGCAGGAAAGGGGCAGCACCGTGCCTTGGGTGCCGAAAAGAACGCGCAGCTTTTCCTGCACCCGGCCCATGATCGCTTTGAATTCGCTTTTGCGGTGGTGGATCATGTCCCGGGCCAGGGTCAGTCGTACGCGCTCCGGCAGGGGCGTGGGACCGGGAGTGAGCAGGCGTACTTTATTGAGCATGGGAAACTCCGTGATGGTTTAGCCCACCTGGGCGATGAAGCATTTGAGATACGCTGTTTCGGGCATGGCGGCATGCACCGGATGATCCGGCCCCTGGCCGCCCGCGTAGACCAGTCGGGCGTGCAGCCTGCGCCGGGACGCGGCCTGGGCCACGCAGCCGCGCAGGGCCTCGGCGGCAAGATGGTGCGAGCAGGAAGAGCTTGCCAGCACGCCGCCCGGCGTCAGCAGGCGCATGGCCAGACCGTTGATCTTGCGGTAGGCCGCCAGGCCCTGGGCCGCGTCTTTGCGGCGTTTGATGAAGGCGGGCGGGTCCAGGCTGATCAGAGAAAAGCGTCGGCCTTCCTCGTACAGCTCGTTGAGCTGGTGAAAAGCGTCGCCGCAGATGGTTTCCACCGCGCCTTTGCCCGCCAGAACCGGTGCATTGACCGCCGCGTTTTCGCGGGCCAGAGCCAGCGCCTGGGGCGAGGCGTCCAGAAATGTCACGGATGCGGCCCCGGCAGCGGCGGCCGTTACGCCGAAGCCGCCCGCATAGCAGAAAATGTCCAGCACGTCCGCGCCGTCCGCGTAGCGCGCCAGCTCTCGCCGGTTGGCGCGCTGATCGTAAAACCAGCCGGTTTTCTGGCCCGTGGCGCAGGGCGCGAAAAAACGGCAGCCGTTTTCCGGCACTTCCAGACGCTCAGGCAGGTCGCCACGGCTTTGGGTCTCGCGGGAAAGGCCCTCCAGGCCCCGCGCGGCAAGGTCGTTGTCGAAAAGCAGGGACGCGGGCGCGAGCAGTTCGTCCAGGCATTGGACGATGAACTCCTTGCGGCTCTCCATGCCCGCGGTACTGATTTGCAGGGTGCAGTGTTCGCCGTAGCGGTCGATGACCAGACCGGGCAGGAAATCACCCTCGCCGTGACAGAGCCGGTACCAGGGTTCCGGAAAGAGCCGCTGGCGCAGAATCAGGGCACGGCTCAGGCGCTCATGCAGCAGGGTCTTGTCCAGAGGCGCGTCGGCCCGGTGCGCATGCAGGCGCGCGCAGATCAGCGAGGCCGGGTTCAGGCAGACGCTGCCCAGAGGCGCGCCGCGCGCGTCGCAGAGCGTGGCTTCCTCGCCGGGCGTAAAGTCCGTGAGCGGGCTTTTCTGCGTATCCACTTCATTGCTGAACACCCAGAGATGCCCGGCGCGGATGCGGCGGTCCTCATTCTTTTTGAGCCAGAGTTTACGCATGCGTCAATGTGGTTAAGGTTGCGGGCTTTGCCCGGCGTTGATGCGCGCCGCCTGTTGTTCCAGGCTTTCCGCGCCCGGCTGTGCCTCGGCACGGAACAATGCGCCGGGGTTTCCGGCCGCCAGCGCGTCCAGCACTTCCGTCAGGTTGTAGAGCCTGCCCGGCGTGCTGCTGATTTCCAGGCTGCCGGGCCGATTTACAAAGGTTTCCAAGGCTGCGGCAAGCGCTCTGTTTTCCGACGTGGTTTGGACGCAAAAATTGTTGACGGCGGCGGTGAACACGGCGGCGGCCCGCCCGTCCGGGGGCAGCATGAGGGCCAGTCGGCCCATGAGCCCGTGATCTTCAAAACGCAGTTTAAGATCGCCGTAAGTCTGGCTGAACAGGGCCTGCTGCTGGTCCATGCCCTCAGTATTGCCGGAGATCAGCAGGCTGTAGCGCAGATCGCCCAGATTCGCGGCCTTGACCATGCCCTTTTCCAGAATGCTGTCCTGACCCTGCTCCTCGACTGAAATGTCGGCGTCCAGTCGTATGGTGTCCAGACCGGGCAGGGCAAGGCCGTAGCCTTGCAGAACCGCGGGCAGGGACAGGCCGGAAAGATTGATCCGGTAGCGGGCAGGCCGGTTGGAGAGCCATTCGAAACTGCCTGTCTTGAGTTCGGCCCTGTCCTCCGGCAAAGGCATGGTCAGGCCGTTAAGGCGCAATTCGCGGAACAGTGGTTCGTCCGCGGCGAGCATTTCCTGAAACAGGGCCTGCATGCTCCGCTGATCCGGAGGCGCGCCGAACAATCGCGAGAGACGCCGCAGCAGGGCTTCCTCGGGCAGCACGATGCCGCTCTGGCTCAGGCTGTCCAGGACCAGGCCGTCCTGCCCGTCGATGCGCAGCCGCAGGTCCGTGAGGACCGCTTCCTCCATATGGCGGCCGCGCCAGTTGCGCAGGCCGGCTTCCTTGATGCTTATATACAGCGGCCGGTTCACGGTGGGGATATCCACGCTGATGAAGGAAGCACGGATGTTGTCCGCGCCCATGCGGTAGGTGAGCCCCGGAGAGTCGGGCAGCTTCGCGCCTTCGGCCAGATCCCGCAGCAGGGCGCTGTCCGCATAGAGGGCGTCGACTTCTTCCCGTTGCATGACGACCTTGCCCAGAGACGTGCGCGCGCTGACATTGAGCAGGAGCAGGCCTTCGGCCACGGTCGTCATGCCCTGTTCAGGCAGAACCGCGCCGCGTAAAGGCGTGCAGGCCAGCATGGCCCGCAGGGGCAGGCGCAGGGAAATTTCCGCAGCCTGATAGGTGACCGGGCCCTGCGGTTGAACCATGCGCAGTTCCAGACCACGCAGCAGCAGCTTGCGGGTCAAGGGCGAAAAGTCGAGGACTTCGACGCCGGACTGAACCGGGCTGCCGTCAAAGGAGGTCAGCCCCGCCAGTGCTTGCCGTATTTGATTCTCCACCCGCGGCCGCAGCCATAACTGCGCGGCCAGCACAAGAAGCAGCACCGCGAGCAGCAGCGGAGCGAGGATAAGGACGGTTTTCTTCATGTCGCGCTATTTTGCCTTGGCCGCGGTCGCGTCCAGGCCGCTGATCTGCTGTTCCAGGCTTTCCTTGCCCGGTTGAGCCGTGACGCTGAGCAGAGCGCCGGGATCCTTGCCGCCCAGTTTGGCGAGCAGCTCGAAAACACGGAAGGTCTTGCCGGGCCTGCTTTGCACTTCCAGCACGCCGGGCCGGGAGACGAAGGTTTCCAGGGCATCGCGGACGGCCGCATTTTCCGGCGTATCGCCGGGGCAGAGCTCGGCGATGGCCGCCTTGAGCGCCGGGGTGGCCCCCTGGGCCGAGGGAATAACGTTTCTGACCAGATAGGCCGTGAGCCCCTGGTCCGTATATTTCAGGTTGACGTCCTTGTACGAGCTGAGGAACAGCGCCTGCGGACCGGCCAATGGCGAGCCCGCGGACATGATGAAATCATAGTCCAGCGAGCCCAGATGCTGGGCGCTGAGCAGGCCCTTGTGGCGTCCGCCGTCGCCCCCGGACGTAAAGCCCAGCTTTGCATCCAGAACCAGAGCGGGCAGACCGGGAAAGGCCAGATCGCTTTCGCGCTCCAGCAAAGGCGTGGGCAGGGAAAGAGCGTCCACGCTGAGGCCGTACTGCAAAGGCGTGTTGGACTGCCAGTTCAGGGCCATTTTTTTAAAGGTCAGGGCTTGGCCATCCAGAGGAAAATGCAGGTCAGAGAAGCTGATTTCCCGCAGCAAAGGCTCGCCGGTGGTAACGATGCGCAGCAGCAGAGCCTGCAAGGCATTTTCGTCGGGTTTCGTCTGGGAAAGCAGGGTCAGCAATTCCTGCATGGCCGCTTCTTCCGGCAGGGTGAACCGCTTTTCCGTGATGTTGCCCAGGCGCATAAGCTCCCGGTCTTTTTCCTTGAGAACAATGCCGTCCGCAACGGCTTCTTCTATGGTGCGACCTTCCCAGTTGCGGATGCGCATGGCGTCGCAACTGAAATCCATCTTGATGCCCTGTTCGGGGATCGCCATCTCGGAAGTCATGGCCGAAGCCCGCATTTCGCCGATACCTATGCGATAGAGGGCGTTCAGCATATTCGAGGGCTTCCGCTGTTCCAGCAGTTCCCGGATCAGGCCGCTTTCCATGCGGATGTCAACGGCTTCCTGATCCCGCACGACGCTTCGCGCGCTGACGGTGCCCTGATTGAGGGAATAGACGAAGTTGGAAATGCGCATCTCCTCGCCCACGGCCATCATGCCCGTTTCGGGCAGAATCATGTCGCGCAGGGGCGTGAACAGCAGAAGCGCCCGCCAGGGCAAACGATAGGAGGCTTCCTCCAGCGTATAGTTCAGGGCCGCGCTCCGGGGCTGCTGTTCGACGCCCGCCTCAAAAGCGGGCAGGTCCATTGTGCCGCGCAGTTCCAGACCGCGCAGGATCAGGCGCCGGGAAAAGGCCGAGAATTCGACGCTTTTTACTTTCGGCGGCTCAAAGCGCAGAAGCTCCGAAAACGCCAGGGCTTCCGGCAGAGCGGCCAGTTCCAGGCGGGCCTGTTCCTCCAGCTTCGGGCCCAGCCAGAATTGCAGGGCAGCGAGCCCGGCCAGAACCAGCACCGCCAGGACGAGAATCACGCGGATGAGACTTTTCATGCTTGTTTTTTCCTTCGGCTCAGTCCACCCGGTGGTGGCAGCCCAGACTTACAGGGTTGCGCATGGCCGCCTGGGTAATGACATAGGCCGTCTGCGAGCCGTGGAAAAGATCCACCAGGCGCCGGGAAATGCGGGTGCGTTTGTAGAAATCATGGATATGGCGCACAAGGTCGCGCATATCCTCAAAGGCCCGGCGCAGGCGCGCGTCGGTGCGCGAAATGCCCACGTAGTTCCACATGGTGTTGCGGATATTGGCCCAGTCCTGGGCCACCAGGGCCGGATCGTCGTGGCGTTCGTCGCCTTCGTGCTGCCAGTCCGGAATGGCGGCGGCCAGACCCGTGGGCATGCCGCCGCTTGCGGCGCGGCGCGCCAGATCCTTCCCGCAGCTCACCCCCCAGACCAAGGCTTCCAGCAATGAGGTGCTGGCCAGGCGATTGGCCCCGTGCAGGCCGGTGCAGGCGCATTCGCCGATGGCGTACAGGCCGCGCATGGAGGTGCGGCCCCGCGTGTCGGTGAGCACGCCGCCGCAGAAATAATGCGCGGCGGGCACCACCGGGATGGGTTCCTTGCGAATGTCCAGCCCCGCCTCCCGGCACTGCTCGAACACTGTGGGGAAACGGGTGGGCAGGTCCTGCTTGACGCCGCTCACGTCCAGGAACAGGCAGGGCGCGCCGCTGTGCAGCATTTCCTCCATCATGGCCTGGGCCACCACGTCGCGCGGGGCCAGATCGCCGCGTTTGTCGTGGCGGAGCATGAAGGCCCGGCCTTTTTCGTCCAGCAGGCGCGCGCCTTCGCCGCGCATGGCTTCGGTGATCAGGGGGCGGCGGTTGCTGCGCTCCTCATACAGGGCCGTGGGATGGAACTGCATGAATTCCAGATTCGCCAGATCCACGCCCGCGCGGAAGGCCATGGACACGCCCGTGCCCACGCAGCCCGGCGCATTGGTGGAGTGCAGAAAGACCTGGCCCACGCCCCCGGTGGCCAGCACCGTCCAGTCGGCCAGAATGGTTTCCGGTTCGCCGCTTTCCTCATTGAGGACATAGGCCCCCAGGCAGCGGTTGTCCACTTCGTAACGGAACTGCGCGTTTTTGGCATGATGGTGGCTGGTCAGCAGGTCGATGGCCGCGCGCCGATGCAGGCAAGTGATGCGCGGATGGGCCAGCACCTGGGCCGTGAGCCCGTCCATGAGCGCCCGGCCCGAGTAGTCGGCCCGGTGCAGGATGCGCGGGGCCGAGTGCCCGCCCTCGCGGGTCAGGTTGAAACTGCCGTCCGGATTGCGGTCAAACCGCACGCCCGCGCGTTTGATCAGCACTTCGTCCACGCAGAGCGGGCCTTGTTGGCAGAGCCAGCGCACGGCCTTGCGGTAATTGTAGTTGTGCCCGGCCACCAGGATGTCTTTTTCCAGGGCGCGGGCGTCATCGTCGTCGGCGGGATCGTCGGGCCGGGGCGCCGCGCGATAGATGATTCCCCCCTGCGCCAGCTCCGAATTGCCGTCGGCCAGATTATCTCCGGCGTTGAGCAGCAGCACGTCACAACCGGCGTCGGCCAGGGTCAGGGCGGCGGTGCAGCCGGCCACGCCCGAGCCGATGATCAGGATGGGCACATGGCGGCGGGTGGGAGTCACAGCTCTGTCCTCATTGACCGCAAACCTCCAGCATGCGGGTTAAGGAGCGGCGGGCGGGACCGCACAGCGCGGCCTCCACGGTGAGAGGCTCGGCCGTTCCGTGGGCAATGGCGGTGAGTGTAGCCAAAAGTTTCGCTTCCGTCACCTTGGCCATGTCCGGACAAATGGCCCGGCCCAGGGAAAGAACACGGCAACGCCCTTTGTGGCGGGCGGCCAGCCGGTCCACCAGATTGTTTTCCGTGCCGATGACCAGGGTGGAGCCGGGCGCTTCTTCAGCCAGGCGCGCGGCTTCCTTGATCAGAAAGGAGGTGGAGCCGGCGGCGTCGCAACGCTCGATGAGTTCCGGGCGGCATTCGGGGTGGGCCACCACCCGGCAGCCCGGATGGGCCGCGCGCGCGGCAGCCGCCTGTTCGGGCTTGAGCCGGGCGTGGATGGCGCAACAGCCGGGCCAGAGCAGCAGGGGACGCTCCAGGGGCTGGCTTTCGGGATTGATCAGGCCGTGGCCGTTAAGGCGCAGGATATGCTGCCGGTCCGGCGTAAGCCCCAGTTTTTTGGCCATGTTGCGGCCCAGATGCTTGTCCGGCAGAAAGAGCACGCCGTCGCCCTGGTCCAGGGCCCAGCGCAGCATGGTTTCCGCATTGGCCGAAGTGCAGACCGCGCCGCCGTATTCTCCCACCACGGCCTTGAGCCCCAAGGTGGTGTTGACGTAGGCCAGGGGCACGATGCGGCGGCCCGTGGCGGTCAGTTGTTCCAGAACGCGGCGGGCCAGACCCGCCGGGGTCATCAGGGACATCATGCAGTCCGCGTCGGGTTCGGGCAGATGCACGGCCTGGCCCGGCTTGGCGAGCAGGGCCGCGGATTCGCCCATGAAAAAGACTCCGCAGAAGACAATGTGCTCCGCGTCCACGCCGGGCACGCGGCGGGCCAACTCCAGGGAGTCGCCGGTGACGTCGCAGTGGGCCACCACCGCGTCGTTCTGATAATGATGGCCCATGATGCAGAGCCTGTCGCCCAGTTGTTCCTTAAGCGCCGCCACGGCGGCGGTGATGTCGTTCATGGTATGATCCGTTATTAGGGGAATATGTGTCGGCGTCGCGCCGGTTGGGAACGATTCCTTGTTGTCCGGGACCCTTTCAGGCCGGAATCAGGGTCATGCTGAAATCCGCGGCCACGGCCGAGTGGGTGAGGCGACCCACGGAAATGAAATCCGGGCGGCGCGGCCCGGTCAGGGCGATGGCGCGGATGGTCTCCAGGCGCACGCCGCCGCTGACTTCGGCTTCAATGTCCGGCGGCACCAGGGCCAGGGCCTGGCTCAACCGCGGGGCTTCCATATTGTCCATCATGATCCGCTCGGCCCCGGCCGCCACGGCCTCGCGCACATGCTCCAGAGTTCGGCATTCCACCTCCACGGGCGGGCAGGGCCGGTAGCGGGCGCGCAATTTGGCTACGGCGGCGGTGATGGAACCGGCCGCGTCGATGTGGTTATCTTTGAGCATGAGCATTTCCGCGAGATTTTTGCGGTGATTCACGCCGCCGCCCGCCTGTACCGCGTATTTTTCGGGCCAGCGCAGGCCGGGCGTGGTTTTGCGCGTATCCAGCAGGCGCACGCCCGTGCCATCCAGTTCGCGCACGTAGCGGGCCGTGAGGTTGGCGATGCCCGAAAGATGGGTGATGAAATTGAGGATGACCCGTTCCGCCTTGAGCATGGCTACGGCCGGAGCCGTGATGCGGGCCACCTCGGTCATGGACGGCACGTGCGAGCCTTCCCTTGCCGAAGCCTGCCAGCGAAAGGGAACGTCCAGGGCCTTGAACACCGCGCCGATAACGGGCAGGCCTACCACCAGAGTGTCCTCTTTGGCGCGGATGGCGGCGTGCATCCGCGCTTCCGGCGGGAAGAGCCCCAAGGCCGTCAGCTCCGGCCCGTCCTCAACCAGGGCCAGATCAATGCATTCTTGCAGCAGCCGTTCCCCTTCGGGAGAAAAAAAAGCGGCCCAGGGCGTGAACATTGCGCTTGTCCCCACTTCATGCGCGTGCTAAACGAAAAGCGCCCGCGCGCGTCCGCCGCGCCTGCGCCGGAACCGGGCACGCGGCATGAAGGCGTGCGGAACCGTGGCGCGCCGAACGGGCGCACAGCCGGTCCGGGGGCTCTGAAGTAGATAGAATGCCCTGTGGCGCGCGTCAAGTTGCGGGCCGTATTGGGAGCTTTTTCACATACGCGCGAAGCCGTAGCGCGGTCCCGGACCCGTCTCCTGTCCGGCACGGCCGCGTCACACAGTCGCGGTAGTCTTGCGCCGTCTTCATCCGGCGGCGTGCCGTCATGTTTCATTGTTCCGTATCCTGCAAAAGGCTTGCTCATGGCTGACGATCGTAACGACGAAATCCGCCCCTCCCGTGTCGTGGATGAAAGCCCGGACGCATCGGAGAGCGGCGACGCGCACGGCATCAGCATGCCCGAGATCTGCCGGGAGGTGGGCGACGAGGCCGAGTTCGTCCATCCGGCGGACATGGCCGATCATCTGGAAAATCTGAGCCTGGAAAAGCAGGTCTGCGCCCTGCGCCACATGACCACCGAGGATGCCGCCGAGGCCCTGGCCGAGCTGGACGGCAACGTGGCCGTGGACGTGCTGGAAAATCTGGACGCCGACGTGGCCGCCCAGATCATCGCCGAAATGGCGCCGGACGACGCCGCCGACGTGCTGGACGAACTGGACGAGGAGCACCGCGACGTCCTGCTGGAAAAGCTGACCAAGGAAGATTCCGAGGAATTGCGCAATCTGCTCAATTTCGACCCGGATTCCGCGGCCGGCGCCATGAACACCGAGTTGATCCTGCTGGAGAAGGCTCTTACGGTGGATGAGGCGATTGCCCACATCCGGCGCGAGATGGAGGACGACAAGGAGAGCCCCTATTACGGCTATGTGGTGGACGAAAAGGACGTGCTGGTGGGCGTGCTTTCCCTGCGCGACCTGATGCTGGCCCGCCCCGGCACCATCGTGGGCGACGCCGCGGCCGGGCAGAGCGTTATCAGCGTGACCTACGACACGGACAAACGCGAAGTCGCCAGCCTGCTTTCACACTACAATTTTCTGGCCATGCCCGTGGTGGATTACGAGGGACATATCATGGGCGTGGTCACCTATGACGACATCATGGACATCATGCACGAGGAGGCCAGCGCCGACATGCTCGGCATGGTGGGCGCGGACCCCGAGGAAAGCGTGGACACGCCCTGGACGGAAAGCGTCCGCAAGCGCCTGCCCTGGCTGATGGTCAATCTGTTCAATTCCGCGCTTTCGGCCTCGGTGGTCTACATGTTCGAGGGCACCATCGCCCAGATGGCCGTGCTGGCCGTGCTCATGCCCATGGTCGCCAACCAGGCGGGCAATACCGGCCAGCAGGCTCTGGCCGTGATGATCCGCCAGTTGGCGACAGACCGTTTTGACCAGAAAAAAGCCTGGATGGCCGTGCTGCGCGAGGGCAAGATCGGCATCGTCACCGGCTTGTTCATGGCTGTCACCGCCTTTCTGGGGGCCTGGTGGTTCACGGGCAACCACCTGGTGGGCGCGGTCATGGGCGGCGCGCTGCTCTGCGACATGATTCTGGGCGCGGTGGCCGGGGGTTCCATTCCGCTGATTTTCCGCGCCGTGGGCCGTGATCCGGCCCAGGCTTCCAGCATCTTCCTGACGACCATTACCGACGGCGCGGGCTTCTTTATTTTTCTTGGCCTGGCGACGCTGTTCATTTTCTGAAATTCCGCGCCGTCGGTGGCGCTGACGCAGTCAGCAGCCCGGAAAATGCGCGCAGGCGGAGCTTTGCTTCGCCGACAAGCAAGCGTTTTCCGTGTGTTCAACGCCCAAGTGGCGTTGCATCCGGCTTGTCGGCGCGGGCTTCTTTATTTTTCTTGGTCTGGCGACGCTGTTCATTTTTTGAAATTCCGCGCCGTCGGCATAAGGAACATCAGAAACGCGCCGAGAACACCGCGCGCGGGAAAGGCGATTTTCTAAACTAACCGCAATGTTACAGGAAGGTTGACACAAGAGTGTTTTTTTGGGCTCTGTTATACTTATCGGTGGATAAGCTTCGTCCGCCTCTTTTTTATCCTTTGTCAAGCCTGTTATGACCGCTACGGAATTTATTCCTTTCCAGACTTCTCCAAATTCGCTCTTTCCTCTTCCACTCTCCTGAAGAACTCGACCGGTGACACCTTCAGCGCCTCACAAATCGCATATAAAGCGGTAATCGTTGGGTTCCTTCTCCCTTTTGTTATTCCTCTCACATAGCAGTCTTGCAGCTCTGCATCGCTGGCTACTGCCAGCTTTGTCAGCTTGCGTTCCTTCCGTATTGCTTCAACGGTAATAGCCAAGGCTTCCAAGAGATTAGGACAGTTTTTCATCCTGTCAGGGTACACAATGCCTTGACATAAATCCGATACTTTAGTACCGAATCAAAAACGATACTAAAATACCGAATTCGGGGGGGATAAAGCCATACCTAATCGGATACCAACTCTCTCTTTCAAGAACTAAATACCGCCGTTAGGCATTACAATGAATAAAATCAGCATATTCATTACATCTGTTTTTATATTTTGCACAATATCATTCTTTTGCGCCATGACTCCATTGGTATTCGATGATTTTGGATATGGAACAGGCGGTTCAAACCTGTCAGATATTTTCAAAGCTCAAGTCCAAGAACACCTTGCTTGGAGCGGGAAATTCATCGGCCATTTCATGGCAAGAGTGCTGTTACATGGCCCATCTTGGCTGCATCCCCTTCTTACTCCCCTTATATTTCTTGGCCTTGTCCTTTGCGCGGTGCTGCTGACATTGGGGGCTCAATGGCGCGATAAAATACGGGCATGGCATTTGATAACCTTGGCCGGGTTGATCTGGTTCGCTTTGCCTGCATTCGGAACAGTCTACTTCTGGCGTACCGGCACAGCCGATTACGGTTACAGCCTGTTTTTCGCCACGGCATTTCTGGTGCCATACCGCTTTTGGATCGACAAAAAGAATTACCACCTTGCAGGCGGCCCGGTTTTTGCCCTTGCGGGCGTATTGGCAGGTTGCAGCAACGAGAATGTGGGCATGCTGGCAATCCTTGCAGCCCTGGGTGCGACTATCTACCGCTTTCGTACTCTTAAAACAGTTCCAGCTTGGGCTGCTGCCGGAATCATCGGGGCCGTGTCCGGCTGGCTGGTTATGATGGCAGCCCCTGGCAACGCAGTACGCCTCGCACAACTTGGCGGCGTGGAGAAAATCCCCGCCTTTTCATTTGAATCCTTTCACAGATTTTTAATCTTCTGGAGTTCACAGCAGCTGGAAATGTCGCCCTACATACTGGTTGCTCTCGTCTGTATCTGGTTGCTGTACCGTCAAGACAGGCTAAAGATTGCAACTTTTTTGCCGGGCTTTGTATTCTTTCTTATGGCACAAGCCAGCCTTGCTGCCTTTATTTTCAGTCCATCCACTCCCTATAGAGCCATGTCCGCCACATTCTTTTACACGGCATGTTGTTGTTTTACATTTATTGCGGCTTTAAATCTGAAAGATGTTTGCCAAAAGCTGCTCTATGCTGCTTTCTGTCTCGTTCTTCTATCCAGCGTGCTGATGGAAGCACACGTCTTCATTCAGGCACAGCCTGCTATTGCAAAGAGAAATCAGGCAATGAAGCAGGGAACAGTTACAGCAGAATCGTTTGATTACCCTCAAACCGACAAATATTTTTTCCCCACCTATGATATTATTGAAATAAACGCATATGCTGATTCCCAAAAATATCAGATGATTCCCTGGAACAAAGCTGCTCTGCTGAACGTGGAAGGGACTTCCGGCATTTGTGGCCTTGTTATCAGCAACATGGTGTATCTGGATAATCTTCCATCCGGAACAGTGCATGTTGCCGCCATAGCGCACAGACAAACCGTATCAAGCACTATTCAAGCAGTTTTGCGTTACTTCTTGCCGCTTAAAGAAACAACGTCCATGTCTGCCGTTGTCGCACGTTATGCGCCGGCTTCCACGCCGACTACAACAGACGGCAAAGCCTCTCTGCATATACCGGGCGTCACAAATCTAAACGATGTAGCCTACATAGGCATTGAAGAAAACGGCAAGCCAATGGTATGGCGGCGTATTTATGAGTGAGAGCCAGGAAACATTGGCAGCAGTAATCCTTTTTCATTTATAGTTACTATTCACTATTCATGTGATTAAGATTTTTAGCAAAAAGTAAGATATAGAATATGCAGACATAACAGTACATTAAAATAATTTATATTACTTATGACATATATCTTGATACTGATTTTATATATATACAATTTGAGATGATACCTAAAGTTACTACCTGTGAGGACAGGAAAATTATTATCTATGGAAATTCGATAAACGATGCATCGTATTGAGAAGCAAACAAAATCGTAATGAGTGTTTGTTAGTTCCGGCTGAATCTCGTGAGTTTGAAGCGTGCTGTAACGGCTTACAAGCGATGGCCCAACCATTATAGGCTATGACCTCTTTTTAGGTAGAAGAAATTTTTTTCTTCACCTGGACACAAAAGATGTTTATCCTGTCCATTCACCTACCCTGCGGACCTCCCGCCCCGCGGCAGACAAAACAGCCCAAATAGGCTATGACGATCTTGTTCCGGGTGGAAACAGGGGAGGGCAAGCAAGCGATATGGGCGAGAGTTCCGGACGTGAGATCTGCCGCATTCTGCTGGTGGACGATCACAAGCTGCTCATGGAAGGCGTGCGCAGCCTGCTCGCTCCGCACGCCCATCTGCGTGTGGCGGGCATGGCCCTGAGCGGCGGCGAGGCCGTGGCTCTGGCCGCCTCCCTTGCGCCGCAGATCGTGATCATGGACCTGGGCATGCCGGGCATGAACGGCGTGGACGCCAGCCGTGCCGTGCTCCAGGTACAGCCGCAGGCGCGGATTTTGATCTACACCGGCCATGAGGACCAGCGCTTCCTGCCCGAACTTATCGACCTCGGCATCATGGGCCATGTACGCAAGTCCGAACCGCCGGGCGTGCTGCTCAAAGCCATTGAGAGCCTGCGCCGGGGCGAAATCTTTCTGACCTGTCCGGACCCCGGCGGCTGTCTGGCCGAATTGCTGCGCCGCCGCCGCGACGCCGCGGAACACGGCGGCAGCGGGGATCTCAGTGCGCTTTCCCCGCGCGAGAAAGAGATTTTCCGTCTCCTGGCCGACGGCAAAAGCGTCAAAAGCATTGCCCAGGATCTCTGCATCAGTCCCAAAACTGTGGAAACCCACAAGTACAACCTGCTCACCAAACTGCAGGCCGGTTCCGTGGGCGACCTCGTCAAAATCGCCATCCGGCACGGTCTGGTGCGGGTTTGAACCCGCGCGGCCGGGGGGCGGGCA
>OIXH01000729.1_pt1 | contig 39781 bp, 43 predicted proteins | sample 1587741 | NCBI WGS metagenome assembly OIXH01 (sample SAMEA3888916, study PRJEB22519) | human gut metagenome | biome: human gut; feature: human-associated habitat; material: faeces | place: Denmark | collected 2011 | reverse complement strand
CGACACGGGCTATTTGGGCTGTTCAATGCACCCCCTGCCTCTACAACATTTTATGCATAAAAAAGATGACACACCGGATTCGATGTGCCACTGATTTTTTCTGTGCTCTTTATTCCTGTATCATTTATGATTTGACGACATTTCTGACGACACCGATGTTCAAACATGAGACGGTATCAGACTTTTTCAGTCAAATTCGCCGTCGATAATCTGCTGTATCGAGGTTATTTCCGTCGTCTTAAAAAGATCGGAAAACGGCTCGGATGCGCCCAAAACAACAGCGATCTTCAAAAGAGATTCAAGGGAAATCTTCCCCGTCTGCTCAAACCGTTTCAACGATCCATAACTCACGCTGGATCTTTCCGCAAGCTCCGCTTGCGAAAGCTTTCTACGCTTGCGCAGATTTTTAAGGTTATGTGCAATTTCTAAGCCTATTTCCTTTGGCGTTTTTAGAAGTAAAAAGATTTTTTCTTCAGGAATGTCAGATCTATTCATGCTCATATTTTAGCAATTTATAGTATATTTGTCAATTATTTACTAATATTTGAGCAGTTATTTACAGGTGGCAAACGCTATATCGACATCCTTGTTTTGACGACATTTTGACGACACGGGTTTTTCAACGGCATAAAAACAGCGGCGCACCATATTAGATGCGCCGCCGATACTGTCTTTGTGCTTTATCCGTAAAATGATGATAGATGAATGCAGAAACAGAGGTGATGGATATGATTGAAGAGGGAGAATACTTGTCACCGGAACCGGATTTCATCGATTGGAATGAAGAGGCAAACGCACCCGACGAGTTTGTCCTCGATTATGATTTTATCAAAAAGCGTGCCGATCAAATCGAAGAAATGGTGATATCTATCTGGCGGGGCGGGTCACCGATCTAAAGAACAAGACGGTCGAGCAGCTGAAAAAGCTGAAAGAACTCGGCATGCGGGAAATCTCCCTCGGCGTGGAAAGCGGCGACGACTGGACGCTGGACCGCATCCACAAGGGGTATCATGCCGAAGACATTTTAGAACAGTGTCACAAATTGGAGGAAGCCGGAATCGACTACTGGATGACCTTTCTCAACGGCGTTGCCGGCAGGTCCCACAGCCGCGAGCATGCGATCAACTCTGCAAAGATTTTCAGCCAATGCAAGCCCATGCTCGTCGGGACCGGCGGGCTGACGCTCTTCCCCGGCACGCCGCTCTTAGAAGAAGCGCAGCGCGGAGAATTCGATCCGCTTTCCGAAAAGGAAATGCTGGAGGAGCTGAAGCTGTTTGTGGAGAACCTGACCTGCGACTGCGCGTTCATCACCCACCACACGATTTCCGGTATGAATCTCTCCGGTCCCGATTTCCTGGCCCGAAAGGACAAGATTGTTGCCGCGCTGGAACGCCAGATCAGCCACGGCGACCTCGATCGGATGGCAGCGCTCCGTAGGTTCAAAAGGACGCTGTAAACAAAGGGATATAAAACCGGCACCTCTTTGCGATCCGTTCGGCAAAGAGGTGCCTCTTATTCATTATCTTCATTCCGTAGAAAGCGCTTCCGATTTTCTCAGTGCGTCGTTCTTCGTTTTCAGCTTTGACGGTTCAGCCCCGTCTGTTCTCCGGCTTGACCCAAACATGCCACTTGGGCGCTTTCGGCATAGGTTCATGTTTGATCAGAGCCTTAATTACGCGACGGTGCACAAGACAGCAGCACAGCAGCAGTACACCGATAATGATTCCGATGATCGCTCCGATCGGCATATCTTTTATCCTCTCTTATGATTTTTGTACGAAGTCCGATTCTTATGACCGTGCCTTTAAAGCGCCTTTGCAAATGCCCGGATTTCGGCGAGCTTTGCGTCGGAACCGTTCTCTTCACCGGCGGCGGTGATGATGCCCGCGTCCTCGATGCCTGTATATGCCAGCATATCCTTGTAGGTGGCAATCGCTCCGGCATAGGGAGCCGGTGAACCGGAGGAAAGCAGCAGAGCGGCCTTTGTCGCCTTGGCGGGCTTGCCGATGGCATACACTCTCTGCATCGCCGCCATCATCTGGGCGGTCAATCCGAAGTAGTAAATGGGGGACGCATAAACGATCATATCCGCTTCCTTATAGGCGGGCATAACCTTCACCATGTCGTCCTTCTGAATGCAGGTGCCTTCACCCTTGCCATGGCAATACTCACATGCCAGACAACCGTTGATTTTCATTTTGCCGACATGCTGGATTTCCACCTCGTGTCCGGCTTCCTTTGCACCCTCTGCAAAAGCGTTGATCATCGCTGCCGTATTTTTTGCTCTGGGGCTGCCGTTCAAAATAGCGATTTTCATAAATGTTCTCCTTTTTTGATTGTAATTAATATTATTCCACTATGGAAGTCGTCCGGTCAATCGCATCGTTGCCCTGCACGACTTCCTTCATACATGGGCAATCCTGTTTTCTCTTACTCCAGTTCTTTGAGCATCTGCCCGGCGTTGTCCTTTGGCTTTACTTTCCTGAACGTTTTGATGATCGTCCCTTCCTCATCGATCAGATAGGTGGAACGCTCGATCCCCATGACAGGCCTGCCGAACATCCGTCTTTCCTTCTAGACGTCGTATGCCTGTAACACCTTCTTCTCCGGATCAGAGAGCAGGGTAAACGGCAATCCGTGCTCTTCCATGGTGTCTCGTATCCTTCGTTGCCGTCGCCTGCAACGCCCTCTCACTGTACATTGGGTAATTTTTTTGCGAATTGCCGGAACTTTTTTCATATATTTTCTTGGTGGGCATCTTATTGGTGATTTTTCCAATCGCATTGCCTCTCACTGTACATTGCTGAATTTTTCCGCGAATTGCCGGAACTTTTTAAAATATATTTTTTGTACCTTGCGGGACACCATGTCCCACGCGTTCAGCACTTCCGTCTTAATTGTCCCTCTACGTATAATGGGGGAACTTTTTATGTGAATGGTGAGTAAAATCTGTTTCATTTACAAATCCCTCTCTTCTCTGCAGCTTTCATGGCTTATGTTCTCACTGTTCTATGCCGACTTTTTCGATGCCGTGGCTCTAAATAGTTTGAAAATTATTTGTGATCTGCTGATTATCCGTTGCAGCACCTCTTTTGGTTCACAACGCCTCTCACTGTACATTGCTGAATTTTTTTGCGAATTGCTCGCTGTTTTTGAAAATATATTTTCTATGCGGTACATCTTGTCCCGCGGGATTCATCCCCGTTCTCATGACCGCCCGTGTCCTGTGCTCCGCGATGCAGACCACGTTGTCGCAGCGAGCTGTGCCCGCGACCTTGCTATGTAGCCCGGTTATTTGCCGTATGTAAGACGGTAGAACGGTATACAGTTTTCAAGGTGCTTCATTTACCCTTCTATATACGCATTGCGGAGGATGTCTCGGAAGAGCTTGGGTAGATCAGGATTGTTCGTTAATTTTTCTATGCCTTCGGCATACAGAATTAACCGATCCTGCGCGCTGTGTTCGGCAAGCATGATCTGAGAAAAAGCATGTTTCTCATAATCGCCTTTGAAGAATTCGCGTGCCCCGCCAAATTCCGTCGCTTGCAAGTCCATATCATCCATGAACTTATAAATCAAGGCAATGGTAATCTGCTCAACCTGTGCCTTAGGGTCTGGCACTTTGCCGACCAGGATATCCCTCAGGGTATTGATTTTCCGTTTAACATCAAAGTTCAACATAATAGACCCTCACATAAATCTCGAAAGATTGACATTATCGTTTATATATCCAACGACTCGCCTCATGTTCTGCATGCCAAGCCGCTTTAACTCTGAAAACGTGTAGCTTGGAATATCGGTCCCAAGTCGCTGGAATTTATGATCCTCGATCGCACGGCGCACTTCCTTGTCGGTCAGATAGGTTTCAAAGAAGCGCCTTACCTCATAATAATCGCCGGCAGGTACTCCGCAGGTTAAAAGGAATCCGTCAAACTCATCATTGACCAATTCCTGCTTATTCTTGAATCCCGGAATCAACCCGAAAATCTTATCCAGCATTTCACGCACCGTTACTCTGCGATCTACGCCGGTTGCACGGCGGAGCTTGTCCCAAGTGTAATGCTCCGCCGGTTTATCAAGGTACTTCTCTTCGATATACCGCTGTGCAGCAGCATAATTGCCCTGTTCGTATTGCTCCCGTGCGGTTGCGTCCTGTTTAACCTCATCCTCGAACTTCTGGAAAAACATGCGATCAATTTTCATGCCCTGAAGCCCGATCTTGGTTTCTGTCATCGTTTTCAGGGGATCGGGATTAAAGTTTTCAAAAGTCGTTATCGTGACACCGCCACCCTGTCCGGATCCTTTCGCTGAGATCACAGGCAATTTGATCACTTCATCATAATCGTATTTCTCTTCAAAGTACTCGCAGTTTCCAAAGAAATCGAACAGTTTGAAGGTGTCCTTTTTCGCCTCATGCACTTCATCTTCGCCGTTAACTCTTGTTTTGTAGCTGAATGTAAAGGTTCTGGTGCCCCGGCCTTTAATCTGGATAAAATCAGTAGGGGAAAATATTGGTCGAAACAAGCCAATATTCAGAAGGTCCTCACAATCATATCCGGTTGTCATCATTCCAACCGTCACACAGATCCTCGTTTTAGAAGTTTTATATTGTTCCAGAAACTTTGAATTTCCGTTGAGATTATTATTCTGGAAATTAACGGTGTAGTCCTGGGCGCTCTGTACATCGGATGTAATCTGCATAGCAAAGTCCGAATAATACTTATCAGGAAACATCTTGTCTGCGTATACGTTCAGAAGCTGTGTAATCTTAGTCGCATGTTTCCGGCTGACACAAAATACGATCCCCTTCCCGATCTCATTTGTGATGGGATCACGCAGGGCATTATCCATAAATGTTTTGACGAAGATCATATTGGTCTCATCAGAGAAAAACTTTTTCTCGAAATCACGGGCAAAGAAGGTCTCCTCCTCGTCCTCATCTTCTTCGTCGCTGTGATTCACAACAGCATATCCTTCGTCGGCAAGAAGCTGTGTGGTGATCTCTGTTCTTGCATCCACTACAGTCGGATTCACCAGGAAGGGACCGTCCGGATCATTGACGCCATCGATCAAGGAATAACGGAAGGTTGGTTCCCCGCTTTCGCAGCCAAATGTCCGATAGGTATCCAATAATTGGCGACGTTCCCATGCGCGAGGATCGTTTGCGGCCAAATCATCTGCATCCACATTTTTCAGATAATCCTTGGGCGTAGCAGTTAGGCCAAGCTTGTATCCAATGAAATACTCAAAGACAGCCCGGCTGTTTCCGCTGATGGAACGATGGCTCTCGTCTGCAATGATCAAGGAAAAATCGGTGGGTTTGAATACGGTTTTGTATTTATTATTATATGCCAGCGTCTGAACCGTTGAGACGACAATATCCGCTCTCCGCCAGTCCTCAGTATGCTCCTTAAAGATGACTGTATCATAATCAGGCTTCAAATAGTTAATGAAGTTCTTTTTAGCCTGATTTTCCAATTCGATGCGATCAACCAGGAATAAAACGCGATTCGCGTTTCCGCTACGCAAAAACAGGCGTATCACCGCAGCAGAGGTGAGCGTTTTTCCTGTTCCGGTTGCCATTTCAAACAAGAACCGCTGATTTCCGTTCTTCACAGATTCTTGCAGGGCTTTCAGCGCATTGACCTGATACTTTCGCAGCATGCGGAGCCCACGATCCTTTAAGTATTGCGACCTTGTGTCAGGGTTCTGATATTCAGGTGATTCCGCATAACGCGGTTCTTTTACCACCGCAATGTAATCCGAAGTGACTTCTTCGTTATAAAGGCGTGAAGGATCCGCATTAAGCGCCTTGCTGCCCTTTACGCTCTCACAAGAGGGGAAGGAAACGATGATTTGCGGATTGCCTTTATAAATGTTCCAGAAGTAATGAATGTTCCCGTTAGAAAGAATCACATACTTAACGACTGTGATTTTGCATAGTTTCTCGCCTGTTCTTTGCCAACCAGGGGATCATGCTCCTCTGATTTTGCTTCAAGGACGATGAATGGCTTTCCGTTTTCATCAAGGAGGAGGAAATCTATAAAACCATTCTTGGTTTTCTCAAAATTCTCCCCAAATTCATCGACCTTTTTCTTCGTAAGCTTTACATTCGCCTCAAGCTGAATGTTCGCAGGACCAGTCTCGTCATCAAAGAACCGACAGCCAGCAGCCTCAAGCAGTTTATTGATTTTGATTCGAGCCTTTGCTTCTTTTGCTCCCATAATGCACCTTGTCGCCTCAGAAAGTATGATATAAAACTATTTGCTCGAGAACGTTCTAAAACTATACTCCGTGTTTATGCAGATAGTCTAAAACGATCGCGCTGAATTCAGCACTTGCCATGTTTTGATAGTTCGGTTCTATTTTATCTATCCCTTCCAAGAAATCGTGCAATGCTTTTGCACATTTCTGTACTTCTTGAATCTGGCTTTGATGATGCTGTTGCGTTGCCTGCTGCTGGATATATGGTACGTTGAACAAATTAATATATGTATTCATATGATACTCTCCTTTCCACTAAATCATCCAAACGGGCACAATCAGGTTATCTCGATCGATGGCGCTGAAATGATCCGCTAAGCAGAGGATAGCGCCGGTGCCGCGCTGGAGAGGTGACTTATCGATCACGCTGAAAACGCGCGTTAGACGGCTATCCGGCATGGCGGTCTTTTTGATCTCCAGTGGGTATAGTTTCCCGTCGCCCTCCATAAGAATATCAATTTCTTTTGCGTCGCGATCGCGATAGAAATACAAATACGGTTCCTTACACGCATTTTGATAACCCTTCACGATCTCCGACACAGTAAAGTTTTCGAGCAGTGCACCGTTCATTGCCCCACTTTCGGCAACTTCCGGAGACGACCACCGTGTAAGGTAGCAAACAAGTCCGGTATCGTAAAAATACACCTTCGGCGTTTTTATCGTGCGCTTTAGCACATTATTGGAATAAGGATGCAGCAAAAAGATGATCCCGAGTGTTTCCAGGATGTTGATCCAATCCTTTGCCGTCTGAATGTTGATATCCGCATCTTCCGCAAGAGCATTGTAATTCAGAAGCTGCGAGCAGCGCGCGGCGACTGCCGTAACAAAGCGATTGAACTTGAGTGCATCAATGCTTCCGGAAAGCTCACGCACATCACGTTCTACATACGAGGAGAGATAAGACGAATAATAGATATTACGATCCGGCGTCTGGCCGCTGATAACTCCCGGCATAGATCCGTGCCACAGACGAGCGAACAGCTCCGGCGTAGTGACCGGCGTAATCGTATCCTTTTCTGCAATCAGCCGTTCCAAATCCGTTGTGAAAGGCACGCAAGGCGCACCGACAATTTCCCGTTGGGACAGCGGTGAAAGATGCAGCAATGCAACACGACCCGCAAGAGATTCCTGCACACCCCGCATAAGGCGGAAGATCTGCGATCCGGTCATCCAGAAATCACCTGGGTTGTGGTGCTCGTCAATGTGCATCTTGATATAGGTAAACAGTTCGGGCGCGTACTGCACCTCATCGATCAGTACCGGCGGCTTATGAAGCTGCAAAAACAATGCGGGATCGTTTTTTGCCATGTCACGTTCGGCAAGATCGTCCAGCGTCACATACTGTCGCCCGATATTCTCCTTATCAGCAAGCTTTCGGAGCATTGTCGTTTTGCCAGCCTGACGAGGGCCGGTGAGCAAAATTGCGGAGTAATTCTTACTGATCTCCAAGATGCGGTTTTCCATGTGTCGGCTGATGTATTCCATGTTTCACCACCTGAACTCTTTCGCATAGTTTATCTGCATATATTATAACCAAATGAAAAGGATCAGTCAATAAAAATATCGGCAGATTTTTATTAAATATGAAAATCTGCCGATATTCAGAGTAGATTTGTATTGTCTTTTGCCTACATAGGTTTATAGACTGTAATAATACTCCTTGATCTTCATCGCCATCATTGCTCTGCGCTCCTGAAGGAACCGTTGATAATCCGTAGCTGTCATGTGAATGATTTCCGCCGGAATGCAGTTTTCCGATAGGTTCGCCCAGAACTCTTCCTCGTTCGTAATGGTTCCGATCTTCATTTCCTTGGTTTCACATTGATGCAGCGCGATTGAGAAGTAATCACTCGGTGATTTGTCGCTGATGGAAATATTCACGCCAGTATCAAGATAGGCATAGTTTACAACTTGATTATATGCTGACTTGTCCGTGATGCCGCTCTTTTTCAAATACTCCTTCGGGAAAATATGGTGCACATCGCCCGCGCTGCGGAACAAATCGCCAACCGCAAAGCGTTCCTCATTGTCCTTTGCAAGCGGATTAAAAGCGATGCGAATTACCTTTTCTTCGTAATCTTCCGTAAGGATCTTCTGCCCCGCAATCGCCGTCATCATAGCAGTAACACGCTGCTGTCCATCGATCAAAACTTTTTTGCCCACAGCGCTGCCACCATCTTTGAGTTTAACATCCGGGTTCTGCCAAATGATCAGGTATCCTGTCGGATAGCCATTGTAAAGTGAATCGATCAAATCGCGAACTTGCGTTGCTCTCCATACAAACGGGCGCTGAATCTCCGGAACTGCGATTGCGCCGGCTTCAATAAAGCCCAAAAGTGAACTAACCGAATACTGCGTAACGGAATACTTATCAAACGAAATGCTCACTACCCTGTTCTCCTTTTTTGGTTTCTGTCCTTCGTTTTAGTGCAAATAAAAAAGATCGAATTGCAAATTATATTGATATTATACTATTAATTGATCATTTTCACAATGCCTTTTACGGGACAGCAAGAGTTTTTTGCATAAAGAATTCAGGCAAAATGTATATACATACGAAAATTGCATATACATTTTCAAAGCGATTATGCAGTCGGTTCGGGCCCGATTTTGACGACAAAATTGACGACACTTTGGCTGAAAAAGAGTGAATTTATTGAATTTCTTGGTACTGGTTAAAATGGCGAAAAAGTCAGTAAAATAGGCACTTTTTCAGGTTTTCTGGGTTGTTTTATCTGTCCCATTTAATGGACTCATAACCCGGAGGTCGTTGGTTCAAGTCCTTCCCCCGCAACCATTATTTCCAACAACGTGTTTAATGTACTCTGTATATTGAACACGTTGTTATTTTTATCTCCCGAAACATCAATGCGCTTGATAAGCAGCTTCACGGCCTTTTCATCAGGATTGTTCTTCAGCGCGTTCAGCCATTGCCGGATGGTATCGACAGTGTAATCTTCAGGCGGCTCCGTTGCTTCCAGCGCCTTGATCTCGGCCTTGATCTCCGCCATACGCTGGCCAAGATCGGAAACAACATCAGACGGCAGCACACCGGAGGAAAGATTCTTCAGCAGCGTGTCATATTCTTTCTGCTTCTCGGCTATTCTTGCGTTCAGAACGTCATAGAACGCCGTCAGGCGGTTTTTGCTGTCGCTCTGGTATCTGCGCATGGCTGCGGTTATAAGCGTCTGGTTAGGCTCTGAAAGCAGCTCATGCAGGTATTTAATAGCGGCGCTATCCACATCCGACATAAGCACTGTAGGCCGTCCGCAATGCTTGGAGCAGACATAGCGGTAATAGGTGTGTCCGCTGCGTGTACCCTTGTAGACGTGCATCTTCGCGCCGCATGAGCAATATACAAGGCCGCTGCACATATAGTCTGCCTTGCGGCCTGCGTTCTTCCTGCTGTTCATTATCGCTTGTACCTCCTCAAATTGTGCCTTTGTGATGATTGCCGGGAAAGCGTCCTCTATCCGTATGGCTCCTTGTTTCTGACGCCTCTGGGTGCGTTCTGCAACCTCTTGCGGTGTGTATAAATATACGCCGGCATATTTCTCATTCCGCAGCATTTCATAAATCTGCGTGTATCTGATGGGCTTTCCGCGCTTGCCGGTGATCCCGGCCGCGTCCAGCTCTGCTATGATGCCCTTGAATCCCGTTCCTTCTTGTGCAGCGGTGAATATACGGCGCACAAAGGCCGCTTCAAGCTCGTTAATTACATACTGCTGATTTACCACATCATAACCGAACGGCGCACAGCCGCCGTTGTGTAAGCCCTTCAGGGCGGTTTCCCTATGGCCTTTCTGCACTTCTGCCGAAAGGTTATCAAGATAGTATTCAGACATAGACCACATAAGCGCACGCATGATCTTAGCCTCTGCCGTGTTGCCAAAGTCCTGTGCTACCGCTATCAGCTCTATATTATCCGCTCTAAGCCGTCCTTCAAGGTTCACATGCTCTGCAAGGCTCCGGGCTACCCTGTCCATACTTGTGAATGAGAATGACGCTGAAAAGCCCCTTGTGCGCGTCTCTGAGCATCTTCTGATACTGCGCTCTGGCTGCTGTCTTTGATTCTTTGCCGCTTATGGCCTCATCTGCGTATATGCCGGTCACGGTCAGGCCGTGCCGATCTGCGTATTCTGTGCAAGCTCTGACTTGTGCGTCAATGCTGGCTTCATTCTGCCGGTCAGAGGAAAACCGGGCAGAAGCTGATCAAGCGGCCTGAAACGCTGCATAGCATTCTTGTGTATGTCAATTCGGCATACTTTAAGGAGGTGTAGTCATGTCTGTGAAGATCAGAGTAAGCTATACGGAGGAAAGCGAAGCGGATTCCGTCTTGCAGCTCCTGAAGCCGATTTTAGGCCGTTTCAAGGTGAATAAAAGCAAGGGTACACCCCCTTATAAACACCTGTATTTCACGCCAAAGAATGGCGTAAAAGCCCGGTGACAAAAGGCCTTTCTGCTTGACCCCCTCCCCCTATTGTGATACAATAGAGCCAAGAAGTACCCCGCCCCATGCCGGGCGGAAAGGTGAAAACCTGCGGGAAACTGTCCTTTATTGGATGGTTTCCCGCTTTTTTATTTAGTCCACTCTGGACGTTAAACGGAGGCTTTAATATGGATATTGAGAACAAGAACACTAACCAGGAGACTGGGGAACGCACTTTCACACAAGAGGAAGTGAACCGTATTGTTAGCGAGCGGCTTTCCCGTGACAGGGATAAAAGGGCTGCTGAGCTGGAAGAACGGGAAAAGGCTGTTAAGGCAAGGGAACTGGCCGTTATTGCCGCTGAAAAGCTGGCGGCGGCTGGATTGCCTAAGGATCTGACTGCCGTATTGCGATACGATGACGAAGCTTCTTTGGATGCTGCTATCAATCAGCTTTCTACCCTAAGAGGCTTTAGCACCGGGAAGGATACCGACACGGGCCACAAAAAAATTATAGAAAACAGGCTGGAAGAAAGCGATTATGATCTATCGGATGATATCCAGATCAAAGCGGCGTTCCAGCCACCGAAAACAAATTTTTGATAGGAGTTGATTAAATATGGAAGTTCCTCTTGTAACGAGATTTGCACCTTATACCGATGAACAATTCAAGGCAGAAAGTAAGCTGTCTTTGATTACGAACAAGGATTTTGACTGGACTGGCGCACACACCGTAAAAGTGTACAAGATTAGCACCGTCAGTATGAACGACTATGGCCGCACCGGCCCGGCCACCGGGAATTGGAGCCGTTACGGCAGCATTGCCGATCTGGGCGCAACTACGGAAGAATTTAAGCTTTCCAAAGATCGTTCCTTCATCTTCAACGTGGACAAGTTGGACGAGGACGAAACCGCACAGCAGGTGCAGGCGGCTTCCGCTCTGGCCCGGCAGACCCGAGAAGTTATCATTCCGGAGATTGACAGCTATGTATACGGCGTAATGGCAAGCGGGGCAGGTACTAAGGCCACCGCAAAGGCGCTCACCGCGACCGACATCTACAATGACATTCTGGACGCTTCCAAGGCTCTGGATGATGCAGAGATTCCGGAAACCGAAAGGGTATTGATCGTGTCTCCTACGGTTTACCAGCTGCTGAAGAAGTCTGGCGATGTCGTAATGAATACGGATATCGGCGCAGATATGCGGCTGCGCGGCGTAATTGCTAACCTTGACGGCGCAGCCGTTATCAAGGTTCCCGCAAACCGGCTCCCGGAGAAGTTTGGCTTTATGCTGTGCCACCCCTCTGCCACGGTTGCACCGGTGAAGCTGGAGGATTACAACATCCACGAAGATAGTATTTATTCTTCCGGTGCCGTGGTCACTGGCCGGGTCTGCTATGGAGCCTTTGTTCTGGATAACAAGAAAATGGGCATTTATTATCAGGCTTTGGCCGCTTCCGGTTCCTGATAAACATAGTGGGCGTATGGGCTTATATGCGGCCTGTACGCCCTTTTTGTTTTTGTGAGGTGATAACACATGAACCACATTGACAGATTGCTTATACAGGCGCGGAAAGCGTTTCATCCACCCGTTTACAGCGCACTTTGCATTATCGACCATGACGATATAACAGGGAAATGGAAAGCTGCGCCGCAGCTTTGGGACGGTATTCCCGGCTCCGGGTTTATGGATGATGCCATCCCGAAAGGTTGGGTAAGTGAGTACAACACAGCAGATGAGGCTTAAGTATTTAAGTAACTAACTCTTACTACCTGAAAAGAAGAATCTATCTATATCAGCAGTATATCCGGGATTATCAGCGACGAATTTACAGATTTGACCGCAAAGAAAGAAGAGCCTAAAATGAAACCGAAACCCGTGCGTTCGACTGCCGGAAAGGAGAGATAATTTATCATGCAGTCGAATAAAAAGCAAAAGCAAGTAACCGGCATTACCGCCCTGTATTGCCGCCTCAGCCGAGACGACAATACGGATAGGGATGACTATGAACCAGAAGAAAGCACTGTACGCCTTTGGCAGCCCAGACCGTGAAGCAACGGTCAACCGTTTCTGTACGCTGGCAGAGCTTGCCCCTGATCCTGCCGTAAAGCATTTCTTCCTTGCAATCGCAAGGGAACTGAACGCCCCGACCGCCGACCGCTGGTATCGCTGTATGTTCTTCAATCTCCGCTTAGAGATGGAAGCATATCTGCGCTACGAAAAGGCTTTTGATTGCATCGTGAGCGGCTGTCCGGCAGCTGAATGGGAGGATGACGAATATGACCCTGACGAAGTATGAGAAAGAGACCATTATCCTGTTCAACGAGGGAGAGGACACCGCCCACATCCAGACCTACAATGCCGGACTGCGGAAGCGGCTGGCGGAGTTCAGCAAAAAGCACCCCGACCTTTGCCGCTTGGAAAAATCCTTCACCCAGGGCGGCGTGATCTATGAGCTGGACAAGTCCAGACTGTCTATCCGGCTGCAAGCACCGTACAGCGAGGAACGCCGAAAAGCAGCAAGCGAACACGCTAAGAAGCATGGTTTTCAGTCAGGACAGGCAAGCGGATAACTGTATTATCAAGGGTTCGTTTACAGTCAAAACATCGGGTGCAGACCCGGGGTTTTGGCTGTTACATATCGCAGGAGTATAAAGTATCGGGTATCCCATTATTTGAGCAAATGAGCGTTACGTACTCTGAATGTCTCTACAAGTAAATTCGATAGACCACAGATTTCCCAATGCGAAATAAAGTTCACTTTCGCAAATATTATATTTATTATACAGGTGGAAAAGTTCATGCGATTGTGATATGATATAAGAAATAGTGAGAGAATTATAAGGAGGGCTTCCGATGATGCGTATCAGTTACAATAAGCTCTGGAAGATGCTTATAGATAAAGAGATGAAAAAAAGCGATTTGAAGGAAAAAGCCGGTATTAGTTCTGCTTCTCTTGCAAAACTCGGCAAGGGGGACAATATCACCACAGATGTTCTGCTTCGTATCTGCGAAGTCATGGACTGCCGGATAGAGGATATTCTTGAAACCATCAGAGAATAGCCAACACAAAGAATGAATTGGGAGGTTTTGCTATGACAATATTGGGCAAAAAGCAGATGTCCGAAGAAGACATCAAATTGAATTATATTACTCCGGTCATTCTGAATGGTTGGAAAGGCCATATCACGATGGAGACCAAAATCACAGATGGTCGCATCAACATTCGTGGAAACATAGTGGCTCGTAGCACACCTAAGTTTGCCGATTATATGCTTTACCTCAATGACGGAAAACCTATTGCTGTTGTTGAAGCAAAAGACAATAATCATTCTGTATCTCATGGCTTACAGCAGGCTATGACCTATGCTCAAATGATGGATTTACCTTTTGCATATTCCTCAAATGGAGATGCGTTCTATGAGCATGACTTCTTAACTGGACAGGAACAGCAGATAGATTTAGATAGATTCCCAACACAGGGCGAACTGATAGCAAGGTATTATGCGGAATTGAATGGTGGTAAGGGTGTTTCCGATGCAGAAAAGAAAAACGTATCTCAGCCCTACTATTCCTCTCAGAACACATATCCGCCTCGCTACTATCAGCGTAATGCTGTAAACAGAACCGTTGAAGCAATCGCCAGAGGACAACAGAGATTGCTGCTTGTTATGGCAACGGGAACAGGTAAAACATACACAGCGTTCCAAATTGTATATCGTTTGCTCCGCTCTGACCTCAAAAAGAGAATTCTGTATCTGGCAGACAGAAATATTCTTGTAGACCAGAGTATCTTGCAGGACTTCGCCCCACTCGAAAAAACCATTTACAAAGTGGACTTTTCTGACAAGGAGTGCTTGAGCAAAATTGCTTCCCATGAGGTAAACTTTGCCCTCTATCATCAAATGGTTGGACAAAACGATGAGGAACATTTTAGACAGATTCCTGCGGAATACTTCGACCTCATCATCGTTGATGAGTGTCATAGAGGAAGTGCAAAGGAAGATAGCAACTGGAGAAAGGTGCTGGAGTATTTTTCTTCTGCTACCCAAATCGGTATGACTGCCACACCGAAGGAAAGCGAAAAAGTATCGAACATAGATTATTTTGGAGAGCCTGTCTACACATATAGTCTGAAACAAGGTATTGAGGATGGTTTCCTCGCTCCGTTCAAGGTTATCAATATCACGACCAACATCGGAGATGGATGGAGACCCTACCATGGACAGACCGACATCTACGGCAATTTGATTGAAGACCGCATCTATAACAACAGGGATTACGACTATAACATCATCCTCAAAGACCGCATTGACGAGGTTGCAAGGGAGATTACGGAGTATCTGAAAAGCACAGACAGGATGCAAAAGACCATTGTGTTCTGTGCTTCCGAAGACCATGCAGAACGCATGAGGATTGCCCTTATCAACTATAACTCTGATATGGTTAAGGAGAACCCCGATTACTGCGTAAGAATCACTGGTTCGGATGTGTATGGAAAATCTAAACTTGATTATTTCATCTCTGTGTCCAGCCCGTATCCTGTTATCGCAACGACTTCGGAGCTTCTCTCCACCGGAGCGGACTGCAAGATGACAAAGCTGATTGTTCTTGACAAGACTGTTGAAAGCATGACCACATTCAAGCAGATTATTGGGCGAGGAACCCGTATTAGAGAAAAAGAAGGCAAGACACACTTCGTTGTTATGGACTTTAGAAATGTGACAAGACTATTTTCTGACCCAGACTGGGACGGTCCTGTTGAGCAGGACGAGGGCTTCCAGCATGGTGGCAGCAAGCCGAAAGGTGGCGGTGGTGGACAAGGTGGCGGAGGAAAAGAACCTCCTGTTGGCCCCGTAGAAACCCCGATTGTCGATAAGGACGGCTGCCGAGTAAAGATTATCAATAAAACTGTTTCGGTCTATGATGCCAACGGCAAGCTGCTGAGACAGGAAGATATTATCGACTATACAAGAACCAATATCAAAGGCGAATACGCTTCTTTGTCCGACTTTATCCGCAAGTGGAAATCATCCGACAAGAAGAAAACCATTGAGCAATCCTTTATGGCTATGGGCATCGACCTAAAAGCACTAAAGGCAGACCAAGGCATGGAAGAAGTGGACGACTTCGACTTTATCTGCTATGTAGCATACGGCACAAAGCCGCTAACCCGGAAAGAGAGAGCCAACAATGTCAAGAAAAAGGACTTTTTCAGCAAGTATTCTGCTGATGCGCAAGCAGTTCTCGGCATACTGCTCGATAAGTACATGAACCAAGGTATCATGGAGGTTGAGGATATTAAGGTTCTCTCCCTTGCGGATTTTGCCAATTATGGTAAGCCCGCAAAAATTGTCAAGCTGTTTGGCGGCAAGGCACAATACGAAGCCGCTGTTAAAGAGCTTGAAGCAAATATCTATGAAGAAGTTGAGGTAGGATAATTATGGCGATGCAGTCAGGTTTTATCAAAAGAATTAGAGATATAATGCGTATGGACGCAGGCATCAACGGCGATGCCCAGAGAATTGAGCAGATGGTATGGATTCTTTTTCTGAAAGTCTATGACGCAAAAGAAGATGATTGGGAACTGAATGAGGACGATTACAAATCCATCATTCCCGAAGATCTTAGATGGAGAAGTTGGGCGAAAGCAGACAGCAGCGGTCACGCAATGACCGGAGACAAGCTGTTAAACTTTGTCAATAACACTTTGTTCCCTGTGCTGAAAGGCAACGATGTGAAAGACGGCGATGTAGTTCTCTATGAGGGTATACAGGTAACTCCCAGTACTCCAATGAAGAAAGCAATCGTTAAGTCTACTTTTGAAGATGCCAACAACTATATGAAGGATGGTGTTTACCTTCGTCAAGTCATCGATGTCATTGACGAAATCGAGTTCGATGATGTCAAGGAGAGCCATGCCTTCGGATTTGTTTATGAGGAAATTCTACGAGAGCTGCAATCTGCAGGTTCTTCTGGTGAGTTTTACACACCGAGAGCCGTTACCGAGTTTATGGCGTTGATGATTAAGCCCCAGCTTGGCGAAAAGATGGCGGACTTTGCTTGCGGCACAGGTGGCTTCATTACTTCTTGGTTGGGACAGCTTTCAAAGCAAGTGACCGATACCACCGCACAAAAACAGCTCGACGACAGCATTTACGGAATTGAGAAAAAACCATTTCCGTACCTACTTTGTGTTACAAATATGCTGTTGCACGATATTGATGTTCCTAACATCTATCACGCCAACTCACTAAAGCACAATCTGTTGGACTATACCGACGATGACAAGTTTGATGTTATTCTTATGAATCCTCCCTATGGTGGTCACGAGGATAAGTCCATTCAAGGATTCTTTCCCGATGATTTGGCAAGTTCTGAGACCGCAGACCTCTTTATGGGGGTTATCATGCACAGATTAAAGGAAAAAGGGCGCTGTGCTGTAGTAATTTCCGATGGCTTTCTGTTCAGTGTTGATGATTCGGCAAAAGTCAACCTAAAGAAAAAGCTATTACAAGAATTCAATCTCCATACGGTCATTCGTCTGCCAGGAAATGTCTTTGCACCATATACTGATATTCCTACAAACTTGTTGTTCTTTGATAAGACAGGAGCAACTAAAGAAACATGGTTCTACCGTCTTGATATGCCCGAAGGCATTAAGCATTTTTCAAAAACGAAGCCGATGGAATTAAAGCACTTCGACCCAGTCATATCGTGGTGGGATAACAGGGTGGAAATAAAAGACCCGATTACTGAGGATTCCTTGGTTGAAACATGGAAATCCCAATGTGTACCTGCAAAGGAAATAGCCGAAAACGGGTATGCTTTGAGTTATTGCAATTTCCCCAACAAAGAACGAGTTGTACTTACTCCCGACGAGTTGCTTGTAGATTATATTAGTAAGAGAGATGCTCTCAATAAGCAGCTTAACAAAGCAACAGAGGAACTACATGGATATTTGTCGGGTAGTTATTCTGGAGATATTGGCAAGGTGGGGCTATATGCAAAACGCTTAGCTGAACTTAACAGTCAGTTCCCTGTTGATATGCGATATTCCTTGCTTAAAGCGGCTGTAAAAGGAGCATTGACAGAACAGCTTGAAACAGATTCAGTCGTTACAATACCTCCTGTACCTGATGATGTTGAGGTTCCATATGATATTCCTTCTACTTGGAAATGGGCATATTTGAAAAATGCTTGTGTGTATTTGCAGAGAGGCAAATCACCCAAGTATTCTCCGGTAGAACAAATTCCGGTCATTGCTCAGAAATGTAATCAATGGAGTGGATTTCAGCTTGAAAAAGCACAGTTCATTGAACCGAGCACTCTTTCTGCCTATACCAAGGAACGAATCCTTCAAGATGGGGATATTATGATAAATTCGACCGGTCTCGGCACATTGGGTAGAATTGCAATATATCCAGCAGACAAAAATCCTTATGGCATTGCCGTTGCAGACAGCCATGTGACTGTTGTCAGATTAAACCGAAATATCATGTTGCCAGAATTTTTCTATATGTACTGGGCAAACCCAAGCGTTCAATTCGTGATTGAGAGTCAAGCAACAGGTTCAACAAAACAGAAGGAATTGGGGCTGAAAACCATTCAGAGCTATCTAATTCCCGTTCCTCCTATCGAGGAGCAAACAAGAATTATAGAAAAACTACACACATTACTACCAGCGTGCGAGATGTAACCATGTGTAGACAAGAAAGGGCGTGAGAGTATGTATTCGAGAACGGGGTGGGCATATAGCAAGGAGTTTTTCTGCGGAGCCGATACAAGAAACTACTTTGCATCTTTATATAACAACTTAAAGAACGAAGTGGAACAGATGAGCGATGCCGAAATTGTATCCTGTGACTTCCAAGAGTGGTCTACCTACCTTGCCGATAAGTACGCTATTATTCCGGTTACGCTTTTTGAAACAAACATCGGGAGAACGCTAACCGAAACGAAGGTGAAGAAATCAAATCCTTTCCGTGGGCATCCGTATGAACCAGATTATTTTGAAGTAGATGGTGTTCGTGTAACATTCAAAATCCCGTTTGATGGCAATCCCGACCTGTTCGAGTTGCAACCGAGTAGTCGGATTCTCACAAGATTTGCGACAGAGCATTTTCTGGAGCCCCACGGCGAGGAGTGCGGAAGTTTTACGCTTGATTTTGAATATACCAAGCAGGAACTTCAAGACAAGGGCGAAACAATGGCTGACTATGTTCAGAAACAGTTCGACCACGAATTTGGCAATTATAAAACGATGGTCGGTTATGTGAACGCCGAGGTTTCATCTTTCAATAATGGGTTAGCCACTTCAGCTCTGCGGCTGTTGGAGGAGAGAAAAAAGAAAGCAGATTCTTTCTCCGCCATAAGTGCGGCTCTGCAAATTCCGCTGACTACCAGTAAGAACGCTCCAAACACCAAGCCAATACCACTAAAGAGGATTGTTCGACAGCCCTCTGTGAAACCAACTATCCCTCCAGCTCCGACCGAGCCGTACATCAGCGATGGAGATTATGAGAACATAAACAACATCATTTCGATGTGCGGCACAACCATGGAAAAGACGGCAAGGACATATTACGCCAATACCGAAGAAGAACTTCGTGACCACCTGTTAGCTGCCTTGAATACGCATTACGAAGCAGCCACCGGTGAGACATTCCGAAAAATCGGAAAGACCGATGTTCACATCGAGTTTGAAAACAAGGCGGCGTTCATCGGTGAGTGCAAGATATGGCACGGCGAGCGTATGTTCCAGGACGCAATCCAACAGGTTATCAACTATTCGACGTGGAGAGATTTGAAGGTCTCTGTGATTATCTTCAATAAGGAAAACAAATCGTTCCAGCCCATTCTCTCCAGGATTAAATCGTGGGCTGACACCAATGTGGTATCCTACACCCAGCCACAGGCAAATATCTGGAAGTGTAAATACCATCGTCAAGATATGAATGTAGACATTCAGTTGACGATTTTGGCATTTGACCTGTATGTTGATAAGGCTCAGTTCAAAGACCCACGATACGACAACTAAATAGATGACCAAGCCAAAGGGCACTAACCGTAAAAAGTTAGTGCCTTTTGTTTTGCTCATTTTGCGAAAGGGGGTAAGAGACCATGAGCAGAAAAAAGAAACCGCAGACCTTGCCGGAGCTGTATGCCGCCAAGGAGGAAGCCGAGGACGAGCTGCGGAAAGCCAAGCATAACCATGGAATAAATCAAAACGAGGAGGTGTGCCATGGACGCATGTGTATTATCCGATTTCGATATTCGCGCAGTTGAACGCAGCGCACTTGTAGACATCCGTGATGTCAAAGTCAACACCGCGCTTCCAAAACGGGAGCGCATTCTGGATTTCATTCGTCAGATCGGCAATCCGTATTGCTACCGTTATGGAAAATATGTGGTCAAGGTCAGCTTTTCCGATACAGATATTTCATTAGAGGACAGGCTGGAGGCATATATCCGCACGAAAGCCTGATGCCCCTTCGACATCCTCGACAGTCATTCACTGTATAAGTACAATTCTTGGAGAAAGGAGATGGCACTATGAAAAACAATACCGAAACAAAAATCTGGAACGCCACTCTTTATCTCCGGCTGTCGAGGGACGATGGGGACAAAGAGGAATCCAACAGCATTACGGGACAGCGCGAACTGCTTCGTGACTTCATCCGAAACCGCCCGGAACTGCGGGAGTATGCCGTAAGGATCGACGACGGATTCACCGGTTCAAACTTTGAAAGACCTGATTTCAAAAAGATGATGGAGGATGTAAAGGAAGGCCGTACAAACTGCATTATTGTAAAAGACCTCTCGCGCTTTGGTCGTAACTATCTTGACGCAGGCGAATATATCGAGAAGATTTTCCCCTTTCTTGGTGTTCGCTTCATCGCCGTCAACGACAACTATGACAGTCTCGGCGAAAAGAGCGCTTCGGATGATCTGGTCATCCCATTCAAGAACCTTATCAACGAGGCATACTGCCGGGACATTTCCGTGAAAGTCCGCACACAGCTTGAAATCAAGCGCAAAAGCGGACAGTACATAGGCGCTTTTGCCGTGTATGGTTATATGAAGGACGAAACGGACAAAAACCGCCTTATTGTGGACGAATATGCCGCAGACATCGTGCGGGACATCTTCTCATGGAAGCTGGACGGCATGAGTCCGCAGGATATAGCAGTCCGACTGAATCAAAGCGGCATACTCTCGCCTATGGAGTACAAAAAGTCCCTTGGCATGAGGTTTGCCACTTCGTTCAAGGCAAACGCACAGGCGGCATGGTCGGCAAACTCCGTGCTGCGTATTTTGAAAAACCCGGTATATATCGGCGTTCTTACACAGGGAAAGGAAACGACCCCCAGCTACAAGGTGCGCAAGCGCATAATAAAGCCGGAAGACGAGTGGACGGTCATCCCGGACAGCCATGAACCGATTATCCGGCGTGAAGACTTTGAAAGCGTCCAGAAGGTGCTTACGCTGGACACCCGCCGAAGTCCAAACGACAGCAATGTACAGCTTTTCAGCGGAATGGTATTTTGCGGTGAATGTGGCGCAAGCATGGTTCGGAAAACCGTTCCCTCCGGGAATAAGAAGTACGTCTACTACGTCTGCTCAGCGCACAAGCAGGACAAGTCCTGCGCTTCCCACGGGATGCGCGATACAGCCCTTGAAGAAGTTGTTTTAGAGACGGTCAAGCAGTATATCCGCGATGTGATTGACCTTGACGATATTCTCTCCATGACGGATACCGCACCGCTGAGGACTGCCGAAGCGCAGAAGGTGCAGCGGCAGCTTGACAAAAAGCGTTCCGAGCATGAACGGCTTCAAAAGCTGCTTATGTCTCTCTACGAAAACCTCGCTGACGGCATCATCGACAGGGACGAATACGCAAAGCTAAAACAGAACTACGCCGGACGCGCTGCCGAGTGCGAAAAGCAAATGGACGCCCTGAAGGAATCCATTGTGCAGATTAAAGAGCAAGGCGGAGAACACCGGGAATGGATGATGCGGTTCAGAAAGCATCAGAATATCACGGAACTGGAACGCAGCATTGCCGTGGCGTTGATAGATCGTATTCTCATATACAAAGACAACCGTGTGGAAGTCCATTTCCGATTTGAGGATGAATTTGCATGGCAGATGGATATTCTCAGAAGATTACAAATACGGGAGGTGGTTTAAGTGGCAAGAACAAAACGCAAGATCAATCCGATTCTTCCTGAAGCGGAAGCTCCGGCACCGGCGCAAAAAAAATACCGTACCGCCGCTTATGTCCGCCTCTCCGTGGTGGACAGCGGCAAACCCGGCGCAGATACCATTGAAGGACAGAAAAACCTTCTGCTTCACTTCATAGAAAACGATCAGTCTCTAACGCTGTATGGGCTTTTCTGTGATAACGGGCGAACCGGCACGGATTTTGAGCGTCCCGAGTTTGAGAAGCTCATGGAAGCAGTCAAACACGGTGAAGTGGACTGCATTGTGGTCAAAGACCTCTCACGCTTCGGACGTAATTACAAGGAAACGGGTAACTATCTTGAACGCATTTTCCCATTCCTCGGAGTGCGCTTCATTGCTGTCAACGACGGTTTTGACACGCTCACCGCCGAGCGAGGCGCGGACGGGTATCTTGTTCCGCTGAAGAACCTCATTAACGAGGTTTACAGCAAAGATATTTCCAAAAAGTCAGGTTCCGCTTTAGCTACAAAGCAGACGAACGGAGACTTTATCGGCGCATGGGCTCCATACGGATACCGCAAGTGTGTAGATGATCCGCATAAGCTGGAGCCGGATGAAGCGACTGCTTCCGTCGTGCGGCAGATATTTCAGTGGCGCGCCGAGGGTATGAGCATTACACGGATAGCAAAGAAGCTCAACGATTCCGGCATCCCGTCCCCTTCTGCCTATCTCTACAATACCGGCGTATGCAAGACGGAAAAGTATAATGGTGCAATATGGCATATACAGGCAGTCAAGATTATTCTGACCCGCCAAGTATACATCGGGCACATGGTTCAGGGAACAAAACGGCAGTCCTTCTATGAAAACCGCAGGCAGTACAAAAAGCCGCAGGAAGAATGGGTTATCGTTGAGAACACGCATGAGCCGATCATCGACAGAGACACCTTTGAAAAGGTTCAGGAAATCATGCGGCAGAGGAACGAGGAATACTTTGAAAAACTCGGAAGATTCAGCTATCTGGAAACGACCGAAAACATCCTCAAAGGACTGATATACTGCGCAGACTGCAAACGCACGCTGGTACGGTACAAAAACGTGAGCCATAACAAGAAGCTGTGGTACACCTTCATCTGTCAGACACATTCAAACGATATAACGAGCTGTCCAAAGAAGAACATCCGTGAAGATGCGCTGATCCCCATGCTCATGCAGGCTATCCAAACGCAGATCGAGCTTGCCGCAGATATGGACGAGCTTGTGCGCAGGGTGAACAGTTTTCCCAAACACAGAAAGCGGACAGCCGATTTGCAAGGGCGGCTGGACAGCGCAAAGAAAGCACTCAAGCGCTATAACAATCTGTATGACAGCCTGTATCAGAACTATGTGGATAAGCTCATGACTGAGCAGGAGTACATCACGCTGAAAAGCCGTTACAGAGCCGAAGCGGAGGAAGCGGAACGGCTGATTGAAGCGCTCACCCGGCAGCAGGTGGAAGAATCCGAGCACACGCCGGAAAATCGCTTTCTGACGGCGTTCGGGAGTTTCAAAGGCGAGGATACTCTTACAAAGGAAATGGCGCAGGCACTTATCGAGCGCGTGTATGTTGACGGGAACAGCCATATTGAGATTATCTTCCGATACCGTGACGAATACAGAGCGCTTTGTACATATCTTGAGGGAAAGGAGAATGGCGCATGACTACTGCAATTTATCTTCGTATTTCAAGCGAAGATGTTGACTTGAAAACCGGCGAAAAAGACGAATCCGAAAGCATATCCAATCAGCGCCGCCTCCTTCGGGATTATGTAAGCGCTCACGCGGATTTATCCGGCTCTGAAATATTGGAATTTTGTGATGACGGTTGGAGTGGTACGAATTTCGAGCGTCCTGCAATAAAGGAGCTTTTAGAGCAGGTTAAGCGCGGAAAGATCAACTGTATTGTGGTCAAAGACCTATCCCGCTTCGGGCGTGATTACATCACCGTCGGAGACTACATCTCCCGCGTGTTCCCGTTCCTCGGAGTTCGCTTTATCTCCGTCAATGACGGCTTTGACAGCATCAATCCGCAGGACATAGACAGCCTTGATACATCGTTTCGGACGCTGATTTATGACCTGTACAGCCGCGATCTCTCCCGCAAGGTGAGAAGTGCGAGAAAAGCGAGAGCGGAACGCGGCGCGTTTCTCAGTCCATACGCTCCGTATGGGTATATAAAAGACCCGGAGGACAAGAATCATCTGCTTGTGGACGAGGAAGCTGCCTCCGTGATTCGGCGCATTTTTCAAAGAGCGGCGGACGGGCTAAAGACATGGGAAATCGCCGCAGAGCTCAATGGAGACGGTGTTATTTCTCCGAAAAACTACAAGATTGATGCGGGCTGCACAAGAACGCCATGGCGAAGCATTCAGAAAGACAATTTCTGGACGGCCAATTTGGTTGGAAAGTTTCTGCGGGACGAACGGTATATCGGCAAGGTAGTGTTCGGCAAACGGGTTCGGGACGCTGTGGGCAGAACCCACACGGTAAAAATCTCCCGCAATGACTGGATCGTTGTCTCCGACATGCATGAAGCGATTGTATCAGAAGCATTGTTTGAAGCGGCGCAGGCTTGCATGAGAGAGTATCGAGAGTGTGCATCACCGACTGACAGCGACAAGCCGCTAAAGAGGAAAGTGATCTGTGGCGTCTGCGGTCATGTTATGAAACGGGACGGCAGGAAAAACGCATCGTATTCCTGTGGAACAAGAAGGCTGAATACCAGATTTGACTGTCCAGATGAAAAAGTGCCAGAGGCTGATATTCTGGATGCTGTGATGGAAACGATTCAGGTGTATGCGCAATATGCGGTCAGCATTGACAGATTGTTAATAGCGAGGCAGAACCAGAGACAGCTTGACCGGAAGCAGGCGCAAAGACAGCTTCAATCGCTCCAAAGCAAAAAGGCGCAGCTCGACAAACGGCTGCAAGACCTTTATGAGCAGCTGGTGGAGGGTGAGCTTTCCCGTGAGAGTTTTGCCGCGCAGAAGAAAAGCATTACGGATCGGATGGAGGAAATATCCCGTACTATCTCTGAACTGGAGCGAAAGGCAAGCTCTGATGATAAAAACGACAACGCCTTGATCGAGAAGTTCAAAAGCTACGCTGGTATCACGGCTTTGACCAGAGAAATCTCCAATGACCTGTTGAAGTCCGTTACCATCTATCCGGATGGGTATATGGATATTCAACTGAACCTTGCAGATGAAATCAAGGAGCTAATGGAGACCCTGCGCCGCGAATCATGTACAGCGTGAAATTATTAGTCCTAACTATACAGCAGCCGATGAAGGGATAAGTGCAACTACCGTAGAAAAGCGTCTGGGCTTTCAGAAAATGATTGCCGACGCGGTGGACGGAAAAATTGACTTGATCCTCACGAAAAGCATCAGCCGTTTTGGTAGAAATATCGTGGATATTCTGGATAATCTGCGAACGCTTTCCGCACTGAGTCCCCCTGTTTCCGTTGAGTTTGAGACAGAGGGAATTACCTATACCGGTGATGGACGGAATAACCTCCTGATCTCACTATTGGCTGCTCTGGCTGAAATGGAATCCCAACAAAAGAGTGAGGCAATTAAGGCTGGTATCCGCTGGCGCATGGCGGAGGGCATCTACAAGTTCTCCGTTCAGAATACGCTTGGCTTCTATCGTGATCATTTCGGGCGGCTTGTCATTGAGCCGACCGAGGCACGAATTGTCGAGTATATCTACGAAAGCTGCTTGGAGGGCGCTACGCCAGCAGAAATAGCCGCTGCCCTGACAGAGCAGGGGATCAAATCTCCCATGGGTAATGACCTCTGGTCTGCCGGTACTGTCCGCAGCATCCTCCGAAATGAGAAATACTGCGGTGATGCCTTGATGCAGAAAACCTATACCAAAGATTTCCGCACACATAAATCAGTGAAAAACACTGATCTGAATATGTATTTCAAGGAAAACCACCATACAGCTATTGTTAAAAAAGAGGACTGGATAAAGGTACAAAAACTGCTGTCGGAGCAGCACAGCACGGCAAAACGGGCTACATTGCGCCGTCTAAGCAATCACTTTGTCGCATACCGCGCGAAAGATGGTCTTTTCAAGGGCTATCTGATCATGGACTCCCGATGGTCTTTTATGGAACGTCAGGAGTTTATGAAAATCGTGGATGAGGCGCAAAACACAATGAAATGAAAGGATTTTTACTATGAACTTTGATTTTTCCGCTTTGAACTTTGAAACCATCGATTCCAACATCAACGCCTACCCGGATATGTTCCTGAATCAGAACGGCGTGACTTTCACCAAGAAGGTGCTTGAGGACTTGGGTTATCCCGCCTATGTCCTGTGCCTAATGGATGCAAAGGCGAAGGTGTTTGCGATCCGTATGTGCAAGAGCAACGAACCGAAGGGCTTCAAGTTCTCCAAGCCGAAGGGTGAGCAAAAGGGCGTTGTTACGATTTCCAACAAGAATCTGCTTGACCCGCTCCGCGCTGTCACTGGCGAGGATTGGATTCCCGGCAAGCGTTACAAGGTGCGCGGTTTCTGGGTTGCCGATGCAAAAACCTTGTGCTTTGACCTTAACGAGGGTGTTCAGGAGGACTTTCGCCCTGTTACGCCGAGCAATGACGCAGAATAACCCCTGATACTCAGGGAGAAAAGGAAGAGCCAAAGAGCGGCGGCAAGCCACCTGAGCGAGAAAGCCACCTCTCCCTTTTCTCCCTCGCTGTGGCTATAGAAACCGTGGAAAACCGCAAGTGGTTTACACACCGTTCCAACAGCCTGCACTTACCCTCTTTTTCCTCTCCGGATTTCTCCCTATACAGAGAAAACGTGTTCATTTTTTGTTCCGAGAACGTACAGTTACCGTGATAGGTAGAGCGCAGCATGTCAACACGGCATAGAAAAACAAATGGCACACAGGAGGGATTATCCTCCAAAAAAAGCCCCGAAGCATGACAAAAAGAAGCCCAGCACGCGCCGTTTGACGTGATGCTGGGCTTCTCCTCATTACAGCGATTTTCAGCGGGTAAAACAATGCTCTGTTTGCAAGAAGCACTTTCGCATTTTGCCAAATGGTGTAAAAATGCTCTATGCCGTAAAATTCCACATCCAAAGGCGTACCGTATACGCTCTGCCGTGCTTTGCTTTCTGATGTGCCTTTTTTCATGCAGGGAGAAAGGATTTCACCGTTCTCACTATCTCCGGTTTTAATAAGGCATTTTTACTGCCTCACAGTGACTTTACTCAGCAATTAAGCCGAAATGCCGCAGAGCATCCTTAATTGCCTCGACCTTTTCAGGCGGGCATGGATGATACTCATGCTTCCTCTGCTCCACAGCGTTCGGCGCTTTGTGCATATCCAATCCGACCATGCGCTTGACCTCTGCAATATATGCAGTATGGACTTTGAAGCCGTACTTCTCCTGCACATATTCCTGAATACGCTTATAGGTCGGATGCTCCTTGACCTCGCCGGTTTCCACTTCCATTCTGACTTCAACCGTCAGTGGATTTGTTTCCCGTGACAAGAGGACCACCGTCTCAACATGGGACGAGGAAACAGTATTGATGTCAGATTGCCCCCATTAGTTCTCGGGAACAAATCGACTGACCGTTCCTGTCCCAGCTGCTATCAATAGTTCTCGGAAACAAATCGACAGATCAAAATTGTTCCGCCACGATGTAGCGATCAAACTGAAATTCTTTTATACCGGTGTACCGACTTCAATTAGGTTCCCATCCGGGTCATAAAATCTGACCACCCGCTGGCCCCAGCTGTGCGTCATCAGCCGATTCACATACTCCGTTTCAGGATAGAGCATTTCAAGCTTTTTCACGAAGGCTTCAATATCCGGTTCTTCAAAATATAGTTCTGTGCTGTTGCTTTTGGGAATCACATTTCTTTCCGTGAATTTTTCCCAGTACACAGCTTCCTGTAAATATATGTTTCCGGTCAGTTCCATATTTCCGTCATTGTCTTGAATCAACACAAGCCCAAACATTTCGCTGTAAAACCGCAAAGCCTGATGACAGTCTTTCACAACGATCAGTGTCCCTCTATACGTCACCAACAGTCCCTCCTTGGCGCATGAAATTAAAAATTTATTACTCCTAAAAACACTATTCTATGCGGCAGTTGTTGTATCGAACACTCGAATTTTCTCTAAGAAAGAATCCATGTATCCATACAACTCCGACTCTCGTTTCTCTAACTCTTCCACCGCACTCTTGCTAACACTATGGGTCAGTGCATCCCGTAGTTTTTTCACAGAGCGTTTACCAACATGATCTTCGCCACTAAAAAGATTAGAGAGAAGATTTCTATCAAAATCATATCCTGCGTATGTAAGAGCATGGGGTGCTTCTTTCATACTGACCTGCAAACGATCCTTATGAACACCGTACTTGTTAAACTGGTGGTCCTCCAAGACTACCTTATAAACAATCTCGCATACCGAAAATTTGTCCTTAAAATCGTCTATCTTTTTCTTCAGTTTTTCGTCCGCAAGAGTGCCTTCCAGCCTTTCAAGTTCTGCCTTTGCTTTATTTCTTAGAGCCAGCTGGTCTTCTGCACTCAATGGAGTAATAATATTTGCCATAATTCAACTCCATATTAAAACATATCTTTTATGATTTCTAACGCAATATTCATACCGGAGCGGTTGTCACTTGGAGTTTTTGCCAGTGTTGCCATGTAACGTCTGTCACCATAATAGGTAAATTTATAGTGTTTACCTTCCTCGGTAATCACAAATCCCATGTCTTGCAGTGTACGCTTCATTGAACCAGACATGGTCTTATAGCCTCTCAACAAGTTCTTTAATTGTTCAGAACGATCATCGGCTCTACGTTTACAATTGTTGCTCTTGATTATATCTTCGAGAACTGCTCTTCTGCGCGTACCAACAGCATAATTAGGAAGAGCCTGTTCAAGTGCATCAAGGAGCATGGCTTTGATTTCATCTTGGAAAAACTCCTCTTCTTCGCCCAAATACAATATCGGCATATTATCCTTACTACCCATTTTTGAGCGGAGACCCTGGTTTTCGTAAGTGAGGATTTCATTCGCATGGGTCAATTCCTCGACCTGCTTTTGTAGCTTCTGGAGATCCTCGTCTACAGATTCAATCAGTTCATCGGCTTCTGCTGCCACGCGGTTTTTCTCGGATTCAGCCGCAAGCAATTCCGCACCTCTTGAACTTAATCGATCTCGCAGTAGGGCATTGCTTACACCTTGCCAAGTGTACAGCTTATCCATCATTTGAGCGTTGCTGTACTGGATTACACTACGGATAACCTTCTCAGATAGAACGGCATCCACTCCGTCGTAGGCACGATACATATACTTTTTGTGATCGTATGCCTTATTTGGGAAGTAAACACCAATTGCTCCATAATACTCATTCTTGCTATCACACTCTCGGCGAATTCTGCCATTAAGCCATGTACTTTCCTGAACAAGAACATGAGCAACACCCTTTAGGCGGCCTGCCAACTTGCGAATATCAACGGGATCGCTGTTGGAATATGTCTTAGAAACATATACAACCGGAAGTCTGTATCTTGCATTGCCGTTGATAATGTTAGCAAGGAGCGAGATATTATCTTTCGTGATAAAACACGGTGTACGAAGTATGGGCAGATTGCCATCATCCTTCAAATACCCATGCGCTATCAACAGCGTGATAAAATGCGGTGTGGAAAAGGTTGGATCAATAACCAGCGCCTCTTCCAAATAGCTACGGTCAAGCTGGATAGACATTTTCATGTCATTAAAATTCATAACATAGTCTGTATCCCAGACCACACCGTCAACCTCTGTTTTTTCATAACGAATAGCGATGATATTTTCGTTGCGATATTCTTCAATAGCAAGCCACAGGGTATCGGTGCCGTATCTTACATTGCGTTCGCCATTCCATTCGATACCCTGAATAATATTCTCTTCGTGAGGACTGCCTTGATTCCATTCCAGAACCAACTGGATAAAGGCATCCTTTGTCATTGTATCATTGATTTCAAGCAGCGTAGAAAATAAAAGCATCTATATTTATTGCCCTCCGTATCTCACGCAGAAAGAGACATAAGATTCTGTCTCAAAGCCTGCCCCTCAATTGGCACATAGCAAGAATCAACTATAAGTTCTCTTCCCAGAATATCTTCCAGTGCAACGGTCTGCCAGGTTTCCAACAGAGCCGGGTTGTTATTCAGAATCGTGTTGATGTTCTCAAGCATCAGCGGACTACTCAGTTTATCGATCATCGCACGACCATCGGTAATATTTCCGGCCGAATCTACAATGTTCGCATGGGCAATCTTCCAGAGTTTTTTCTCACTGAGAAGTCGGAGGATAAACGCATCCACAAACTCTTTCTGTGCCTCTTCGCTGGTCATGTTTACGCTGTAGTTTTCATACGCAGCATCAATTTCATCCGGCACTGTTGACTTGGCGGCGGGAGAAGGAACGACTGCGGAACTCTTCAGCACCTCATCAGCCTTCAGAGTTTGTTTCTTCGGAGCAGATAATTTAGCAGCTTTGTGTTCTGCATATTTTCTTTTTCCGTAATCAACCGCAGCGTTAAAACCAATGCCTATCAAATGAAATACTCCATCGACCACATATGGAACAGCTGCCTCCGCTACACGATAAACAATCTGCTGACCAAGCGGGAGATCCTCGACACGTTGGGGTTCTCTTTCCACCTCAACAATCTCACGCTGAACAATGACCTGCGGCTCTGGAGGGACAACTTTAGTAGGGTCTTCGTCGACCACTTCCAAATCATAAGCCACAGCGGAGTAGGTGCCGTCATCACGATGGCGTCCACCTTTGCCGATTCGGTCTCCGGTAGTATCGTTTCCGTCTTTATCTTTGCGCGGCAGTTTGCCTACCACATAATCAAAATCTCTATCTTCAGACAATGTCGGCCTCCTTAATCTCGATATGCTCAGAATCGTATGCCCCCAGGGGATACTCGGTAATGCAACCTGTAACCCGGAAAGCACGACCGCAAGTCACGCATTCCGCATCATCGCAGTCAAACCAGTGCTGTGTTTCCGGTCCCATCTGACGTTCAGTGGTGCAATCATCGGTGCTGTAATCAGCAAGGTCGATTGCATTGGGTGCGCCACAGTACGGGCATTCAATTACCCGCTTCATGCTGACGCCGTCAAGCTCCATCGCATCAAATTTCTGGCTATTCAACTCGTTCAGCCGAACATTGATATAGTATCCCGACAGAGCATTTCGGAAAATTTGAGACTTCGGCTTTCCGGTTGCCTTGCTGCAATATGCAAGCATCTGGTCTTCCTCATCGTTGAGGCGAACCCGATACTGGTTGTCACGTTTATCATCTACAGTTGGTCTACCTTTTCCAGCCATGTCCTACTCCTTTTCGGATATCCATTTAATCTTTCTACCCAAATTATACAGATATCGACATTCCTTGTCAATGATTAAAGGTGTATCCATTTAATAAACTTTCTATGAACGACAAAAACGCCCAGACCGAAGCCTGAGCGTCACACTGTTATTCTCATCTTATTCGTTTATCGTAATCTCAATCCCGGATTTGAATTCCACTACAAAGTGGTCATCGTACACCGTGATCTTCTCAATCATCCTTCTGACCAAGGCTTCGCTGTACTCGGTGACTTCTTCCGGCTCACTCTGAAGGAAAGTAACCATGTCAGCCATGCGCTGGCGGATGCCATCCTTGTTGGCTTCCTGCAAGAGCAGTTCTTCCTTTTCCGCTCGGAGTTCATCAATCTCATCGGCAAGAGCATCATAGTTCTTTGGCCGCCTTCAGCCGGTCAGCCATTTCAAAGATCTGTGCGTTTTCCATGGTTGTCTTCCTCCTTTCTATTACCTTGGGAAAAAGAACAACCCCCGACCTCCGGGCTTATACCCGGAACGGATTCTTGCCCTTGCGGTAGTCATCTACCAGCGTTTTGGCAAGGTCGATCTTGTCACGGAGGGAACGGAGGATCTTTCTGTCCACGGTGCCGCGGGCAATTAGATAAATGTAATGGCAATTCTCTCGCTGACCTACTCTATGGATTCTGGCTTTCGCCTGATCGAAATTGCTCATGCTGTAATCAAGGCTGTAAAAGACCATGGTGGATGCAGCGGTAAGCGTGATACCCAGACCCGCCGCTGCAATCTGACCGATAAACACACGGCAATCATCATCGTTCTGGAAACGGCGCACCTCTTCTGCGCGGTCCTTCACACCGCCACGGACCACGGCATAGCCGATCTTCTTCTTTTCAAGCAATGCCTGGATATCATTCAGTTCCGGCACGAATCTTGCCATGACTACCAGCTTTTTGTTTTCGGAGACGGCGGTATCAATAATATCGGAAAGAGCATCCAGCTTGGCGGTGCTGACCATATGGGTATCCTTCTCGTCATCGGTCAGATGCCCGCCCGTCACCTGTGAAAGGCGGAGTAGTTTTGTAAGAACGTTCTGTGCAGTTACCTCGCTGTCACGCAGTTCGGCAAAGGACTCTTCTTCCAATTCCTGATACAGTTTCAGTGCTTTCGGCTCAAGGTCGATGGTACGGATCTCTTCGGTGATTTCCGGGAGGTCCAGGCACTCGGCCTTGGTCACACGGAAAGCGATGCTATGCAGGCGGCGAAGGAAATCTCCGGTCATTTCTTTTTTGAACACTGGGGTATGCTGACCATAACCGGACATAAAAAAGAAGCGGTTACGGAAGGCATAGAAGGAAGTACCGAAAATCCGACTGTTCAGATAGCGGTACTGGCTATAGGCATCAATCTCACGGTTGGTGATGAGCGTACCTGTGAGGAGCAGCTTGTATCGTGCATGATCACCCAGGGTATGCATGGTCTTGCTCTGCTGACTGCGGTTTTCCTTCAGTTTGTGGCCCTCGTCTGCAATGATGAGGTCGGCATTGAATTTCAGCAGTTCCGGCTCAAGGATTCTGGCACTCTCGTAATTCACGACCACGATCTCCAGCCCGTCGGTCTTACCAACCCCGGAAAGCTGCTGTCTTTTCTTTGCGGATGTACCCTTCAAAATGGTCAGCGTATATGGGAAGGCAGCGAATTTCTCAAACTCTTCTTCCCACACACCGAGGATGGACAGAGGTGCAACAACAAGGATGCGGTTGACCCTGCCAAACTGATAAAGAATGCCGGAGATACCGATGGAAGTGATCGTCTTGCCCATACCCATTTCCATGAGCAAAGCCACGCCGTTACTTCTAAAATCAGAAGGGAGAAGGCCGAATCTCATGCAGGCAAAATCAAAAGCCTGCTGCTGATGGTGATACGGCTTGACCGTAATCGGCATCGGAAGGGATCTATTCGTCATCGTCCGCACCTCCTCGCATCTCATGGATTTCAATGTTTCTTACACTTGTGCCGGGAGTAAGTACCAGCACCTCGCAGAAATCGCCAAAGATTAGGTTCAAAAGTCTCTGTGGAAGGCGCACCTTCTTGCTGCCAAGCACCTGCTTCTTCTGACCACTGCGGTCTGCAATATTGATCTGTACTCTGTGTTGCAGATTCATCATTTTTCCTATCCTCCTGTTCAATGAACGGGTCTGCACCCGGAGGTCGTATCTTTTCCTCTGTTACCTTGGGAAAAAGAACAACCCCCGGTCAGACCGCAGTGATTACTTCTTACGCTTGCGGGGCTTCTCAACCCCGAAGTGCTTGCAGCCCTTGGCGATGATCTTGTTCCAGCGGTTGGAGATTGCCTGCTGAGTGACCGCCTTTCCGGTACGGGCTTCCTCTTCACGGCGGACATCTTCGAGGTATTTCCATGCCCCAAGGTGGTCGTAAACCAGGTCACGCTGTGTCTCGGTCAGCCCCTCCATGAATTCCAGAATCTTCTGCACCTTCTCATCCATCGGTGCATCTTTCGGGAACAGCAGGGTAAAGGGGTCGGATTTGGTATCCTCGATTTCGTCCCACGGGTTCGGCACGTCCTCACCGCTCTTGCCGGAACGCTCATAGCGGGCAAGCCTGTCGGAGAACACCTTGTCGGTATGGCGTTCATACTCGTCCTGCTCCACATCTTCCGCATGATCGATGCTGTCCAGAAGAATCAGAATTTCGTGGTCAATGGTACGAACTTTGCCGTCCGGGTCGGTGTATTCCTCACCAAGACCGATATGTACCGGGACTTCCTTTTTCAGATCTTCATCCCAGCGCCAGTAGGTGTAACCGTCTTCGGTGAGGTAGTTCTTGCGGTCCTCACGGAATGCGCTGGTACGGGTCAGTGCTGCATTGTGTTTTTTTGCTTTCATTCAGTGTCCTTTCCCGTTCCTGGGCAGGACGGTGGACACAAAAAAAGCCGAGGCAACAATGTACCCCGGCTGAAACATCCCAAAAACGGCATGACAAGACACGGTGGTACATCGGAAGTCAAACTCAGCCTTATAAAAACTGCTGAGTATGACTCCTTCTGTATCCACCGCCCCTATGGCCATCTTGGAACGATATGATTAATTGAAGTTTTTCTTTCCCCCGAAGGGGAGGATGAACAGGTTGATTGTTCAAATCAGGTTCTCTGTTCACCCTCTGCGACATTACTTACGCTTACCGCTCGGCTTGGTCTGTGCCAATGCACTTCCGGCAACGGACTTCGAGTCTTTGCCACAACGACCAGCTCTCAAAATTTTACTTGCCTTCGTAGCAACAGCTTTTGAGGTCTGCTTACTGTTTTTTGCCATTTTCTTCACCTCTTTCGTACAATAATCTCTGCGATATCTTAATCACATAGATATCTTACCAAAATTCGATTTTTTGCCCATTGAACAAAGTTCAACAGAAAAACCACGGATTATTACTGTTTCGATAAAATCGAGATGGAAATTCGCTTAAAAATGAAGCCTAAGGGCATTTCTTTCTCTTAGGCTATTGAAGAAAGTTCAACAAAGAATTATTGAAGAATTTTTGCGCAAAAAAAGAGGCCAGATTTTACTCTGACCTCTGCGCAAAAACAGAACTTATTAAATTGGCGGCTGTTTAATTAATGTATCAAGCCCTTGCTCTTTTAAATCATCGTAGATATCACCATAATCGGAAGCCCACCGTAGCGTTAGCAACTGAATGTAGGTTTTATTCTTTGCGGGTCCTTTATCCATGCGAAAAATTATATTCGCAAGCTCCAACATGTTATTGGAAACCGGGAAGGGGAGATGGATTCCTAAACAAGCCGAAACCACATTCACATCTGTGAGGCTTTTGCCTTCTCGCATATTGCTTATCGTATGGTTGTCGAGCCCAGTTGTGCTTCTCAACAGCCCTACACTATAGTGGCAAATTCTGTCGCTCATAAGCTCTTTTAGGGCATCACCAAACTCCATGTCTCGAATAGCAGCAAGCATCTGATTTGCTATTTCGTTCACAAGACCATACTTTGTCAAAATATCATCTGATATATGGTCTGAATAACGAAACTCCTTATCAGCAATGCTCTCAGGCAATTTTACATAGTGTAGTTTTCCATCTTCATCCACCTTGAATTGCAGGAAGCATTCCTCTTCATGCTCCTTAGCATAAGATGTCAGACGCATTTTGCCAGATTCGTGTCGCTCCACATACTTCGGCTCATCCAAGCATACCTTCTCTTCAACATATGCAAAGCATCCTGTATTCATCATGCAAGCTACCGCTTGACTGGATTGATACCACTGATGTAGCTTCCGGCTCTTAACAGTCGTTTTCACAACAACATCGCCCGCGATATCCTCATCTTGCTTGATATCATCTACAATCACGTTATCTCCCGATTGAGCTTGTCCGCTATCATCGGCTTTAGATACTTTTCTTCCACTGTCAATTACATCGGCATAAGGATCAGCCCCTCCACTGATTATGAATCTCTTCAGATACGCTGAGATATACATATTCAGCCGGTAGTCTCTGTAATTATCGCGTTCAATGACAAGAAAGAATTTTTTAGCCTTGCCCTTATCCACCGATGCCACAAGCTCATCAAAGTAACCGAACTCTTTATAATTTGCCTCCGTCACCTTCCTATCTAACAGCGTTCGGAGCAATTTCTCATAGCAACCAAGCCTGCGGACGATACGAGCAATGCGCGCATCTTCCGCCTTCCTCATATACTTGGCGATGTAATCTCGGAATGTCATTGTTGGGTCAACTGTGATTTCTCCCGACTGCACATCGCTGATAAAGAGATTTGCATACCGTTGCTGCTCTCTCGGAAGCATTGAATAAGACTTGTGAAGGTCTTTAAGCACCTGATCCAGCGTTTCCCAATCAATATTTCCTTGCTGCCACAGCCTGAAAAACTTATCAAATCGGGAATTCATGTAATCAGCATCAATTACATCCGTATTGATTTCCGTGATGTGTGTGTCGATTTCAAAAGGTGGCTCCTCACCAGTTCCACCGCCGCCACCAGACGGAAGCTCCTTGTAGCGTTGCAATAGGGCAAGATATGTATTGTAATCAAAGTGCATTACAATATAGGATTCTGATTCATCCGGCTCCGCAACCGTGTAGGTGTCCTTCGACCAGCTAAATCCCTGTATTTGTGCCGCCTCCAGCCGCTGATTAAACTGCTTGAACAGCTTTGCAAACTTACGTTTCTCGGATTTTTCCTCTGGTAGCTTTTCAAAATTCTCAATGTCAGCATTCTTGAAAATGTCAGCAATCTCATCGAAGAAACGGTTCATACTATTGAGATTGCTCGGCAACTTATCAACAAACAACCCTGTCGGGATGTCCCCCGAATATGCCTTTACTGCAATCTCAATATTTCTCCTCATGGTGTGTGTCCTGCGGTAATATTTGATAATTCCAAAAGGCTTCTCATCACCAAACAGTCTGTTCGTTCTGGAGAATGCCTGAATCAGATTCTCGTACTCCATAACCTTATCGAGATACAGGGCATTAATCCATTTCGAGTCATACCCTGTCAGCATCTGATTTACCACAATTAGGAGGTTTATCTGCTTGTCCGCTGGGATGCGATTATAAGGTTTCTTATGCGCAAGACGCAACTGTACATCTTCTCTAAAAGAGTCATAGCTTGGTAGCCCAAAGGACGGCCCGAAAATGGCTTCATAATCTTCAAGGATTTCTACAATGCCATCTTCTTTTTCCAGGGAGCCGCCGCCCTCGTTATCAATATTCGGATCAAACACCGCTGTAACCTTCAAGTGGGGAGCTACAGACTTAAACAGCCTGTAATATGCCACCGCTTCTGGAATACTGCTCGTAGCAAAGATAGCATGGAACATACCACCTCTGCTGAATATATTCCAGTATTTCACGATATTATCGACAACCGCTTTCTGGTGCTTCTCATCCTCATACTGAGAATTTGGAATGTAGTCCTCGATTCCCTTTAAAAACTTTTTCCCTTGCTGCTCTCCATGCATCTTGACCTTTATGGGGTCCATGAATTTGAAATAAATTTTTTCCTTTTTTGGATCTCCCTTTACCTCATCATATGACTGTGCCTTGGCCTTCATCAGAGCTACTCGTTCTCGAAGCTCTATATCCAAAAACGTAGACTCCATATAGGGGTCAAAGCCGAGGACGTTCTTATCCCGGATTCCATCACCCAAGGTATATCTGTGAAGCTCATCGCCAAATATGGTGGTCGTGGTATTGTCCTTCTTGCTATTATCATCCTGAATCGGCGTACCAGTAAATCCAAAGATAATAGCGTGAATAAAGGTAGTCTTTATATTCGTCAGCATCTCTCCGAAGGTGGAGCGATGTGCCTCATCAATGATAATCACGATTCTCTTAGCTACAATCTTGTCGATGTCTGCTGTTTTAATGTTTTCTGCGTCCCTCGTCACATTACTCAATTTCTGGATGGATGTGATGATGAGCGCATCATCACTATCATCGCTTTTCAGTTTGCCCACGAGTATATTCGTGTCTGCCGTATCCTGAATCTCCTCGGACGCACTGGCAAATGCTCTGTAATCATCAAAGGACTGTTTTCCCAATGCCTTCCTATCCACCAAAAAGACAACCTTATCTGCCATGCCACTACTTACGATAAGTTGTGCTGATTTAAAGCTGGTCAAAGTCTTGCCTGAACCTGTAGTATGCCAGATATGTCCGCCGAGAATATTGGTATCTTTCCAGTCCTTGGCAGCGACCGCAGCCGATATTTCTCTTGCTGCATAATACTGATAGCTACGCATAACTTTCAAAGTATCGTCTTTGCTATCCGGAATTGTGTAGTAGCCGATAAGTTCATGCGCCATCGGAATATTCAGCAGGTATTTCACCACGTCCTGCCAATCCGAATACGGCACATTATCAAAGTCCGCCCAATGGAAATAAAAGGACTTGTTAAACACGCCATCGGGACCCGGATTGGCAAAGTAAACCGCCTCTTCCGGCTCCATAGCTACAAACACTTGAATCAACGAGAACAGGCCTGTAAATACACCCTCATGGGCATATTTTTCAATCTGATTGTAGGCATTGCTGACAGGTATGCCGCTTTTCTTTAATTCGATGTGTATCACCGGCATACCGTTGATGAGCAGCATCAAATCCCCACGACGGTCATTCAGTCGCGGCGCAGTCTTAAACTTCGGCTGTCTCACGATCTGATAGCGGCTTGAACCCAAGGCAATCTCACGCCTGTCGTAAATTTTCAGGCTGACTTCCTTCCCAAAATTCTGCGTATCGTTAGGATTCTCACGCTTGATACCCACGCTCTTTCCGTTGATAAAGTCATTCAGTTTCACAGGTGTCCGCAGGGCGATAATCTGTTCGATAATCTGCTGCATCTCGCCATCTGTAAGAGGGAGGTCGTTCAGGACATCCTGCTGACGGTTATTCGCAAAAAGGATATCTGCCCAATTGCGGATCAAATCCTCCTCGGTGGGGTAGTTTATGACTTCCTTTTCCCAGCCGTACTCCATCAGCTGCGCTATGACTGCGTCTTCAAATTTTCGCTCATCGTCAAAGGTCATTTCTCATACCCTCCTACACGAACATTCCTTGCAGGCAAGCCGCTTTGATGTTCTTCAATTTTTCTATTCGAATCCGATACAATTCGATAAGCTCGTCCAGCGAATTCAGATAGTCAGCAATTTGTTTCTGCTCCTCAATATCTGGAATCATCATCTCATATTCCAGCATCTCCGGAATTTTCAGCACACGGTTTCTCCCTGCGCCACCCGGAGAAGACAGTAGCAGGTGGTGGCGGAATCTTGCATCCAAAATCAGATATTTCAGAAACTGGTCATGGACTCCGTCTGCCATTGAGAATTGTGGAAAGCGATGAGAAACCAGCTTGCCTGCATTGCTATCACAGGTGACCGCTACAGCGTGTTCCCACGCAAAGGTGATATTTACAATGAAATTATGTGCCGCCACTCTATGTAGCTGTGCAGTGGTTATCTCTTTTCCCGCCTCCACATATTCATGAAAGACACCTTTTCCGTGACTGCGGATTCCCAATCTTTCATAACCATCGTGAGGAATTTCCACAGGGTCTGAGTAGGGGATTACGATAGCACCGAGAGGCTTCTTTTCCCAATCACCTACAAATCCTTCAAATCGAATTGCTGGCACTTTAGCATCACCTTGCGGGAAAAGTTTATCCAGCATGGATCTCTTGGTGGCTGCCATTTTCTCGTAGTTACTCTGGTGGAGTGAGATGAGCTCATCAAGCTGTTTAAAATAATCCGCAATTAATTTCTGCTCTTCGATCGCTGGTGGGAACGAAACATTAGTTGTAAAAAAATCTGATGGTGAAATATTAAGCAGCCCATGATTTCTTGCGCCCACTGTCGCTATAGCCCTGATATCATTGTGCCACAATGCTGTTTCATAAAATTCTGTTAGGGAACCTCTGATTTAATCCGCACTACCAAAGCGCTTCCGGATAT
>OIXH01000724.1_pt1 | contig 39840 bp, 32 predicted proteins | sample 1587741 | NCBI WGS metagenome assembly OIXH01 (sample SAMEA3888916, study PRJEB22519) | human gut metagenome | biome: human gut; feature: human-associated habitat; material: faeces | place: Denmark | collected 2011 | reverse complement strand
CGTTGCCGCGTCAGCGGCTTACGGATAGCGACAGCGATTTTCCTAGATATAATTTTGCGTAACCAATTGCTGTCTTCATCCGTAGCTTCCTGCGTCGCAACGGCTGAAGCAAGATTTTTGCGTGCTGGCAAGGAAAATGGCACTTTTTGCGCGGAGTGTACTCAAGTACATGAGCAGCAAAAAGCGCCAGATGACGCAGCCAGCACACAAAAGGCTGGTTTTGACGGATCATCACGGCAAATAAGAGACCTGCAAAACCTGGAATTAGATGCGTCTGCCTTGGGCCCGCGCGCCGCGCGTGTTTACGGGCGCGGACTTTTGCCGTATGACAAATCCGTTGCCCGGCATCCCGAGATCGCGCCGGGTCGTGTCGTTTTTTACCTCAAAGGATTGCCGCCATGGATGATGCTCGCAGCAAAAAGATGAAGAGCGGGCTGGAAAAAGCCCCGCACCGTTCCCTGCTCTACGCCCTGGGCCTGACCAGGGAGGAAATGGAACGCCCCCTGGTGGGCGTGGTCAACGCCGCCAGCGAGGTGGTGCCCGGCCACATGCATTTGGATGCCCTGGCCTCGGCCGTCAAGGCCGGTGTGCGCATGGCCGGCGGCACGCCCCTGGAGTTTCCGGCCATTGCCGTGTGCGACGGCATCGCCATGAACCACGAGGGCATGCGCTTTTCCCTGCCGTCGCGCGAATTTATCGCGGATTCCATTGAAATCATGGCCCGTGGCCACGCCTTTGATGCCCTGGTCTTCATCCCCAACTGCGACAAATGCGTGCCCGGCATGCTCATGGCCATGATGCGCCTGAACCTGCCCTCGGTGCTGGTTTCCGGCGGCCCCATGCTGCCCGGCAATCTCGGGCCGCACACGCGCGGCGACCTGATCACGGTTTTCGAGGCTGTGGGCCGGGTGCGCAGCGGCACTTTGAGCGAAGACGAGCTGGAGCGCATGGCCGAGCGGGCCTGTCCCGGCTGCGGGGCCTGCGCGGGCATGTTCACGGCCAACTCCATGAACTGCCTGGCCGAAACCATCGGCGTGGCCCTGCCCGGCAACGGCACCATCCCGGCGGTGAGCGCGGCGCGCGTGCGCCTGGCCAAGACCGCGGGCATGCGGGTCATGGACCTGCTCAAGAACAATATCCGCCCGCTGGACATCGTCACCCCCGAATCCGTGGCCAATGCCGTGGCCGTGGACATGGCCCTGGGCTGCTCCACCAATACGGTGCTGCACCTGCCTGCCGTGTTTGGCGAGGCGGGCCTGGACATGGGCCTGGAAGTTTTTGACGAGGTCAGCCGCAAGAGCCCCAATCTCTGCAAACTTTCCCCGGCGGGCAAGCATTTCATGGTCGACCTGGACAATGCCGGGGGCATCCCGGCGGTCATGAGCGAACTGGACAAGCTGGGGCTGATCCATAAGGACTGTCTGACCGTCACCGGCAAAACCGTGGGCGAGAACCTCAAGGCGCTCAACGCCCGCATTGAGGACCCGGACGTGATCCATCCCATCGGCCAGGCCTATTCCAAGCAGGGCGGCATCGCCATTCTGCGCGGCAGCCTCGCGCCCGGCGGCGCGGTGGTCAAGCAGTCGGCCGTGGCTCCGGAAATGATGCGCCGCGACGTGCGCGCCCGGGTGTTCGAATCCGAAGAGGATGCCATGCAGGCCATTCTGGACGGCAAGATCCAGCCCGGCGACGGCGTGGTGATCCGCTATGAAGGCCCGCGCGGCGGGCCGGGCATGCGCGAAATGCTTTCGCCCACCGCGGCCATCACCGGCATGGGCCTGGGCAAGGACGTGGCCCTGCTCACGGACGGCCGCTTCTCCGGCGGCACCAACGGCGCAGCCATCGGCCACATCTCGCCGGAAGCCGCCGACGGCGGGATCATTGCCCTGGTGCGCGAGGGCGACACTATCCACATCGACATTCCGGGCCGTAAGCTGGACCTGCTGGTGGACGAGACCGAACTGGAAAAACGCCGCGCCGAACTGGTCAGGCCCCAAAAGGACTGCCCCTATCCGGTGTTGCGGCGCTATGCCCATCTGGTCAGCTCGGCGGCCAACGGCGCGCGGTACAAGAATATTTAAGGAAACGCTGATTGCCGGTCTTTTTGCCCTCCGCCCGCCTCATGGTCGTTCATGAGGCGGGCGGACTGCGCGTACGGCATATTGGCTGACGCTAAAATTCCAGATTGCCCGGCGTGCGCGGGAAGGGTATCACGTCGCGGATATTGGTGATGCCCGTGAGCAGCATCAGCAGGCGCTCGAAGCCCAGGCCGAAGCCCGCGTGCGGCACGCTGCCGAAGCGCCGCAGGTCCAGATACCACCAGTAATCCTCGGGATTCTGGCCCAGCTCGCGGATGCGGGCTTCCAGCCGGTCCAGGCGCTCCTCGCGCTGCGAGCCGCCGATAAGTTCGCCGATGCGCGGCACCAGCATGTCCATGGCCGCCACGGTCTCATTGTCGTCGTTGGCCCGCATGTAGAAGGCTTTGATTTCCTTGGGATAATCGTAAACAATGACCGGCCGCTGGAAATGCTCCTCGGCCAGGTAACGCTCGTGCTCGGTTTGCAGGTCCACGCCGAAGGTCACGGGAAAGGCGAATTCCTTGCCGCTGTCCTCCAGAATCCGGATGGCCTCGGCATAGGGCACACGGGCGAAGGGCTGGCGCAGCATGCCTTGCAGGCGTTCCAGCAGGCCCTTGTCCACGAAATTGTCGAAGAGCTTCACGTCCGCCTCGCAGTGCGCCAGCACATGCTCAATGATATGGCGGGTGAGGCTTTCGCCCAGCTCCATGAGATCAGAAAGATCCGCGAAGGCCATTTCCGGCTCGATCATCCAGAATTCGGCGGCATGGCGCGGGGTATTGGAGTTCTCGGCCCGGAACGTGGGCCCGAAGGTGTAGACCCGCCCCAGGCCCAGGGCCAGGGCCTCGGCCTCCAACTGGCCGGACACGGTGAGGTTGCACGGGCGGTTGAAGAAGTCGCCGTCCGTGTTCTTCTCGCCCGGCGCAAGGGTGGTCACGCGGAACATCTCGCCCGCGCCCTCGCAGTCCGAGCCGGTGAGCACCGGGGTGTGCACCCAGGCGAAGCGCCGCCCGTGGAAAAAGTCGTGCACGGCGCGTCCGGCTTCGGAGCGGATGCGGAAGGCGGCGCCGTATTTGTTGGTGCGCGCGCGCAAGTGCGCGATGCCGCGCAGAAATTCGTCGGAATGGCGCTTTTTCTGAAGCGGGAAGGCTTCCGGATCGGCCAGGCCGAAGACCGTCACGCTTTTGGCCCGCACTTCCCATGTCTGGCCCTTGCCCGGCGAGGGCACCAGCTCGCCGACCACGGCCAGGGCCGCGCCGGTATTGGCTTCGCCCAGAGCCGCGTGGGCCTCGGTGCCTTCGTCCACAATGCACTGCATGTTGGCGAGGCAGGAGCCGTCGTTGATCTCCACAAAGGAAAAGCCCTTGGCGTCGCGGCGGGTGCGCACCCAGCCGCAGATGGTAATGGCGTTTTGCGCCTTTTCGGCGTTGAGGGCGTCGATGATCAGGGTTCGCTGCATGGGATGGCTCCTTGCGGATGGATTTCGCTCAGGAAGAACCTTGACAGTGTAGCCTTTCCGCGCGCGCGGCTCAAGGGCGGGACGCGGCAAACCTCCGTCGCGGGCCACACAAAACGTCGTCTTTGCGACAGGCCCAAGGGATCCTTGACTACCGCCCAAAAATGTGTTGCCCTGCCTTTCACAGGTGCTTCAAAACATCTTTATTCCTTGGCGGCCCGCCGTCCCGAAAGCATGGCTTTTTTTGCGCCTTTCTTCTGGCGCATTCTCTGTCATCTCTTCCGGGTGTGGGCTAATACAATACCGGCTTGCCGGAAATATGCCCGCCGTTCCAAGGACGGTTTTGAGCACCCGGAGCTTTTCATATTGAAGGCCCCATCAAAAAAATCCTTGGAGGCATCGTATGCTCAGTTCTTCCCCGAGCCATCAGCGTTCACAGGCCCAGCCCGCCCCACCTGAACCCCATCGCTCTGGCGGCTATGCTCCAGAATGCGGCCCAGGCCCTGCTCAGCTCCCCCGCCCCACGGGAATCTCCTTCCCCCGACGATGAAGGCGACGACTGGCCCCGAGAGGAAATCCGCTCTTATCGCTTTTCCCCCTTGGCGTTGCGTGGCGAAAAAGAGCTGTTGGAGGAACAGAACGCGGAAGGGCTGCGAGAACTGGTTTCCATGGCCTCTTCCTCGGTCATGGCCTTTGCCTCCCTCTTGGAATTGATGGATGAGGCCGCCAAAGTGGACGGCTTCGTGATTCATATTCTGGCGCGCGAATGACAGCGCATCGGGGATCTGCTTTTCAAGATCCAGGATGTGTACAGCACTGTTGAGCTCGTGGAAACTTAAGCTGAAAACCTCAGGCCCTTCAGCGTGACCGCAAAGCCCGTTTCGCGGGCCTTGCGCAGCGTCAATCTGCTTTCCGCTCGTTGGCAGAGTGACTTTGCTCAACGCTGGCGCGGAGCGGCCTTACAAGTAGTTGTGCATGTAACTATTTTAAATAATATATAAATTATGATATCTTAGTCGCCTCTGTCCGGAGCGTCCATCCCTCTTGGCCTTTTTCTAAAGATTGTATAGAATTGGTTCGCATGAGCATATGCCGCCCATCTCTGCCTGGGGCATGGTCAACGGCGGCTGGTCATAATTTCTGTTGTACTGAGGAAAAACCATATGAAAAAATTGTTCGGTGCCTTGGCCTTCATCTGCGTTCTGGCTCTTGCGGGCACGGCCTTGGCGGCCACGCCCGCCGCGCCTCAGGCGGGCAAACCCGTCCAGGACAAGCCGGAAAAAGGCGTGGACCGCGTCACCTTGATCAGCGTGCAGATCGAGGGCGACGACAGCATCGGCGCGCGCCTGAGCACCAAGCTCAAGGAGCGTTTCAACCAGAGCAATCTGTTCACGCTCAATGCCGATGAAGAAAAGGACGCGCCAGAGTTGCGCCTTTTGCTGAGTACGGCCCCGGAATTCAAGGACCGCCCCAATGTGGGATCGGTCTACAGCGTGTGCTGGGTCTTCAGCCAGGGCAAGGGCTATCTCGGCTATTTGCTCGCGCGGGAAGTGGGCACGATCAATTACGACGACCTTGACGCCAAAGTGGACAAGCTGGTGGAGCGCACCGACGCTATTGCGGCCAAGTACGGCAATTTGTGGAAATAAGCCGCGCGGTTTTTTACCGCCGGTTTTCCTGAAACCTGCATCGCAAAAAAGCTCCCCTCGTGGCGGGGAGCTTTTTTGTCTGCTTTGTCCGGCGCCGGGCCGTCGCGGCCCGGAAAATAACAGTGCTGTAAGGAAGACTATGCCCAGGAGCGTTTTCGCATGGGGCAACCGCCGGCTGATCGCCTATCTGGCGTTTCTGAGCGCCTTTGCCCCGCTTTCCACGGATATGTATCTGCCCGCCCTGCCGCACATGGCCGAGGCCCTGAACACCACCTACAGCCTGACCAGCCTCACGGTGAGCGGTTTTCTGCTGCTCTTTGCCCTGTCCATGCTGATCTGGGGCCCGCTGAGCGACAAATACGGCCGCAGGCCGGTGCTGCTCACCGGCGGCGCGTTCTACGTCCTGTCCAGCGTGGGTATCGCCCTGGCCGGTTCCATCGGCCCGCTGCTGTTCTGGCGCGGCCTCCAGGCCGTGAGCAGCGGCGCCATCAGTTCCATGTCCCTGGCCGTGGTCAAGGACATTCTGCGGGGTTCGGCCATGGAAAAGGTGGTCACCTGGATTCAGACCGTGACCATCCTGGCCCCCATGCTGGCCCCTGTGGCGGGCGGCGGCCTGCTGTTGCTCACCGACTGGCGCGGCATCTTCTGGTGTCTGGCCTGCTGCGGGCTTCTGGCCCTGGCCGGAGGCCTAGCCCTGCGGGAAACCAGGGCCAGGGCCACGCAGGGCTCCGTCTTCAATGCCCTGGGGCGGATTTTCGTGGTTCTGCGCACGCCGGGCTTCGGTGCGCCCCTGCTGCTATTCTCGGCCATGAGCATGCCCTTCATGGCCTATCTGGCGGTCTCGTCCTATGTCTTCCAGACCCGGTTCGGCCTGTCCGCCCAGGAATACAGCTGGTTTTTCGCCTTCAACGCGGTCATGAGCCTGCTGGGGCCGCTGCTGCACATGCGTTTTTTCCGGCATTGGCGGCGCGGCCTTGTTATTGCCGTCCATCTGCTGCTGGTCTGCGTGGCCGGGGGCCTGCTGTTGCTCTTCGGCAACGCGGGGCCGTGGCATTTCGCGCTGCTCTATGTGCCGGTGAGTTTTTGCGGCAGCGCCATCCGGCCGCCGTCCACAGTGCTGCTGATGCAATGCGTGCGGGGAGACAACGGCGCGGTGACCTCGCTCATCAACAGCGGAGCCCTGCTCTGCGGCAGCCTGTCCATGCTGCTCTGTTCCCTGCCGTTCTGGAGCGGGCCGGTGACCGCCGCGGGCGGCATCTCCTGCCTGGTGGCAGGGGCGGCCTTTCTGGGCTGGCTGCGGCTGGCGCGGCGTTTCTCGTAATGGAACCGTTCACGCAGGGAATGCGTCAACTGCGCATATATTCTCATAGATGAAACATAGATGTGGACGTTGCGCGGCCCCGGCCCGGCCCGGATCGGCGGCGCGCCGTCCGGGAGAGGAACTCATGCCTGACGTGCCGATTCTTGAAACAGAGCGCCTTGTCCTGAGGGATTTTGCGGCGGACGACGGCCCCGCGCTGTTCCGGATTATGAGCGACAGGGAAACCAACGTCTTTCTGCCCATGTTTCCACTGGAGCGGCCAGAGGAAGCGGCCGCTCTTCTGTGCGCGGGCAGTGTATGGAGAGGGGCGGCGGCGCGCTGTTGGGCCGTCTGCCCGAAATCCGCAGGCACGCCCGTAGGCTATGTGCGGGTGGCCGCGGATGCAAGTCATGATCTTGGCTACGCCCTGCGGCGGGAGTTCTGGGGCCGGGGCTTCATGACGGAAGCCTGCCGGGCCGTGCTGGGGGCACTGCGTCGGGAGGGGACGCCCTATGTCACGGCCACGCATGACGTGAATAACCCCGCCAGCGGCGCGGTTATGAAAAAGATCGGCATGACCTATTGTTACTCCTATCGCGAGCGCTGGCAGCCCAAGGACATCCGGGTCATTTTCCGCATGTGGCAGGTGAACCTGGACGGAAGAGATGAGCGGATTTTCAGAAAATACTGGGACAATGCGTCTGTCCGTTTTGTGGAACAGGATGTTTGACGGGGGTCGGCCGGGGTGTGGCCGCTTACCGGTTCCGGGGCACGGCGTCCCGGCGCAGCACGAAGAGCCGCGCGGCCAGGGCCTCCAGCACGCGGGCAGGAGTGACGCCGTACTGGAGCATCTCCTGGGCTTCGGCCAGCCAGCGGCAACATACGGCCCGGCCGCGCGCGTCCAGATCGGCCAGGAGCATATCCAGAGGGCTCTCGGCCTCGTCGGCCAGTACGCGGCTCAGGGATTTTTGTCCGGCCAGGAGCAGGCGGCCCGCCAGGGCCGCGTCCATGGCCCCACGGGCTGAAACCTTGTCCAGAAAGCCCTGCCCGTCGCGCAGAAAAACGGCCAGAGCTTCTTCCCAGGGAGCCAGAGCCGTATCCCGCGCCCGGCTGTCCGGCCAGGGCAGAGTCAGGCAGAAGGAACGGGAAACCAGGGTGGGCAGGAGCTGTTCACGCTGCGGGGCCAGGAGTACGAAAACAGTGGTGGGCGAGGGTTCTTCCAGGGCTTTGAGCAGGGCGTTGGCCGCCTCGTCGCGGTTCAGGCTCAAGCCCATGAGCAGGACCACCCGGCGGCCCTGACCGTGGGGCGCGTCGCGCAGACGGCTTTTCAGCTCACGTACCCGCTGCATGTTGAAGGCCCGCACCAGACCGGGATTTTCCTCATCCTCGCGGTTGCTGATGCGGCCGTCATAGGCCGCCAAATCCAGATATTCGCCCGAGGCGATCTGCAGGCAGACCGGGCAGGCCAGACAGGGCGCGCCGTTTTCGGCGTGCGCGGCCTGAGGGCAGTTGCAGCGCGCGGCCCAGTAGCGGGCCAGATCCAGGCGCTGCTCCTCGCTGCCGCCTTCCAGCAGCAGAACCTGGGGCGGGGCTTGGCCCAGACGGTCCAGCACGGCCTTGAGGCGGTCAAAGGCCGGGTCCGCCACAGCGGGGAGCAGGCTTGCGTTCATGGCTGCCGCGCGGCGCGCGTTCAGCGCACGATGGTCTGGCGGCGGTCCGCGCCCACGGAAATCATGGAGACCTTCACGCCGCTGAGTTCCTCAATACGCCGGATATAGCCCTGCACAGTGCCCGGCAATTCCTCAAACGCGGTACATTCGGAAATGTCGTCCTCAAAGCCGGGCAGTTCCTCATACACGGGCGTCACCCGGCCCAGCGCGCCTTCTTCCTGCGGCAGGTATTCCAGGCGCTTGCCGTCCAGCTCGTAGGCCACGCAGATCTGCAGGGCGGGCAGATTCTGGAGCACGTCCAGCTTGGTCAGCGCGATATCCGTGAGGCCGTTGAGGCGCACGGTTTCGCGCAGCACCACGGCGTCCAGCCAGCCGCAACGGCGGGGGCGGCCCGTGGTGGCCCCGAATTCATGTCCCTTGGTGCGCAGGTAGCTGCCGGTGTCGTCCAGCAGTTCGGTGGGGAAGGGTCCGGAACCCACGCGGGTGGTGTAGGCCTTGACGATGCCCACGATGCGGTTCAGCGTACCGGGTGCCACGCCGCTGCCCGCCGCCGCGTTGCCCGCCACGGTGTTGGAGGAGGTCACAAAGGGGTAGGTGCCGTGGTCGATGTCCAGATGGATGCCCTGGGCGCCCTCGAAGAGCACGTTCTGTCCTGCCAGCATGGTCTCATGGATGCGGGCGTCCACATCCGTGAGATAGGGCAGCAGGCGCGGGGCCAGGCCCAGCAGTTCGTCGCAGACCGCGTTTTCGTCCAGGGGCTCGAATTTGTAGAGATCGCGCAGCAGGACGTTTTTTTCCAGCAGGGCGTGGCGCACTTTTTCGCGCACCAGGCCGGGATCGGCCAAATCCCCGGCGCGCAGGCCCACGCGGGCGGCCTTGTCCTCGTAGCAGGGGCCGATGCCCCGGCCCGTGGTGCCGATCTTGTGCCCGGCGCGCTTGGCTTCGCGGGCTTTGTCCAGGCTTTTGTGGTAGGGCATGATCAGATGGGTCTTTTTGCTGATGCCCAGGCGCGTGGGAGCCACGTCAATGCCGCGGGCCGCCAGATGGTCCACCTCGCTGAGAAAGACCGCCGGGTCCAGTACCACGCCGTTGCCGATCAGACAGATTTTGCCGTCGTGCAGGATGCCGGAAGGGATGAGGTGCAGGATGGTCTCCTCGCCCTTGACCTTGATGGTGTGCCCGGCATTGTTGCCGCCCTGAAAGCGGACGATGACCTGGCTCTGGGCGCTGAGCATGTCCACAATCTTGCCCTTGCCCTCGTCGCCCCACTGCGCGCCGATGATGACCGTGTTCGCCATTGTTTCACCTGCCTGAAATCCGCCTGCGGCGGTCTGGTTGTAAAATGGGCGTCACGTGCAACAAGAGCGGATCGGCGCTGGAAAGCCGGGCCGCTCGCAGGCGTCCGCGCAAGGGCGGACACAACACGCAAAACCGTAATGATACCTATCCCGGATGGCAAGGCAAGTCAAATGGCGGCGGTGGCGTCAGTCCGGCATATCGTCCGCGGATGCGGAAAAGACGCTGGAACGGGCAAAGCGTTTCCAGGGAGAGGGGCTGGCGTCGCTTGACGCGGCGCTGGAGTAATTTCACTTTGAAATTGCTCTGGCGGCTGCGTAAGCAGACGCCCGCCACGAGCGTCAGACGTTGGCGTAAGCGCAATTTATTTGCGCGGTTGCCTCGCCCGTTAGCGAGTCTTCGAGCTTTACGGGCGAGGACAGCAGAGCGAGCGGCTTAAAAACTTTGAGAATATCAATTCTCAAAGGCAATCTGCTCTAGACGCACAAACCCCATAGGGCGTTGCGGCGACGCAGCCGCCGTGAATCAGCGAAAAACCACATTTTTTCGCTGACGATCCTGCGAAAATTGAGAGCATAACCATGCTCGAATTTTTGCAGTCAGATACAATAAAAGCGGGCGCATCTTTAAAATCCCGCATTGCCTTTTCGGACGGGAAAGGCCGCCCGCAGGCAACACGCGGCAGGGATTTGCGGGCAAATCCCTGCCGCGCGGCTCAACATTTTTACAGCGTTTTTCGATTGAAATATTACACAGTTCAATCGTGAATCGCTCTACCTCTACACCTGGAACCGTTCTACGCCTCGGCCCGCGCGGCGGCCCTGTTCTTACGCATCATCAGCCACTGCTGGAAGATGGACAGGATGTTGTTGACCAGCCAGTAGATGACGAGGCCCGAGGGGAAGCCCAGGAACAGCACCGTGAAGATCAGAGGCAGGAACATCATGATCTTCTGCTGGGTGGGATCCGTGGCCGGGGGGCTCATCCTCTGCTGCAGGAACATGGTCAGGCCCATGATGACCGGCGTGATGTAATAGGGATCCTTGGCCGAAAGGTCGGCCAGCCAGAGCTTGTCCGTAAAGGGCAGATACATGATGAACGGCGCGTGTCTGAGCTCAATGGACGTGAGCAGGGCCTGGTACAGGCCGAAGAAAACCGGCAGCTGGATCAGAATGGGCACACAGCCGCTGGCCGGGTTGACGCCGTAGGTCTTGTACAGAGCCATGACTTCCTTGTTCATGAGCTCCTTGTTGTCCTTATACTTTTCCCTGATGGCCGTCATCATGGGCTGAAGCTTCTTCATCTTCTCCATGGACGCATAGCTCTTGGCCGTCAGAGGCCAGAACACGGCCTTGATCACGATGGTCAGCAGAATAATGGCCACGCCCCAGTTATGCACGTACTTGTGGAAGAACTCCAGCAACCAGAGCAGACCCTTGGCGATGATGCTGAACATGCCCAGGTCGATGCTCTTGGCCAGCTGGTCGGACACGGCCAGCAACTGGGTGCGGTCCTTGGGGCCCAGCCAGTAGGAAACCGTCAGTTCCTTTTCCTGCCCCGGCGCGAGAAGGTTTTCAGGCTCTTCAACGGCGGTGCGGTAGACGGTTTTCTGCAACAGGCCCTTGACCGTGACGTTGTTGGTTTCGCCGGGCAGCACGGCGGACAGGAAATAAGTGCTCATGGCCCCGGCCCAGTAAATCTTGCCCGTGGCCTGCACGCCCGTGCTTTCCAGGGTTTTGCTCGAAGATTCCTCGGACAGGCTGCCGTCGTTGTCCCAGGCCACGCGCATGGAATCATAGCGGCCGCCGGCCGCATTGCTGGCGTCGGAGGCCACGGTGTAGCTCACACGCACACTGCGGGGCTGATCCCCGGCATTGATGAGCCGGATTTTTTCCTTGATCAGATAGGAGTCCGCGTTGAAGGTCAGTTCGCGGACCACGCGCAGGTTGTCCACCACGCCCACAAGGCGCAACGCGCCCTGCTGACCGGCGTCCAGCTTCAGGTTCTGCTCGCCGCTGTCCAGCGACCACTGGCCGGTGCTCCAGGACGGCTGGCTGTTGATCACCAGACCTAACGGCGCCACAGCGGCCGTGCGTTCGTCCACCATGTTCACCAGGGGCGAATCCGGCGCGAGACCGGTCTGGAATTTTTTGAGCTTGAAGGAGCGCAACGGGCCGCCGCCGGTGTAGAAAACAGCTTCGTACAGCGGGGAATCAACGGTCAGGTCGCGGCCGGGAGCCGGAGTGAACACGGGCAACGTCGCGGCTTTGGCGGCTTCTTCCTTGTGCTGTTCCGCCTTGACCGCCTCCTGACGGACGGCCTCCTGCTGCTGCGCCACCGCCGCCGGGTCGGGCGTCTGCACCCATCCCATGTATTCGGCCAGACGTCCCCAACCGAAAAGAATCACTAAGCACAACACAATGGCCAGAATCAAATTTTTGCTGTCTTGCATGTGGACGCTCACTCCTGGGACAGAGGCGGGACGTCGCGGCGACGCCGTGGGGGTGGAACAGGGTCATAACCTGAACCGCCCCAAGGATGGCAGCGGGCCAGACGCCGCAGCGCCAGCCAGCCGCCGCGCAACACGCCGTGGCGCAGGATGGCCTCCACGGCATAGGCGGAACAGGTGGGATAAAAGCGGCAGGCGGGGGGCAGCACCGGCGATATGCAGCGCTGATAGATACGTATGGGTAAAACGCAAAGGCCGCGCAGCAGCATTTTCATCACACCCCACCTCGGGCCGTCGCACGCGGCAACGGCCCGGCGCCCCCAAAGGAGACGCCCTCCCACGGACCGCGACGGCTCGGAGCCGCTCGGCCCGCAGGGCGTTTTCGATTCAATCGCATGCTTCGGCCGCCCGCCCGCGCCGGGCTATCCGCCGCAGCAGCGGCAGAAATTCGGCGGTCACGCGGGAAAGGTCCAGCGCGTCACCGCCGGTATGCCTTTTCGCCACAGCCACCAGATCGGCATAGACCGGCAGGAGGTCGGAGTGCAAACGGAAAAACTCCCGCAGCAAACGCTTGACGCGATTGCGGACCACCGCATTGCCTACTTTGCGGGAAACAGCCATGCCCGTGCGCGTACAATCGCCGACATGCTCTCTCGGAAGCACAAACAGGAGGAAATGCTCGGTATGGTAACGTCTGCCCCGCTCATAACAGGCGGTAAATTCCGCCCTGCGGCGAACACGGACGTGCCGTGGAAAGGTCAGACGCGACACAAAAGCCCCCGGCGTACGACAAGGGCGGTCATACCCGTCCGGCTAGGCACTCAGGTTTTTGCGGCCCTTGGCGCGACGGCGGCGCAGAATGGCGCGGCCGCTGGGGGTAGCCATGCGGGCGCGGAAACCGTGGGTGCGGGCTCTTCTGATTTTACTGGGTTGGTATGTTCTTTTCATGACTCTGCTCCCTTCTCTTTTTTACGCACTCCGCCCGCGACAATGGCGCGGCAGGTTGCCGGACTCCGGAACTATCGGCCCGGAAACAGGGGCGGACGCGGATGCTGCGGGTTTTACCCGTGTTTCGCGCCGACGGCATACCCGCGCGGCTGCACAAAACGGTCTGAACCCTGAACGGTAAAATATATGGAAGAAGCTACATACACGCCCGCCGTCCCCTCGTCAAGCGGCGCACATGACGAGGATCGCTCCGGTCCCGGCGGAAAAAGGCGCGCGGCCGCCCGGACCGGGCCTCGACAGCCGGTCGACCTTCCGCAATGCCCGGAGAAATTTTCCGGATCAACGGGGCGTCGCAGGAGCCTTGGGCGCGACCGGGTCCGCGGGCATAATCGGCAGAGGCACGGGCGGAACCGCCACGGCGGGCGCGGGACCGCTGTACGGCGCGGCCTGCTTTGACACCACAGGCTTGTCGGCCTCGGGCGACGGCGTTGGGGAGGCCCCCTTCTTGGCGGCCGGAGCGGCGGCTGCGGGCGGCTTGAGCGCGGTGGAACCCGCCCCTGCCGGAGCCGTCCGCTGCCCGGGCTTCTGCTTTTCCGCAGAAGTCACGGCTCTGGCCGGAACGCGCCGCCGCGCGGGTCGCACGACCTTGTCGCTGTCGACAGGCAGAAGTTCCGGCACGGCCGCCGGGTCCACAAAACTCGCGCCGCCCATCCGGAGTTGGCGCGGGATCACCAGCGTATTCCAGTACAGGCGCGCTCCGCCGTCCTGAATCCAGGCTTCATCCAGGTTGACGCCGCCCGAGGGCAACCGGGCCGGAAGATGCGGCGGCAACGGCACCACCGGAGCGCCCACGGTGGGCGACGACACGAGCGGAGCCTGCGGCCCGGCAAGATAGCCCGGCGCGGCGGACGCGGGCAGGGAGCGGGATTCCACAGCCAGGACCGGCGCGGCCAGGCCCAGCAAAACAGTCAAGACAATCAACATGCGCATGAGACTACACCTCTACCCGGCTTATCGGCCCGCTCCCCAGCCACTTTAGAGCGGAACCCCCATTTCTCCGGATTTCGCGGCAATATTTTTCCGCTGCCGCTTCCGCCCCATGCTCCTTGACACCACCGTCCGGCTTGGGCAGAGTTTCCGAAATCAGCCGGGCACGAAGCTCGGGAGCAGCTAAACGGTTGCCGCGAAGACAATGCCGCCTGATATTGGACACAAATTCAAAGCCTATCCAGCTCCAAAGCCGTTCAAGAGTTAAATGCTCCGGAGCAGTTCACGCATGAAATGCGCCAACGGCTCCGCAGGGATTTGTCCGCAAATCCTTGTCACGAAATGCGAGCAGGCGGGCCTTGCTCGCCGTAAGCGGGTATTTCAAGTGTTAAATACTCTAAGGAGAAAACATGCCCACGCCCGATCTCGTCGCGGCCCCGGCCCGACTCGCCCCCTGCATCGTCCTCATCGGCATGGCCGGAGCGGGCAAGTCCACGGTGGGCGGCGTGCTGGCGCGGGAATTGGGCTGGGCCTTTCTGGACAGCGACCATTTGATTGAGGCCCTATACGGCGTACGCCTCCAGGACGTGACTGACGCCCTGGGCAAGGAAGCCTTTCTGGATGCGGAATGCACGGTAATCCGGGCCATCAAGGCCAACCGCACGGTCATCGGCACCGGCGGCAGCGTGGTCTACCGGGAGGAAGCCATGCGCCACCTGGCGAAGCTGGGCCCCATCGTCCATCTGGACCTGCCCCTGACCGTGATCGAAGAACGCATAGCCCGCAATCCCCAGCGCGGGCTGGCCATCGCGCCGGGCCAGACCCTGGACGACATCTTTCGTGAGCGGGAGGCCCTGTATGCGGCCTGGGCCGATCTGCGCTGCGACTCCCAAGGCAAAAATCCGCGTGAATGCGCCCAGTGGATCCTCAGGCATTTGCCGCCGGATCTGCTCACCGCCGATGCCTGAACCATGCCGTTTTCACGGCGCCGTCGCCATATTCCAGAGCAATTTGCGCTTAAAATTATCGCTTGACGGCGGAGTAAATTCGCCTTGCGATAATTTCGCTGTGCGGATTTCCACGGAAAATCCGCACAGCGCGTTGAGATATTTTCAATATCAAAACGCTCTAGCAGATGCCCTGGGCCAGCATGGCGTCGGCCACCTTGCGGAAACCGGCGATATTGGCGCCCATCACAAGGTTGCCGGGCTGGCCGAATTCAGCGGCCGTGGCGGCGGCGTTTTTGTAGATATTGGTCATGATCTGCTTCAACTTGCCGTCCACGGTTTCAAAGTCCCAGCTCTGCATGCTGGCGTTCTGAGCCATTTCCAGCTGGCTGGTGGCCACGCCGCCGGCATTGGCGGCCTTGGCCGGGCCATAGGCGATGCCCGCCTTGAGGAAGGCGTGCACGGCGTCCAGCGTGGAGGGCATGTTGGCCCCTTCGGCCACGCACTTGCAACCATTGGCCAGCAGAACCTCGGCGTCGGCCAGGTTGAGTTCGTTCTGCGTGGCGCAGGGGAAGGCTGCAAAGCAGGGAACGGACCACACAGCGTTACGGCCCTGGGGGTAATCGCCCACCGGAGTGTATTTGGCTGAGGGCACCAGTTCGGCATAACGGCTCAGGGAAGCGCGTTCCACTTCCTTGACCTGCTTCAGCACATCCAGCCTGATGCCGTCCGGATCGTGAATCATGCCGCGCGAATCGGATACGGTGACGGGTTTGGCGCCCACCTGCTGCAGTTTTTCGCAGCAGTAGGTAGCCACGTTGCCCGCGCCGGAAACCACGCAGGTTTTGCCCTGCAGGCTTTCCTTGCGGTCTTCCAGCATGCTCTGGGCAAAATAGACCGCGCCGTAGCCCGTGGCTTCGGTACGAGCCAGGGAACCGCCGAAGAGCAGATTTTTGCCGGTGAGCACGCCTTCATAGCTCTTGGTCAGGCGCTTGTACTGGCCGAAGAGGAAGCCCACTTCGCGGCCGCCCACGCCGATATCCCCGGCGGGCACGTCAATGGTGGCGCCGATGTGGCGGTACAGTTCGTTCATGAAGGCCTGGCAGAAGCGCATGACTTCCATTTCGGACTTGCCCTTGGGGTCGAAGTCCGCGCCGCCCTTGCCGCCGCCGATGGCCAGACCGGTAAGGGAGTTCTTGAAGACCTGTTCGAAACCCAGAAATTTGAGGATGCCCAGATTCACGCTGGGATGCAGGCGCAGGCCGCCCTTGTAGGGGCCGATGGCGGAGTTGTACTGCACGCGGAAACCCCGGTTGACCTGAACCTCGCCCTTGTCGTCCACCCATTCCACGCGGAAGGCGATGATGCGCTCGGGCTCCACCATGCGCTCAAGAATCTTGTACTGCTCGTACTTTTTATTCTTGTCCAGCACCGGCTGCAGACTTTGCAGCACTTCCTGAACAGCCTGCAGAAACACAGGCTCATAAGCGTATTTTTCTTTCAGACTGTCCATCACTCGCTGCACGTACGACATCTTGCTCTCCTTGTGGCTGGACCGGATTGCGCCGGGAAATAAATGAGGCTTTAACGGCTTTTTTTATCCAAGTTCCCGGCGGCTGGCAAGGTTTTTCAGGCATCGGCCCCGGGCGGAAGCATGGAGGGCCGGGGCTGCTTCCCGAAGGCCCGCGCGGCCTGAAGCGCGCTCAAGGCCATGAGCTTGCAGCGCGGCAGAAGTGTGGAAGGCAGCATATATTCCTGCGCGGTATGGATGTTTTCTCCTTCGGGCCCCATGCAGCAGATGGTGGGGATACCCAGGGCACCGGCACAGAAGCCGGACTCGGCGGCGCTTTCATAGTGCTGACCGGAAAGGCGCATGCCCAGAGTTTCCCCGGCCTCCCGCACCAGTTCGAAAAAGGCATCGCCCTGCGGGCTGCGCTCCAGGGGATACAGGCGCAGGCCGCCGCTGATATGAGCCGTGGTGCCGGGTACCACGGGTTTTTCAACCAGTTCGCGGATTCCGGCCACCACGCGTCGACCGTCCTCCAATGTGCGATAGGTCAGGTGAATGCGGGCCTCGGCCCAGGGAGCCACGGAATTGGCCGAAATGCCGCCGCTGACCAGGCCGGTGTTGACCGTCAGGCCGCGCGGCAGATCCAGAAAGGCGTTGATGCCCAGAATCTTGTGCGCCAGTTCAATGACGGCGGAAGCGCCTTCCTCGTAATTACGCCCGGCATGCGCGGCCTTGCCCTGGATTTTCAGATGCATATGTCCCGACCCTTTGCGCGAAAGGGTCACCTTGCCGCCTTCGCCGCCCGGTTCGGCGCAGATCACGGCCAGAGCGCCGGGAAGCTGCGCGGCCAGGGCTTTGGAGGCCGTGGGCGAACCCAGCTCCTCATCGGGTGAAAACATCAGAGTCAGAGGGCAGGGCAGCAGGCCGCTCTGCTTGAGCGCCCGCGCCGCGAAGAGCATGGCCACAAGCCCGGCCTTCATGTCCGCCACGCCCGGTCCGGTGGCCCTGTCCGCCGCTCTGTCCAGACGAAAGGGGCGGGCCGCGGCCGTGCCCACGGGAAACACCGTGTCCATATGCCCGATAAAGGCAATACCCGGACCGGCCTCGGGCGCATGCGTTCTTGCCGTGAAGACGTCGCCCAGGTCCTTCTGCCAGGCTTCGTCCTCGGGAACGGGCGGCTTGGGCAGGCGGCGAACCTGAAAGCCCGCTTCTTCGAGCCAGGCCGTGAGCCTCTCGCCCATACGGTTGACCCCGTCCGCGTGGGCCGTGGGGGAATCAATGCCCACCAGTTCCTCCAGCAGGGCGAGCATGGACGCTTCCTGGTCCTGAAGGATCGTGTCCAGCGCGGTTTTCCACTGTGCCGGTTCCATGGCTCTGCTCCTTATCCGCGATAATTTGCCAATCGTGGGCTTTGTACGCGGCCGTCGGAACGTATCGTCACGAGATGGATTTAGTTCTCCAAAAGCAGATGAAATCTGACACTGCCGGAGACAAGAGGCTCTCGTGACGGTACGCGTTAAGGTTTGGGGCTGATGGCCTTGAGATAGACGTCGGTCACGGCGTTCATGCGTTCCAGGCGAGGCCGGTCGGCTTCGCGCACGGACCCGATGCTTTCGTAAAAGGCCGCGATATCGCCCAGCCAGGTTTGGAGTTTGCTTTTGCCTTGGGCGGCGTTGAAAAGAGCAAGCTGCTCGTTGAGCGTGAAGACGGGATGGGCCTTGAGATCCTGCACGGCCTGTTCGGGAGTCAGCTCCAGGCCCGTCCATTCCTTGAAAAAGCGGCTGTAGTCCGCCGCCAGGTTTTCCGGCGGCGTGGCGCGCAGCATATCCACGGCGCGGAAGTAGATTTTGAGGAAGGCTTCGATCCGCTGCGGGTATTTGTCGGCATAGGCGCGGTTGGCGACCAGCAACACGGGTTGGGATACGCCGCAGTGATTGGAAAGCGCCGCGGCTTTGAAGCCTTTTTGCTCCGCTTCATAGGTCAGGGGCGCCCAGAGCGCCACAGCGTCGCCCAGACCGCCGGAAAACGCGCCCAAGGCAGGGGTCGGGTCCATATATCTGACGCGCACGTCTTTTTCGCTCAGACCCAGAGCCTTGAGCCAGGCCGTCATCAGGTAGTGCGCGGAGGTCGCCTTGGGGCAGAGGATCAGCTTTTTGGCCACGCTGGCGCGGTCGCCGTAGATCTCCGGAAAGGCGGGATTGGCGCCCTTGACCTTGAGTATGGGACTGTCGGCCCGCACATACAGGGCATTGGCCAGGGATTCGTCGTTGGCCACGGCGATGATGTCCAGGCGGTCATTGAGCGCGGCCGTGAGGGCGGGCACGGCGCCGCATCCGGCCACGGCCCAGTCATAGGCCAGGATGCCCTCGACAATGGCCTTGCCCGAGCCGAAGCGCAGCATGGAAACATCCAGGCCGACTTCCCTGTCCCAACCGTGCTTCTTGGCGTACCAGACGGCAAAGGCCTCATTTTCCCCCAGCCAGGCCGTTTTCATGGGCACCGGAGCCGCGGCCGCCAGCGCGGCGCGGCTTCCGCAGAAGAGGGTCAGAACCGCCAGACAGAAGATCACTACACCAGTTGTTATTTTCATGCTCTCGTTCCTCCGGAGCGCCGGACGTTTGTCCGGCGCTTCCCCATGCCTGCGATCCGGGCGCGGGAGCGCACCGTCTCAGTTAAACTTGTTTTCCTTCATGATCGTGCCGATGGTTTGCCAGCTCTTGTCCAGCACCTGCTGGAATTCCTTGGCCGAGAGGTAGTCGGTGCTCAGGCCGGCCTTGGCGAACTTGGCCTGCACGCCGGGGTCGGCCAGCGCCTCCTTGATCAGATTCTGCATGGTCTCCACGCGGTCGTCGGGCACGCGCCTGGGGGCCAACAGACCATGGGCCGAGCCCAGCGTCAATTCCTTATTGCCGAGCTGTTCGGCAAAGGTGGGAACGTCGGGGAATTCCGGCAGGCGCTCGGGGCTGGAGACGCCGATCATTCTGAAATCGCCGGAGAGCACATAGGGCTTCTGGTTGATGGTCACGCCGAAGCCGCTGGTGACATGGCGTCCCAGCAGGGCGGTGGAGACGTCGTGGCCGCTTGTATAGGCCACATGAGGCAGGGTCACGTCCGGGAACTGCTTCAGCAGCAGGGTCATGAACAGGCGCTGGGTGGAAAGCGCGCCGTGGCTTGCATAATTGTATTTGCCGGGATTGACCTTGGCCGCTTCAATGAGCCCCTTGAAATCCTTGATCGGCGAATCGGCGTTGACGGCCAGACTCAGCCACATGACGGAGACTTGCGCTACCGTGCGGAAATCCTTGATGTTGTAGCCCGTGGCCTTGACCTGGGGCGTGGTTGAAAATGTCGTCACGGACGGGAAGCCGTAAGTGTAGCCGTCGGGCCGGGCCTTGGCCACTTCCAGCATGGCCGGAGCGCCCGCGCCCCCGGCTTTGCAGAGAATATTCAGCGTGATGTTGTGTTTGGTCTGAAAGTATTCGGCCAGGATGCGGGCGGCAATGTCCACCGCGCCGCCCGGCCCGAAGGGGATGATGATGTTGACGGGTCTGTCGGGATACGCGGCCCGGGCCATGCCCGGCGAAAGCGGCAGCAAGAGGGCGCAGGTCGTCAGCGCGGCGCGGAAAAGGCGCATCAGCGTAATCATAATGGTCTCCTTCGTTGCGGGCTAGTGAGTATTAAAGTTGTACTTTAGAGTATGTTGCTTTTGAAACACTCCGTGTTTCAACGCTTCATTCAGCCGATAACCGCGCTTATCGGCTGAATCCACGCCGCGTTGCGGCGCACCGCACTGTGTACGGCGAGAGCAATTTCATTTCGAAATTGCTCTCGGAGGGGATGCGTCAAAAATGCGCGCCGCCTGCAGGGCGGCCAGGGCCACCAGTTTGGCGCGCGGCAGGAAGGTCGAGGGGGTGATGTACTCGTCGTCGGCATGCAGGCCTGTGCCCTCCGGTCCCAGGCTGCAGACGACCGGCAGGTCCAGGATGCTTGAGCAGTAGCCCGATTCCGCCGCTCCTTTGGAGCGGATGCAGTGTACCGGATACTCCAGAACCTCTCCGGCCTGCCGTACCAGTTGCCACAGGGCCTGGACCTTGGGAGTGGGCGTCAGCGGATACAGCCGCATGCCGCCGCTGGCACTGGAAACAGTGCCGGGAATCCAGGTTTTCGCCACATCGGTCCGGATATCCTCCACAAGTTTGCGACCGGCCTCCAGCGTGCGGAAGGTGCAATGGATGCGCGCCCGGGCATTGGGGGCCACGGAGTTGGCGGAGATGCCGCCGCTGATCAGGCCGGTGTTCACCGTGGTGCCGTCGGCGAGATCCAGATGTTCGTTGAAAGCCAGGATTTTGTGGGCCAGTTCAAGAACGGCGGAAGCGCCTTCCTCGTAATTGCGCCCGGCATGGGCGGACTTGCCCTGAATTTCAAGCAGGAAGTGGCCGGAGCCCTTGCGTTCCACGGAAACCCCGCCGCCGGGATAGCCCGGCTCCGTGCAGAGCACCGCGTGCGCGCCGTTAAGCACTTGGCCGAGCAGAGGCGTGGTGGAGGGCGAACCCAGTTCCTCGTCAGGCGAAAAGGTCAGGGTCATGGGCACGGGCATCAGGTCCAGTTCTTTCAGGGCCCTGGCTACGAACATGTTGATCACAAGCCCGGCCTTCATGTCCAGAATGCCGGGGCCGGTGGCTCTGTCGGCGGCTCGGTCCAGGCGGAAGGGGCGGGCCGCCGCCGTCCCGGCCGGAAAGACCGTGTCCATGTGCCCGATGAAGGCCACGCCCGGTCCGGCTTCCTCGGCATGGCTGCGGGCGCAGAACACGTTGCCCAGAGCGTCCATCCAGGCCTCATCGGGCGGCGAGGTCCTTTTGGGCAGCATGGCCGCCTGAAAGCCCGCTCCGGCCATCCAGGCGGCGAGCGTCTCGCCCAGTTTGTTCACATCCCCGCCGTCGTGGGAAAAAGAATCCATGTTCACGATGCGTTCCAGAAGGGCGAACATCTCGGGTTCCTTGTCATTGAACCAGGCATCCAGCTTTTCTTTCCATTGCGCGAGTTCCATGTGCGGCTCCTTGGCTGTTGGTCAGGATTGGCGTGGGTTCTTCCGGGAAGCGCGGATGTCGTCGTATACGGACTTGACCAGTACGAACAGGCTGAGCCCCAGGACAATGCAGGCCACGGGGCTGGTGTAAAAGATGGCGTAGTCGTTCTGGGAGATGCTTAATGCCCGTCGGAAGTTGGCTTCGGCGATGGGTTCCAGGATCATGGCCAGCAGCAGCGGCGGCAGGGGGAAGTCGCACTTGGTCATCAGATAGCCCACTGTGCCGAATACCGCCACCACCAGCAGGTCAAAGGTGGAATTGTTCACTGCATAGCCGCCCACCGCGCAGAGCGTGACCACGATGGGCATGAGCACCCCGCCGGGAATGGCCGTGATCTTGTTGGCCCCGCGCACGGCAATGAGCCCGCAGACCAGCATCAGCACATTGGCGATGATGAAGGCCGCGAAAATGCCGTACACCGTGACCGGATGCTCCACAAAAAGCAGCGGGCCGGGCGTCAGGCCCTGGATCATCAACGCGCCCAGCATAATGGCGGTGATGATGTCGCCGGGTACGCCCAAGGTCAGCAGGGGGATCAGCGCGCCGCCGCAGACGGCGTTGTTGGAGGATTCCGTGGCGGCGATGCCCTCCAGGCAGCCCTTGCCGTACATTTCCGGCGTCTTGGAGTGGCGCTTGGCCTCGGAGTAGGCGAAAAAGGTGGCCGCGCTCACGCCGGTGGCCGGAATGATCCCGATGGCCGTGCCGATGGCCGAGGAGCGCAGAAAGTTCACGGCATTGCCGGTAAGCTCTTTTGATGAGCAGAACACAGCTCAGAACGGCAAGAATGACGAGAACCGCCTTGGGCACGCCGGCGGGCCCCACGTTTTCCGTGCTCCCGGCCGGCGGCAGCAGGCTGACGCTGTATGCGCCCACGGCGCACAATCCGAGCAGAATAAGGCCGCTGACAACGTCTGTTGGGCTTTTCATGCTTTTCCTCTCTCTGGTTTCGCTGCGGAATACCTTGGGAAAGGGACTGCGCGGTGGGAACGCGTCTGCGCTTCCCGCCTACGGTGGACCGCACCGGCCGTGGCCGGTCCTCTGTTCGCGTGTATGCCGCCGCATAAGCAATGACATGGCTAGTCTCTCGCAATCACAAAAGGATGTTTCTGAAGCACGGTATCCAGGTGTTCCTCAATGGCCTTGCGGGAATCGGCGGGCGAGCGGCGCTCCAGAGCGTCGATGATCCGCAGATGCGAGGAAACCGAAAACTGGCGCCATTGCGTGTCGCGCAACTCCGCCGTGCGTCCGGCGGCGTAGTGACTGTTCAGCTGGGCCATGGTTCCGGCAAGCAGGCTGTTGCCCGCGCACAGGGCCAGGCAATGGTGAAAACGGGCGTCAAGGTCGCCGTCTTCCTGACCGGTCAACAGGCGGCGCTGCTGGTCGCAGGTGATGATCTTCAATTGGTCGAGCTGTTCGGGGCTGTGGCGCAAGGCGGCCAGTTCTGCAATGGCGGGTTCAAGGATTCTGCGGAATTCCATGACTTCGTCGAACACCAGGTTTTCCGAATCCACGGCTTCCAGGATGGCATTTTTGAGGGGTTCCATGTCGGGCGCGCGTACATAGGTTCCATCGCCCTGGCGGCTTTCCAGAAGGCCTTTTCCGGCCAGCATCTGAATGGCCTTGCGGATGCTGCTGCGGGAAACACCGAAGCTCTCCGCCAATGCGCGTTCCGGCGGCAGCCTGTCGCCGCTCTGGAAACGGCCTTCGGCCATAAACTGCCGCAGGCGTTCCGAAAGCCGCTGGTAGCTGCGGCGCGGGCTTGCGCCCTCTTTGTGGATGGCGGTTACGGGCATGATATTGCTCTTGGTTGGGTATGGTTGACTTGACTATGGCTGCTTGTGCTTTTTGTGTCAACCTTTTTAAACCAATTTTGTCTATAAGATAAAAAATAATAATTCTTTATTTCAATTGGTTAAATATATTTTTGGAAACCATGCTGCAAAATATGTGGCCATTTAATAAAAGAATGTTTCAGAAAGGTTGGAGAATGGTTGAATCAGAAATATTGTTTGCGCACAAAAAAAGCGTCCCCGGCAGGCCGGAGCGGAATTGCCCGGCCCACTGGGGACGCCGCAATGAGCATGAGAAAGGGGTCAGGCCATTTGAGCGGCGTAGGCCGCCGCGCTGATCAGGCCCGGCTCGGCGGGATCGTCGGCTTTGACGCGCACCAGCCAGCCCTCGCCGTAGGGGCTCTGGTTCAGCAGCTCCGGCGTGTCGGCCAGGGCTTCGTTGATTTCCAGCACCGTGCCGGAAAGCGGCATAACGGCGTCTGAAGTCACCTTGGCCGATTCAATGGAGGCGCAGGACTGCCCTTGGGTGAAATGCGCGCCTGTTTCCGGCAGTTCCACAAAAATCACCGCGCCCAGCTGGTCCTGGGCATAGTCGGAAATGCCCACCAGTACGCTGCCGTCGCTCCGGGACTGGGCCCAGAGGTGTTCCGGATGGTACCGACGGTCATCGGGATAGGAAAGGCTCATGTGTCTTCTCCTGAATTGTCCGCAGCTCAGGCCGCGGGCTCACGCGGGGCCTGGACGGCCACGGAGAGTATTTCGTCCAGGGTGGGGTGGGCGAACATGAAGCTGTGCAGTCTGTCGCCGCTGTATTGCCCCAGCAGCAGAAGCTGGGCCGCCGTGACCAGATGAGACACGCCGTGCCCCAAGGCCGCGATGCCGACCATGCGGCCGTCCTGCCAGACCACCTTCACAAAACCGGAAGCGTCGCCTCCGGCCTGGGCGATGGCATTGCCCGTAAGCATGGCGCGCGAAACAGCGACTTCGCCCCCCTCGGACAGAGCCTGCCGGGCGGTTTTGCCCACGCGCATAGCTTCCAGGCTGCCGTAGATGCAGGAGGGCACCGGGCCGGAATCATAGGCTCCGCTTTCCTCGCCCAGAATCTGCCGGGCAACGTAGACGCCCTGATGCTCGGCGGCATGGGCCAGCAGGGTTTTGCCGTTGATGTCGCCGATGGCGAAGACCGTGGGCGCGGCCTTCAAGTAGTCGTCCACCGCAACGTAGCCGCGCCGGTTCAGGGCGCAGCCCGCCTTTTCAGCTTCCAGGCCGTCGGTATTGGGCTTGCGGCCCACGGCCACCAGGGACTTGGCCGCGGTCAGCTCCCGGCCGTCCTCCAGCGTCAGCACGGCCTGGCCGTCCCTGGTCAGCAGGGAAGAGGCCTTGATGCCCGCCAGGCAGGTGCGCCCGGCCTTGCCCAGCAGCTTCTGGAGTTCCTGAGCGATGTCTGTATCCTCGGTGGGGGCCAGTTGCGGAGCCGCCTCCACCACGGTGACGGCGCTGCCCATGGCGCTGAAAAAGTCGGCCATTTCCAGGCCGATGGCCCCCGCGCCCACGATGATCAGGCTTTCGGGCACAGCCGGGACATTGAGCAGGTCCGTGCTGTCGAGCACCGCGTCATGATCCGGAGTCAGGCCGGGGAAGGACGCGGAACGGGAACCGCCCGCCAGGACAATGTACTGCGCGGAAAGCGCCTGCTCGCCGCCGTCGGCGGCCACGACCCGCACCTCGTGCTCTCCGGCGCAGACCCCGCGCCCGTTGAACAGGGTCACGCCCGCGTCAGCCAGCCCTTTGGCCAAAGTCTGGCTGGAGGCCTTGGTATAACGCTGCACTCTTTTCTGCAGAGCCGCGTAATCCACTTCGACGGTTCCCTTGGCTACACGCTGGCGCTCCAGGCCGCGCAGCAGCCCTTTAGGGGCCACAGCGCCTAACAGCATCTTGGTGGGAATGCAGCCGCAGTTGAGGCAGACGCCGCCCCAGTGGGCGTCTTCCACCAGGGCCACGGATCTGCCCGCGGCAGCGAGGATCTTAGCGGTTTTCGCGCCGCCGGGGCCGCCGCCGATGATGATGACGTCAAATTTGTCCATAGGAATGCTCCCTGCGTAGAAATGGGTTAGCGCCGGTGCCGCGTTACTTGGCAATGTCCGCCTTGAACAGGAATTCCCGCGCGGCGGAGCGGTATTTGAGCAGCATGGCGTCGGGCAGAGCTTCCAGGCCGCGCAGGCCCTGCGGCATGTCCGCCGTGACGGCGGCGACGGCATAGGGCAGGGTATGGTCGCCCGCCGCTTCGGAAACCAGCAGGGCCGCGCCCGCCGCCTCGTCGCGCGTGGGCCAGGATACGGAGCCGTCGGCGCGGGGCACGGGATATGCCAGGAAGCGGATGACACCGTCTTCTGTTTTGCGGACCAGGTCAATGCTTTTGGCCAGCTCTTCCTTGCTCGGGGCCGCACCGAACAGATTTTCATATACCGGCGCGGGGCCCACGCAGTTCAGAATCACGCTCACCGGCTTGATTTGCAGCAGACGTTCCAGCAGTTCGGGTTTGCGGCCGTCGCTCTGAACCCAGACGTGCAGGCCGCCCTTGGCGAGGCGGTCCGCCAGAGTCACGAAATTGTCCTCCTGACCGTCCGGGCATTGCGAAAGGTAGAGTCCGGAAATGTTGCCGTGGAGCATGTCGCTGCGGGTCACGCAGACTTCCATTTCATGCCCGGAAAGCAGATAGGCGATGATTTCGCCGCTGCCCTGCCTGATGACTGTGCCGTCGTCGAAAAGGGGAAATTCCACGCCTTCGGGATTGCGGTAAATGGCCTTGCGGTTGGTGCGGTAAAAGGTGTTGAAGACCGGCGCATCCGCCTTGAAGTCCACAGTGTCGTAAGGCAGGCCACGCTCGGCCAGAAAGGCTTTGACGATTTTGCAGCGAATGCAGTCAGGCGCGGTATACAGGGTGATGCTCATGTTTTTCTCCTGTCGGGGGCGCCCGTTGCCGGGCGGCCGGTCCGTAACAAGCGGTTATTCAGGATCTTCCACCGAGGCCACGCACAGGGCGTTGTCCGGCTCGAAAGGCGCGCAGCCTTCCACCTCCACCACCGAAACCCGGTCGCCGAAAGCCGCCGCGCCGGGCATGCGGAAGGTATTCACATCAATGCGTTCGATGGCTTTTTCCTCCGGCCTGCCCGCTTGCGGGGCCCATTCGTAGGGCGCGCGGTAGGCGCGGTACACCATGTTCATGGGGATCAGCTTGCCCCAGTAGGGCGAGATATATTCCCAGACCAGCTCATGCTCCCGGGTGACTTCAAACACACGGCCGTCCGAACCCTCGGTAATCAGGGTATTGCCGTTGGGCAGGCGCTGGGCGCTGCTGATAAAAGGACTGTAGAAACGGTTGCTGTCCATGGGCGCCAGGAATCCGGCCTCGCACGGGGTATACTGCCAGACGATCTTCAGGCTCACGGGGTCGATTTCCAGGACGCGGGAATGGTCGCGCAGAGCGGCCTTGACGCCCGTGGGCGAGCCGGGATTGGGCACATCATAGCCGCCCCAGCCGCCGTTGTCGAAGACCATGATATTGCCCTCGCCGGGCAGGCCGCGCGGGATCATGTGCGCGTGGTGCTGGCCGATGATCCAGCCGACGGCTCTGGCTTCGGGGCTGGCGTCATAGTCCGGCCCCAACTTCCAGACGATCTTGCCGGTCTTTTTGCTGATGATGAAGATAATATTGGCTTCGCGGCCGTCGGCGATGATGTTGTCGGGATGGAAGCGCTCGTCGCCCGCGTCATGCCATTTGTTGGGGCCCAGCGCGGACATGGAGTTGGTGTGCATCCAGTCGCCCATGCCTTCGGGCTGGGTGGGGCGATAATTGGGATTACGGCAAAGAGTGTTCTTGGGGCCTTCGCGGAAACCCATTTCATGAAAGTGCTCGTTGCAGGACCATTCCCAGACGATGTCGCCCTCCCAGTCCACTTCCAGAATCAGGTCGTCCAGGAGCAGCTTGTCCGAAATATCCTTATTACGGACGTTGCGGTGGGCCAGGATCAGGGTGTTGCCCGAATCTGTCTTGGGTTCCATGCCCGGCGCGTAATAGCCCACGGGATTGCCCTCGCGCTGGTGGTCATGGTGGTAGCGGGCCATCCAGCGGCCCGGAGTGCCGGGGTCTTCGATAAATTCATTGCGGTCGAATTTCCAGACGATATTGCCGTCCCAGTCCACCTGCACCAGATCCAGATAGTCCTGCACGCCGTATTTGCCGTTGCGCAGGCCGCGCGTGGTCAGAATCTGGCCGCCGGGCAGGAGCTTGTTGGGCATGCCGTTGACGCCCTGCCAGACTTTGACTTCACGGCCGTTCATATCCATGAGCACCGCGCCCACTTCGTGGGCCTGAAAGATGGTGAAGCCGTTCCAGCATTTGTCGGGATTGTACACGGTAACGCCGGTGGGATAGATGGTCGGGTGGCCCATAGCTGTGCTCTCCTTTTGCGTTGAATGAGCTGTAACGCCCGAAGATCAGGGATGATCAGGCAATTTCTTCCAGGGATTTGCCGCCGGTGCGCTGACCCCAGAGGCCCACGACCACGGCGGGGATCACGCACATGACGCTGATGATGTAGAATACGCCGTCAAAATTGTAGGCCGCGAATACGAGGGGGATCAGCGGCTGGGTGGCGGCCACGGCCAGACGGCCCATGGAATTGTGAAAGCCTGTGGCCGTATTGCGCATGCAGGTGGGATAAGATTCGGCGGTGTAGGAAAAGACCATGAAGTTCATGCCCAGGATGAAGCAGGTGATCAGAAAGCCCATGCCCACAATGCCCCAGAAGGAGGTCAGGTTGCCCAGCACCGGCGTCAGCGCGGAGAGGACGAAGAGCGCCGCCATGATCGGAATTTTGCGTCCGCCTTTGTCGGAAACAAAGGATGAGAAGAACAGCCCGGCTGGCACGCCGATGGAAATGAGCGTCGTGGCCGTGAGGCTTTCCTCCAGGCTGAAGCCGTGAGCCTTGAGCAGAGTGGCCATCCAGTTGTTGATGGCGAAGGTCACGGGATTGCTCAGCAGTACAATGACCAGAAGCACCAGAGTGCGCTTCAGGTATTTGCGGTGGAACATACCGGTGAGCACCTCGCGGACCGGCGTTTTGGCCTGGACTTTCCCGACCGCCTGGCTCAGATCCACATGCTTGCCGGTGAGTTCGAAAACCACCTGCTCCGCCTCGGCCTGCCTGCCGTGAGCCACCAGCCAGCGCGGCGACTCCTTCAGATATCTGAGCCCGATGGCAAAGGCGATCAGGCCGATGCCGCCGAAGTAGAAGATATAGCGCCAGGCTTCCTCGGCCAGGGGAATGATGGCCCGGCAGAGAATGCCGATGACCGGCACGGCGGAAAATCCCACGGCCGCCACCAGATTCTGCCACTTGCCGCGCGTTTCCGCCGGGGCCATTTCCGCGATGTAGGCCTGGGAGCAGACCATCAGGCAGAACACGCCGAAACCGGTCATGGCTCTGGAAGCCACAAAGACCGGGAAACTGTTGGTAAAGCCGTTGAGCACCGAGGCCAGGGAAAAGACCACAATGGCAATGAGGAACGTTTTGCGGCGACCGATAAAATCCGAAACAACGCCGCCTACAAAGCCGCCGGTGGTCATGGCCGCGAAATACCAGAAGTTGACCGTGCCGATATCCTTCAGGGTCAGCCCCCAAGAGTGCATCAGGGCCGGAGCGATGAAGCCGAAATTCCAATTGTCCATCTGTTCACAGAAGTAGGCCATCATGATGATGAAAAAAATGGCCTTGTGCGGACCTGTGACCGGCAGACCGTCGAAGTAGTTGTTGCTGATTTTCTGCGGGGCGGCGGTACTCATGGGATTTTCCTCCCAAGCTGTGTGTGGCCGGGCACGAAGGGGAACAGCAATGGACGCCGTGAAACATTTTTTTTAGTGAAGTCAGCCTAGCGCGCCCAGGACGCGCGTAGTGTTGCCATTGCAACCTCTTCCATAAAAAAGTGAAAAAAATTTCAAAGCGGCAGGCGAAAAAAGAAACAGCCCGGATATTTTCCGGGCTGTTTCAGACTGCCTGCAATTTTCTGCAAAAGTTAAAAGGCGTAAATTACATTAAGGCTGACTTTCCAGGCATCCTTGTAATTCAGGCTGTCGCCCGCGATATTTTCATAACGGCCCCAGGTGCCTTCATCCAGCCAGAGGTGGATGTAACCGGTTTCCAGAATGAAGCTGAGATTCTCTGCGGCCTTGTAAGTGCTGTCGAAGTTGATTTCCAGGCCGCTGTCCGAGCGGGTCAGGTAGGTGCCGAAGGAGTTGAAGTCCGTATTGTTGCGGTACAGCGCGCGGCCCGCGCCGTCCATAGGACGCCGCCCCGTGATGTAGGCGGCCATCTTGGGGTCGTTGGTGCCGCCGAAGTAGTTCACGCGCAATGTATGGCTGAGGTCATCCATAAAACTGAGCTTTTTGATCCTCGCTCCCACGCCCCAGGTGCCGTTGGGGTTGGTGCCCAGTACGCCCTTGCCGCCGCCCATGATCGGATTGCCCCGGTAGCCGAAGCTGGACAGGGAATTGGTCAGGTTGTTGGTGGTGGCGACGTAGGGCAGGCGCTCGGAACCGTTGTGCGGATTGTCGTCGTCGCCGCTGAAATACCAGCCGTACAGGCCGGGCACGCCCCAGTCCGTATCGTATTCGCCCAACAGCATGCCGAACCAGCCCTGGCGATTAAGGTATTCCCGGCCGTTGTCCACGCTGCCGTAGATGAAATCCCAACTGACCCGGAACGGTGAAAAGGCCGTGACTTCGCCGGTCAGGCCGCCCCAGAACATGGTGCTGTATGCCGTATTCCAGAGGGATGCGCCGCCGCGGCCGGAGCTGAAGGCGGCGGGAAAGAGGCCGTCCCGCATCTGGAGACCGTCAATGGCCTGGCTGCTGGGATTGTTGAAGGTGAACGTCTTGCTGTTCCCGGCGGCATTCCTGACGGTAAAGGGCTTGAGCGTATTGGGCCCCATGCCCCCGGCCATGGCCCAGGGGGTGATCTTCATGCCGTCCAGCGACACCGGCGCCAGCAGGGCGAAGAGGTCGAAGTTGTCCAGATAGTCAGCCGTGACGCCGTTATCGGCGGTATCCAGCCAATTGTCGTTGTAGGGCCGCATCCACAGGGCAGTCAGACCAAAGGATTTGTTGAAAGCGTAGGAAGCGGTGATGCCCGCCACATCGTCGTTGAAGACCGGATTGTCCAGGGCGAAGCCGGGCAGTCTGACGCCCTGCAGGCCCATGCGCACCTTGAGATCCGCATGCGGCGGCATCCAGTCCACATAGGCCTGTTTGACCTTGACCATATTGCTGCCGTCAGCGCCCAGCGCGCCGCCCTGGGCGGCCATGCCCCAGCGCTGCTCGCCGATTTCAAAAAAAACCACGCCCGCGAGGCTTTCGGAGGCCACGGCCTGCAATTGCAAATGCAGACGCTGGATGGCTTCGAATTCGTCGCGTTTCTGGTGTATGGCCGCCCACTGCTGGCCGATTTGATGACTGCCCTGGCGGTTTTTGCCCATGAAATTTCCGCCGTTGATATAGTCAAAGGCGAACTGCCAGCTTCCTTTGACTTTGAAATCCACGGCCCGCCCCGTGGCTGCGTCCCCGAGCAGCAGCGCTACGGCCAGAAATACAATGCCCCATTTTCTCATTGCCTTCTCCTCCGGAAAAATTTTCAACCGTCCCGAATGCAGCATCCATGAGAGCGGCCCGACGCTGAAAAAACCGTGCCGCTCCGCAAATAGGCCCTAAAGAACCAGGCGCCAGTATGGCACGGCCACAAAGGCCACAAACGCGCCGGCCAGCACGATGCGGATGGCCATGACCAGCAGCATTTCCTTGAAGTTGATGTAGCCGCTGCTGAAGAAATAAAGATATAGGGCGTACTCGTAGGGGAAGAGCAGATTGTCCAGGCCGTACTGGAAGGAATAGTAAAGCAGGCGCGGGTCAAGGCCCATATCCATGCCCAGTTCGGTGATGGGCGAGGTGAGGGTGGACGTGGCGGCCAGGGGCGTGAGCAGGAAATTGGAGAGAAAACCCACCAGGTAGGAACAGAGCCCGGCCACTGTGGGCCCCATGTTGCTGAACAGGGGCAGCACCAGGTTGGCCAGCCAGTCCGTGACCTTGAGGAAACCGCCAGCGCTGCCGATGCACATGCAGCCCATGATGAAGAACAGCGGCGCGAAGTTGACCTTGTTGACGCGCGGCCCGTCCATCAGGCTGACGCCGGGCAGAAAGGAAGCCACGGACACCAGCACCAGCACCACGCCCGCGCTGATGCCGTGCAGGCTGTCGGTTGCCAGCAGGGCCAGGGTCAGGACCAGCAGAGCCAGAGCGCGCTTCTGTTCCGGCGCCATCACGCCCAGTTCACGGTATTTTTCCTGCACCACACAGCGCAGGACATCCTTTTTGACCGGCGAGCGCAGCACCAGCAGCACAATGGCCAGGGACATGGCCGTGTACAGCATGCCGGGCACGAAATTGTGCAGAGCGTATTGCATCCAGGTGGTCTGGGTGCCCATGATCTTGTCGGCCAGCCCCATGCCCATGGTCAGGTCCGCCGCGCCCGTAAGATAGCAGAGCTTGGTGGAACCCACTGCCAGGCAGGTACCCAGTACCACGGCCGTGGCTTCGCGGCTTTTGGGTTTGAAATCCAGCGCGTCGCAGAGGCTCAGGGCCACGGCGCAGAAAATGGCGGCCTTGCCCATGATGGAAGGCACCAGCGGGGACACGATGGCCGCGCCCAGAGTGATGCCGCAAAGAGCCCCGGCAAAACTGCCGCCCGCCGCGCGCACGCAGCCGAGAGCTATGCGCTTGCCCAGGCCCGTGTCCTGAATGATCTTGCCGAGGATGAAGCCGCCGATGACGATGATCGGCACTTCGGAGAGCCAGGGACTGTAGACCACTTTCATGCCCACCCCGCAGAACAGGATGTACAGGGCGGGAAGCAGAATGCCCACGGCAATTTCATTCAGGGTGTCCATAGCCCAGGCGCATACGGCCCAGAGCGTGATGGCCAGAAAGGCCATCATGGGTTGGCTGAGCGAGCCGTCCCTGGGCAAGAGCAAGTAGACGCCCAAAGGAAGGATCAGGCTTAAGGCCCATTTGGCCAGCATGCTGGGGTTGAAGTCGGAAGTCTTGAAGAACATACGCGGCTCCTTGCGTATTCTGAACCTGTTGAGGTGATGGAATAGCGCGCCCGGGGCACGGGTTCCGATGCGGAACCGGCCGGAACGCTCCGCATGGGAAGCGCCCCGGCCGGGACGGCGTTATTCTTCCGTGGGATCTTCCACTGAAGCCACGCACAGGGCGTTGCTGCCCTCGTAGGGCTGGCAGCCTTCCACACCCACTTCCCTGGCCCGCTCGCCCGCGGCGGCAGCGCCCGGCACGCGGAAGGTGCTCACGTCCAGCGGCGCGATGGGCGTTTCAGCAGGCTTGGCCGCCTGCGGCACCCATTCATAGGGCACGCGGTAGGCGCGGTAAGTCATGTTCATGGGCACATGCTTGCCCCAATAGGGCGAAATGAATTCCCAGACGATTTCATGTTCCGGCGTAACCTCGAACACGCGGCCGTCCGAACCCTCGGTAATCAGCGTGTTGCCGTTGGGCAGACGCTGCATGCCGCTGATGAAGGGGCTGTAGAAACGGTTGCTGTCCATGGGTTCCAGGAATCCGGCCTCGCGCGGAGTGTACTGCCAGACGATCTTGAGATTCACGGGGTCGATTTCCAGCACGCGGGAGTGGTCGCGCAGGGCGGCCTTGACGCCCGTGGGCGAACCGGGATTGGGCACGTCGTAGCCGCCCCAGCCGCCGTTGTCGAAAACCAGGATATGGCCTTCGCCGGGCAGGCCGCGCGGGATCATATGCGCGTGGTGCTGGCCGATGATCCAGCCGATGGCGCGCAGTTCGGGCGTGCTGTCGTAATCCGGGCCGAGCTTCCAGGTGATCTTGCCGGTCTTTTTGCTGATGATGAAAATGATGTTGGCTTCGCGGCCGTCCACTATCAGGTTGTCGGGATGGAAGCGCTCGTCGCCCGCGTCATACCACTTGTTGGGGCCGAGCACGGACATGGAGTTGATGTGCATCCAGTCGCCCATGCCTTCGGGCAGCGTGGGGCGGTAGTTGGGATTGCGGCAGAGGGTGTTCTTGGGGCCTTCACGGAAGCCCATTTCATGAAAGTGCTCGTTGCAGGACCATTCCCAGACGATGTCGCCCTCCCAGTCCACTTCCAGAATCAGGTCGTCCAGGAGCAGCTTGTCCGAAATATCCTTATTACGGACGTTGCGGTGGGCCAGGATCAGGGTGTTGCCCGAATCGATCTTGGGCTCCATGCCCGGCGCGTAGTAGCCCACGGGGTTGCCTTCGCGCTGGAAATCATGGTGGTAGCGGGCCATCCAGCGTCCGGGAATGCCGGGATCTTCAATGTATTCATTCTTGTCGAATTTCCAGACGATATTGCCGTCCCAGTCCACCTGAATCAGATCCAGGCCGTCCTGGACGCTGTATTTGCCGCTGCGCCGTCCCCGGCCGGTCAGCAGGTAGCCGCCGGGGAAAATCTTGTTGGGCATGCCGTGTACGCCTTTCCAGACGTTGATCTCACGGCCGTTCATGTCCATGAGCACAGCGCCCATTTCATTGGCCTGAAAGATGGTGAATCCGCTCCAGCATTTTTCCGGTTTGTAGAGGGTGACGCCGGTGGGATAAATGGTTGGATGACCCATGCGTGAACTCCTTACGGTTGGTGTGGATGATTTTCACTCCGGCCCGCAGGCTGGAGAAATTTTGAGCAAATCAATATCTTTTTGAAATCATGTGTTTTTTTATATGGATGGCGTACTGTAGCCTGCGGGAAATAAAATTTGTGTTGCCATTGCAACCTTTTTCACAAAATAATAAATAGTTGAGAAAGGTGCTCCCTTCGGCAAGAGGCGGCGAGCCGTTACGGCAAAAATGCGGGTATGGAGAACGGTGGTGAGCAATCGATGTCTGGGCTTTACGGAATTACGCGACGTGAACGCTGTCTGGCGTTCTGTCCTGGATCTCGGCGTGCGTTATACCTGGCGCAAGGGGCATTGCATCGAATCGCACGGGGAACTGCTGTTCCTGGACAAGGGCCAGGTACGGCTGACCCATTTCACCCTGGACGGCACGGAAAAGATCCTCTGGTACATCAATCAGGGCTGCCTGTTCGGTGAAACGCCGCTGTTTGATCCCATGGCAGACGACAGGGGCAGCGTGCACATCTGCGCCATGGACTGCGTGGTTTACGCTTTTTCCAAAGACCGCGTGGAGCATTTGAGCCGCACGCGGCCCGATCTGACTCTCAATCTGCTGCACAGTATGGCCCGCAAGCTGCGCACGCTTTCCAACCAGGCCTCGTCGCTCTATGTGGATGACGTGCTGGTACGCACCTGCAAATTTCTGGCCCGGCGCCTGCTGCCGGACAGTGATCCCCTGACCGCTGATCCCGGCATTTCCCGGCAGGAAATGGCGAGCCTGCTGGGCGTGCACCGGATCACGCTTTATAAGGTGCTGCGCCAGCAGGAGGAGCAAGGCCTGTTCGGCCCCTTTGAACGGCACGCCGTCACCATCCTGCGGCCCGAAGAATTTTTTCGCTTGGTCAATTCGTAACCGGAAGACAAGCCCTCACATCCTGGTGTGATTTTTTCAGCCTGCACCGCGTATCAGCGCTTCTTTTCAACACTTGCCGCGCACAAGAAGAGCCTTAATTTTAGATAAATGCAGTAAGAAGAAAAACAGCACGATGGGGGCGGATATGGCTGTGGGATGGGCCGGCGACAGCGCCGTTCAGGACCAGATTCAGGATTCGATCAATGACGAGATCCGTCGGGCGCGTGCCTGCCTGCCGCAGGGCATCAGTCTGGAATATTGCGAAGAGTGCGGCGACAGGATCCCGGAAGCCCGCCGCGAGGCTTTGCCCGGCGTGCGTCTGTGCGTGCATTGCCAGGAAGAGGCCGACAGGGAACAGCAGGCCGTCAGTCTGTATAACCGGAAGGGCAGCAAGGACAGCCAGTTGCGATAAGAAAGGGCTGGTACAAAATTATTGCGCCCTTTACACAGCAAGAGGCCGCAGTCAGTAGACTGTGGCCTCTTGCAATCCGTTCTTGAGAGAGGGAGAATGAATGTCATCGGTGAAGTTCGCGGGTCATGCGGCCTTGAAATGGCCATGCGCAACGAACCGGCGGGGGGCGGCATTTCCGTGTTGCAACCGTCCGACTTCAGTACGGCTGTCGCCTTTTTGCGCTGACGAGGATTCTTTATGACGGATCGGCATCCGCTTTGCCGCCTTTTTCTCATTGTCCTGCTGCTGTGGGGCTGTGCAAAACAGCCCGCGCCGTCGCTTGATCTGGTGTTGTTGCATACCAACGACATCCATTCTTATGTGGCAGGGCGGGACGAGGACGGCAACGCCTGTCCGCAGTCCGCCGACTGTACGGGCGGCATGGGCCGCATCGCCGCCGTGGCGCAGGCCGAACGCCGCAAGGCCGACAACGTGCTGCTGCTTGATGCGGGCGACCAGTTCCAGGGTACGCTGTTTTTCACTGTCAACGGCTGGCCCATGCTTGCCGCATTGGACAATATGCTGGGGTATGACGCCATGACCCTCGGCAATCATGAATTCGATAAGGGATGCGCTGAACTGGCCGCATATGTCGGTGCGCTGCATTACCCCGTGCTGGCCGCCAATCTGGACGCCCAGCCGGGCTGTCCCCTGTACGGCCTGCCCGTCAAACCCTATGTGATCCGCAATGTGCGAGGGATCAAGGTGGGCATCGTCGGCCTGGCCAATCCCGATGTCGTCACGCTGGCCGCTGCTTGTCCGCAAACCCGGTTCATGGGGAGTGCTGCGGCGTTGAAAAAGGCTGTCGGCGAACTGCAAAAGCAGGACGTGCGGCATATCGTGCTCATCAGTCATCTGGGCCTTCCCGTTGATCGTGAGCTCGCCCGCAGCGTGGACGGCGTGGACGTGATTGTGGGCGGCCATACCCACAGCTATCTGGGGCCGGGTTCTGATGTGGGACCATATCCCGTGGTGGAACACGCTCCTTCCGGACAGCCGGTGCTGGTCGTAACCGCCAAATTTGCCGCCGAATACCTGGGCGATCTGCGGGTGACCTTTGATGCGCGGGGCGTGCCCCTCCGTTGGGAGGGTGAGGCCAGGCGTCTGGAAAAATCCGTCATTCCTGATCCCGCCGTGGAGTCCCGGCTGGTCGGGTATGCGAAGCCGCTGGAAGCGTTTCGCGCCCGGATTCTCGGCCGCAATGTTCTGGAGTTTGCCGACGGCATGGAAGCCTGCCGCAAGGGGGATTGCCTTTCCGGCATGGTTGTGGCCGACGCCATGCTGGAGTACGGGCGGCCTCACGGGGCGGTGATGGCGCTCACCAACGGCGGAGGCCTGCGTGCGCCCTTGAGGCACGGCGGCATCACGCGGGGGGATTTGCTCTCAGTGCTGCCGTTCGGCAATACGCTGGTTATTCGGGAATACGACGGTGCCCGCTTGCTGGCCGCGCTGGAACACGGCGTCTCCGGCGAACAGGGCATGGGGCCCCGCCTCTTGCAGGTCTCCGGGCTGCGCTACAGCTTTGACGCAGCCAGACCCGTCGGACAGCGTCTTTTCGCGGCGGAACTGATTGATGGGAACGGCGTCGCCCGCCCGCTGAAAAAGGACAGCCGCTATAAGGTCGTGCTGCCCGACTATATCGCCAAAGGCGGTGACGATTATTCCATGTTCACAACCGGCACGACGGTTTCCGCGCCCGACCCTTTGGACGTGGATGTGGTGGGCGCGTACATTGCGGCCCGTTCGCCTTGGCAGGCACTGCGGGCGGGACGAATCAACAGGGTCAAGTAACGCCGGGCCCAACGAGGCCCCGAAGAAGGCGGCGTACGCTGTTCCGCGCCGGTGACTCAGGCTTCACCGAGCGCCTCCAAAAGAAAAAAGGAATTGCAGCTTATTGCTGCAATTCCTTGCTTACATTCTGGTGCGAGGGCGGGACTCGGCTGCCGACAAAAAGGGAATCGAACCAATAGGCTGGTATTGCTTGATAAGTTAGAAGAGCCGGGTAGGTTGGTGACCCAATGAGTGGCACAATCCCGTTTTGTGCCGAATGATCTTTTCTAGTCCACTTCGATCTTATCAGCAAGGCCGTTTCAATCACTCCCTCTCAAAAAAAACGCGAACACCCACTTGACTACGGAGTCTTGCTGGTTATCCCTTATTGCTGCTTTCCTGGTCGCAAAGTGAAATTTTGAATTCGTTCAACTCACATAGTGATGTTCTTTGACAATTCCATAGGGAAATCATGGAAGGTGGATAGAATAATTGATATTTATGCAATACAATATATTTAGAATAAGATATTAAACTAAAATGCAAAAGGAGAATTAATGAGGGACGTTCCATTATTTCCAAAGAGCTATGGCTATCAAGCATGGAAATTACATGCTGAAGATGTAAAGAAAGCCGCTATAGAGGATCTTGTTTGGCGCATATGCCAGACAACACCGTCGTTTGTGAAGAAGATTGCCAAATCTTTCTTCCCTGAATGCGTAGTGAACGACTCGGAAATTATATTGCAAGATGGAACATATATTTCTCTCGCCCCCGAATCATGCGGTGCATACACAAACGTTAAACATGCTACTAGACATTATAGGAGAATAACAGGAAATATTAATATAGATTATCATAACATTGTAGATGCCGAAGAACATCCATATCACAGTGGATATAGTATTTCTTGTTTAGTAATGGACAGGTGGGGCTTTTTATCACAGAATACAGCACACAATATACTGAGCAAAATAAGTAAAAAATACTCTGAAAGAGACCGTTTTTTTTATAATAAAAAGGCATGCCATACGCATGTACTCATGAATGATAATGCTATAGAGAAATTTAAGGATACTTGTAAGGAATTTTTTCCAGTTCAATATGGATACAATCTATACAAAATTTTCTTCTATAAAACTGAAAATAGCTCTATTTCATTCGGTATTGTCTACTACAAATCTCCTGACGGTTCTTTTTTTAAGTTACCGATTACAGCTTGGGAAAAAAATACGAATGAATATAATGATATTGTATTTGATTCATTGCATTCTGATGCAGAATACCCAATTTATGATTTGACAAAAATAATATCACGATCGGAAAAAAAGTTTGTGTTAATATGTCAGGATGAAATTGATTTGGATTATATCGATGAATGCCACAGATGGATTCTAAATTATGTGGATTTGACTACTTATACATCACTAGAAAACACAAATTTTGATATCTTAAAAAAATATTGCGCAATTATTTTTCCAAAAAATTCGATTGAAGGATGCCATGATGCCTTCAAGTTGCACAATATTTTGGAAAAACTAGGGATAACAGTATGCCTTTGGCCTCGGTCTCATTCGGACTATGACAATAGGATAGATTTTGATTTGTCTATGTTACACCATTGGCAGAATATATTGCCTAGGCTTCCTGCATTCGTAGATCACTGTCAAAAGGAATTCAGTGTAACTCCACCGCCCGGCATTTTACCAAAAGCAATTTCACTACCTCAACTTCCTAGTTCTCAAACCGTCGCAGAACCGCTTCTGAAAGACATTTTGAATTTTGGAGACCAGTTAATGCTTCATGCTTGCCGCGGAGTCGGGAAAAGCATGTTAAGCCTTTTTATGGCCATATGTTTTGCCTCTGGTTCGCAGGCACTCAATGCATATATCTGTCCAACACGCAAATTTAAAGTACTACTCATAGACTGCGAGATGAACTATAGCGATTTGAAAAAGCGGAGTATTAGCATAGTTTCTGGACTGGGAATAGAAAAAGAAATGCTCGATGAGTTGAAGTTCAGATCTGCAATCAGTGAGAATAAGGATTTTGTTCTTGAGACAGAGGCCGGGATGGATGAGTTGACGCCGGATATGGAGAAGGCAGAGATCATTATCTTGGACAGCGTATTCAAGGCATTTCCGATGGCTATGGCATCCGACTTCGAGGGCACGGCAGGTCTACAAAAATTTATAACTTGGTGTAGGCAGCATGATAAAACTCTTGTTCTGATTGACCATCAGGGAAAAACCGGAGGTACAGCCTTCGGATCCATGGGCAAAGAGATCAGCTTAGATACTATAATCAGATTATCAAAGCAAAAGGAACTGATTAGCGCCGAAATTACAAAAAACCGTAATTCTTCTAGATCTGGCCTATGGCTTCGATATCTGGTTGACGGAGGAACAGGAAATGATTCCATCTTTTTTCGGGAAGCCGGGCAATCCCTGCAAGTCACTGGTGCCCAAAATGAACATCCCCCGGCTACTGGCGACAAGCCCGATGAGGTAGACGCAACTGATGACGTGCCTTGTAAAACTCCTGACGAAACTACGGTGAAAAAAAATAGCCTTGATGATGACATCATCAGTTATATCAAGGAGAATCCTACTCAATCGCAAAAAGAAATCTGCGACGCTCTCGTGAAGCGAGTAGGTGCATGTAGGAGTACGGTTCAAGCCCGCATTAAGGCCCTTCGCGAGTCCAACAATCTCCCCTTCTGGGAGAGTCCGCCCAAAAAATAAGTTAAGACATCCGCATCCATCCATCCATCCGGAGAAGTAGGCTCCCCCTTAGGGGGAGCCTACT
>OIXH01000716.1_pt1 | contig 40006 bp, 28 predicted proteins | sample 1587741 | NCBI WGS metagenome assembly OIXH01 (sample SAMEA3888916, study PRJEB22519) | human gut metagenome | biome: human gut; feature: human-associated habitat; material: faeces | place: Denmark | collected 2011 | reverse complement strand
AGGCAGTCCGGCGGCAGGGTCCGGCCCGCTTCGCGCCGCGCGCCGCGTTTTTCCGGGACGGACGCGGGCGGCACGGGGGGCGTGCCCGCGCTGCTCGCCGTCTTGCGCAACAGGGCCAGGTAAAATCCCTGGGCCCGCGATTTTTCACCGTCCACCCGCAGCGTGCCCGCGCCGTCGGAGCGTTCTTCCCAGGCAAAGCCGGGAAACGGCGGCAGCGTTTCACGCACAAGGCCCAGCTCTTCTTCGGCGAAACAGACTTGGGCCTCGTTTTCCGCCTCGTTGGTGGTGCAGGTGGAGTAGACCAGCCGTCCGCCCGGCGCGAGCAGGGATGCGGCGTGCCGCAGCAGACGTCGTTGCAGGCCGATGAGGCTGTTCAGTTTGTCTCCCTGCCAGAGCTTGAGCACGCGGGGATGTTTTTCCGCCGTGCCCCAGCCGGAGCAGGGCGGGTCCAGCTGGATGGCGTTCCAGGAAGCCGGGACCAGGGGCAGGTTTTCGCCGCCGTAGGAGCAGGTGGCGGCCTGGAGCAGATTGCACTGGTGCAGATTGGCCCGCAGGGTGCCCAGGCGGGCGGGCGCGGGCTCGTTGGCCAGCACAAAGCCCGTGGGGCCGGTCAACTGGGCCAGAAAGCCGCTTTTGCTGCCCGGGCTGGCGCAGACGTCCAGCACGGCTTCCCCCGTCCGGGGGGCCAGCGCCAGGGGCGGCAGCATGGAGGAGCGGTCCTGGATATAGATATACCCGAAAAAGGCCGCCAGGGAACCGCCCAGAGGCCGGGGCTCGCGGCAGAGGCGGCGGCAGAGCGGGGAAAAGGGCTCGGGTTCGAATTCGTAGCCTTGGGCGCGCAGCAGGGCTTCCACCAGGGGGATGTGCCGGGTTTCGCAGACCAGACGGAAGGAGCGGGAGTGCTGTTTGGGCATGATGCGCCCAGTATAGGGCAGATCAGGGGCAAAGTCAGCCGGATTCAGGCCCCCGCCTGCGGAGGCCGCCGCTTTCATATTGCGCGGCGGGCCAAGTCTGCGTATACTGCGACGATATGGCGGGGCTGGAGCTTTGCCGCGCCTCCGAAAAAGACTCCAAGGAGTACGGGATGAAATTTGCCATGCGATTGTCCTTGACGGCCTGCCTGCTGACGCTCGCCCTGGGCCTGGCCCAGGCCGCCCAGGCCGCGCCGAAGAGCTTTGTGCTGCTGCCCTTTACGGTCAATGCGCCGCAGAGCTATGCCTACCTGTCCAAGGCCGTGCCGGCCACCATGCAGGCGCGGCTCAACCGCCCCGGCGTGCTGGAAGGGCGCAGCGCGCAGACCAAGGCCGCTTCCGCCGCCGAGGCCCGCAAGGCCCTGAGCGCTGCGGGCGCGGATTACGCGGTCTGGGGCTCGGTGAGCGTCATGGGCAATGAGTGCACCATTGACGTCCACAGCGTGGACAAGGCGGGCAAGACCTGGAGCAAGACAGCGCAGGGGCCGTTGAGCGGCCTCACCGCCACAGTACAGCAACTGAGCTCCGCCATGGGCAGCGAGGCCTTCGGCGTGTCCGTGGCTGGTCGGCCCGGCTATGTGGCTCCGTCCGGCAAGGGCGAGCCGGTCAATCAGATGAATTCGGACATCGTGGTCAATGAGACGGGCCAGCAGCGGGTTTATCTGAACCCGCAGTTCCGTTACCAGGGGTCCGGGGCCAACGACGGCTCGCGCCTGCGCAGCCAGCGCATGAAGGACAATATGGTGGATATGGCCGTGGGCGATTTCAACGGCGACGGCAAAAACGAAATCGCGGTGCTCGGCGACCACAAGCTGACCATCTATATCTGGGAGCCCGACGGTCGGCTCAAGCAACTGGGCGAAACCGTCATTTCCCAGTCCAATCTCAATTTTTCCATGCGGGCCATCGACCTCAACCGCGACGGGGCCAAAGAACTGGTCATCGCCACCTTTGAGGAAGACAGCAACCGTCCCTACTCCTATTTCTACTCCTTTAAGGGCAACAAGCTGACCCAGTATGCCGACCGCATTCCCTACTTCGCCAGCGTGATCAAGACCCCGCCCCATTTCATGCCCACTCTGGTGGGCCAGGGCTGGGATTCGCTCAAGCTCTTCTCTCCCGGCGTGCACGTGATGGTCAAGAGCGGCAACAAGTTCTCCCTGGGCGCGCGTCTGGATCTGCCCGCCGGCGCCACGGTGTTCAACGTGGCCTGGCTGCCCGGCGGCAAGGACGGCAAGGGCGACCAGCTGGTCATGCTCACGGACGACGAGCGCATCAAGGTCTTCCAGGGCAACGGCAACACCCTGATCCACACCACCATGGAGCGCTTTTCCGGTTCCGCCGCGGGCATGGACCACTACAAGGGCATGCCCGGCCTGGGCATCGACCGCAACTACCAGCTGCCCAGCAAATACTACGCGCCCATGCGCATGATCGCGGCGGACCTGGGCCGTACCGGCGAATACGTGCTGCTGCTGAACAAGCCCATTTCCACGGCTTCCCAGCTCTTTGACCGCTATCGCTTCTTCCCCCAGGGCGAAATCCACGCCCTGTACTGGGACGGCGTGGGCCTGGGCCTGAAGTGGAAGACCCGGCGCATCCGGGGCTCCGTGGCTGAAATCGACCTGGCCGACGTGAACAACGACGGCATCCTGGATCTGGTGGTGGGCCTGAACACCTCGCCGGATCTGGGCATCGGCAGTCGTCAGAGCATGATCACCGCCTACCCGCTGGACGTGTCCCAGACCGATCCCAACGTGCCCGCGGATCTCAGCGACTTTGAAGTGAACCCCAACTAACGTGCGGCAATCCGGCCCCCTGCCCGCCGGGCGGGGGGCCGTTTTTTATCCCTTTATTCTCTCCATTATCAGCCAAAGGAGGCCAAGGTGCGCATCCTTGTGATCGGTTCCGGCGGGCGCGAGCATGCCCTGGTCTGGAAATTTCGCCAGAGCCCGAGGGTCAGTGAAATTTTTGTGGCTCCCGGCAACGGAGGCACCAGCGGCGCGGGCGCGATCAATGTGCCGGTGGCCGCCGACGACCTGGACGCACTGGTGGATCTGGCCCGCCGGGAAAAGATCGATCTGGTGGTGCCCGGCCCCGAACTGCCGCTGACCCTGGGCATTGTGGACCGCATGCGCGAGGCGGGCATCGCCTGTTTCGGTCCGGACGCCTATTGCGCGCGGCTTGAGGGCAGCAAGGCCTTTGCCAAGGAGATCATGGACCGGGCACAGGTGCCCACGGCCCGCTGCGCGGTGTTCAGCGATCCGGAAATCGCCAAAAACCATGTGGTCAAAGTGGGCGCGCCCCTGGTGATCAAGGCCGACGGCCTGGCCGCCGGCAAGGGCGTGGTGGTGGCCCGCGATTCGCAGGAAGCCCTGCAGGCTGTGAGCGACATCATGGAAGCCAGGGCCTTCGGCGCGTCGGGCGACCGCGTGGTGCTGGAGGAATGCCTGGTGGGCGAGGAAGCCTCCTTCCTCTGTTTCTGCGACGGCGAGCGGGCCGTGCCCCTGCCCTCCGCCCAGGACCACAAAGCCGCCTGGAACAATGACCAGGGCCCCAATACCGGCGGCATGGGGGCGTACAGTCCCGCGCCGGTACTGCCCGACGACCGGCTGGAGGAAATGGCCGATCTGACCATCCGGCCCATTCTCAGAGAGCTGGCCAAGGACGGCCATCCCTTTGTGGGCGTGCTCTACGCGGGCCTGATGCTCACCGCCGACGGGCCCAAGGTGCTGGAGTATAACGTCCGCTTCGGCGATCCCGAGTGCCAGCCCCTGCTGGCGCGACTGGAGGGCGATCTGGCCCAGGTCATGCTGGACTGCGTCAACGGCGGACTGGACCCGGCCAGCCTCGGTTACAGCGCGCAGACCGCTCTGGGCGTGGTGCTCACCGCCAAAGGCTACCCGCGCGCCTATCCCAAGGGCCTGGTCATCAAGGGCATCGAGGAGGCCGAGGCCCTGCCGGGCGTCAAGGTTTTCCACAGCGGCACGGCCGTCAAGGATCATGTGCTGATTTCCAGCGGCGGGCGCGTGCTCTGCGTCACGGCTCTGGGCGACGATCTGCCCGCGGCCCAGAAGGCCGCCTATGCGGCCTTGGAAAAGATTCAGATGCCGGAGGGCTTTTACCGCACGGACATCGGCGACAAGGGAATCCGCCGCCTGGAAAGCGAAAAAGACCGTTGAGATTCAGGCCGCTTTCCCCGGTGGCGCAATGTCTGAAGCAAACAGGATGGTATCATGGCGCATGTTGTTATTTTGATGGGGTCCAAGTCCGACGAGGAAAAAGTCAGCCCGTGCGTGGACGTGCTGAAAAGCCTGGGCATTGACTATGTGTTTACCGTGAGTTCGGCCCACCGGACGCCGGAGCGCACTGAAGCCCTGGTACGCGACGAGGAAGCCAAAGGCGCGCGGGTCTTTATCTGCGCTGCGGGCATGGCCGCGCACTTGGCCGGGGCCGTGGCCGCGCGCACCAGCAGGCCGGTGATCGGCATCCCGGTGTCCGGCGGCAGCCTGGCCGGCATGGACGCGCTTTTCTCCACCGTGCAGATGCCTCCCGGCTTCCCGGTGGCTACGGTGGCCCTGGACAAGGCCGGGGCGCGCAACGCGGCCTGGCTGGCCGCCCAGATCCTGGCCGTGGCCGATCCCGCGCTGCATGGGAAAATCGAGGCGGCACGCGCGAAAATGCGCGCCGACGTGGAAAAGGCCGGGGAAGAGATCAGTAAAAAATACGTTTAGCCCGTCAGGGCGCCTCCGCAAAAGGCAATGCGTCTGCAACGCAAAAGGCCGCCGAAATTCCGGCGGCCTTTTGCGTTGTCGGCAACGGGCGTGTCTGGAACAGATTAGGGCAATTTCAAAGTGAAACCACTCTAGGCCGTGCCGTAATACGGGGGACGGCGCGTTTCCGATCCGGCGCTGACCCGGAAAATCTGGACCGTGTACTGGCCCTTGCTGCCGCACATGGGGCAGCCGTCCGTGACCAGCAGACAGGAGGCATCCAGTTCCAGAGGGTCGATGCCCGCCTGTTCCAGAATGCGGCTGGCCCGGCCCTGTTCCCACATGACGGGCGAGCCGCAGCGGCCGCATTCCACATAGAGGAGTTCGGGGTCGTAGCCCTTGAGGGCCAATGGTCCGGGCGCGGAAGTTGTGATGGCTGTGGTCGTATTGTGCATATTTTTCTCCCGGCAGGCGGCGCGCGCCGGGGAGCGCATGGCTTGGCGCAGTTTTTGCCTGCCTCTCTCAAAATAAGCACGACGCGCCGCAAGGCAAGGGCGCGGGCGCTTGCCTTGCGGGAGTGAGCCGACTACACTGGTTCCATGCCTGAAAAAATGCGTCATATCCGTTTATTACCGCCTGAGTTGCGCAATCAGATCGCGGCCGGTGAAGTGGTGGAACGCCCGGCCAGCGTGCTCAAAGAACTGGTGGAAAACAGTCTGGACGCCGGGGCCGCGCGTATCGACGTGCGCCTGGACAACGGCGGTCAGGCCCTGATCCGCGTGCAGGACGACGGCTGCGGCATTCCCGCCGATGAGCTGGAGCTTTCCGTCACGCGCCATGCCACCAGCAAGATCGCCAGCATGGACGACCTGGAGCGCATCCGTTCCTATGGCTTCCGGGGCGAGGCCCTGCCGAGCATCGCTTCGGTCTCGCGCTTCCGCATCGTGTCCGCCTGGCAGGGGCCGGGCAACCAAAGCGCGGCCCATTGCGTGGAAGTGGAGCACGGCCGCCTTCTGGCGTCAAGCCCGGCGGCGCTGCACAAGGGCACCATCGTGGAGGTGCGCGATCTTTTTTCCAATATACCCGCCCGCCTTAAATTTTTAAAGACCCCGGCCACGGAATTCAAACGCGCCCAGGACTGGCTGGCGCGCCTGGCCCTGGCCCGGGCGGAAGTGGGCTTCAGTCTGCATTCCGGCGATCGCGAGGCTCTGCGCTTTCTGCCCGGCCAGACCTTGCGCGACCGCCTGGCCCTGCTCTGGCCCCGCTTGATCGTGGAGGCTCTGCGTCCCTTTGAGGGGGAGCGCCACGGCATCCGCGTGCACGGCCTGGCGGCTCTGCCCACGGTGAGCCAGCCGCGCGGGGACCGCATCCTGCTCTTTGTCAACAACCGTTCGGTGTTGGACAAACGTCTGCTGGCAGCCGTGCGCGAGGCTTACAAAGGCCGTCTGACCAGCCGCGACTATCCGCAGGTGGCGCTTTTTGTGGACATGGACCCATGCGAGGTGGACGTCAACGTGCACCCGGCCAAGTCCGAAGTGCGCTTCCGGGATGAATCGGCGGTCTTTTCCGCCTGCCTGCACGCGGTGCAGGGCGCCTTGGTCACGTCGTTCACGGCGGCTCTGGAGGGCGAAGCCCCGGACGCTGCTGCCCCGGACCTTTTTACGGAAGGACCGTCCAGTGGGCAGCCCGGCGGACTGTTTCCCGCGCGGGAGAATCCGGCCGGAACGGCATCGGCTTTTGAAGCGGCCGCGCCCAGGCCACAGGGATTCTGGGGCCGTCTGGATGATCCGCCGCTGCTGGCCCGCCCGGAAACGTCTTCCGCCCCGGATGCTCCGGAGGAAGACTGGCGGGTGAGCGTGTCCCCTGACCGGAGTGCGGCCCCGCGCATCTTCGCGCCCGTGGAGGAAGACGCCGCGCCCTACGGGCCGCCCGCTGAGCACTCTTTTCCGCCGGAGGGCGCGGGTGCGTCCGCCTCCATGCCGGACGCGGCCTGGTCCGGCCTTGTTCCGGAACCGGTTGCCGTGTCCGATGCCTCATTCGCTGCCGCGCCGGAGCCGCGGGAGCGCGAACCGTTGCGGGTGGGCTCGCTGTCCTATCTGGGACAGGTGGCCGACACCTATTTAATTTTACGGGATGCCGAAGGCGCGCTGCTTTTGCTGGACCAGCACGCGGCCCATGAGCGGGTGCTTTACACACGGCTGCGCCGGGGCGGTTTCGCGGGCACGGGCCAATGCCTGGCCCTGCCCTTGGAGCTGGGTCTGCATCCGGCGGAGCAGGAACGCTTTCAGCAGTTGCGCGAGCGTCTGGAAAGTCTGGGTTTCGCCCTGGAATGCGCGGACGGGACGCTGCTGGTGCGGGCCATGCCGCCCGTGCTCTCGCGCGCCGAGGCCCGCGACTTCCTGCGCGAGGCCCTGGCCGGGCGCAAGGACGATCTGGCGGGCATGTTCATTTCCATGTCCTGCAAGGGGGCCATCAAGGCCGGGCAGCGTCTGACGGACGATGAGGCCGCCGGTCTGCTGCGCCAGTGGCTGGCTGTGCCGGAGCGCGAATACTGCCCGCACGGCCGCCCCTGCGTGCTGCGCTGGGATGCCGCCGCCCTGGAAAAATTCTTCAAGCGCCGCCAGTAGGGCATTTTAGAGCAGATTCGCTTTGAAGTGGTCCCGCCTTGGATTCAGGCTCTGGCGTCCGCTCACGCGGCCGCCAGAGCATTTCAACATTTTCAAAGTTGAAATGCTCTAAATGAATCAGTGTCCGGAATAGTCCAGCACGTTGTTCAACGGCGCGGAACTGCTGCGGATCCGCCCCTGGTCGAACAGATGGCGGGTGAGCCGCCAGTTTTCCAGATCCAGCACGTCCAGCTTGCCCTGGTGTTCCGGCCGCAAATGCCGGGCCAGGGCCGCCAGCACCTCGTCCACGGGAAAATAGACGCCCTCAAAGGAGACGCGGGCCATATCCCCTTCGCGGCACAGCACGGGCTCGTCCGCGTCGTCGGCCAGGGCGTCGGCGCAGGCCGCGTCCAGGTCGGCGTAAAATGCGTCCGAAATGGGATAAACATGGCCGTAGACCTTGAGCAGGGGCTCGCGCATCACGAGGCGGGGTCTCCTTCCGGCCGGTCCGGTTTATCCGAGTTCATCGGGTTTCCCTGTGCGGGCTCGGGCGTCTGTTTTTCCGTGTTTTCCGGAATCTGTCCGGCGGGCGCGGCAAGAAAGGACGGCGGCAGGCTGGCAGGACCGGATTCCGGCGCGGCCGCTGCACGGGTCCGGCAATACTTCTGCGCGCGGGCCACGGCCAGGCCCTCGCAGTCACCCAGGGCGCAGGCCGCCGAAAAGTCAGCGCACATGCCCGGATAGTTGCGGCGCAGCATGCGCACCGCGCCGCGCGCCCGCAAGCGCCGGGCTTGCTCCGCGCCTTGGGGCGCGGAGGGGGTGCGGGTATGCAGAGCCGCGTTCAGATCGTCCTCGGCCAGGGCCAGCTGTTGCAGGCGCCAGTGGGCCAGTGCGCGGATATAGCGCGCCCGCCCGCTGATCAGGTTCGAGCCGGGTGCCAGACGCAGGGCCTCGGTACAGGATTCAATGCTCTGCTGGGGCAGGTTGCGCTGCAATTGGGCCTCGGCCAGCAGCAGCCGCACCGTGGGGCTGCGCGGGGCCTCTCTGGCCGCCCGTTCCAGCGTGCTCAGGGCATCGGCCCCGGTCAGCCAGCCTTCGGGCGTGAGGTCCAGGGCGGCCTGGGCCAGCCAGAGGCCGTTCAGGCGCGCGCCCATGCGTTGCCAGTCGCGGGCCTGCCAGAAACCCCGTTCCACTTCCGGCGTTTTCACGCCGGGGGTTGCGGACTGCAACGCCGCCGTACCGCCGGGCCAGTGACGGTCCATGATTTCCAGCGTGTCCCTGGTTTCGCTGATGAGCGTGTGGCGCAGGGCCAGCAGTTCGGGATTGCGCAGGGCCAGGATCAGTTCCGTTCCGGCCTGGGGCCGGGACGTCAGGCTGAGCGCCACGTGCAGAGGGGAATCTTCAGCGGTGTCAGGGGCCTTTGCGGCATTGGGAGTGTCGGCAAGGGGCGGCGCGGCGGCCCGGTACAATTGCGCGGCCAGAGCCAGGCGCTCCGCCGGAGCTACCGCGCCCATGCGGATTTCCCGCCGCTGGGGAAAGGCGATTACGGCCCGGTGCAGGGCCGCAAGCCAAGCCGAGGCCCGGGCGTGCGCCCAAGCCGCTTCGCGCGTCACCGGCGGGGTGACGGCGCGCATTTCCACCTCGGTAATCGGCCTCAACTCCAGCGCGGGTGCTTGTGCCGACGCGGAAGGCATATCCCCGGCATCCGCCGGAGCGGTGGGAACACGCCCGGATTCAGCCCGCGCGGGCCCGGCCCACGCCAGAAACAGCAGCAACGCAAGGCCCGCAAGCCCGAAACGCGGGACCGCCATGGCCGGTTATTTTTTGGCCTGGATGGTCTGGACAATCTTCTGGGCCATGGGCTTCACGAGATCCCGCAGCGTTTCCAGCATCAGGTTTTCCGCCGCCGCGCCCGAGGGCAGGCCGGTGCGGCTCTGGCTGGAAGAGAGCGACTCGCGCAGCAGGCGGCCCTGGCGGTTGGCCAGCACGTAATTGACCCGCAGATTGGTGGCGAGATCCGTGGCCGAGGTTTCGCGCAGCCAGGCCTCGTCCACCTGGCCGGTGACCAGATAGTCGGGATTGCCGCTGCGGGCCTGGCCCACATTGAGAGCAAAGGTGACCTGCATGCCGTTGCGGGCCAGCTCGTCGGCCAGAGCGCGGCTGATCCACTGGGCCACGTCGTCGCTGGTCACAAAGGCGCTGTTGTCGCGGCGCACGCCCAGAGCGGACTGGTCCGTGCGTTTGTCGGCAAAGGTCACCACGCTGACGCGCGGGGCGTTGGGGGCGGGCAGCACGGAGGCGTCCAGCGGCGGCGGGGGAAGCAGGCGCACGTTGTTGCTCGGTCCGCAGGCCGAGAGCAGCAGGACTGCCAGCAGCGCCGGCAGCAGGGCGGCGGGAAAGACACGGCGGGTATGTTTCATGACGGCCTCGCGGAGTTCGAAAAATGTTTCGAAATTTTTATGATATTTTTTAGATATATCCGGAAAACAGCCGTCTTGCAAGGCAATGCTCCCCATGCTACAGGGCTGCTGTCTGATTTCTCGCGCGGCGCGCGTGTTCCGCCGGACTCCCGGCCGGGACGCGGCCTGAAGACGCGGCGCTGGCGCCTCTCTCGGAAATTCATGCTAACAGGCTGACATGCGTGGGGAATTCTCGAATATGTCTGCCCTGCGGGAGCGATTATGATTGATCTCAAACTGGTGCAAAAGCAGCCGGAAGTGCTGGCCAAAGCCTTGGCCGACCGGCATTCGGAACTGGACGTCAATGAATTTTTGGGCCTGGACGCCCGCCGCCGGGCCCTGCTCGTGGAAGTGGAGGCCCTGAAGAGTCAGCGCAACACCGCCTCCGGCCAGGTGGCGGCCCTCAAGCGCGAGGGCAAGGACGCCGGTTCCCTGCTGGCCGAGCTGGGCGGCCTGTCGGACCGCATCAAGGAGCTGGACGGCCAGACCGCCCAGGCCAAGGCCGATGTGGAAGCCTGGCTCATGCGCGTGCCCAACATTCCGGACGCTTCCGTGCCCGTGGGCCGGGACGAGACGGAAAATGTGGAAGTGACCCGCTGGGGCACGCCGCGCCGATTCGACTTTCCGGTGCGGGAGCACGGCGATCTGGGCGTGGCCCTGGGCGGCCTGGATTTCGAGCGCGCCGCGCGCCTCACGGGCAGCCGCTTTGTGGTTTCCCTGGGCTGGGCCGCGCGCCTGGACCGGGCCCTGGTCAACTTTTTTCTGGACCAGCACACCCGGCATGAGAACTATATCGAAGTCTGCCCGCCCTATATGGTCAACCGCGCCACCATGACCGGCACGGGCCAGCTGCCCAAGTTCGAGGAAGATCTCTTCAAGCTGCGCGAGTGGGACTATTACCTGATTCCCACCGCCGAGGTGCCGCTGACCAATCTGCATGCCGGGGAAGTTCTGGACGAAGCCGACCTGCCGCGCGCCTATTGCGCGGCCACGCCCTGCTTCCGCTCCGAGGCGGGCAGCGCGGGCAAGGACACGCGCGGGATCATCCGCATGCACCAGTTCACCAAGGTAGAGATGGTCCGTTTCGCCCATCCGGACGACAGCTTCAACCAGTTGGAGCTGATGTGCGGCCATGCCCGGCATCTGCTGGAATTGTTGGAGCTGCCCTATCGGGTGATCACGCTCTGCACCGGCGACATGGGCTTCGGTTCGGCCAAGACCTATGACGTGGAAGTCTGGCTGCCCGCGCAGAACACCTATCGCGAGATTTCCTCCTGTTCCAACTGCGGGGACTTCCAGGCCCGGCGCGCGGACATCCGCTTCAAGCCCAAGGGCGGCAAGGCGGCCTTTGTTCACACGCTCAACGGCTCGGGCCTGCCCACGGGCCGCGCCATCGCCGCCATTCTGGAAAACGGCCAGCAGAGAGACGGCAGCGTGCGTCTGCCGAAAGCGCTTGTGCCGTACATGGATGGGGTGGAGGCCATTGAGCCTTAGGGCCTGTTAACGCTATGCCTTTTTGCCCTCCTGCCGCGTCAGATTTCACCTGCTTTTTCGGTCGAGTACCAGAAGAGTACACTCCCTCAAAACAGGTTTATCTTCCTTGCAGGCGAACAAAAATTCTATAGTGTTAACAGACCCTGGGGCGAGCGGCGACGTGTATCTTTTTCAAACAGAGAGGGCTCCTTAACGGAGCCCTCTCTGTTTCCGACGCTCAGAAGACCTGTTTCAGTTTGACCACGGCCTTGCGGCGCAGCTTGTCCTTCTGGAGTTCCCCGAAGGCCTTGAAGTGCGCGCTGACGTTGTGCTCAACGATGGCCTCGGCCGAGGCCCAGGCTTCGAGAATGAAAAAACGGCAGGGATTTTCCAGATCCTCTGTCAGGTCGTAAGCCAGATTGCCGGATTCGGCCCGGCTGGCTTCCACCATGGCGCGGAATGCGGGCAGCATGGCTTCCCTGTGTTCGGGCATGACCTCAAGTTCGGCCACAATGCGGATTTCGTTCATGGTTGTTCCTTCAGCGTCGTCAGTCGGCATCATTGCGCGCGGCCGGGGGGAGCGCGGCGCGGCAGACAGGCCGCCGGGGCATTTTGGAGAGCGGGGAAATGCCGTTGGTTTTGCGGGCTGCCATTACACGGTTCAGGTTCGGGCAACGGCGCGGCTCTCTCTCTCTCTCTCTCTCTCTCTCTCTCTCTCTCTCTCTATGGCCGTTTCGTATTCCTGTTCAGGCATGGGCTTGAAAAAAACGTAGCCCTGCACCAGATCACAGTGGACGCTCTTCAGAAAGGCGACCTGATCCGGCGATTCCACGCCTTCGGCCACGGTCTGGATATGGAGCTTGCGAACCAGCCCGATGATGCTCTCAACCAGGATGGCGTCCTTTTCCTTATTCTCGCCGTCAATAAAGAACAACCTGTCGATCTTGAGTGTGTCGATGGGCAGGCTTTTCAGCAGGCTGAGCGAGGAATAGCCCTTCCCGAAATCGTCAATGGAACAGGAAAAGCCTTCCTGCTTCAGCTTTTTCACGATTTCGGTCATCAGCTCGAAGTTGTCGCAGGCGATGGATTCCGTAAATTCAAGGTCCAGCAGGCCGTTCGGGATCCGGTAACGATTTTTGACGGCCGCATAGGCGGCCACAAAGTCCGCTTCGTAAAACTGGAGCCGGGAAATATTCACCGAGACCGGCAGGACGGGCCGCTCTTCGTCCAGCCTGCGGCGCAGGGAACGGCAGACGCTTTCAAAGACGTACTGGTCCAGCTCGGCGATAAGATGGTTTTTTTCAAAAACAGGGATAAACCTGTCGGGCGGAATGATCCGGCCGTCGGGTTTTTTCCAGCGCACCAGAGCTTCCGCACAGGCGATGGCGCCGGTGCGCAGATCCACCTTGGGCTGATAATAGACGATGAATTCCCCGTCGTTCAGGGCTTCCTGCATCTGGCTGACAAGGCCTTTTTCTTCCAGCAGGTTGTCGCGGATGCTTTCGTCGTAGAAGGCATATTTGGCATGGGCGCCGTTTTTGACCGTCTTGCGCGCGAAATTGGCCCGGTCCAGAATGTTGTCTATGACCAGGTCGCCGGGGGCGTCCTCCAGGCAGCAGATGCCGCAGCATACCGGCAGGGTCTGCTTGTGCCGGGATTTGTGCATGAAATCCGTGATGTCGGCGTCAACGGACTGCTGGCGCGCAAGAAGCCCTTCTTTGTCCTCATAGCGGCGCAGGATTACGAAATTGTCCGCCGAGACACGGCTGAAAATTTCATTTTCCTTGAGTTCCTTGCCGATAATGCGGGCGTATTCCCTGAGGACCGTGCTGCCGTATTCGTAGCCGAACACATCGTTAATGTATTTAAAGTCGGCGAAATCAGCATAGGCCACGGCATAGCGCGTGGTTTCGCCGGTACTGATCAGCTCCTTGGCCTCGCGCTTGAAGCGTTCCAGGTTATACGCGCCCGTCAGGGGGTCCCGGTCCGCCATGTCGTTCAGATTTTTGTTCAGATTCTCCAGCAGGAGCATTTTTTTGCCGTAGGCCCAGAGAATGAACAGCCAGGTCAGCAGCAGAAAAGCCGCCATGAGCACGATCAGGCGCAAGAGCATGGAGGTTTCTTTGTGGGCGAAGGACTCCGCGGCAAAGACCGTCTTGTTCGCCAGGTCAAAATAGTCTTCGCTGGCGCGCAGCAGGGCGGCGGACGCGGTCTTGTCCTGCCTGGCGGCCAGGATGTCCTCTTTCAGCGTTCCCCAGAGCCGCTGGAGCTGGGATAAATTATTGTTGTATTCCAGGTCGTCGGGCCTGATCAGGCCGTACGGCCCTTCGCCGGTACGCAGTTCATCCTGGATGCCGTCAAGATAGGCGATCAGATCGTCGTGCGGCTCTTGCGCCAACTCCAGTTTCACAAGGCGCTGGGTCGCGCCCCGCACGATGCCCACATAGTTGATCAGCCGGCCGTAGGTCTGGGATTGGTCGATGGAATAGATCGCGCCCACGCCAAGCAGAACCACCAGCAGGAAGAGGGTCTTAAGACCAAATTTCAGCATGTTCTGCATAGTTGCGCGGACCCCAGAAAGATTTTCATGCTACCCTACGCCATAACCGAACTTTTGTTAAGGTAATAAGGGCAGTATGAAGAATTTCGGCGCGCTTGTCGGCCGTGGGCTTCGTAGTCCGGGTCAGTTCCGGTAGGCCTCGCCGATGGCCTGGGCCAGTCCGCCCAGGGAGGTTTCCTTGTAGCGGGCCTGGAGGTCTATTCCGGTACGGTACATGACCTCAATGATCTTATCCAGAGAAACCACGCGCTGGCGGCCGTCTTCCAGGCGGGAGAGCTGGGCGCAGTTCACGGCGCGTTCGGCGGCCACCCCGTTGCGTTCGATACAGGGGATCTGCACCAGGCCGCCCACGGGGTCGCAGGTCAGGCCCAGATTGTGTTCCATGCCGATTTCGGCGGCCACCTCCACCTGCTTCACGCTGCCGCCGGTGACCGCGCAATAGGCCCCGGCGGCCATGGAGCAGGCCACGCCCACTTCGCCCTGGCAGCCCACTTCCGCGCCGGAAATGGAGGCGTTCAGCTTGTAAAACAGGCCGATGGCCCCGGCCGTGAGCAGAAAGTCCCGCTCGCCCCGCTCCGTGGCGTGGGGATAGAAGTTGGTATAGTACATCAGCACCGCCGGTATGATGCCCGCCGCGCCGTTGGTGGGCGCGGTGACGATGCGTCCGCCCGAGGCGTTTTCCTCGGCCACGGCAAAAGCATAGAGCATGGGCCAGAGGCTCAGGTCGCGGCGGCCCGTGGCCTGGAGCGCGCTGACCTTGCGCAGCAGGTTGGGGGCCCGGCGTCGTACCTTGTAGCCGCCGGGCAGCACGCCGTCCGTGCAGCAGCCCCGCTCCACGGATTCGCGCATGGTGCTGATGATGGTCGCCATGCGCGCGGCCACTTCCGCTTCGGAGCGCCAGAAAATTTCGTTGGCCAGCACGATGTCGGCAATGCTCTTGCCCTCCCGCTCGCAGATGGCGAACAGTTCACCGGCCGTGGCGTAAGGATAGGGCGGTGTGGGATATTCCTCTTGCGGGGCGTCGAAATCCTCTTCGGTGCGGATGAAGCCGCCGCCGACGGAATAATAGGTTTTGGACAGCAGGGGCGCGCCGTCGTCGGCAAAGGCCGTAAGCGTCAGGGCGTTGGAATGGCGGGGCAGAAAGAGCCCCTTGTGCACCAGCATGTCCCGCGCATAGACAAAGGGCACGGCCCGTTTTCCAGCCAGCAGCAGGTCCGCGTCGTTTTTCAGCGCGCTGACCCGCCCGGCCAGATGAACCGGTTCCACGCTGTGCGGCTGCTCCCCCTCCAGGCCGCTGAGCACCGCGCCCATGGTGCCGTGCCCGTCGCCGGTGAGCGCCAGGGAACCGTAAAGATCAAGCTGGACGCGGGCCGTCGTGTCCAGCAGGCCTTTGCCGCGCAGCTCGTCGGCAAAGGCTTTGCCCGCCAGCATGGGACCTACTGTGTGGGAACTGGACGGGCCGATGCCGATTTTGAACAGATCGAACACGCTGAGCATGGTTTTCTCCGCCTAGGATTATTTATCATCAGTATGACGGAATATCCATGCGGAGTCGAGGGTGGAGGCTGACTTCCCCCACAGGGCATCCTTTAGATCCTGAGTTAACTATTATTAAACTTTATTATAAAAATATAGTTTACAAAGCAACGCCTCTACCCTACCATCAACTCAGGCACAAAGGAGAGACAGCTCATGCCCACAAAAGACCTGTTTCAAAGCATGCTTGCGTTTTTGAATTTCCCGGAAAATGTATCAGTCGTGAAAGTCCGGAAATTTCTTCAAGATGAGGGGTTATGCCAAGATGAACTTATTCTGGGCGATGAGGAAAACACTATTTACAGCCTGTATTCCCAGAAGGAGGTAGAAGCACGCAAAGCGCGAGGAGAGCCTGTGAGTCTTTCGCTTTTGCAGGCGATGAAACCTGTGGAAGACGGCAAAACCTATTCTCTGTTGACTGACCCGGCTTACTATCGGGAGCGGGTCATATTTCCCGATGCGGATGAAGGCGCGGCATTAAAACAGGCATTCAGTTCCGTGGTTCACTGGTTTCAGACCTTCATGCTCGGCTGCTCCGCAGGAGTTGTCGATGTTGCTGCGCTCAACAAATACAAATGCACTCGCGCGCTGATCTTGGAATTTCAGCAGACAAAAAACACCATGAATCCGCTGCTCTCTCCGGTAGGTTGGCGCGAGGGGCCGAGAACTTTTGACGGCGGCATTGAACGCCTGATTCTCAGCTCCTGGATTTATCCTTTTCTTTTTACGGCTAACGGCGAGGAATTATCCAAAATTCGTCGCTGCCGTCAGTGCGGAACCTTTTTCAAAGGGATCCGCTTGAGCGCGGCCTTTTGCACCAGTAAATGCCGCATGGCCTGGAACTACGCGCACCGAGGCTGACTATGTAGCTTTAAAAATTGAGGTGATGCCCATAACCTGCAGCTTAAAAAAGGCAAGCTACCGACCATTGGCGTGGCGGTAGCTTGCCTTTTCAGGAATCCTTTGGGGAGGTTCCTCAGGTGTGCCGAATTGACACTGCATACATACAATTTGACCCACTCCTGAGGAAAAATCAACCACATTTCTTCCAAGGAGATACGTCATGAGGCGTTCCCACCGTGAACAGTACGATGTGTTCAGGTCTGAACTGGTTAGGAGTGCACAGTTCAGCCCAGTGTTCGAATTTCCACAGTTGAAGGCCGTATATTGTAAACCCGCCCGTGCGGTCCCCTTTGAGAAAGCCTGTACGGTATCAAACCATGATCAATGGGTGCATTTCTATACCCATGATCGAAATTTTGAACGTATTTGGAGCAATCCAAAGCGTTATTTGCCTATTTTGCAACGCTTCACCGGCGTGATCACCCCAGATTTCAGCTTGTATCGCGAAATGCCGCTGGCCATGCAGATATGGAATACCTATCGTAATAGAAGCATTGCGTATTGGCTCCAACGTGAAAATGTGCCCATCATACCCAATGTCCGCTGGGGGGATGAGCGTACCTATGCGTTTGCCTTCGAGGGGCTGGCTGAAGGCGGCACAGTGGCTGTCAGCACGAATGGCACGTTGCGCGGTAAAATGGATCGAGAATATTTTAAACAGGGATTGGCTTACATGGTGGCGGTTTTGCGGCCTAAAACCATCGTCAACTACAGTCAGACGCCGGACGATATTTTTGGCCCGTACAAGGCGAAAGGGTTGGAAATTGTTGAACTCCCCCACTACGCGCGAATAGTCCGCAAGGAGGCAGCGTAATGGGGGGCGGTGGCGGGCTTGGTCTTTTTGTGGGTACTCTCGGAGGGCATGAGTCCGACGCTCTCTCTGGCGGCAGGCTTATTGCGGCAGCGGTTCAGGTTAATTCTGACAGGGAAGCTGGTGGAAAATCTGCGGATGCCGGCAGTACTTTTTTGAGGCACTTGCTTGAAAAGATGCACCCCTGGCTGTTTCTTCCCTATGGTCACCCCAAAAAAAACACAGAGAATGCGGGAATTACAGAACGATTTAAAGCCGCTTCTTGAGGGATTCGCACGGGGGTTCATTGAAGCAGATAAAAAAGATGGTAAATCATGGATAATTGGAAAAGGTGCAACCATATTAAGCAGGCATCTTCAAAAAAATAAAAAAAACAAAGAGTAGCGTGCTGCAACAAGGAGAACGGGCTTTAGTCTATTGAGCGGGCGGCGATGAGCTAAACAGGAATTCATCAGCTATTGATCTTCTCCCTGGCTATTTGACAGGGGAAGAACAATAGCTGATGACTTTGATTTATTTTTTACCTGTATACTTCCATGCAAAGTAATACATAGCAGACATAAAATACATATAACAGAGTGCGGAAATTATAGGACAATCAATTGGAATTTCTTTTTCCTTTCTTATATATAGAACATTATCAAGCAGGCTTCCATCAGCGTAATAATAAGCCCTCCCCGCAAAGAATGTGAATGGGAGCATTAAGAAGCAGTATGTTATAATGATAAATGTAATTGTATTTGTACAATTCTTTTCAAGCCAGCAGGCTATAATGCCATAAAGGGCGATAATTCTGATAAGCTCAGAGGCAATGACATAAAAGAGTGAGATATGTTCAAAAAATCCACAGTAATACCATATCACATGGTCAAATATGAAGAAAGCAAATAAAGCAATTATATTTCGATTTTTTATTGAAGTTTTCATAGTAAAATCAAATAGGCCCATATAATGGATGTCAAATATATTTTTCTGGAATCCTTATAATGAATCGCAGTCTAGAGAAAAATACATTAAAGGGCAAGAAAAAGGAAGTAGAGAAAAGGGGTAAAGAATAAGATAAGAAAAATAAAACAACTTTTTCAAGCATGGAAACAGCAATAGCATCATTATTGTGCTGTTGCTGTTTCTTTCTACGTATATTGGGGTACATGAATTTTGCTGAAAAATAATATATAAAGAGTAAAAAATACATATAAAAAGCTGCTGCCAAAAATCCGTGTTCGACTGGAACAAGTTTGTCTTTTTTGAAAAAGAAAGTATTTTGTGAAATAGTATTAAATAATGTAATTTTTATAGATCCACAATGATTCATTATCATCATACAAATACAATATAAGTATGATTATACTTATATTTAAGATTTTTACAGTAAAAAACTTGCTATTACAACTAAAAAGGTAAGTACGCGCACACATTCTGACAGGATGACATAAAAACGTGCCGCTTGCTCCAGATGCCCTCCGTATATCCATACAAAATGGTTAAGAAGGCAAAAAAGCAATAAAACGATCCTGCTGCGATTTTCCAGGGAAATTGTCATGCTGATTCCCGTTTGCCATGGATATGATAGAACAGTTTACGCATGAAATGCGTCAATTAACAAGCTTACCCGGCTGATGAAAAACGGCGCGCGGATCATATCCGCGCGCCGTTTGTTCTGTATTGCGGCAGCCGTGTTCTGGAGCGGATTAACGTTGAGAATTGATATTCTCAACGTTGACTCGGGCTTCAGGCGCGAGCCTCCGCTTTCGCAGCCGCCGGAGCAAAGTAACTTTAAAAAGTTGCTTTGCTCTATTGCGGCTGTTTGCTGTTGTAAAAGTTGATCAGGCAGCCGTCCAGGATGATTTGGCGTTCGTCGTCCGTAAGTTCCTTGAGAGTCAGGGCGATCTGTTCGGCCCAGATTTTATGCTCGCCGTCCGCCTCGCTTTCATGCACCAGGCAGGCCAGGATATTGGGATGGGCCTTTTCCACGGCCTCGCGGATGCGCGGAATCACCAGATAGTCGCCCACACGCAGATCCTTGGCCAGATCAGCGTCAACCACAAAGGGCAGCATGCCCCAGTTGATCAGGTTGGAGCGGTAGCGCTTGGTGGCGTATTCCACGGCCAGGTTGGCCCAACCGCCCAGCACCTTCTGGCAGGAGGCCGCCTGCTCGCGTGCCGAGCCGTCGCCCGGCTTGACCGCGAAAATGGTGCTGCCCAGGCCGATGTTTGCCAGCGACGTGAGTTCGTCAACGAAATCCCCCACGCCGCAAGGCGTGCAGATTTCGCGCACGCGGGCCAGCAGCGCCGGGTCCGCCGGGTTTTTCAGGCGGGCTTTTTCCAGGGCCTGGAAGGCCTTGGCCCGCTCCACGTAGCCGGGATCCTTGCGCGACAGGGTATACTCCGCCAGCTTGAGCGGATTGGAGCGCAGGGAGGAGGTCTCGCCCGAGGGAATCAGCTCGTCCGTGGTGGTCACCGGGTCGGTGATCACGCTGACCACCTGGAGAATCAGATGCTGGGGCAGGGGGCTCATTTCCGGCCAGTCCGCGATGTTCGGGCCGAAGATCAGCGGGGTTTCCGGTTTGGGCGCGCCGAAGCCGTTGTAGACGCGGCGCTGATAGATGATGGGCTCGAAATGGTAGTTGAGGTCCACGTTCAGGCCGGGGTCGTTCCAGTCCAGATCCGTGGCCGGGGTCAGGCGGCCGCCGTTGGCCGCGGTGGCGGCAATGGAGCGGGCGTCCATGAGCGCCACGGCGGAAAGCTGGCCGTTCGAGGGCTTGGAGCCCTCGCGGTTGGGGAAGTTGCGGGTGGAGTGGCGAATGGACAAAGCTCCGTTGGCCGGGGTGTCGCCCGCGCCGAAACAGGGGCCGCAAAAGGCGTTTTTGAGCACGGCACCGGCGGCCATCAGTTTGGTCGTGGAGCCGTTGCGCACCAGGGCCAGGGCCTGCGGCTCGCTGGCCGGGTAGACAGAGAGGCTGAAGGCTTGGTTGCCCGTGCTCTTGTCGTCCAGAATGGCGGCGGCCAGGCTGATGTTTTCAAAGGAGCCGCCCGCGCAGCCCGCGATGATGCCCTGGTCCACCCATACGCCGCCCTCGCGGATCTTGCCGCGCAGGTTCAGGCTCTTGCCCGCTTCGCCGAACTGTTTCACGGCCTCTTCGTCCACGGCGGCCAGGATTTCGTCCGCGCGGCGAACCACTTCGGCCACGGGCCAGACGTTGCTGGGGTGGAAAGGCAGGGCGATCATGGGTTCGATCTTGCCCAGATCCACCCGGATCAGCCCGTCGTAGCAGGCCGGTCCCTGAAGGGCCAGTTCGGCGAAATCCTGTTCCCGCTTGTGCAGGGCCAGGTACTGACGCACTTTGTCGTCCGTGCGCCAGATGGAGGACAGGCAGGTGGTTTCCGTGGTCATCACGTCGATGCCGCAGCGGTACTCCACCGAAAGACCGTCAATGCCGGGGCCCATGAATTCCATGACCTTGTTTTTCACAAAACCGTTCTTGAACACCGCGCCGATGATCGCCAGGGCCACGTCCTGCGGTCCCACGCCGGGCGCGGGCGTTCCTTCCAGCCATACGGCCACGACCTTGGGCGCGGGCACGTCGTAGGTCTTGCCCAGGAGCTGCTTGACCAGTTCCGGGCCGCCCTCGCCCACGCCCATGACGCCCAGGGCCCCATAGCGGGTGTGGCTGTCCGAACCCAGAATCATGCCGCCGCATTTGGTCATCATTTCGCGCACGTACTGATGGATGACCGCCAGATGCGGGGGCACGAAAATGCCGCCGTATTTCTTCGCGGCGGAAAGGCCGAAGAGATGGTCGTCCTCGTTGATGGTGCCGCCCACGGCGCAAAGGCTGTTGTGGCAGTTGGTCAGGGCGTAGGGCACGGGGAATTCCGTCAGGCCGCTGGCCCTGGCGGTCTGGATGATGCCCACGTAGGTGATGTCGTGGGAGGCCAGAGCGTCAAAGCGCAGGCGCAGGCCCGCGTCTCCGGCCGGGGCGGCATTGTGGGCCGCCAGAATGCGGTGGGTCAGGGTATGGGCGCGGGCGGCGTCCGGGTCCACGCCCCGTGCGCGCGCCTCGTCGACGGCAAGGACCTGCGCGCCGTCAATAACGGTGGTCTGGTCAAAAAGCTGGATCATGGGAAACCTTCTTCAGTAGTGTTGACGTTGAAGCCGCCCGGTCAGTCGGCATGCGCCGCGGCCAGTTTGAGGCCGAAGGCGATGAACACGACGCCGGTGCAGCGGTGCAGCCATTGCTGGAAACGGGGATTTTCAAAGGCCCTGCGCACCTGGCCCAGAATATAGGCCAGGGACACGTACCAGAGCAGACAGAGCAGCGACATGATGCCGCCCAGTTCCAGAAACTGGGGGACAAGGGGCATGTGCGGGTTCATGAACTGCGGCAGGAAGGTCAGAAAAATCAATACGGCCTTGGGATTGAGCAGGTTGGTCAGAAAACCCTGCTTGAAGGCGCGCCACAGGACGCGGGGCGCGGGCCGCGCCGTTGTGTCCGTCATGCTTTCCGGCTCCCGGCCGGGCAGGGGCGCGGTGCGGACCACGGCCCGGCTGACGGCCCGGCCCCGGCGCAGGGCGTGGATGCCCAGCCAGAGCAGATAGGCCGCGCCAACGTATTTCAGGATGCTGAACAGAAACACGGATTGCGCGATGATGGCGGAAATGCCCAGCATGGCCGCGCTGGTGTGGATCACGATGCCCAGAGCCACGCCACAGGCCGCGGCCTGGCCCTGCCGCCTGCCGTCCAGAAGGGAAATCTTGGCGATCAGGGCAAAGTCCGGCCCCGGCAGGATGACCAGAATGGCGGCCAGGGGCACGTAGAGCAGCAGGTTTTCCAGCGAAATCATGGCAGGGCCTTCATGGAGAGGATAACAGCGACTCCGGCGGCTCAAGGGGCGCGGCCCTTTGAGAACCCCATTTATTAAGAAGCGGCGCGGCTATGTCAGCCGGTGTTTCCGGGTGACTCTCTCCATAATCACGCTAAAGAATAAAAGTTTTGACGGGTGGGGGACCGGGGAGGGGAACTTTTACAAAAGTTCCCCTCCCCCGGAAAGGCGATCCCTACAAATTTTCTCCTATGATCTCGCCGAACTCCCGGCAACCGACCACGCGCGCGCCGCTGACCTGGGCGGCCAGGTCCACGGTGACGGCCTTGGCGGCGATGGCCTTGCCCACGGCGAAGCGGATGCGCTCCGCGGCCTTGGGCAGGCCCAAATGCTCCATGAGCAGCGCGCCGCAGAGGATCACGCTGCCGGGATTGGCCTTGTCCTGCCCGGCGATGGTGGGCGCGGTGCCGTGGGTGGCCTCGAAAAAGGCCAAACTGTCGGACATGTTCACGCCCGGCGCGAGGCCCAGCCCGCCCACCTGGGCGGCCAGGGCGTCGGAAATGTAGTCGCCGTTGAGGTTGGGCGTGGCCAGCACCTGGTATTGCTCGGGCCGCAGCAGGGCTTCCTGGAACATGGCGTCGGCAATGCGGTCCTTGACCACCAGACGGCCGGGCATGGGCTCTTTTTCCGTGCAGGTTTGGCCGCCGAATTCCTGCGCGGCAACATCGTAACCCCACTGGCGGAACGCGCCCTCGGTGAACTTCATGATATTGCCCTTGTGCACCAGGGTCAGACTGTCGCGGCCGTTGTCCAGGGCATAGCGCAGGGCCCGGCGCACCAGCCGCTTGGAGCCCGCCTCGGTCATGGGCTTGATGCCCACGGCGGCGGCCTCGCCCACCTTGCTCACGCCCAGCTCGTCGCGCAAAAAGGCGATGAGCTTGCGGGCCTCGGGCGTATTAGCGGCGAATTCCACGCCCGCGTACACGTCTTCCGTATTCTCGCGGAAGATGACCATATCCACCCGCTCGGGATGCTTGACCGGGGTTTCCAGGCCGTCGAAATGGCGCACGGGCCGGATGCAGGCATAAAGATCCAGACCCTGGCGCAGGGCCACGTTCAGGCTGCGGATGCCCGTGCCCACGGGCGTGCCCAGGGGGCCTTTCATGGCGATGTCCGCGCCGCGCAGGGCGTCCATGGTGGTTTCGGGCAGGGGGGAGCCGGTTTCGGCCGCGGCCTTTTCCCCGGCCAGCAGTTCCTGCCAGTCCAGGCGGAGATCCGATTCCTTGGCCAGGGCCGCGTCAATGACCGGGCGCGCGGCCCGCCAGATTTCCGGGCCGATGCCGTCGCCTTCGATCCAGTAGATTTTTTTGCGCATGTTCCTTTCCCGAGTTAGCGTGTTCCGCGTAAAAAGGCCGCCTTGCCGCTACGGGCAAGCGGCCTTGAAAGCGCCGACATCGTCGACGCGACCAAAAATCAGAAGCAGGTCGCGGCATCGCCGCGCCGTGAAGCGACTGATTTTTGTGCCTTTCCGCCCGACGGCAACGCCGTCGTTGGCGGCGCGCCCCCCGCCGGGCGGGGGGCGCATCAGTATTCTGTTCCGCCTTGCCGCTACGGGCAAGCGGCCTTGCGTGGTGCTATTCGCTGTCGCTGTCCACCTCGTCCTGCGAGCCGACTTCCTGTTGCAGGGCACGGGCGCGCTTGAGCAGCTGCTCCAGCTGGATGTCGCCGCTGACCACGCCCACGATGCGGTCTTTCTCGTCGGTCACCGCGCAGGACACCGTAATGACCAGTTTGCCGGTGAAGTGCGACTGATAGACGTCCATGATGTGCAGGTCGCCGGTCTTCATGGGCATCTTGAACCATTCGCGCTGCGAGAAGTCATAACCCACGGGCAGGGCTTCGTAGACTTCCTTGTATTCCGGGTCCGTGACAGCCGAGCAACGCATCTTGCCCCGGGCGTCCGTGAGGCAACAGAACTGGATGAAGGGATACTCGTGCACGAATTCATCCAGCCGGGCGCAGGCCTGCTCGCTGAGGTCGGTCAGGCCGGGACTGCGGGACAGGCGCACGATGAGATGCGCGGCCAGATCCCCGGCCAGTTGTTTCATCTGGTCGAATTCGGTGGCGAAGAGTTCGGGCATGAAGCGCTGGACCAGTGCTTCCATTTCGTCATGGGAGAAGCTGGTGGTGCGCCCGGTTTCCTCGTACACGGCCATGATGGCATCGTAGATCTGGCCCACGGCGGGATGCTTTTTGGAAACCTGCTTGTCTTCCGCCAGATTCAGGTTGTTGTTGATCCAGTAAGCCACGCCCGCGCGGCCGGTCTTGTCGGTGATGATGATCGGCACCGGGCGCCCCAAAAGATGCTTGGTGTCGAAGATATTGTAGATTTCCTCGTTTTTGGCCAGGCCGTCGGCATGCACGCCCGCGCTGGTGGCATTGAAGTCGCGCCCCACAAAGGGATAATTGTGCGGGATGCGGTAGTGCAGTTCTTTTTCGAAGAATTGGGCCACTTCGCTCAGAACCGTGGTGTCCGCCGCAGCGTCGTCGCCGGTGAGGGAGATATATTCCACCAGCAGGGCTTCCAGGGGCGTGTTGCCCGTGCGTTCGCCGAAGCCGAACAGGGTGCCGTTGACCGCGCCGCAGCCGTACAGCCAAGCCGTGACGCCGTTGACCAGCACCTTGTGGAAGTCGTTGTGGCCGTGCCATTCCAGCCACTGGCCGGGCACTCCGGCCTCGTCGGTGAAGGCCCGCACGATGCGCTGCACCGAGCGGGGCAGGGCCGCGCCGGGCCAGGGCACGCCGTAGCCCATCGTGTCGCAGAGGCGGATCTTCACCGGCATGCCGCTCTGGCGCGAAAGCTCCATGAGCCGCTGGGCAAGGGGCAGGCAGAAACCGTAAATGTCGGCCCTGGTCACGTCCTCGAAGTGGCAGCGCGGAATGATGCCCCATTCCAGTGCCTGGCTGGCCAGGTCCACATACATGTCCATGGCCTGTTGGCGGGTTTTGCCAAGTTTGAGAAAGATATGGTAGTCGGACACGCTGGTGAGCATGCCGGTCTCGTCGAATTCCATGTCCCGCACCAGCTTGAGGTCTTCCTTGGTGGCGCGGATCCAGGCCGTGACCCTGGGGAAGCGGTAGCCGCGCGCCCGGCAGACATCAATGCACTTGCGGTCCTTGGCCGAGTAGAGAAAGAATTCCGACGCCGTGATCAGCCCGGTTTTGCCGCCCAGGCGGTGCAGGAAGTCGAACATTTTGGCCACCTGCTTGACCGTGTAGGGCGGCCTGGCCTGCTGGCCGTCGCGGAAGGTGGTGTCGGTGATGCGCATCTGCTCCGCCGGACGCGGGGCCAGCAGCACTTCGTCGAAAGACGTGCGGCAAATGCTCGTATAGGGAAAAAGTTCACGGTAGAGCTGGGGCTTTTCAGGCTCGTGCAGATTCAAGACGCGGTTGCCGCCCGGCTGGTGAATGATGCTCATGGGCTGTGTCTCGCTCGTGCGCGCCCTTGGGGCACGGTAGGAATTGAGGCTATAAAAATTTTGTATAGCCGCTTCCCGCCCGCTCGTCCAGTGCGCGCACTTCGCCCCCACTTCCAATGCCTCAGAATTCCCAGCCGAAGCTCAGGCCCACGTTGACGGATGAGGCTGCCGTGCGGAATTCCCCGCCAGATCCACCTGCGCGAAAAAGTCGTTGCCGCGTGTCAGGCGCAGACTGCCCTGCGTCAGCAACGCATTCCGCCCCACGAGGTCGGTGGACGATTCAAAGCCGGCGTTGTCATAGCCCCGGAAGGACGCGCCGCTGCGGAAAACGCCGTCCAGGATCTCGTGCCGCCAGGCGGCCAGCAGATCCACGGCAAGGCCCGCGTGGTTGGGGAGTTCCCAGGCGCGGCCCAGATGCCCGCCCATAGAGAGCAGCAGGGAGTCGTAGACGCCGCCGTCCACGTTGAGGCGGCTGGCCTGGTCGCCTGTTTCCGAGATGTCCGGACTCCAGCCAACCCAGTGGTCCGGCGCTGTATTTGCCCCATGTCCAGTCCTTGCCCGCGCCCGTCAACACCCGGCCCACGCTGACCGCGTCCGCGCTGTCGGCATAACGGCTGTAGGCGTCGGCGGCGGTCAGACCGAAGGCGCTGCCCCCGGCCAGCAGCATACCATGCACGCTGTCCACCAGGGATTCGGGCCGCAGCAGTTCGGTTTCGCGTGAGCCGGGCGCAAAGCCGTGCACGGCCAGGCCGGGTGTGCAGCCGCCGGGGCGGATGATGGCGGTGCAGCCGGTGCGGTTGGCCGCGTCCGTGGCGTAACCGGCCAGAATGCCGTGAATGGCCGTGAGGATGTCGTTGCGCATAAGGCCTCGACGGGAGGCGGGCGGTAAGTCGCGCCAAACAGCAGTCTGCCTCGCCGAACTGTCCCGGATAGTTGCTGTACCGGCTTGATAAACCCCGGTCGGCTCGCGGAGCGTAATGGCTTGGGGCGAAAATGAATCTTTCAATTTTTATGGAAAAATAATATATATATCTATACTAAAAATTTCAGAAAATAAAGAATTCCATACTGGAATTCCGGACAGATTCTCCATTCTTGCCGGTGCGCCTTGAGGTGCGCTGGATCTGCCGTCTGCCACATCTTGGCAACGCCGGCGGGTTTCAAGAACCGGGGCCGTCTGCTGCTGCCGCGCTGTGATGGCCGCAAGAGAGTGCGGGATATTTTCAGGAGAGTTCTCTTTTCGTGCCTGCGGTTTGTTTCACGTCCAGACGTCTTCCAAGGCATGGAAAACAGTGTATTCCAGTCCCCGGTTGTTTGTTATGCGCATTGAAATGCGTTTGGCCATCGCTGCGGAGGCGCATGGCCAATATCAGAGCACCGAAATATCGCCCGCGAAGATGACGTTGCTACTCCTGCTACGGTGCGGTTTTTCACAGACAAGCATAGATTTTTGACAAGGGGGTCTGAAATACGCCGGGGGACATCAATGGAACGCAGGATCTTGCCTCTTTTCCGGCTTTGCGGAGCTCCTGTGGGAAAGGCCCGGAAGGACCTTGATCCGTGGTCGATGGGCGTCTGGCAGTATGGGCCTTGCGGCCGGGGAAAATGTCATGCTTGTCCGTATCCGCAAAAATTTTCAACTCACCCTGCCCCCAAAATTGTCTGAATGCCTTGGGCTCGCTGAAGGCGGCTGGCTGGATTGCGAACTTTGGGAGGGCGCGCTTCTCCTGAAACCCGTCGCATCCGGACCGGAAGAAACATTCCCTTCATCCAGGGGCGGCTTTTCTCGGGCCACCCTCCCTTCCCCCCTTTGTCCTCTGCACTGGAGATCCGCTGTTTCGGCAATCTCGCCTTCCGGTTGGGGGATGCGTATCTGCGCATCGGCAACAAGAAGGCCGCGGAACTTCTTGCCTATCTCCTCTGTCACGGAGGGGAACCCATACCGAAGCGGCATCTGGCAGGGCTGCTCTGGCCCCGTGTAGGCGGCAGACAGGCTCTGGACAGCCTGTACAAGGTCTGCGCGCACATCGGCGCGCTGGAATACAGGGGCATCCCTCTCAGGCTCCGCTCTTCCGGCGGCGAGATTCAACTGGATTGCCGGTCTATCAGTTGTGATCTGTTCCGATTCGATGCGCTGTACCAAGAAAAGGACAACATAGCGAGTTGCCACACCCTTCTGGATATCTATGCCGGACCGTTGCTGCAGACCCAGGGCTATGACTGGCTTGCTCCGTGGGAAGCCCGCTACGAACTGCGCTATGTGGAGATCCTGACCAGCCTTCTCTCCCACTATGAGCGGTCGGGAGACGCTACCAGGGCTGGAGTTTTCCGGAAAAAGCTTCTGCTGTTCAGCGGGCCTGACTGAGGAGGTGTTTTTACAGGCCGGAAGAATTTTTTCCGATAATTTTCCACGCTGTTTCCGGCATTTTTCCCGACGGACTTTTTATTCTGCATCCAAGGTCGTAGCAGGCGCCGTATGACCACGAGGCTTTTAACCCTTATCCTGAAGGAGAATACCAGTGACCACCTATTCCCTGATCGTGGAAAACAAATCCATTCTTACAGGCAGCATCTGCGTGTATCAGCGTGATCCGCAGCAGAGGATCAACAGAAACCTGTACTCGCTGGCCTGGTTCAGCAAGATGTGCCATCCCAATACCACGGTGGAGTTCTCCTGGAGCATCGACTATTGCTTCAACTGGGCTGAAACCGGTGCGCTCAGACCGGGGGTCCTTTTCTCTGCTTCCGAATCCCTGGCCGCCGACCCCTCGCTGGTGGACGCCACCAATACCATCGCCTTCAATTACAGCAGCGGGGCCTTCCGCTTCGTGCAGGCCAAGGAAATCACGGATCCCGGCATGCTACGCATCATAACCGACAACACCATTCCCAACAAAAAGGCCTCCATCGGCATCGGCATGTCCGGTCAGCCCGCCTTTGCCACGGACGCCGGTCCCAACCTGAGTTATTCGTTCATCCCGCATCCCCAGTACTATGTCGCCTTCGGATACTATCTCCAGGGCGAGGTCATTGACCTGAACCTGGTCTCTTCCACCGTTTGCGTCGAATACGAGGACAATATCTTCGAGAGAACCGTGCGGCTGAAGAGCAACAACACCTGGGATGCGGATTAGGCGCATCCTGCGCGCCGGAAGTGCAACCCGCTCCGGCCGTTAACAGGGCCGCGCCTTTTTACGGGCGCGGCCCGCAGGGGAGGTTTTTTGACTCCGCCCTGTTGCGGAGGACGTTTCGCCGCCACTTCCCCAGAGTGTGACGCATTCAAGGAGCATGCGTATGAACAAGGATTTTCATTATTACGGTACCTATGCGGCAGCCCGGCTTGCCGGATACAGCGCGCAGGACGCTCTTGTCATCGCCCGGAGCGCCGGATTCGTGGACGAATGCACTCTGGACGTCCTGCGGGCCGTCATGGAGGAGGCTGACGGGCATGAAGCGCTCAAGGGCCTGCACGATGATCCCGCTTCCATTATCCCCACGGCCCACAGCGACGCCGCCATACGGGCAGGCAACAGGGAATGGAGCACGGCCTTCCTTGACGAAGTGTTGCGCACTTGGCCCTGCTTTCATTATCTGCCCGGCAACTTCAGCGCGCACGGAAGCGTGCTTGAATATCAGGGCGCGACCTCAGACCTGGGCACGTATTCCATCTGGTATTACGATGAGGAAGCGCGAGAACAATTCAAACTTCTCTGTCTGCCCAACAGCCCAACTGTCAAGGGTATGGTCAATGTTCTCAAGCAAAAACGAGCTTCCCATCTGCATGCCGTCGGTCTGTGCATGCATGTGCTGACCGACACATGGGCGCATCAGTATTTTGCAGGCATCCCGGCCTGGTTCATGAATGATGTGCAGATGGAGGACGTGAAAATTCAGGATCTCACGCCTCCGGAACCAAAGTGGTATGATGATCTGGTGCCCCTGCTGCAAGATAATCCGCATTATAATTCCATGGCCTTTCTCGGACATGCTCTGGCCGGGCATCAGCCCGATTATGCCTGCCAGTCTTTTTCCATGAAAGCCCAATGGGCCAAGAAGAAACTGAAGCGGGACAACCCGTCGCTTTTCATGAGCGCTTTCAAACAGATGCTCTATGCCCTGCAATGCATCAACAGTACCATTTCCGGAGATTTTGATCTGAATACATACGCGGATCTCGGGCACGACAGCATTTCCACAGATAAGAATGCGGAACTGATCGATAACGTTCTGCGTTCCGGAAAGAGCGATCAATCTCGGGAGTGGTGCAACTGCCTGCTTTTCCTCAGTCTGAGGGACGGCGGCATAAATCCGCCCGAGGTGGCAACGCTGCGACGTTGTGAGAATGACTGGGGCCAGGGCCGCATCAGCCCGGAAGATCTGGCCGCGTTTCAGGAGGCCGCGAAAGCCCATCTGCAAGATGTCAAGGCGATTCTGGCCGGGCACCGGATATTCCTTGACGATATTCCTCCGGAGCGCGTCGTGCCGTTGCGCTTGCAACTTGCGCTTAAAATGCCGGCTTCCGACGATGCCGCAATGGGCAGGAAGATTCTGGCCGACTTGCTCAGGAAGGTCTGGATCGAGCAGGGACGGAGCGCTTCCGTCAGAGACAGGATGGAAAAGAGGGCCCTGGCCGGGGCGGAGCGGATATCCCTTTCCGGCACTTGTCTGATGTGTCCCACCATGGGGGAAAAGCCGGTTGTTCTGGAAGCCGTCCTGCCCGGCGATCCGGCGACGCCCGGCACACTGAAGGCGGGCCAGGCGGTGAAGCTGCGCATCCCTCCGGTGCCGCAGGCGGACAAGGAACATGTCTATCTGTGCGCCTGGGAGCGGTCGTACGTTTTTTGCTGGGCGCGGGACTGGCATATATCGGGCCAGAAATGGGTATTCGAACAGAAAAGATGTCTGCCGGACGGCTCCATAGACATCGCCGCTCCGCTCTGCGTCAAAAACGTCCTTTATGCGGATCAGCCGTATCTGGGGCCGCACAGGGACAGCCCGTGGCTGACATTCAGCAAGAACGAGATTTTCTGGAAGATCACGCCGGTTTTTGCGACTGCCGCCCCATCCACTGTCAAAGCGGTGGACCATGCCGGTGAAGAGACGGAACCCGCTGCTCTTGAGCCTGAATAATCAACGCGTCCGCAGGGACGCGACAAGATACGGCCATGCGCCGGTTGGAGAATAATTCATGAAAGTCATGCTTGTCACCAATAAATCCGCTCTGACTGAGAAATACGGATCCGATCGTGACGCCGTGCTGAACCTCCTGGTGGAATTGAACAACCATCATAAAAAGACGGATCCGGAAAGTGCGCTTTATTGCATTGATGATCGGATCGATATGGAGAATATCGCCCCCCCTGTGCGGGACAATAACAAGGCGCAGACAAAAGCGGCCGTGGACGCCATTTTTGACAAGAAAAATCCCGATTGCGTGGTTCTTGTCGGCGCGGGCGACATTGTCGCCTTTCAGGAGTTGAAAGACCCGACGGATGACGCGAAAGTGATCCAGAGTGACCTGCCGTATGCCTGCGCCTACCCGTGTTCTGACGATGTACGGCATTTTCTTGATCCGAAGCGGATTGTGACCAGGATTCCCGATGTGATGAACGACGCCGTGGAAGGAAAGCTGGTGCTGGAGAATGCCGTGCAGCAGGCCATGAGCCCGGGCAAGGCCGCGCCCGAGTATGCGGATGAGCCGTGGGCCGTATGCACCCAGCGCCGCGAGCCTGCCCTGAAGGGACTGCTGCACCTGGTGTACGGCGTAGACAAGTCGTATGCCACTTGTCCGCACAACGGCCCGTGCTGGGATACTGTCACATCCTATAAACGGAAGGTCCACGCACACGTGCTGCACGGCGGGGTCCGCTCCACCTTTCTGGTAGGAGAGAGCAACGGCGATCCGTCTGTCCGTTATGAGGCCGTGCACGTCGATATGCTGGACGCGGCCCTGGAGGATGGCGTTATTTTGCTGGAAAGAGCCTGCCACGGCGCGCAGCTTTTTGATCCGCAAAAATGCGGTAAAGGAAAGGGCCTACCCCTGGCCAACGTGTATCTGAAGCGGAAAGCCTGGGCCGTGATCGGGAGCACAACGAGCAATTACAGCCATGAAACGAGCATGTTCTTTGCGGATTACCTTGTGGGCTATTTCGGAAAATATCTGCTGGAACCAGGAACATCCATCGGCAAGGCCTTCCTGAAAGCCAGGGAACAGACAATCAGGGATTGGGGCGGCCCATGGGACAAATTCAAATTGAAGATTCTGGCCGGTACGGTGGTCTATGGCGACGCCTCCAAGGTTGTCATAGAAAAGATGGACAAAAAGGAGGGTGCAATGGCGGATGAAAAACAGGCCGTATCACATGTGGTGCCGGTTGAGGTCAAGGATGCCCGGATGCCGGAAGCGGTGAGAAACCAGATCCGCGTCGTCCTGAAAACAAAGGGATTTGACCCTGAAGCCGTTGTGACGGCTTCCAGGCTGACGGCCTTTGAGGAAGGCGCCGAGGAGTCGAACCGCCCGGGCGAAAAGTGGCAGTATTATATACAACAGCGTGACAAATGGCTGCTGATTACCACGGAGGACAATAATGTGACCGCTGTGGAGGAAATCCACGAGGGATAGCGCGCGGTATGGTTGAAAATACACAGCCGGTTTTCTCTCGTATGTGGCGGAGAAAACCGGCTGTTTGTTTTTTGCGGGGCCGCGTCGGACTCCGCCCCCCATGCGGCGGCCGCTGGCCGGGGGGCTGGCGAAATGCCTGTGGAACAGCTTGTGGGAATGTGCCGGACAACGCCCGCCGCGTGCGCGGCTCCCCAAGGGGTGTTGCCCGGCAACAGCCTTAGGAGTCGCTTCTAAATTGGTTCTTTTACCTTCCAGCTTCGTCAAACTGCGCTTTTTGCTCCAGTCCAGTACCATTGGGAGTACACTCCCTGCGTAAAAAAGCTTGTTTTCCTCGCTGGAAAGGCAAAACTCCTCAATTTAGAAACAGCTCCTAGTGGGTGTCGCTATGCTAAAAGCTCCAGGTCAGGCCCATATTCACCATGTGTTGTTCATAGCGGTAGAGCGGGCTGGTGGAATCATTGTGCAGATATTGCCAGCCCAGGTCCGTGGCCAGGTTTTTGGTCCAGTGCCAGGTCACGAACAGGCCGGTCTGCCAGGCCCGGTCCAGGCGGTTTTCCACGCCGAGCACCTTTTCCAGCCGGGTGGCCGGTTCGTGGTAGAGCAGTTGGCGGTAGGCCCCGAAGGGCGTCAGCTCCAGGTGTTCGGTCAGGCGCAGGTTGAGCCGCGCCAGGGCCTCCCAGCCGTCATAGCCGTATGACTGCCTGTCCGTGCCCGAGCCCAGCAGACGGCCCCCCAGCAGTAGGCTGTAGCTCTGCTCCTTGCCAGCGCCGTTCCAGAGAAAGCGCAGATATTCCCCGGCCTGCCAGTACAGGCCGTCGCGGCCGGTTTCCGTGATATAATCCCGGCGTTCCAGGCCGCCCTGGCTGACCAGTTGCAGCCAGTCGGCAAGGGCGTAGGCGAAGGTCAGCTCCGGCCCGGCCAGGGTCACGGCCTCGTAAGGATCGTAGACCGCGTGCTCGGCCTTGACCCGCAGGTCCAGCATGCTGTCCGGGCCCACGCGCCGCGCGCCCACGGCCAGCCGCCCCCAGCCGAAGGTCTGGTTGGAGGGCAGATCCCTGTTGTAGACCTTGCCGTAAAAGGCCGCGTCGCCCACCAGCCACCAGGACGAGGACGGGCTCACGCGGTACGCGCCGTTGACCGCCGCGTTGAAGTATTCGCCCCAGGCTTCCTTGCGCCCGGCCTCGCTGTCCAGCAGCAGGTCCAGGCCGCCCAGGTTGACGGCGCGGCTGTGCAGACCGGCGTTGGCGTTGCTGTCGTAGACAACGCCCGCCGAAAGCCGCCCGGCGTACTGGAAGCGGGAGTTTTTGCGTTTCAGGTCGCGCAGAAAGGTTTCGGCCTGTTCCGGGTTGAGGCCCGGATGGCGCTGCCGCACCAGGGTCAGCTCCTGCCGGGCGTTTGCGCTGTCGCCCACCCGGCTGTAGAGGCGCACCAGCTCCAGGCGCAGGGGGCCGTCGTCCGGGCGCAGGTCCACCAGGCGTTCCAGGGCGGCCAAAGCCTGATTGGCGCGGCCCGCGGCCAGGGCCGCGCGGTACAGGCCCGCGTTGATTGCCGCGTCGCCAGGCTCCTGCCGCAGCAGGCGCATATACAGGGCGTAGGCCTCCTCGGCCTTGCCCTGGTCCAGCAGGGTTTGGGCCTGGGCCAACCCCTGGCCCAGAGCCACGGCCAACGCGGGGGCGTTGGCCGTGCCCGCTGAAACCGGGCCGCTGAAGGCGAAACAGAGCGCAAGCAGCAGGGCCGTGAGCGGAAAGGTGGCGTGCGAAATGTGTTTCATGCTTTCCTTTTGCTACTTGCTGAATGCGCCGGAGCCGGTGGCCGCAGTGCTGCCGTCATCGTTGCGGGCTTCCCAGCTCAGATTGCCGCCGTTGATGGAGGAAAACTGGCCGGACATAGTGGCAGTAGTGTCAAGGGCATCGTTGATGATCCCCCCCACGCTGAATGAGCCGTCGGCGTTGATGCTGCCCGTGCCGCCTGCGCCGTTGAAGATGGGGCTGGAATTAGGTTCGAAGACATTCAGACTGGCGTTACTGATGGCCGCCGTGCCCAAGCTGACGGAAAAACCGGCATTCCAGAGCTTCCCCTCATCGGCGTTCCAGGAGGTGCTGCCGCCAGTCGCGAACGTGCCGTTGATGTCGTTGACGTTGAGGCCCAGGCCGCCGGGTCCGGCCAGGGGCGCGGCGGGCACGTTTTCCGCCAGCAGGGGGTCCTTGTCCGCCGGGCCCGCCGGGCTTTTGCCGCCCTTGGCGCTGAGGTCCAGGGGGGCCGCCGGGGCCGTGGCCAGGCCCACGGGCGTGTCCGCGCGGACGGCCTGCCGGGCGGAAGCCATTTCAGCTGGCGTGGCGTGGCGTTGCAGGGTCTGCCCTGATGAGATCTCTAGGGCGTAGCCCACCTGACTGAGCCGGGGGTCCGGCCGGTGGCGAGATTGGTCGCTTCCAGGCCCGCGCCCGAGGTTTCCAGCAGCACGGCCGTGGTGCGGCCCTGCGCGCTGGACACGGAAAAGGTGGTGCCGCGCACGCCCACATGGGCCTCGGGCGTGCGGATGCCGAAGGCGGCCGGGTTGCGGCGCACGATTTCGCCGCTGACCACGCGCACAAGGCCGTTGTTCAGGCCCAGTTCAAAGCGGCTTTGCGTCGGGGTAAAGACGAAATCCCTGATGTCCACCCGGCTGTCCGGGGCCACGGCCACGGTGCTGTCGTCCTGAAAGAGGATCTGGGCTTTGCCCGTGGGGCCGGTGACCACGCTCTCCCGCGCGCTGACCGGCGCTTTCAGGACCAGGGCGGCGCGTTTGCCGTCGGCCTCGGCCCAGGCTTCGGGCGTGACGGAAAGCACCATGCCCGCCGCGTCCCCGTCCGCGGCAGTGTCGGGCGCGGCTGACGCGGGCGGCGACGGAAGCAGCAGGGCCGACAGGCACAGGAAAAGGACGAGCGGGAGCAGGCGGACGGAATAATTCCGGACGTCAGGCATGGCGTCTCCTTGGATTCCAGAGCATTTCAACGTGAAATTGCTCCAGGACAGAGAGTAAATGATAGCCAGTATAGCAGATGGATCGGAAAATGGAACAGCGGGAAGGGGGTGATTTAGGGGGTGATTTTCAGGGTCGCTTTTTACCCGCGAGACGGCGGCCCGCGCCGCTCAAACCCCGCTGGGCGAGCAGCGCGGGCAGTTCCCTGCGGCTGGACAGGCCCAGTTTGCGCAACAGCAGGCTGAAAGCCTTCTTGACCGTGCTGGGCGCGAGGCTCAGCTCACGGGCGATTTCCAGATAGGTTTTGCCCGTGGCGGCCAGGCGGGCCAGGTCCAGTTCGCGTCGGGTCAGGGCCGGGCCTTGGGCGGGAAAGTGCTCGGCCAGCATGCGGCGCTGGTTCTTTTCCCAGATCGCGGCCAGGGCCAGGATGTCCTCCCCCCCTTGGCGCGCGTCGGCATCGGGCGCGCCATACGCGTCAGGCAGGAGCCGGAACACGGGCTTGAGCAGGTCCCAGTTTTCCACAAAGGGCATGTAGAGCTTGTCCGGCAGGGCCATGTCCAGGGCCGTTTCCAGGGCCGCGCGCGCCTCGTCCGCCTTGCCCAGGGCCGCCGAGGCCACGGCAATGCAGAGCCGGGCGTGCAGATTGAAGAGCAAATGCCGGTCGAACACGCCGGAATCCAGCAGCCAGGCGAACAGGCCCAGGCACTGGGCGTGGCGGCCGCTGAGCAGCAGAATCCGGCCGTGCACCAGATAGTAAAAGCCCCCGGCAAAGGTGTAGAGGCGTTTTTCCTCCTCCTGCCCGGCGCGCAGCCAGTCCGGCACCTGCTCCAGACCCTGCGGGATGGCGTGGAGAAAGCCTTTGCAGAGATCCACGGTGTGCAGCAGAAAATAGTCCCGCCGGGCGCTGATCATCTCGCGCATGGTTTCCGTAAGTTCCCGCGCCGTGGGGAAATCGCCGGAAAAGAGCGCCAGGCGCTGGCGCAGAAACATGGCGCAGAAGACGTTGCCGAGCTGGCCGTGGGCTTTGGCCTGGGCCTCGGCCCGGTGGCAGGCGATGGCCGCGTCGTCCAGCGCGCCCGCGTTGTACAGGGCTTCGGCCTCCATGAGGTGCTCGCCGCCCGCGCCGTGCCCGGCGGCCAGGGTATAGTAATGCGGCATGCACTCGTGCATCAGGCGGGCCTCCTCCGCCAGTTGGCCGGGTTGGCGGTGGAACATGAAGAGCACCGAGGGGCAGCCCAGGGTCCAGGGCGATTCCGGCCCGAACAGGCTGGTGGGCCTGCCCAGCAAGGCGTTGGCCCGGCGGTGGTGCGCGGACATGGCCGCAATGTCGTTGTAGGCGGCCAGAGAGAGCAGAAATTCCAGCTCGCCGCGCCAGGCGTCGGCTTGCGGGTCGTTTTCCGGCATGGCCGCGCATTGCGCGCCGATCCAGGCCAGGCGCGCGCCGAAGGCCGCGAAGTCCCCGCCCATGAACACGGCGATGGCGTGCTGGAAGGCCGCGCCCATGTGCCGCGCCAGCAGGTCGTCCGGACAGCGCTGGAACAGGGGATAAAAAAAGCGGGATTCCTCGTGGACCAGATTGCGGCTGATTTCGCTTTCCAGCACGGCCAGGGCGCTTTCGTCGTCGCCCGCGGCGTAAAAGGCGTCCACCGCCGGGCAGGCCTCTTCCCGGCCCACGAACCAGTCCGCGCAACCGCGGTGGATGGCCCGCCGCCGCTCCTCGGGCAGTCCGTCGAAACGTTCCTGGAGATATTGTCGGAAGATGCTGTGCAGGGCATAGCTCTCGTCGGCTTCGTCATAGTTGATGAAGGCGTTCCTGGCCCGCAGTTCCGCCAGCAGGGCCGTGGCGTCGGTCCCGCGCAGGAAGGAGGCCTGCGGCGCGCTGAAACGCTCCAGGGGCGCGAGGCGCAGGAGCAGGTCCTTGGCGTCTTCGGTCAGACGGGAGAAAATTTCCTTTTCCACCAGGGCGTTCATGGCCGTGGGCCGGGACAGCGCGCCGTCCTCGCTGTAATGCAGCAGGTAGAGGTACAGGGCGCTGATCCAGCCCTCGGTGGCCGCGTGCAGGGCGCGGGCCTCCTCCGGCGAGAGGCGCAGGCCGCAGAGGGCGTAATAGGCGCGGATTTCCTCCTCGTTGAGGGCGAAGGCCTCGCGGCCCACCACGCCCAGGCGGCCCTTGAGCTTCAGGATTTCGCGCTCGCCGCGCCAGACGTCGCGGGAAATCAGGACCATGCGCAGGCGCTCCACGCCCTGCCGGGCCAGCAGCGCGCAGAGCCCGGCCAGGCCGTGGCCGCCGGACGGGGGCAGGAGGTGGATGTCGTCCGCCGCCAGCACGGTTTCGGGCCCGGAGGCGAAATCCAGTTGCAGCAGGAGTTCACGGGCCGCGTCCAGGCGCACGGCGTCGCGCGGATACCCCAGGCGCAGCAGGGATTCCAGCGTGTCTTGGGCCTGCGGAAAGCTCCGTCTCAGGGCCCGGCAGAAATCGCGCCAGAACGCGTCCTCGCTGTTGCCCAGCACCGAGGTCCAGACCAGCCGGATCTCGCGCTTGCCCAGGACGTCGCGCGCGGCCACGGTTTTGCCGTAGCCCATGGGCGCTTCGATCAGGGTCAGGGGCCGGGAAAAAATGCCTTCCAGGGCTTGGTGCAGGCGGGGGCTGAAATAGAGGACGGCGGTATTCAGGGGAAAAACAGCGGACATGGGCGCTCCGGGTTCAGGGCGACGGGCAGGGCAACAGGCGTGGGCAAGCGGGAGCGGGGGCGATTTCAGCGTACTTTGAAACGTGCGGGGAAGGAAGCCTCGGATTGCGCCGGGCCGATCCGGCACGATCCAGGCGCGATGCGGGAAGAGCGCGCAGAACCCCAGCCGAGCGGCAAGCCGCAGGCGCGTCCGCGCTGGCAGGGGCTCTCACCGCCCAGGGCTTGCCAGAACGGCAAAAATGCTGGATTCTCTGCGTCGGGCTGCCATGAGGATGTTCGGACTAAAGGAGCGTTTATGCCGGGTTGTGTGCGCTATCCCGCGCCGGGCTGCATTGTGGAATATATGGAAGGCAATGCCGTCCAGATCGCCATGGTCACTGAAGAAGTCGGGGGCCGCCTGCGCCTTTTGCTGCCTAATCGGCGGGAAACGCGGCTGACGGCGGCGCGCCTGCTGCCCTGGCTCGGGCCGCTGCACGCGGCCGACGCGGGCCGGGAAGAGGCGGTGCGCCTGCTGGAAACACACAAAAAGGCCAGGGAGGAACTGGCCGCCGCGGTGCCGGTCATGGACGCCTGGGAACTGGCCCAGGGCGAAGTGGCGACGGCCCAGGCCCAATGGTTCGCCGAGCTCTTTGTCAGCGATCCGGACCCGGACCAGGTGTCCGCTTACGGCCGCGCGCTGCTGGCCTGCAAAAGCCATTTTCGTTTCCAGCCGCCGGATTTTCAGGTCTTTTCCGCTGAAACCGTGGAAAAGCGCCTGGCCGAGCAGAAAAGCCGGGAGGAACGCGAGGCGCTTATCGCGGGCGGGGCGGCTTTTTTCCGCCTGCTCTGGGATGTGGCCTGCAAAAAGCGTCCCCTGCCGCCCCCGTCCGCCCCCTCCGGACGGTCCGGCGCGGAAAGCGGTTCGGAATGGCCCGCGCCCGAAGTGGCGGACCGCCTCAAAGAGTTGCTGCGCGCCCGGATGATTGATCCGGAAAGCCAGGAGCATGAAGCGCTCTGGCGCATGCTCGCCAAGGGCCTGCCCGACGTGCCGCATCTGCCCCTGCAACTGCTGGTCGCCTGGGGCGAGTTGCCGCCGCACTACAATTTCTGGCTGGACCGGGCCGACTACGCGCCGGACGATACATGGTGGCAGGAGCACGCCGACGAGGTGGAGGCCCTGGCGCGGGCGGCCTGCGGGGACGACCCGGCAGCGGCGGACCTGCCGCTCTGCGAGCTGCCCTTTGTGAGCATTGACAGCGCCAGCACCCGCGACGTGGACGACGCCTTTTTCGTCCAGAGCGACGGCGCGGGGTGCAGCCTGACCCTGGCCCTGGCCTGTCCGGCCCTGCTCTGGCCCTTCGGCGGGCCGCTGGACAAGGCCGTGCTGCACCGGGGCACCAGCATTTATCTGCCGGAAGGCACATGCCACATGCTGCCCGAGACGCTGGGCACCGGGGCCTTTTCCCTGCTGGCGGGCGAGCCGCGTCCGTCGCTCTGTGTGCGGGTGGCTGTGGACAGCGAAGGCCAGGCGGGCGCGTGCGAGGTTTTTGTCGCCAGGGCGCGTCTGGCCGCCAACCTGACCTACAAGGACAGCCAGGCCGTGCTGGACGCCCTGGCCGCGCAAGGGCGGGTGGAAACGTCCGGCGGCGCGGAGGCGGCTCTGCCGGACAATCCCGCCGCGCTCCACGCGGAGCAACTGCGCCTGGGCCTGGATCTGGCCCGGCGGCGGCAGAAGGCGCGCATCGCGGCCGGAGCCGTGATCATGGACCGGCCCGATCCGGTGATCCGCCTGGAAGGTGAAGGCGCGGAACTGCGCGTGGACGTGTCCCCGGACGATCCGGCCCCGGATGCCCAGATGCTGGTGGCGGAAACCATGATTCTGGCCAGCGCCGCCGTGGCCGAATGGGCGCGGGAGCGTGGGCTGCCCATGCTTCACCGGACCCAGGACGTGGCCCTGCCCAAGGAATACGCGGGCGTCTGGACCGCGCCCCAGGACATGGCCCGGATCATGCGGGCGCTGACGCCCTCCAGCCTGGAACTCCAGGCCCGGCCCCACGCGGCTCTGGGCCTGCCCCGCTACACCCCTGTGACTTCGCCTTTGCGCCGCTACCCGGACCTTGTCAACGAGGCCCAGGTGGTGCATTTTCTGCGCGCCGGGCAGGCACGCTGGGATGAAAGCGGTCTGGCGGAGCTGCTGAACAGCCTTTCGCCCGTGCTGGAAGCCGCCGGGCAGGTGCAGCGTTTCCGGCCCCGTTACTGGAAGCTGCTTTTCTTCCGCCAGAAGGGGGACAAGGCCTGGTGGCCCGGTGTGATCACCGAGGAGAACGACGCCTTTGTCAGCGTGAGCCTGCCGGATCAGGGCATTTTCGTGCGCGGCAAGCGCCGGATGTTCGACGAGCGGGCCTGTCCCGGCATGGCCGTG